>Ga0070730_10000847_pt1 | contig 32302 bp, 22 predicted proteins | sample Coa_R1_3_FD_66447 | JGI IMG/M metagenome (GOLD analysis project Ga0070730, IMG submission 66447) | Surface soil microbial communities from Centralia Pennsylvania, which are recovering from an underground coalmine fire - Coalmine... | ecosystem: Environmental > Terrestrial > Soil > Unclassified ... | reverse complement strand
GTTGGCAAGGGCCACAAGATCGCTTTCAACATCCTGAATATTGGCCGTCTGAAGCTAGGCGCGGGCGGCGCGGCAAGCTGCCAGGGCGCACTGCAACTGGCGACCCCCTATACCAGCGAGCGCAAAGCGTTTGGCAAGCCGCTTAACGCCTTTGGCATGATTAAGAAGAAGCTGGCCCACATGGCCTCGGATGCCTACGCCTCCGAGAGCCTGGCCTATCGCACGGTGGGGCTGGTCGAGGTCGCGCGCCGCAACGCGGGCGAGGACCATCAGGCGCAACTCTCAGCTATCGAGGAATACGCCATCGAGGCCGCCATTTCCAAGGTCTTCGGCACCGAAGCGACGGCGCGCTGCGTCGATGAGGGCGTGCAAATCTTCGGCGGCTACGGCTTTATGCAGGAGTACCCGATTGAGCGCGCCTATCGTGACGCGCGCATCACGCGCATCTTTGAGGGCACCAACGAGATCAACCGCCTGCTCTCAGTCGGGACACTTTTCCGCCGAGCCATGTCTGGTAGGCTCGATCTGATGTCGGCCTATAGCGCCGCCGAGACTGAGGTCAAGAGCGGCAAATCTGCTGATTTTGCTACCGACGAGACGCCCGCTGCCCTGCACGACGCGGTGAACGTGCTGGAGCGCGCCAAGCGCGCCACCCTCTACTCCGTCACCAAGGGCGCGCTCAAGTTTATGGCCGCGATGGAAGAGGAAGAAGAGTTCATGGAGTACGCCGCCGATCTGCTGATCGACCTGTACGCCACCGACAGCGCCATTGCGCGCGCGCTGATGGCGCACAAGGCGGGCGACCCGCAGGCGCAGGTCCACACGCAGTTGGCGCAGTTGACCCTCTGGCGCTTCTTCTCGAATATGCGCGCCAACCTGGAACGGGTCTTGATGGCGACCACCAGCGGCGACGAACTGCGCGCAGAACTGGCGCAGATGCGCGCCTACCTGGGCGATTACGAACTCAACGCCGTGACCCTCCAGCGCGAGATCGCGGCGCTGGTCGTGGCTAAGGGCGGCTATCCGCTGGCAGCCTAGTCTGAAGTCTTTCGTCCCCAGGCGTTGCTGCCTGGGGACTTTTATGAGCAAAGGAGCAAAACCATCATGCCTGAAGCCGTTGTAGTCAGCGCCGTGCGCACGCCGATTGGGCGCGCCGTCAAGGGCAGCCTCAAAGATGTGCGCGCCGACGATCTGGCCGCGCTCGCCGTGCGCGCCGCCGTCGAGCGCGTGCCGAACCTGGACCTGAGTTTGATTGAGGATGTCATTCTGGGCTGCGCCATGCCCGAAGGCGAGCAGGGTATGAACATTGCCCGCATCGTCACAGCGCTGGCAGGTCTGCCCTATACCGCTGGCGGCGTAACCGTCAACCGCTTCTGCGCCTCCAGCCTCCAGGCATTCAACATGGCCGCGCAGAATATTCTGCTGGGCATGGGCGACGCTTATGTGGCTGGCGGCATCGAGAGCATGTCGCGTGTGCCGATGGGCGGCTTTAACCCCGATTTTAATCCCAGGCTGGTGAATAACCCGCAAGGCATCGAAGTCTGCGGCAGGCCAGGCAGCAAGAATCCTGGCTTCGATGAAGTCTATATCCCAATGGGCATGACCGCCGAGAACCTGGCGCAGCGCTATCACATTGGCCGCGAGGCGCAGGACAGGTTTGCGCTGCGCAGCCACCAGCGCGCCGTCGCCGCGACCGACAACGGGACGTTCAAGCGCGAGATCGTGCCCGTGCCCCTGCCCAACGGCAAGACGGTGGAGATCGACGACGGCCCGCGCCGCGATACTACGCTGGAAAAGCTGGGAACACTGGAGCCAGCCTTCCTCAAGGGCGGCAGCGTCACCGCAGGCAACAGCAGTCCGCTGAACGACGGCGCCTCCGCCGTCGTGGTGATGTCGGCGGAGAAGGCTAAAGAGTTGGGCATCAAGCCCATTGCCCGCGTCGTCTCGATGGCCGTGCAGGGCGTTCCGCCGGACATCATGGGCATCGGCCCCGTCGGCGCGGTCAAGAAAGCCCTCCAGCGCGCCAACCTGAAGTTGAGCGACATCGACCTGATTGAACTGAACGAGGCGTTCGCCGTGCAGAACCTGGCCGTGATCCAGGAACTGGGCATCGATGAGAAGAAGCTGAATGTACATGGCGGAGCGATTGCGCTGGGCCATCCGCTGGGCTGCTCCGGCGCGCGCCTGATCGCCACGCTGATGAACAGCCTCCAGACCTACGACAAGCGGCTGGGGCTGGCGACGCTCTGCATCGGCGGCGGGCAGGGGCTGGCAACCATCTTCGAGCGCGTCTCCTAGAGCAGCGGTCAAGAAGTCATGTTTTCGTCCCAGCCTGCGCAGGCAGGCTTCGCGGCGCAGCCTCCAGACGCGGTCGAGCGAGAGGTCCGAGCGAGCGCAGCGAGCGAGAGTGCGGGAACCCGGTTCCCGCAAGCGCCCGCCGCAGGCGCTGACGACGAGCTGTCCGGCGTCTCCTAAGCTGCGCGTAGCCAACGGAAAGAGGTTTGAGCATGACCTATGAAGTCAAACGCGCAGCCGTCATCGGCGCGGGCGTGATGGGCGCTGGCATTGCCGCGCATATGGCGAATGTAGGCATCCCCACGCTCCTGATGGACATCGTGCCGCCCGACGCCCAGAACAGCACAGACCACATGGCGCGCAGCCGCATCGCCGCCACCGGCATTGAGCGCCAGTTAAAAGCCAGGCCCGCGCCGGGCTTCTATTCCCCGCGCAGCGCCCCGCTGGTCACGCCCGGCAACATCGAGGATGATCTGCCCAGGCTGGCCGATGTGGACTTGATTGTCGAAGCCGTCTTCGAGCGGCTGGACATCAAGCGCGACCTCTACACCAAGATCGAGCCGCTGCTTGGCCCCAATACTATCCTCACCTCCAACACTTCCGGCCTCCCGGCGCGGCTGCTGCTGGAAGGGCGCGGCTCGCAGTTCCAGCGCAACTTTTTGATTACCCACTTCTTCAATCCGGTGCGCTTCCTCAAGCTGCTGGAGTTGGTCCCTGGCGAGCAGACCGACCCCCAACTGCTGACGTTTATGCAGCAGTTCGGCGCGGAGCGGCTGGGCAAGGGCATCGTCGTTTGTAAAGACACGCCGAATTTTATCGCCAACCGGCTGGGCAGCTATGGCTTCTGCGTGACCATCCGGCGCATGCTGGATGAGCGGCTCAAGATCGAAGAGGTCGATGCAATTTTTGGCGAACCACTAGGCCGCGCTAAATCCGCCGTCTTCCGCACCGCCGACATCGCCGGGATTGATACCCTCGCGCATGTCGCCGACAACCTCTACGAGAACCTGCCTGATGACTCCCAGCGCGAGGTCTTCAAGCTTCCCGACTTTGTGCGCGAGATGGTCAAGCGCGGCTGGACCGGCGAGAAGGGCAGCCAGGGCTTCTACAAGCGCGTCAAGGACGCCGACGGGCAGACGCAGATTCTGGTGATCGACCCGGCGACGCTCGAATACCGTCCCCAGGAAAAGGTGCGCTTTGCCTCTATCGGCACGGCGCGCAACAACCCGGACGCCGCCGAGCGCACAAAGATCATCCTCAGCAGCGATGACCGCGCCGGAACGTTTGCCTGGGCAGTGACCGCCGACGGCCTGGCCTACGCCGCCGAGCATGCCGCCGAGATCGCCTACAGCATCGTGGACATCGACCGCGCCATGCGCTGGGGCTTCAATTGGGAGCAAGGCACGTTCGAGAGTTGGGACGCCCTGGGTCTGGAATGGACGGCAGAGCGCATGCAGCGCGAGGGCCGCCCGCTGCCGCAACTGCTCCAGGACGTGCTGGCGACGCCCGAAAAGCGCTTCTATCCAGAGGCACAGACCAGCCAGAAGCGCTTCTTTGATTTCAGCGCCAAAACGTTCCAGCCAGTAACGGGCGAAGAGGGACTGGCGCGGCTGGCAACGCTGCGCAAGAACAACAAGGTGCTGGATGAAAACGCCTCCGCCTCGCTCTACGACATGGGCGATGGCGTCCTCTGCGTCGAGTTCCACGCGAAGATGAACGCCCTCGACGAAGAGATGGGCAGGATGATAGCGAAAGGGCTGGAAGAAGCGCAGAAGAACTTCCGCGCGCTGGTCATCGGCAACGAAGCGCCCGACTTCTCCGCCGGGGCAAACATCTTCGCGCTGGTGATGGCCGCCAAATCGGGACAATGGGAGACCATTGATCAGCAGGTGCGCGGCCTGCAAGACCTGAACATGGCGATGAAATACAGCCAGACGCCAGTTGTCGTTGCTGCGGCTGGCCGGACGCTGGGTGGCGGCGCCGAGATCGTGATGCACAGTTCTAAAGCGCGCCTGGCCGCCGAAACCTATATCGGTCTGGTCGAAACCGGCGTCGGCCTGCTCCCCGCTGGGGGCGGCTGCAAAGAGATGCTGGCGCGCTGGGCAAGGAACCGCGAGAAGGGACCATTCCCGCCTGCGCGACACGCCTTTGAGTTGATCGCCACAGCCACCGTCTCCACCAGCGCCGCCCAGGCGCAGGAATATCGCTTCATGCGCAAGGAAGACGCAATTACCCTAGACCGCGAGCGCCTGCTGACCGACGCCAAAGCCGACGCCATCGCGCTGGCAGAGGCCAAAGCGCGCGGCCAGTGGCAGCCGACCACGCCGCCAACCTTCCATCTGCCCGGCCCAGGCGCCCGCGCCGTGCTGGAGGAGCAGGCGCGCGGCCTCTTCCTGCAAGGCAAGGCGACCGAACATGATCTGGTCGTCGCCAGCCAGGTGGCGCGCGTGCTGACCGGCGGCGAAACCTCGTTCCTGCGCGAAATGAGCGAGCAAGACATCCTCGATCTGGAGCGCGAGGGCTTCCTGAGCCTGCTGGGCACGGAAAAGACCCAGGAGCGCATCGCCTATACCCTCACCACCGGCAAGCCGCTCAGAAATTAGGATCGCCGTTTGGTAGAGTGGGTTGGCAGCGCCAGCCCACTCTACCAAACGGTCGTATCACCACCCCTCCCAATGGACCATCTCATCAAGCGGCTTGCGCCCGCCCAGCCTGGGGGCTGCTGGCTGCTGAGCAGGGTCGGGATAGCCAAACGACAACGCGATGTCGAAGTGCAGTTCATTGGGCACGCCAAGAATGGCCTTAGCGCGCTCCGGCTCATAGATTGAGGCGATACACGAGCCGATGCCCAGTTCCCAGGCCGCCAGTTGCATATACGCCGCCGCCTGGCCCTGATCGAAGCCAGTCGGCTCAGGCGAGATGATCGCAACGGCAAACGCCGCACCGGCCAGATGTCTGGCATAGTCGCCACATTCAGAAAGCTGCTTCAGCGTATTCCTGTCACGGATAGCAACAAACTGCCAGGGCTGTGTATTCTTGGAACTCTGCGAGCGCCGCCCGGCGTTCAAGATGGCACGTATGGCCTCCTCAGGTACAGGCTGATCGGTGAAACGACGCACTGCGCGTTTGGTTCGTATGGCTTCAGCAACGTTCATCCTTCTTTTGCCTTTCCCAAAAACCTGCTCAGAGATTCACACCGCCGCTTCTCTCGTGCATGAAGCATACAACAACCCGTGCTGTTTCGTAGAGGCCAGATGGAGCGAACGGCACGACCTGAATGTGGCGCCTGGCAGATTGCTGCTAGCCACCTCTTTTATGCAGGCGCGGTATGCAGGTTGGAGAGCCGACTCACGATCTCCGCCAGGCGATCCACCTGATCCAATTCTGGGATGCAGGGCCAGGCAATCACCTCATCCATGCCCACATCCAGGCGCGCCTGGATGGCCTGCTGCACATCCTCTGGCGTGGCGAGCAGCGCCTCAGGGAGTCGGCCCACTTTTCCGTGCGTGCAGCAAGATCGGGACATGCTGCCGACCAAACCAGAGAACATCGGTCAGGGAAGGATGTTTGCTGAGGCATCTCATGTTCCTGGCGAGCGTTCCTCAGAGGGCTTCAGACCCTCATCCGGTTCCACCTTTGCTGCGCTACCAGGCACGACCGGCCCCGAGTCAGGAGCCAACACATGGGACGTTCCTCTGCACGGAGACCCCCTCCAGCAATCCGGTTAGCAGTTGGCCCCTGGTCCTCGCGAGCCAGGGGCGCGCTCAGAAACCATCCCTCACCCCAGCTGAGGGGAGGAGGAAACCGCCAGATGGTGGCTTCCTCCTTGCGATTAGTAACTTTGTAAGAAAACGTCGGGCTGGTTCTCCACGACCCCAGCCGAGGTCGTGACGACATTGCGGTTATCCCCCCACGTCACGAACCGGGTGGTGCCGTTGGACGCGATGTTATTGTAGTCGCCCATGTAGCAGAAGGAGATGACCGGGTCCTGCTGCGGGTTGGTCTGGACGATCGGGAAGGCCACCGTGCTGAGGGTGACTTCGCGTGCTGGCGACGGGCCAGCCTTGGCCGTGGCCAGGCTCAAGTCTTCCTTGTTGGTCTGGATCAGGTCGACGGAGGGGCCGGGCACCCGCTCATACCACATAGCGTGGAGTCCAGTGCCATCGGCAGTAATCCAGGGCTGGAAGCGGTCACTCATCGTCAGCGTGGTAGGTATGGCGCTGATCGGCTGGGGCGTACTCCACGTCTGGTTGCCATCCCGCGAGAAGCTCAGGAAAATCCGGGTGGCGTTGGCGTTGTTCCCCCCGACGCCGTTGGGCCGGTCGTTCCAGACGGCGTAGAGGACGCCATTCTGATCGATGGTGGTACTGGGCATTTCGAAGTTGCGGGCGTCGTGCCCGGGCTGCGTCTCGATGACCTCCCGCAGATCCTGCGCATTGTTGCAGGCAACGATCTTGTCACCAGACCCGTTGACCGGAGCGATGGTAGTGATGCGCTGCACCGTTCCACTGGCCACATCGAAGGTTGCCATCCGTTCGTTGGCAGCGGTGACCGTGAAGTCTGTACATCCCGCAGGGACGCTCTCCTCCCACGAGACATACAGAGTGCCCCCGTGCGGGACCGGGTTCGACCCCTGAGCACAGGCTGAGGAGTCCGAGACCATCGTGGTCCGCCAGTGTACGCCGTCCGTCGAGTCGGTCAGCATGATGGGGCTTTGGGGCGCCCGCGAGAAGAACGTCCAGGTGATGTAGAAGTGCAGGTGCCCGGTCCCGTCGGGAGCCACCGCCAGATATTCCTTGTCGGCAAAGAAGTTTTCCCCGCTGCCGACGTCAACCGGGACGGAAACCAGTTGGAACGTGTTGGTGCCGGCGGGCATCTCGTAGAAGCTGATCAGAGAGTGCGCCCCTAAGCCATCCGAGCTAAGGGCCAGACTCGCAAAGTAGAAGTTGCCCGCCGCATCATGCGCTACCGCTGGATCTCCAATCGGTTGAACGGTTGGCTGCCAGGGGAGATCGCCCATGTCGGTAAAGGTCTGTCCCCCATCGGGGGACACTGCATACCCGGTGAAATTAAGCGCTGGAATACAGCACACCAGCGAATCGTTGAACCCGACTACCACCTTGGTGCCGATCGCTGCGACGCTGGTCTCGCTCTGGGTGTTCTGCGGGGAGCCACCATCCTCCGCTAAGCAGTTCACTTGCACGTTCCCAGTGGTGCTGGGTTCGGCGGCGCACACGCTGCCCTGGTTCGAGGACCCAGAGGGGGCGCTCAAGCTGCCATTGAGGAGCTTGATGACCAGATCCCCACTCGCATCGATCCGCGGATTTCCCGCCCAGTCGGGAGTCGTCGATGCTGCGCTCGCGCGGTTCATCGCGCTCCCCGCCAGGAGCGAAAGTGACAGCGCAACGGCGACCAGCAGGCTGACCCTGAGTAGTTTCCTCATGTATCCTTGCCTTTCACAACCTGTTCACACGTCTTGATCCTGCTTGTTGGTTGATACTCCGCTGAGGGATGGTGCAAAAGTGCCGATATCCCTCCTTTCTTGCCGCCTGCCTCGCCTGGCAGGTGGTGAAGTAGATCAGGTCGCGCTGGGAGGGGAAGTGCAGTCACCTAGCGCCCGTACTGAGCTAGTAGCAAGAGAGCGAAGTAAACAGCGACAAAAATCCTCCACCTTAGGAAGTTGCTGAAAACAGAGGAGAAGTTATGGGGTAGGCAAGATTTCGCCAGATTGGTCAGCGTTTGCACCGGGAGAGTAGATCGCGGAGTCCAAAGTTTAGATGCACGCGATAGCAAGTGGGCTGACTCCCTGTGCCTGTATCATGCCTTCCACACCCGGTCCCATAAAAGAGTAGTAATCGCGGATATAGGCTGCCGCGCGTTCTTTGGCGTCTGAGCCAAGGCCAAAGTAGAACGCGCCGATGAAGCGCCGCCTGCCAGAGCGGCCCTCTGTTTTCCAGGCTTCCTCGGCAGCGCGATACAATTCGCGGGTTGGCGCGGCAGCTAGGCCACCGGCAACGAAGCCATCACCCCAGCGCCCCAAGCGCTGCACCGCCGCTGAGGAATAACCACCAATCAGCACTTCTGGCCCACCTTGCTGCACCGCTGCTGGCCGCACTGCGCCGACATCGGGGTCCGGCGGCTCGCCAGACCAGATGCGCCGCATCAGCGTCAGTTGCTCCTCAAAGCGTCGCCCGCGCGTATGGAAGAGGGCAGGCGCCGCATGAAAATCATCTTCTCTCGCGCCAACGCCCAGGCCCAGCGTCAGGCGGCCATTGGAGAACGCATCCAGCGTCAATGTCTGCTTCGCCAGAATGTCAGGAGAACGCAGCGGCGCCAGCAGCACCGTCGTCATCAGGCTCACGCGCTGCATCACCGCAGCACAAGCCGCCAGTGTCGCCAGCGGCTCATAATTGGTATACACCAGACGATCAATGGTAGTGACACTGGAGAATGGGCCAGCATCGGCAATCCGCGCCCACTCCAGGATCAGATCGGGGCGCGCCGGGGATAGTCGATGGCAAACCAATACCAATTTTCATCAATACCCTCCAGAGCAACATGCGTCGTGCGTGCCGAGCAGAACTCCGTGAGATGGACCCGTGCGGGAGGCTTCCTCGTGATGGCTCAGGGCGCGCTGGCGGACGCCGCATGACTCAGGCCAGGACCGGGGAAAAAGCCGTGCTGCTGGTCTAGCACCTGATAAAGCCTTTCCTCGACCAGCACGTCGGGATCGAGGAAACGCTGACGAATGCGCTCAATCCAGGCGCGATAGAGGGAGGAGGCTTTGTAAGTGTCAAGCGCCGTCTCGTTATCAAACACCTGAGAGGCGCTGAGCGCGCGCTCGCCAAACTCGCGCATCACATAGAACGCCTGGCAGCCAGGTATCTCTCCCACGCGCGGCAACACCTCACGCTGAAGCCACTGCTCAAAGGCCAATTCCTGACCGCTGCGCACCGGGTATCGGACCATCCGGGCAATCATAGTTGCTCCCTCCCATCTATTCTGCCTGGGCAGAACGCATCGATAGCTCCATCTACCAGAAGCCAGGCACGCAGAGGCTGCAACTTTTGTGCCCCTGGACGGGCCGCCGCTCATCCAGCCACCGCAATGACCAGAATACCACTGAAGATGAGCAGCGCGCCCATCGTGCGCAGCAAGCCAAACCCTTCACCCAGCCAGAGCCAGCCTGCCAGCGCGCCAAAGACCACGCTGATTTCCCGAATGGCCCCCGCATAATTCACGCGCGCAATCGCATAGGCGTGCAGCACCAACATGAACGTCACCATCATCAGCAATCCGACCAGCACGATGCGCGGCCAGTTCGCGCGCCACTCAACCCGCAGCGCGCTGTGTCCATAGCGCGCCAGCACGAGCGGCGCCGCCAGCACTGCCGAACTGCCCAGCGCCACCACCGTATAGGGCGTGGGGTCAGCAAAGAGAACCGCAGCGCCATCAATCACCGTATAGATGGAGATACAGCACGCCACAAGGAGTGTGACACCAATCGCCGTTTTTGTCACCGTCGCTGCTTTGCGCTGAGACCACCAGACCCCACTGCCGACGACGATCAGCCCCAGGAGCAGGATGCCCAGCCCGACCAATCCGGCGGGCGAGGGGCGCTCGCCCAGGAAGAGCGCCGCCCAGACGGCCAGCAGCGCGGGCGCTGTACCGCGCGCGAGGGGATAAACCAGCGAAAAATCGCCGAGCTTGTAGGCCAGCGTCAGTGTAATAATGTAGGCTGCCTCCGCCACCGCACTGCCCAGGACATAGGGCCAGACGCGAGCGGGAAGCGGCGCGCTCAATGCCAGCACCGGCGTAAAACACACCGACCCGACGACCATCGCCCACCACATAAAGATTTGCTTCTCCCCGGCGCGCTTCACAAACAGGTTCCATCCAGCATGCAGCACCGCTGCGAGCAGCAACAACCCAAGGGCGCTGGGTGGCATCGAACTGCTCCTTCACGCAAGATAGTGAGCCTGGGAGGGTGTTTCTGCCAGTTGCCTGGCTGGCGCTCACCCGCTCGATGGGAGACAGGTGGGCAAACAGCAACAGGTTGACATTCGCAGGCTCCAGCCATAGTATAAAGGATACCGAGGCGCGGCGCTACCAGGAGGATGCGGGCGCTCTGCGAAGGGGTTGGCAGCAGCGCCAGGCGCAAAGGAGCAGGGAGATGATGGCCCATAAGCCTCAACCATTACATCATCTGAATGGACACAGCGATTGGGTGCAGAGCCTTGCCATCTCACCTGATGGTCAGCTATTAGCATCGGGCGCCAACGATCATCGCATCTGCTTGTGGAATCTCACCACCGGGGAATGTCTGGACACACTAGAAGGGCACGAGGGCAATATCCTGGCGCTCGCCTTCGCTCCCAACAGCCAGATGCTCGCCTCCAGTTCAAGCGATCAAAGCATCCGACTGTGGAGTCTGCGGCGCAAGCGCACCCCGCGCATTATCGAGCAGCCGGATACCACCGTCTGGGGGCTAAGTTTTGCGCCGAATGGTTCCTACCTCGCATCGGGAGCAACGGATAGTTTGGTGCGCCTCTGGCATTCCACCACCGGCAAGCTCGTGAGCGAACTAGGCAGCCATGATGACGAAGTGACCGCCATCGCTTTCTCGCCAGCCAGCCATCTGCTGGCGTCCGGGGCGAACGATGAGACCGTTCGGCTCTGGGAGATTCAGCCACGACGGCTGGCGCGGGTGCTGGATGGACACTTTGGTGGGGTCAACTCCCTGGCATTCTCCCCAGATGGCCGCATGCTGGCGGTGGGGTCCGGCGATTATCTGGTGCGGCTCTGGAATCCAGAAACCGGCGACCTCTTACAAACCCTGGAGGGGCATGAGGAGTTGGTGCGCGGCGTCTCCTTCTCAGCTGATGGCGCCCTGCTCGCCTCGGCAGGCTACGATGGGACCGTCCGGCTCTGGCAGCCTAAGACGGCTCGTTGCCTGGCGGTGCTGGATAGCTTTAGTGGCGGGGTGAACGCTGTAGCGATCACCCCTGGAGAGACGTTGCTGGCAATCGCCTCCAACGATCCGGTCGTGCGCATCTGGCGCCCCAGCGACTTGCTGCTCTAGCGCTGCCCTAAAAAGAGCCAGAACCTGGCCTCGGATGCTGATAGAGCGTTGATTGCTCATCATCGGAGAGCGGCAAGAACGTGGGGGCAGTTCCAGGATCGCCAGAGGCGTCAGGTACGCCAGGATGATAGGCATCAGGCGCGGGAGCGCCATAGCTCGTCATCGCTTGCACTGCTGGCGGAGCTTGATACTGACCGGCAAATGGAGCAGGAGAAGCCCCTCCTGTGGCGCTGGGCGCGCCCAGCGCTGCATTGCGGGCAGCAGTATTACGCGCCGCGCGCTTGCGGGCGCGAGAAACCTCCAGCACAATACCAATCAGCAGCACAATCGCTGCCAGTCCCACAACCAACCACTCATATTTATAGGCGCCAAAGAGCAGATCAATTTTGCACGCCGCACGATTACTACACAGCGGTTGGTGAGAGACGTAGCGATAGACGACACGCACAGGTGAGAGCAGTTGATCGAGCATTAACAACAGCGCCGTCAGCCCCCCAAAGAGAAAAATGGGCCGACGTGTAGAGCGGGCATAGAACAAGGCCACAATACCTACAATCAGCCAGAGGATCGCCAGCAAGAGAACCGGCCAGATCACTCCAAGCGCTTCACCGAAATATTTTAGCATCAGGCGCCTCCAGGGGAGCAACAGACCAGGAGTCGGCGGAGAAGCATGGCAGCTTTGCAGACCATCTGCCGATCTATAGTCGCTTCTCGTGATGTTCGGTTCCGCCACCCCTGGTCAGGGCAACCACAATCGCCATCGCGTATTGATGGGTATGGGAGATACTCAAATCAACCTGGGAAATTCCCAACATCTCTGCGCGCGCTGCTGCATCGCCCAACAAGCGCAGAAATGGTTTACCATCGGGCAGACGCAGCACTTGCATATCGCGCCAGGCAGCCGCAGCGCCGACGCCAGTACCAAGCGCTTTGGCGCACGCTTCTTTCGCGGCAAAGCGCCCGGCAAGCCAGGTAATGCGGCGTCGGCTCTCCTGAAGCTCTTCTGCCGTAAAAACGCGATTTAGAAAGCGTGCCCCAAAACGTGCAACAGTCTGCGCAATGCGCTCAACTTCAACCAGATCGACACCAACGGTAATGCCTGGCGCCCCACTAAGCGCCCCTAAAGGCCCAGCCACAGGCAAATCAGCAGCCAGAGAAGTCGGATGCTCCTCTGGCTGGAAGTTCGGTTGTGGCCTGTTTGTCCTGCTACCAGGCATCTTCCCACCTCAAAGACGACACCAAACCAACGCTGGTTCCATCCCGCTCACCGTTACCGCACTTTGGGGCTATGAGACAATGCCCCAGACACGCGCGTCTCGGAGGCAGCGCCATTGCCACCCTGCGCGCCGTTTAAGCCAAGGAGCGCGTTTCCCGAAGCACGCCCCATGCCACGATACGTGAACCCCATCCGCTGCATCTCCGCTGGCTCATAGATGTTGCGGCCATCGATCAAGATAGGTCGGCGCATGCTATCGCGGATACGCAGCATATTGAGGGATTTGAACTCATTCCATTCGGTGACCACGACCAGCGCATCAGCTTCCTCGGCCACCTCATAGCTAGTTTGGCAATAGACCACTGGCAGACCAGCCAACGCCTGCTGGGCGGTTTCTCTCGCCACCGGATCATAGGCGCGCGCCTCTGCTCCCTGCGCCACCAGCCAGTGAATAATGTCAACCGAAGGCGCATCACGCATATCATCAGTGTTCGGTTTGAACGCCAGACCCAGGATGCCAATGGTCGCGCCGCGCAATCCACCCAGCAGCGACACCAGCTTATCAACCACCAGCCGCCGCTGGTCCTGGTTAATCTCCATCACCGCATTCAGCAACTGCGGATGCAGCCCGGCCTCCGCGCCCATATGCGCCAGCGCCTTCACGTCCTTGGGAAAACAACTGCCCCCGTATCCAAGGCCAGCATTCAAGAACGCACGCCCAATGCGCTTATCATAGCCCATACCAACAGCCACTTCTTTAACATCTGCGCCAAGACGCTCGCAGATACGCGCCATCTCATTGATAAAGGAGATCTTTGTCGCCAGAAACGCATTCGAGGCATACTTAATCATCTCGGCAGTATAAATGTCGGTAATCACCAGTGGCGCGCGCAGCGGCAGATAGAGTTCAGCAACGAGCCTGGCAGCATCTTGATCGGTGGAACCAAGCACCACCCGATCTGGCTGAAAGAAATCCTGCACGGCGACGCCTTCGGCCAGAAATTCGGGATTCGAGACGACCGAAAAGCCCACATCCGGGCGCTTGAGGTTCTGGCGAATGAGGTTCGCCACCACATCGCCAGTACCTACCGGGACGGTGCTTTTATTAATAATCACGGCATAATGGTCGAGTTCTTGCGCAATCGAGCGCGCGGCGCTCTCGACATAGCGGAGATCGGCGCCGTGACCATCCTGGCCGGTTGGTGTGCCTACTGCGATAAAAATAAACTCAGCGTTCGCCAGTCCCTCGCTGTAGCTGGTGGTAAAGTGCAGCCGCTCGGCCTGCACATTGCGCTCCACCAGTTCACCCAGACCAGGCTCATAGATTGGCAATACGCCAGCTCTCAGCTTTTCAATTTTTTCAGGGATAATATCAACACAGGTCACTTGATTTCCCATATCGGCCAGGCACGTTCCCGTCACCAGGCCCACATACCCTGTACCAATAACACAAATATTTCTCAACGGTATACCCTCCTTACACGGGTTGGCTTTTGGATAACTTCCCTTTATGTAACGAATCTCGGCGCTCCCTGTCACCCTCCCTTGTGGTAAAGCCCTTTTTCTCCCCTGCCGACAGGACCGCTCATCCTGAACGTCTGGCCGAGAAGTCTGTCACTCTTGCCAGGCAAACGCATAGTGTGGCCTTCATTATAGGCATATCGGGCGCGCGAAACAACCTCCATAGGACCAACAGGAAAAGTGAGAAGGCCAGCGCACTTGAAACGAGCGATCCTGCTCTCGCTCAAATTGACAATTATCACCGGCTGGGCCATAATGGCGATGGCCGGAAGCGCAAACACGCGTCCCGCCGATACAAGCCGGGAGGATGGCTGACGCTATGCCACATATCTCACTCGTGTTCTCCTACATCATTATCAATATCGATCCAGTCTTTCACCTTGGCCCGCTGGCAATCCACTGGTACGGGGTCGCCTATGTCGTCGGTATCAGCTTAGGACTCTGGGCCATCCTACGCTATGCCAAACGGCTAGGGCTGGACCCGGAGAACGTCTACAGCGTTTTCTGGTGGGCCGCGCTGGCCGGATTGATTGGCGGGCGGCTCTATTTTGTCATCCAGCAGCCTGATCTCGTCTCCAATTACTTAGAGAAACCCATCAACATTATTGCCGTCTGGAATGGTGGCATGGCCTTCTTCGGCGCCATCTTCCTGGGTATCGCTACAGTAGCCTTTGTCGCCTGGAAGCGCAAGCTGCCGGTCTGGCTGGCAATCGATATTGCCGCCTTCTTCGCCTCCGTTGGGCAGATTTTTGGGCGCTTTGGCAATCTGGTGAACGGCGACATTACCGGCTATGCCGCAGGAACACTTTCCGTGCCACCAGACACCAATAGCTGCGCCCTGCCCACCTCAGCGCCCTGCCTGGGCTATGTCTCGGACCCGCATGTGGTGCCCTGGGCTACCCTGTACACCAATCCGCACGCCTTCATCCAGACATCCGTCCCGGTGCATCCAGCGGCGGCCTATGAGATGGGGATGAACCTGATCCTGCTGGCTGTTCTGCTCCCCTTGCTTCTGCGGCTCCCCCGCATCAAGATGGGGCTGGTCTCGCTCGTCTATCTTGCAGGCTATGCAATCACGCAGATCATCGTCTTTTTCTTCCGCGGCAGCGAGCCAATCACCCCCTTCCTGGGCATCGATGTCTTTAAGCAAGCCCAGTGGACCGGCATCTTTGTGCTGATCCTGCTGATCCCTTACTACTTCCTGATCCAACGCACTTCGCGTCCCTGGACCAAGGAAGAGGCAGAGGCGCTGCCTGCGCGACAGGCAGCGAGCAGAAGTCAGACAGCACACGCTCTGGCTGGCGCACATGGAACGATAGATCACGAGGGCCATAGAGAACCTGCCCAGGAAAGCCACGAACACCAGGGGCATGAACACCACCCGGCAGAAGCCCAGTCGCCTCATCAGGAAGGAGGGCATCAAGCGAAGGAAAAAGAGGAGAACCATCCATCGCCAAAGGATGGCGCAGCAGACCACGCGCAGAAAGCCGCCGCGCTGGAAGAGTTTGGGGCTGCGCCTGAATATACCAGCGCGATGGCTGCTGAGCTACGCACTGAAGGCATCGTTGTCGCCGCGCCCACTCCAGCAGAGGCGCCTGAAGCCGAATCAGAGAACGGAACCATGTCTGCCAAAAAGTCGCGGGCGCGCGCCAGCACTACCGGCGAGGCCCGTCCCAAGCCTAAACGCGGCGGAAGCAGCGCCAAAAAGACTACTCCTGAGAAATAACTCGCCTGCGGCAGCGACCAGGCAGATAGCAAAGCGCGGCATGTAAGAGGGGGCCAGCTATGGAGACGCGCAGCTTTTGGGGAGCTATATCCGATGCGCTGGGTGGCACAGCGACTCAACGCGGGGTGAAACTGGGCATCATTGCCGGATGCGTGGAGATATTTCTGCTCTTTGGCGGCAATGCCTTGTTGCGCAGCAGTTCAAACACGGTCAATTTCGAGACGGGGCAACTCGCTCCTCTAATCCTTGGATTCTTGCCCGGATTTCTGGGATTGGTAGTGGCCGCCGCGCTGGCTTATTACGCCGGGCTGAGCGCGCCAGAAGTCAAACGTGGCGAGGTGGACCGGGCAGGGGTGATCTCTGGCAGTATCACGCTGGTCCTCTTCTGGGTCGGCCAGATCATCTTCCTGGCAGTAGACGCGGCGGGCAGTCCCCAGGGTCTGCAAGTCGCTGATTTTCTCAAATCGCGGCTTCTTGCTGGCATCTTGTTCTTCGTAGTGGGGGGAGCGCTGGGCTGGGCTGGCAGCCGCGCCGCCGCAAGGCGCGCGCGCTCCATTCTTGCGCCGCCAACGAGCAGCCTGTTGAGCCTTTCAGACCTCCGCACAGACTCGGCGCCTGCGTTCTCCAACGTTGGCATATCTCCGTCAATCAATCGGGAGGCAAGAGCAGGAGAGAAAACTACCACAACGGATGGTAATGAGGAAGAGGGAGAGGTAAGCCAGGAGGTCATCACAGTGGATACGTCAGAAGACCACCCGGAAGAAAAACGCACGATTTAAAAAAGGGAGAGCAGGAAGGGTCTCCTGCTCTCCCTCCTCAGGAAATGACCCCTGAAACAAAAGGGTTCAGGCAATCCAGCAGGTGATCGACATCAAACGGCTTGGCAAGATAGCCCTCCACATGCAGATCACGTGCCTGCTCCAGCTTTTCCCCCGCCGACATCAGAATGATTGAGAGCTGCTGACGCAGGGCAGGGCGCTCGTCAAGCTGGTGACAGAGTTCCCAGCCATCCATAATGGGCATCATCAAATCGAGCAGGACCACGTGCCGACCACCGCCTTCGAGCAGCGCCAGGGCTTCTCGTCCATCGCGGGCCGTCTCCGTCCGAAACCCTTCCAGCGAAAGCGCATCAACCAGCATCTTGCGAATAGCCGCGTCATCATCCACAATCAAGACTCTGGGCGTTGCATTAGCCTCAGTCTGGGGAGAGGCTGCACCATGAATAACTTGCATAATAATTGCACCCCCTTGACCACTTGGGCGTGTTCCTGGCATCCAGGAACACTACGCAGTGTACAACGAATAAGGCATACAATCTTCACCCATGCGTGGACCCCTTCCCACCTCCAGCAGCGTCAGCCAGAGGGGAGAGCAGCGGCAGCGCGAAGCGAAATGTGGACCCCTGGCCGGGGGCACTTTCTACCCAGATGGCCCCCCCCATCGCGGTAAGATACTGACGACAAATATACAGACCCAACCCGGTGCCACGAACCGGGGTCGTCAGCGAGCGCTGAAGCCGGACAAATTTCTGAAAGAGCTTCTTTTGATCTTCCGGCGAGATTCCCTCGCCACGATCAACCACACTGACGACCAGATACATCCCAGGTTCTGCCTGCTGCGCAGCAGGCAGAACCTCGGCAGCCAGTTCCGCGCCCGCTCCTTCAGACGGGCTGCCTCTTTTCTCAGACGCCCCTATTACGCTCGCCCCTGGCGTGGGTACTCCGTGCAGCGAGGAGGCACTCGCCTGGGTAGCAGGCTTACCAGCCGGACCAGTCTCAGGGGGAATAAACTGGCGCTCCACGCGAGCGATAAAGTCGATAGGACTGGTTGGGGGAGAATATTTTCCAGCGTTAATCAGCAGATTCGTCATCACCTGGCGCAGACGCTCTTGATCGGCATAGACCCACAGCCCAGCAGGTATATCCATCTGGATCGGCTGCTGAATATCGGGCTGGATCAGCGCCAGCGCGCTCTCAGCCAGGGGGCGGACCTCACCAGGCTGCGGATTCAGCGAGAACTTGCGCGAATCCAGGCGCGAGGCATCCATTAACGTCGTCACCATGCCCACAAGCTGCTGGGCCGCGCGCGTAATCTCGGTTGAGAAACGCCTGGCCTGGTCCATGGAGAGCTTCGCGCTATGGCGCTGGAGGAGCGAGGCATAGCCATGAATGGCGCTGAGTGGTGTGCGAAACTCATGCGAGGCCGTCACAATAAAATCATCCTTCAGTCGGTCGAGTTCTTTCTGCTGCTCAAGCGCCTCTTCCAGGTCCATATAGAGGCGGGCATTATGCAACGCCACTGCCGCCTGACCGGCCAGGCCGCCCAGCAACGCAATCTCCTCCGGCTGAAAAAGGTGTCGCTGGCCGGGGGTATAGACTGAAAGCAATCCCAGGAGCGTTTCCTGGCGCACGATGGGAACAAGCAAGAGTGAATGCACATCATAACGCCGGTACACCTCACCCTGGGCTGACTGGGAAGCTCGCTCCGTTTCCAGATCGTTTAGCACAACCACCTCACCAGCCTTGAGTCGCTTCATCAAGCTTCCCAGCGGGGGAATACGAATCTCCTCTAGCTTCGTGATCCCCCAGGCACGAAAATGGGTAGTATTGGCGTTCGATGCGCGAGCAATCAACGTTTTCCCGCCGTTCTCAAAGAGAAAGACGGTACAAAGTTGCGCCTCTGTAAGAATCTTCGCTTGATCGACCACATTCTGCAAAATCTCATCAACGTTCAGGCTAGAATTGAGCGTGCTGACAGCATTATTCAGCGCGGCTACCTGGCGTTTCCTGCTCCTGGCCTTCTCCAATGACCGGCTACTCCGGTCGTACAGGTCGGCGTTCTCAAAGGCGAACGCAGCCGTATGCGCGATGGTCTCCAGCCGCTCGATCTGCTCATGAGAGTAAGATCGATGTTGCTTGCTGGCAACACCCAGCGCGCCAATAATATGCTCGCGTGTCCGAGTGAGCAGTGGCACAATCAACACGGACTCAAACGACTCGTCGGTCAACCAGCCAGACTGGAGATAGCGCGCATTTTCCCGGCGCTCTTCGGGCGTGGAAACCGTGACAACCGCGCCATCTTTGATCTGCTTCCACCAGGCAGGCATGTGCTTTTCCCGCACGATACGTCGGTTGGCAGGTGTCGCCTGCTCCGCCACATAGGCAAACTCCACTTCCTCTTTATCCTGGTGATAGAGCAAAATAGCAATCGAGGTGGCGCCCAGCACAGCGGTAATAAGCTGATGCAGCTCAGCAAAAAGTTGTTCCTGATCGAGCGTCGTCGAGAAATGCAGCGTCGCATCGTGTAGCAAGTGCAGGAAACTTGCCTGGCGATGACGGGTCTCCTCCAGCCAGGCCGTTTGGAGCGCCAGCGCCACGCGGTCAGCGTGCAGTTGCAGCATTTCCAGATGACGCTTGGGCGGAGACCAGTGCTTATCGCGGAACGTGACAGCAACCACGCCTACAACCGGAGTAGGCTCATCAATCGCCAGGGGCAGCAACGGGTCGGGGACACGAATAGGCGCGCCGATGTGCCAGGCCAGGTCTTGATCGGGCGGCGTCGTATCGTCGCGCGGAAGCGCCCGGCATTTGTCACCGGAGAGGATAACAGCCTGATTCACCTTCCAAATATGACCGAGAAATCCGCACCCACAGGCATACCCGACTATCGCTGTGTCCGGCGCCTCGGTGGGAGGGTAGAGAGGCGCAGCCGCGCCCTCTTCTGGAAAGTTCTCATCTGCTGCGCCCAGAGGCGGGAGTTGACTGGCTGAAGCCCCAGCCGCGCCAGAGGCCGAAAGGACAGTGGGCAATGGGCGTGTTTGCTCCAGTTCTGGCGCTGCCACGTCTTCATGGTGCGTCTTGCCCGACAGAGCCAGTGGTTGGGATGGCCGCCCCAGCGTCGCCAGGGCCGTATAGTTCTCTTCAAGCACCCCTATAACGCGCTGCCGACGGATCACCAGGCGCTGGCCGGTTGGCTCTAGCATTGCCAGCATGCCGCCATCGGCATGCAATAGTTCAATAGCCGCATCCAGCGCCCGCGCGTAGAGGTCTGGATTGGTCGGAAAATCCAGACTTTTGAGGCCGACCGTAAATTCCAATCCAGCCTCGGCAGGGGCAGCCTGACCCATCCGGCGCAGATGGGCCTTATGGTACCCATGTCCAACTCCAGCAGCGCCAGTCGCCCCCGGCGCTGAAGCAGAGGATGAGAAAAGCGCCAGCGAATGCGACGAAGAGACCGGCAAGCCATCTGGGGGTTGTTTCATCACCATTGCTCCTTCCAACCAAATGCTCGGCCCCACACCACCAGCGCCCTACCCCACATCTACCCTACATCATCAATGAGCATCAACCTGATCGGGCGACGGCGCGTAGCAACGGTGGCAGCATAACACAGCCACACGACTGGCGCAAGACTGACGAGGGTTCCTGTTTGACACACCTGCCCAGCAGGGGCTATCATGTGAGAAATCCCTGCCAGGGATGGACTGTAATTTCTGGATCGTTCTCTCCATCATCGTATTCGCGTGGCATCAGCTAGTGCCTCATCCGCAGCGCCCCCAAGAAAGGGTTGGATACATGACCATTTCAAGCTCACAGGCAAATGTCGATACACAAAGCAAGGCCAACGGCAATCGCTTCCACACTTACCGCTTAAAGAATGGCTTGCAGATTCTGGCAGAGCAGATGCCCGATTTCGAGTCGGTAGCAGTGGCGTTTCATGTGCGCACTGGCGCACGCGATGAAGCGGACCCGCGCCTCTATGGCGTCTCACACTTCCTGGAGCATATGGTCTTCAAGGGCACCCAGCAGCGTTCCGCCGAAGAAATCAGCCTGGCGTTTAATAATATTGGGGCCGAGTTCAACGCCTTTACCTCGCTAGAACAGACCTTCTATTACGCGCGTATCCTGGGGGAGAATCTGGCCCCAGCCATCGAACTGCTGGCGGATATGATGCAGCCTAAGCTGGATCGGGACGAGTTCAATACCGAGCGCGGCGTGATTATTGAGGAGATCGCCCGCTCGGAAGAGGTACCCGCGCGCCAGGCATATCGCTGGTTGATGCAGCACTATTTTGGCGAGAATCCGCTGGGACATGAGGTGCTAGGTTCGCGTGAGAGCATCGAGGCGTTGGATGTGGAGTGGATGCGCCAGTACTGGCAGCAACGCTACAGCGCGAATAATCTCATCCTGACTGTTGCGGGCAATTTTCAATGGGAGCAGGTGGTGGAACTGGCCGAGCGCCATTGTTCAGACTGGCAAAGCGGCGAGGCCGGGCGCGCGCTGTACCCCTACGCGCCAGCAGCGGCCCAGACCGCTATCTGCACCAAAGAGAAGCTGCAACAGGAACAGATCGTCCTGGCGTTTCCATCGTTGGGCCAGGAAGACCCCGATTATTACGCGATGGAACTGGCCTGCATGGTGCTGGGTGATGGGACTGGCTCGCGGCTCTTCTGGAACATTCATCAGAAAGGATTGGCCGAGGCGGCTGTGGCCGGTCTAATGGCCTTTGAAGGCGCGGGGTTAGTGGAACTCTATGCCACCACCAGCCCGAACCACGCGCCAGAGGTACTGCGCCTGATGCGCGCAGAACTCCAACACCTGGAGGCCGAAGGAGTTCACGAAGACGAACTCCAGCGCGCCAAAGATAAACTGATTAGCCAGATCGTGCTGAGCGCCGAGCATACCACCAGCCGTATGCAGTCCCTGCCATCCACCTGGATCTCGGAAGGAAAACTCAAATCGGCTGATGAGGAAGTGGCCGAAGTGGAAGCCGTCACGGTCGAGAAGGTACAGCAGACGCTTGCCCGCTTCCCCATGACCGAGAAATTGATCCTCACCGCTTATGGCCCACTTGATGAGCAAGGGCTAGGCTTAAAAGCCTAGCATGATCAGAGGCCGGCGGCTATAGCCGTCGGCTTCAGCATCGGTCAGAAAGTCGTGTTTTCGTCTTAACCCGCCCAGGCGCGGTCGAGCGAGAGATCCGAGCGTAGCGAGAGTGCGGGCGCCCAGCGGCAGCCCCGCGCAGCAGCCCGCAAGCGCCCGCCGCCGCAGGCGGGTTTTGTGGCGGAACGCCTCTAATCGGGCTATAGGAAATGCGCACTATCGGCAATTCTGTCAATTCTGTCAATTCTTCGACCCTGCCCCGCTCCTTGCCTGCGCTGAGCAGCCACAGAAGAATTGCACCTCGCCAACCCCCGCCGCCGTAGGCGCGGCCTTCAGCCGCCAGCCCCAATCTTCATACCAATTGCTTCAGGCGCTCGCGGTCCACATTCCCGCCGCTGAGGATGGCAACAACCTTTGCCCCCTCGGCAACGTCCACTTTGCCCGCCAGCAAAGCGGCCACCGTCGCCGCAGCGGCAGGCTCGGCCAGCAGCTTGCAGCGTTCCAGAATCAGACCCATCGCGTGGCCGATCTCGGCATCCGAAACCAGCACAGCCTCATCGACATACCGCTGCGTCATCGCCAGCGTCAGATCGCTGGTGAACGGCGCGGTCAGGCCATCCGCAATGGTATTGATGCTCTCCAGCGCCATCGGTTTGCCCGCGTCCAGTGACCGGCGCATCGTCGGCGCGCCCTCCGGCTCCACGATCACCACCCGCGTCTGCGGGCGTTTCGATTTGATGGCTAGAGCCACGCCAGAACAGAGACCACCGCCGCCACAGGAAACAATCACCACATCCGGCTCAGCCAGGTCTTCCAGGATTTCCAGGCCAACCGTGCCCTGTCCGGCGATGATGCGCGGGTCATCAAACGGGGGGATAAAAAGCAGGCCACGCTCGTGTTCAAGCTGGTGCGCATGCTCAAAAATGCCCGACATGCTCGTTCCAAAGAGGATCACCTCCGCGCCATAGCCGCGCGTCGCCTCCACTTTGCTCCGCACCGCCGTTTCGGCCATCACCACCGTTGCAGGCACGCCCTCGGCAGCGGCGCTCCAAGCCACCGCCTGCGCGTGGTTGCCCGCCGAAACCGTAATCAGCCCCCGACGCTTCTGCTCCGGGCTGAGTTCGGCCAGCTTATTCAGCGCGCCGCGCACCTTGAAAGCCCCCGTTTTTTGCAGCAGTTCGGCCTTCAAGAACAGACGCACTGGTGGATCGGCCATTGCGCCAAGCGCCTGGGCAGACAACAGCGGCGTGCGATGCAGCCGACCGGCAATCACCCGCTGCGCCTCAAGGACATCCTCAAGCGTCACCATTGACTTGCTCACTCCTTTGTTTCTTGCTCTACGAGATGGGCAGCCCTATAACAGGTTACGAGCGACGTTTCGCTATCTACTCTGCCGGACAGATCAGCAGGAAGGGGCAGCGCGGGCAGAAGAAGCGATCAGGTTTCGGCGGATAGTGGCGGGCGCGCAAGCCCGCCAGCGCGGCCTCCAGATCGGCGCGCCGATTCTGGGCAGCTTTGCTATCCAGCGGGACAGGCGTCAGCGCGCCCGTGCTGAGATTATGCTCATAGACCTCGACCGGACGACCGGGCATGCGCTGCTCCTGCGCCAGCGCGTAGAGGACGTGGCGCACCTCCACCTCAGCCTTCTCCTCATCCTTGCCACTCATGCGATGGCGCACCAGCCGCACCGGGCGCTCTGGGTCCAAAGCCAGCAGCAGCCGCTCATCCTCCACCCGATCCACCGTCACCTGAATAGTCTGTCCCTCCAGGCGCGCATCCAGCTTTTGCGCGAGGCGGCTGCTCGCGGCCAGCCGCACAACTTGCGCCTCACTGTCAGTTGGCGCGTCTGGCGCCGGGCCGTCCGCAACGCCCGCCAGATCGCTCCATGTCCGCTGGATCACCCGCAGACCGTGCGCAAAGTAGCTCTCCGCAAACGGATGCTCCAGCGGGCCATGCTGCCTCCAGTAATCGGCAAAGAGTTCCTGCGCATCCTCCAGGCTGAAGACCGGCTCAGCAGTCGCTCCGACCTGCTCTTCAGGAGTGTCCGCGCGTCCAGATGCCGCGCTGGAAGCGGCAAAGTGTTCATACAGCACGCGCAGGGAGTGTTGCACGCACTCATAGAACTGCCGATAGCCCTGCTCCGTCGGCTGGAGACCATAGCCATAGCGATACTGATACTGGCGCGGGCAACGCAGATAGGTCTCCAGTTCCCCAACGCGCAGGATGGCCGGAGGGGCAGACGCCTGTCCTTCCAACGCTGGAAGAACACCATCCGAGCGCAGCAATCCATCAGTGGCGGGCGCCACTGCCTGGGTGGGCGCTTCAGGCAGCGCCCGCCCGCCGCTTTCCCAGCGCACCCTGCGCAGGCGTGCGCCAGACGCTTCCTCAATATGGCGCAAGAAATCGGAGGGGCCAGCCTTGAGCTTTTTATAGCGTTCGGCATGACTCAGAATCACCTCATCGCGGGCGCGGGTCAGGCCAACATAGAAGAGGCAAGCTTCATCAAGCAGGTGCGCCGCGCGCGGATCCTGGAGATTGCGCAGCGTCTCATCTTCGCACAGGCCCGCCGGGATGGGCGCTGGCTCACCGCGCATAGTAACGGGAAAGCGGCGCTGCGCCAGTTGCGGCAGATAGACAACGGGAAACTCCAGACCCTTGCTGGCATGAACGGTCATCACCCGGACAATCTCCGCCGCTTCGCCATCGCCCTCCTCAGTCTCGCGTCGCCCCCCGTCATCGGCGCGCAGTTCGATCAAGACGCGCAGATACTCCAGGAAACGTTCCCAGCGCCTGCCAGCGTCGGCAGCATCTGTTGGCTCCCCAGCCTCGCGCTCACGCTCTTGCGTGTCGAAGCGACGCGCCAGGTCCAGCAGCCCGCGCAGATGCTCCAGGCGCTGGCGGCTGGCGGGATCGGCGGCCCGGAGCAACCGCTGCGCCTGGGCGGTATGGATAAAGAGATAGTGGGCCAGCAGCGTCCAGATGTCGGGCGTAGCGCGCAAATCTGCCAGGAGATCGGCCAGGCGCATCACGCCAGCAAAGCCCTGGGGCGAGAGCATGGGCAGACGTTCGGGCTGCCAGAGCAGCACGCCAGCCGGGATATTTTCATGCCGCGCATGCTCAAAGAGCGCCAGCAGATCAGCGCGCGGAATCGAGTGATCCGGCTGCGCAGCGGCGCGGAGCAGCCCCATGCCACTTGGCTCAGCCAGCAGAGCCACTATCGCCAGCACATCTTTGACATCCGGCTGTTCCAGCAGGCTGGCGCCAGCACTGACGGGTATCCCAACGCGCTCCAGTCCCTCAATCACCACGCGCGCATGCTCGCGCGTGCGACAGAGAACCACCTGATCTCGATAGGAGATGCCGCGCCCGTGACGCTGCTGGATGGCCGCCACCAATCCGGCAATCTCGCTCTCGGCATCTGGCGCCGTTGCCAGGGTGATGATCGCTTCCGTTGGGAGCGGGCGCACCGCTTCCTGCACCAGTGAGACGCTCGACATGCCTGCGGCGCTCGCCTGGAAAGCCATCTCATCCCCCGAATGACGCTCGGCTTCCTGCTGACTGTTCCCAACCTGGCGCAGCGTCGCAGCGCAGAAGGCTCCAGCAGCAGCGACAATATCGGCCAGCGAGCGATAGTTGCGGCTCAGCGGCAAGACCTGCGCGCCGGGGTAATCCCGCTGGAATTGCCCAATGTTGGCTGGCGAAGCGCCGCGAAAGCGATAGATCGCCTGATCTTGATCGCCGACGACCCAGATATTGGCGCGCTCGCCCGCCAGCAGCTTGAGCAGCACGCCGCTGGCGCGGTTGATGTCCTGAAACTCATCGACCAGAATCTGCTGATAGCGCTCCTGTATCTCGGCCAGCGCCGTCGGCGTCTCCCTGAGAAAGCGCACGGCCAGCAGCAGCAGATCACCAAAGTCTGCGTCGCCCTGCGCCGCCAGCGCCTCCTGATAGACCTGATAGACCAGCGCCACCTCGCGCGCTTTTTCGGCTGCCAGGCGCTCCTCAGCCGACTGCGCGGCGGCCAGCATCTGCTCGGCCAGGCGCAGATAGTCTTCCGGCGTGGCAAGCTCATCTTTCGCGCGCGAGATCGCCCCTAACAGCGTCGCAAAATGCAGTTCGGGATGGCTCAGATGCCCATAATGGCGCAGCGGCAGGCGACCGGCAACCCGGCGCAAGAGGAAATAGCCATCCGGCAGGTCCAGCAGGGCAAAGTCCGGGCGCAAGCCCACCTGCGCCGCATACAGGCGCAGCAGATCGGCGCAAAAGCTATGGAAGGTGCTGACCGTTGGCAGTGGCGCGTCTGCTCCGAGCAATCCAGCAATGCGCTCGCGCATCTCGCGGGCCGCTTTATTAGAAAAGGTCAGCGCCAGGATGCGCTGAGGCAGAACGCCCTGCTCTTCAACGACAGCGCGCACGCGCCCGACCAGCGTGCTGGTTTTGCCACTGCCAGGGCCAGCGACCACCAGCGCGGGCGTCTTTGCCACAATCGCTGCCTGCTGCCAGGGGTCATGGGTTCTGGGCGGGCTGAATGGGCGCGCCACTGCCTGGTCTAGATTGCTGACGCTATCGCCCGAAGCTTCAGCCTGTCGTATCGCTGCTGTGCTGTCCTGCATTACACCTGGCTGACCCACTTCTTCAGCAAGAGGCTGCCCGCACAGCATCTCCGCCAGACGGCCCAGAAGCGCCTTGAGCGTGATACCAAAATGGGCAGCCAGGTACTCAGGTTCCAGCGGCTCCTGCTGGGGCGCTCCGAGAAAGAGCGCGCGCACGCGATCAAGGGGAGCCAGGAGTTCAGCGGCAAAGGCGTCTGCGGCGCGTTCGCGGCGCGCGCGGGGACTATAGGACTGCCCTGGGCGGAGCAGTTCATCCTCCAGCAGCCCCCCCGCCAGATATACCTCCACATCCTCAGCGGTGCAGGCCGGGCGCCGCTCGGACAGAGAAAGCGCTGCGACCCCCAGGCTGCCACTGGCGCGACGATGCAAGAGCCAGTGGCCTAATTCATGGGCCAGCGTGAAACGCCGTATCGGCTCATCCAGAGCGACGCTCAGCCAGATCAAATCCTCGCCTGGCTCCAACCAGCCGAGCGTTCCTGGAAGAGCATCCACCGGATTAAAACGCTCAATGGCAACACCCTGCCAGGCCACAAGCGCATCGATAGGCGTCGCAGCCAGCGGATCATGCCGTCCAGGATGGGCGGCTTCGTAACTGGCAAGAAGCTGCTTGGCAGCAGCCACCGCCTGGGCAAGCTCATTCATGCAGCGACTCCCCGCAGGACACATCACGCAAACGCCCTTGTATTGTACCACCAAGAGGCGGCGCGGCTGTGAGTGCTGGCTGGCAGTCTCCGTATGGTATAATAGAAATGGTTTTGCGGTTCGCCTTGGCAGGAGAAAAAAAACAATGATAGAAGCTGCCGAAATCTTGACAACCGCCCGCAGTGGAAAGGTGCCCTCCAGCTGGGTAGTGTTGCCGCTGCGTCGCAATCAGGTGGGGTTTAGCATCCTCCAGTGGGCGCTGGGCACGCTCATGGGACTGGGCCTGTTTTTTGGGCTGTTTTTTGCCACCTGGCCGGATAACTTTGAACACGGCGCGCCCGGTATCGTGATCACCAGTTTCTTTTTGGCTCTGCTCGGCTTTACCGGTTTTGGCAGCCTCTGGCTGTTGATCAAAGATGGCCTTCGATGGCTGAGGGCCGATCAATCGATCATCATCATTACTCCAGATGTCTATCTCAAGCAGGCTGGGAAGAAGATTGATCTGGTGCCGCTCGAAGAAATCGGCTACATTACGACCAGAGGGACCAAGGCGCCCAATAAGCGCTCATCCTGGGCCACGTATAACTCAAATCCAGAACCGGACTACGACCCAGAAGATCGACAGATTGCCAATGCAAGCCCGGTCGCCCAGTATATGGGGGGCCAGCGCAGAAAGCCCCGTGGTCCGACATCCGTTGCATTCGTCGATTTGCGTACTGATAAAAAGATTGTTGTGACCAACGACAACAGCTACGCTCATCCCTATGAATTGGGCGAGACGCTTCATGGCTATGTCGAAGCGCGCCTGCGGAAGATGGATGAAGAGGCGCGCGCACGCTGAGCGACTTAAAACCGTGAGGCAGGCTCCAGAGAGGAAGACGTGTCAGCACATCATGCAGGCAGAGCAGCCACGACTGGCAGAGGTTCCCAACAGCGGCTGGGATGAGCGGCTGTGCCTCTTCAGAGCCGGGAACGAAGTAGATACCAGCGTGCTGGTCACGCAGCGCTATCTGGTCATCATCGATACGATGGCGACGCCAGAACTGGCCGACGCCATCGTTGAGTCGGTGCGCGCGCTGCTGGCCGGACGCCAATTGCTGGCTATCAATACCCACGCCGACTATGACCATTGCTGGGGAAATGCCGCCTTTGCCTCGCCCGTCGGAGCCTATCCGGCGCCGATCATCGCGCATGAACAGGCTGGCGTGCGCATGCAGAGCAATGAGGCGCGCCAGTATCTCGCCCAGCGCCAGCAAGCAGAGGCGCGCTTTGCCAGCGTGCGCCTGGTAGCGCCGACGATCACCGTTACCACCGGCCTGCGGATCGATGGCGGCGACCTGACACTGGAACTGCTGCCCACGCCAGGACATACCGAAGACCATATCTCCATCTGGATACCAGAACTGCGCCTGCTGCTGCCGGGCGATGCCGCGGAGCATCCCTTCCCGTATGTAGAGGAAGCGAAAACGCTGCCCACGCTGCGCCGCTCACTGGCGCGGCTGGCGGCCCTGGACGCGGCAACCGTCATGCCCTGTCACGGCGGCACTACGGACTCGGCGCTCATCACGCGCAATCTCGCTTACTTTGATGAGGTCGAGCGGCGCGGGCGTAGCGCGCTCGCGTCGGGTCTGGTCCCGCCAGATTGGCGCGAGCGCGCGGATATAGCAGAGATCATCGGCCTGCCTTTTGCACAGGCTGCCAAAGAGAGCGGCGCAGACCCTGCCAGCATACCAGAGTTTTATCGAAGCGTTCATCTAGCGGCAGTGCGCGCCATGCTTACCAATCTGCAAATGCCAGATGGCGAATAGGCATTTCTAAGCAAGATCATCCTATAATTAGAGCCAGAGATCAGGGCTGGGAGGCGCTCGTCTTTGCACACGCCGCTCCCGGTCCTTCGGCTATCCTTTGGAGGGTGCTGTGATTCGGGACATTATTCGGCAATTAACCACGCGGGCTGCCCAGGCAGCGCAGGCAGAGGGAACACTGCCCCAGGCGCCCCTGCCCGCTTTTGACGTAGAACGGCCACAATACGCCAGTCACGGCGACTACGCCGCCAATCTGGCAATGAAACTGGCGGGCGAGATCAAACGCGCTACCAGCGAGAAGGCCAATCCGCGCCAGCTTGGCGAAGCCATTGCCGCCCAGGCTAGAACGCTGGCCGGGACAGACCCGGCCTTTAGCCTGGTCGAGAGCGTCGAAGTCGCGGGCGCAGGCTTCATCAACTACCGGCTCGGTCCAACCTGGCTCTTCCAGCAGGCGGATCGTGTGCTGACAGAAGGCGACGCCTTTGGCAACGTGGATGTCGGGCACGGCAAGCGCGTGAACCTTGAGTTCGTCAGCGCCAACCCCACCGGCCAGGTACACGTCGGCAATGGGCGCGGCGCGTTCATCGGCGATACGCTGGGCAACATCATGGGCGCGGCGGGCTACGACGTGACCAAAGAATATTACTTCAACGACTTCGGCCAGCAGATTTTCAATCTGGGGCGCTCGATTGAATACTTCCTGCGCAAAGCAGTCGGCGCGCCGGAGATCGAGCCAATCGAGAACGGCTACTACGACAGCTATTATGCCGAACTCGCCAAATACTTTAGGCCCGACGCCGGACGCTATCTGGCGCTGCCGCAAGCCGAGCGCGACGCCGAGCTTGGCAGCGCCGCCGCAGAGATCATCATGCAAGGCATTCACCAGACAATGGAGCGGCTGGGCATCCAGTTCGATGTCTGGTTCAGCCAGCACTCGCTGGAGACCAGCGGCGCGCTTGAGCAAGCTATTGAACTGCTGCGCCAGAAGGGCTATCTCTACGAACAGGACGGCGCAACCTGGATGCGCACCACCGACTTCGGCGACGATAAAGACCGAGTCATCATCAAAAGCACGGGAGGCCCGACCTACATCGCCCCAGACGTTGCCTACATCAAGAACAAATTCGAGCGTGGCTTTGATACGATCATCTGGGTGCTGGGACCGGATCATCATGGCTATGTCACCCGCCTGAAAGCCGCAGCAGGGATGCTAGGCTACGACCCGGAGCATGCCATCGTGCTGATCTATGGGAACGTGACGGTGCAGGGCAAGCGCATCGGCAAGCGGCTGGGCAACGCCATCCCGCTGGACGATCTGGTTGACGAGATCGGCAAAGATGTCACGCGCTTCTTCTTCCTGATGCGCAGCAACGACCAGCATCTCGATTTCGATATGGAACTGGCGCGCGAGCAGTCGGAGAAGAATCCGGGGCTGTATGTCCAGTACGCCCACGCGCGCATTGCCAGCATCTTCCGCAAGTCCCAGGAGCGCCTGCACCTGGAGGAGCGGGACTACGTCGGCGCCGATCTGCGCATTCTGGCGAACGACCCAGCCACGCAGCGCGACGCGCAACTGGCGCTGATGCGTGAGATACTCAGCCTGGAAGAAGTGATCGAGCGCATCAGCCTGACGCTGGAGCCGCATCATCTGACCAAATACGCGGCTGACCTGGCGACGGCTTTCCACGCCTTCTATCACGAGTGCCGCGTCCTGCAAGCGGAAGACGACGCCACCCGGCTGGCGCGGCTCAAACTGTCTCGCGCAGCGCAGATTGCCCTGGCGCGGGCACTGCATCTGATGGGCCTGGAAGCGCCGGAGCGCATGGTGCGCGAAGACGAAGCCGCCGAAGCCATAGCAGAAGAATAGGGCGGCAACAGGAACGTCTCAACGCTGGCGCACCTGACAGACTGCCAGATGCGCCAGCGTTTTGCTGCCAGACAAACCCTCCTCTTGAAGTAGACAGGCATTCGTGCTATTCTGATAAGAGACTTACGCTCTAGTTCTCCCTGGCGAATTGATGTAAACTCATGGGCGAAACGGCCCTTTTTTTGCTAGAGAACATGCGAACAGAACAGCGCGCCAGAACGGCGCAGAAGAACCGATGGCTGATGAGCGCGGCGCGCGGGGAACTTCCACCATAAGGAGGTTCCAGGCTTCTGTTTCCTCTCGATAGAAGAACCTATCGGCGTATCCACGCCGGTCTATAGATAGAGGACGGCGGGCAACCCGCTCGTGATAGAGCTATGCCAGGGAAACGTATTGCCTCTCAGGGGGTCGCACGATCTAAAAGCGGCAGCCAGGTACAAGGCGCGCAAGGCTGGAAGGAACTCAATAGCCCATCAGGCGGGAATATCACCACCAGGGTAAACAGCAAAGCTGCGCCCGCCAAAGCCAAAACCAACTCAAACCGGGTGAAAGCGCCCCCCACGCGCAACACGCGCAGCAAAAAGCCAGCTAGCGAAAAAATACCCGCGCCACCTACCCGCGACACAGCGGTGATCAACTGGATACTTAGCTGGCCGGGTCACATCAAGCAAGGACTCGTTGCAGGCATCCTGCTCTTCTTCAGCATCCTGCTGACCGTTAGCTTGCTCATCCGCCTGCAATCTCAGAACCCGCTGGCCCATCTGGGCGAGGTGGTCTATGGGCTGCTCGGCTGGAGCGCCTACCTTTTCGTCATCGGGCTGACCGCCTTTGCCATCGCCAACCTTGCTGAAGCGGCTACACAGACGCGGCTGATTCGCTGGGGATTGGTCATCCAACTGCTTCTTCTTGGCTGCCTGTTAGTTATGGGAAGCAGGCTGCTCTTTGGGGGCGATACTGGCGAACTCTTGGGCGCGCTGCTGATGGAGCCACTTTCAGGCTTGCCTGCCAGCGCGCAGCAGATCGGCGTCTTTGGCGCCATCGTGATTCTGCTGCTGCTCATCTTTCATATCTCCTTCAGCCAGGTATTTGGCGTGCTACGCTGGTTTTTCGGCGGGCTGGGCCATCTGGCGCGCGCCAGCTTCGACGGCGTGGCTTCTGCGATTGGAAGCGCCAGGGCACGCTCGGCAGCCAGAAAAGCCGCCGCTGCTTTCAGCGATCCAAAGGAGGACGAGAGCTTTGTCCAGAGCGATCCCTCTCTTCCGACCAGCCGCCCATTCCCGGGTCTGCGCCACCATGCCGAGAGTGTCATGGTCATCGATGAGGAAGAAGACGACACCAGCCTCGCGCTCCAGCCAGAAGATGAGACCGGAGCCATTGCGGGAGGCGCCACGCCGCGCATTGCGCAGGGCCAGGCGCAGCAGGCAACCCTACCAGGCATACCAGCAGCGCCTGTGCGGACTGCCAAGGGCGCGCTCAATCACGACGGGGACAGCATCCCGCCCTTGCCACCTCTGCCGATGAAAGCAGGCACATTCGCAAAAGGCGCCAGCAGACCGCTTACGGCAGTCAGTCCGCCCCCCGCCATCCATTACGAGCTACCGGCCATTACCTTGCTGAACGGCGTCATCGAGCAGCGCCAGCTACGCCAGGAAG
>Ga0070730_10000845_pt1 | contig 32347 bp, 36 predicted proteins | sample Coa_R1_3_FD_66447 | JGI IMG/M metagenome (GOLD analysis project Ga0070730, IMG submission 66447) | Surface soil microbial communities from Centralia Pennsylvania, which are recovering from an underground coalmine fire - Coalmine... | ecosystem: Environmental > Terrestrial > Soil > Unclassified ... | reverse complement strand
CTCCTGCGCACGTAGACGATGTTGTGCGCGAGGGCATGGATCGCTTCGAACGCTGTGTCGCTCGTGAGAAGACTGCCAGAGCGAGGTTCTTAGATGACTACAAATTCGCTAACGCGGATGCATACAACGGCTACCAGTGGCCGAACGACTTACGCCGCACGCGGGAGGTGGACGACCGGCCGAGCCTGACGCTGAATGGTGCGCGGCAGCATAATCTGCAGATCGTCAACGACGCGAAGCAGAACAAGCCGGGCATTAAGATTCTGCCTGTGGCGGACGGTGCCAGCGTGGACTCGGCGAAGGTTCTGAATGCGCTCGTAAAGCACATCGAGTATATCAGCAATGCCACCGCCGCGTATGACCATGCGACGAACTTTCAGGTGAACGCCGGCTGGGGCTACTTGCGCGTGGCGACGGACTACTCAAGTGAGAAGAACTTCGACCAGGACATTTATATTCGGCGACAAGCTGATCCGCTGAACGTGTACTTGGACCCCGATGCGAAGGAGCCAGATCGCTCTGACATGAAATTCGCCTTCGTGTTCCAGGACATTGAGCGCTCGGAGTTCGAGAAGGACCCCCAGTACGAGCCCTACAAGGACATCGCTACTAGCACGCCGATGGGCGCTAGCACTGCTGGCTGGGTTAATGATGACTACGTTCGGATTGCTGAGTACTGGCGCATTATCGAGAAGAAAGATACGCTCTACGCGCTACCCCAAGGCTATGCGGGCCAGCGGGACTTCGCTGGAGGCTTCATCACGAAGAGCCTGCTGGAGAAAGTGAAGACCGGCCGCAGTGCAACGCTTCTTAAGCAGATCCAGCAGGATGAAGAGGATGGCACCGTCCAAAGTCGCGAGCTAATCCATAAGCAAGTCGAGTGGAAACTGATCATCGGCTGGCAAGTCGCTGAGGAGAAAGATTGGCCCGGTCAGTATATTCCGATCGTGCCCGTCTGGGGAGAGGAGACTATCATCGAGGGCACTTGGGATTGCAAGAGCCACACGCGCAGTATGCTGGATGCTCAGCGAATGTACAACTATGCGGCCAGTTCTGCGGTCGAGTTCATGGGCCTTCAAACGAAGACGCCCTGGATTGCCCCAGTGGAGGCGGTCGAGGAGCTGGAGACCTACTGGAACGAGGCGAATAGGATCAATACCAGCGTGCTACCGTACAAGGCCCTGCGAGAGGACGGCAGCGTTATTCCGCCTCCGCAGCGTATTCAGCCGCCAGCTGCTGCGCCCATCTATGCCACTCAGATGCAGAGCAGCCTGCAGGACTTGCTCATGGTCAGCGGCCAGTACGCGGCCAGCATGCAGGGCGGCATTCCGCGCACGCCGAAGCAGATAGGTGAGCGCACGCGGCAGGCCAGCACGGCGACTTTTCACTTCGTTGACAATTTGGCCATTGCCATCCGGCACGTTGGAAAGATCATTCTGGACCTGTTCCCAGCGATCTATGACACGCAGCGGCTGATGCAGATACTTGCTGATGACGGGACCACCATGAACGTCGCCATTGATCCGCAGATGAAGCAGGCATATTACAAACATGTCATGGAGGATCAGCAGAGCGTTGTCCACGTTCTTAATCCGAATGTTGGGCGTTACGAGGTCCAGGCCGACATCGGGCCAAACTATGCGACCCAGCGCGAAGAAGCGTTCGAAGCCTTCAAGCTGGTCCTTACCCAGTCGCCGCAGCTGGCGAGCATACTGGGAGACATACTATTCCGAGCCGCGGACTTTCCGCATGCAGACGAGGCAGCAGAGCGGCTGCGCCGAATGGTGCCGCCTCATGCACTTGGCGAAGGGCCGTCGGCGACTGAGCAGGCTCTGATGCAGCAAGTTCAGAACCTGCAGAACTTATTTAGCAAGAGCCTGGAGGACCAGACCACGCTCAGGATCAAGCTGCGCGGCAAGGAAGAGAAGAACGAAGTCGCCATCTTTGACGCCTTGACGAAGCGGCTGCAGGTGCTAATAACTGCCGCAAAACAGGGTAAGGTAGAGATCACACCCGAGACGATGAAGCCCATTGTCATGGAAGCGATCAAAGAGGCGTTGGCTGCTACCGTGTCGCCTGCCGAGGCCACTACGACCGACGTGCTGGAGCAGCAAAGGCCACCCGCTGGCTTGCCAGAAGCGGCCACGCGCGTCCGGCCTCCGCTGGCCGGCGCGAAGCAGGCCGAGGGCGGCCAGTGGTACGTGCGTGACTTGGCCCAGGCCAAGGGCTATCGGCCAGTGGCATGAGTGAGGAGCTAATCGCCCAGTGCCAGACGCTAATTGGCGCCGCTTTGGCGCTGACGATAGTCGTGCTGGTCTGGGATAGCCTGATGCAGCTATGACTGACGCGCAGACTGATGAATTCCAAGACATCCACGATGCGCTGGGCATTCAGCCCTTCACGCCGGATAGACTGGCCATGACCTCGTCTGTGCTGCGTGAGATGCAAAGCGCGCCGGGAAAGATTGCCAGCGGAGTAGGCAATGCCCTAGGCGTGAATGATGCCCTGAGTGCGCTGCGGGGCCAGATGACGCCCGAAGAGGCCCAGTACTTCGCGTTAACATCTGCCGCTGGCCTGCTGCCGATGGGCAAAGCCGAGCGCGCAGGCGAGCTGGCGTGGAGCGCTGTCAAGCCCGTGATTGAAGATGCTTGGAAGGCTGGCCAGCCACCAACTGGCGCGCTAGTGGACTACCTTGGCCGCCATGTACTGAATCCCTTCAAGCATATTGCGGAAAACTATCCGGAGTACGACAACTTTCTAGATAAGCTGAATGACAAGTACGGCGACTGGACGGACATTATGCACTCCAAGTTCGCCGCGATTGGAAAAGGTGTTACACCAGCAGATGTTGGCCTGTCGTCACTTAGTGATGAAGCTATCGAGAAGCATCTGGCCAAGAATCCAGGGGCGAGCCTCGCCGAAGTGGCTGGCCTCAAAGGGCAAAATGAGTTTCCGCTCTATCCACCCAAGCAAGGGCGCGATCTAAGATCCTCAGATTTCAGCAAGTACATCACGCCCATTGAAAGCTGGCAGGATCAGCTTTCCACAAACACTCCGCGTGTGTCGCCCCTTGAGTTCGAGTCCGTCGAGGCCCGCGAACGGGCGAGGCAGCAGGGCTACAACGTCGATCTGCCACTGTTCAAGGGCGGCCATTGGAGCAGCTATCAGAATGAGCTGCATGATCCGCGAAATAAGAGTTGGGAGCCGGGGGCATTCTTTTCGGACGATCCAGAGGTGGCTCACAAGTACACAAGTCCTGATTCCTATGCGCTGCCATTCGTGGCTCGCGCACACAATCCGATGGAGGTTCACTGGCCCACTGCGACTGGCCTAGATGACTACAACTCTGGCCACATGAATGCTATTCTGCATACAGCTAAGCAGAAGGGCGCCGATCTGGTCGTCGTGCGAGACGTGCATGATATGGGCGGAGTGCAGGATCAGTATGTCGTGCTTGATCCCAAGATCGTGCGCCAGCCAGGGGCGGAGTTCGATCCAAGCAAGATGAACTTGGCCAAGCTAGCAGCCGGAGTCGGTGGGCTCAGCGCTGCTGGAGCAGCAGCACAGAGCGGGGAGACCAAGTGATGCCCAAAGTTGCCGCCCATAAGCTCGTGCTGGAGACTGCCCAGAAGATGGCCGGAGAGCTATACGACGAGGTCATGTGCGGGAATGAGATGTATGCTGGCTGGAAGGAGATGACTCTCAAGCGCGGGCTGTCTGCTGAGCAGAGCCAGCGAATGTTCGTCGCCCTGATCGCTCCCAAGCTGCTGGAGCCTGCGCGGGCCATTTTGGCGTCGATACTAAGTGACAAGTCAAAAGAACACTTGCACGCGACGATCTATGACTCCATGCTTCTCGACAACGCAATCAGGGCGAGCCGACTGCGGCCCAGCGGCAAGCCGAAGTACTCACTACCGACTGAGGACGAATTGAAAACTATGACGAGGAAAAATGGCTGACGAACTCAACGCTGAAGTAGCAGCGGCTGAGGCGGCTGCGAAAGCAGCAGCGGATAAAGCCGCTAGTGATAAGACTGCCGCGGACAGGGCAGCTGCTGACGCTGCTGCGGCTGCTGCTCGTCAAGAGCAGACCGTTCCGCTTTCGCGGCTCCAAGCCGTGATCGCCCAGAAGGCCGAAGCCGAGCGGGCCAGGGAGGCTCTGACTCGCGAGCTGAAGCTGGCCAATGACACGCTCGCCGAGCACAAGGCCCTAGCCACTCGCAAGAGCGATGAGGGCAAGACGCCAGAACAGCTGGCTGCTGAGCGTAAGGCCGCTGGCGAGCGAGCGCCCACGGCGCAGGAACTCCAGGCCTTGGTTGCTGAAGAGGCCAGCCGGCAGAACTTCAATGAGCGCTGCAACAGCGCAGCGGCCGAGGGCAGAAAGGCCCACACGGACTTCGACAAAGTGGTGCTTGGCGATCTGACCAGTATCTCGCCTGTGGTGGGCCAGAACGGCAGACCGGTGCTGCCCCAGACGCTGCTCGAAGCCGCGCTGGAGACTGGCCAAGCTCATGAGGTGCTCTACGCTCTTGGCCAGAACGTGGACGAAGCCAGCCGTATTATGGCCCTGCGACCTGTGGCCCAGGCGGTCGAGCTCGCCAAGTTTGCCAGCAAACTTAGCGCGGAGGCTGAACCTGAGCTGGACAACGAGGGCAAGCCCGTTCTGCCCAACGTGTCGCGCGCTCCGGCGCCTATCAAGCCGAAAGTGAAGAGCGGAGCCACTAAGCCCGCCTGGAAACCAGAGGACACAGATAACTTCTCCACCGAGGAGTGGATCAGAAATCGTGAGAAGCAAGTGCGCGAACAGCGCACTACGCACTAAGTAAGTTGCCTCGCAGAGCCTAATCTGCGCACTGGACGTAAGGGACTCGTCCTCCCCGTCAGGCCCGCTGGCCTGCTCTGGCCGTATTAGCCGCTCGGCCCCGGTAGCAAGTCGCTAGAACGCTCTGCGTTCGCGACTAACTGGGAGCAGCTGGCAATGGCCAACTCACTTCTCACAATCAATATGATTACCCGCGAGGCTGTGCGGCTTTGGAAGAACTCCAATGCCTTCATCCAGCACGTTGACATGCAGTACGACGACAACTTCGCCAAGACTGGGGCGAAGATCGGCAGCTCGCTGAGAATTCGCCTGCCGAATGACTTCACTGTTCGCACTGGTCCGGCCGCGCAGGTGCAGGACACTGCCGAGCAGAGCACGACGCTCGTGCTGGCGACCCAGAAGGGTGTGGACGTGAGCTTCAACTCTGTCGATCGCACTATGTCGCTGGATGACTTCTCTCGCCGTGTTCTGGCTCCGATGGTCAATAACCTCGCGGGCGCTGTCGCTGCTGACGTGATGTCCGGCGTGGACTCCGGCGGCACCAACGGTGCGGGCATCTGTAACTACGTCGAGAACGGCACCCAGAGTGCCGACGGCGCGTATGCTGCTCTTACGTCCAGCCCTGTGGCCCAGACCTGGCTGACTGCTGGCGCGTTCCTCAAGCAGAACAGCGCGCCTATGGACGCCTGGAAAGCCATCCTTGATCCGGTGACCGAAGCGCGCACTGTGTCCTCGCTGGCCGGCCTGTTCAATCCCACGCCGAAGATCAGCGAGCAGTACAAGACCGGCAAGATGGCCACTGACACGCTGGGCTTCGACTGGTATATGGACCAGACGATCATTCAGCATACCGGCGGCAGCTATAACGGCAGCACTACGGTCAATGGGGCGAATCAGACCGGCCTGGCCATCACCGTCAACACGAACGGCAGTGGTACGCTCGTCGTGGGTGACATCGTGACGTTCGGGACTGGTGCGCTCAGCACCGACGTGCATCTGGTCAACCGTATCACGAAGCAGTCCACTGGCCAGCTTCGCCAGTTCGTCGTGACTGCGGCATTCACAGGTGGCACGAGCACTACGCTGAACATCTATCCCGCGCTCATTCCGTTCGGCGCCGGCAGCGTCCAGCAGCAGTATCAGACTGTAGACAACAGCCCGATCAACGCGACTCAGATCAACATCGTCAATCCGGCGAGCACGACGTATCGCAAGAACTTCGTCTTCGCGCCGGAAGCGGTCACGATGGCCACTGCGGATCTCATCATGCCGACCAAGGGTGTGGAGGAGTCTGCCCGTGAGCAGTTCGACGGAGTTGCCATGCGTATGCTCACTGCATACGTGCCCGGTACGGATCAGCTGATCACTCGTCTGGATGTGCTCTATGGCTATCTCTGGGTCAGGCCGGAGTGGGCAGTCGTTGTGGCCGACATCGTGTAAGTAAGAACTCCGGGGCCAGACGCCTAGCGCGAAACTGGCCTCGTTGATGGCGCTGGGAGCGGAGGTCCTCGGCCGCTCCCAGTTGCCCCCACAACGCTGGAGGACCGAGCGCTGACATGGCAGAGAGTACGCGCCAGAAGACCAAGATCGAGAAAACTCTGCACGAATTCAAACATGGCACGCTTCACAGTGGCTCGAAGAAAGGCCCGAAAGTCACTAAGCGCAAGCAGGCCATTGCCATTGCGCTGAACCAAGCCCGCAAGGCGGGCAGATAGAGGAGACCAACATGCTCGATACCTACAAGAACCTCCAGGCGCGCGGCGTCATTGGCCCGATGATGAAAGTCGGCCAGGACGGCAAACAGATCATTGATCCGGGCGGTGATCTGCCCGGCCAGTTGGTCCTGCGGCCATTCAGCGAGTATCCCAAGGCCGTCCGGCGAGTTCGCACGCTGCCCGATGGCACTGAGCAGATCGTGACGCTCGTGGCGGGCAGCAAGGCTGAAGAGCTGAAGATCATGTCCGACACGGTCGAGATGGACGTGCCGCGTAGCCCGTTGGAACGCGAGCGCGATGAGCTGGCCCAGGAGCTGAGCACTCAGCAGCAGATGAACGGCAAGCTGGCCCAGCAACTGGAGAACGCCCTCGCGCGCATTGAGCAGCTCGCGGGCAAAGTGGACAAGCTCACGGCGAGCACCGAACAGCCAGCTACTTTTGCTACTGCTGCGGAAGCCAGGGTCGCACAGCCTTCCAGTGGAATCGGCGCACTTGCTGAGCAGAAGGCCTTGGCCAATAAGCGATGACCACTACGCTGGACATTATCAATCTGGCCCTGCTCGACGCCGGCATAATTGGCCAGGGCCAGACCGCGAGCGCCGAGGACGTGAACAACGCCTATACGCGCATGCAGTGGATGATCCAGCAATGGCAGCGCAAAAGGTATTTGGTCTTCCATCTAGTCAATCTGGCGTTCACCAGTACGGGCCAGACCACTCCGTACACAATTGGCCCAGGTCAGCAGTTCGTCATCGGCACGAGGCCGGACAGACTGGAAAGTGGCTGCTTCTTCAGGCAGCTGATACAGAGCAGCCCGAACCAGGTGGACTATCCGCTAGAGCTGCTGGAAAGCTGGGAGGACTACAATAGAATCGCGCTGAAGGCCCTGAGCACCTTCCCCGGCTACGTGTTCTATGACCCAGCGTATCCGGTGGGCAAGCTGTACTTCTGGCCCATTCCGCAGGCCAACTTGTACAGCATGAATGTACTGGTCAAGGCGACCCTCATTGACATCATTATGGCCAGCGCGCTAACGACCGTCCTGGACAACACTCTGCCGAACGAGTATTTCAAGGCGATCTACGAGTCCTTGGCCGAGATACTGCGTAGTGCGTACCGTTTGCCGCCTGATCCGGGGCTGTCTGGCCGCGCTAAGGAGTCTCGCGAAGTTCTGCGCGATGCCGCTGCGGCAATCGCACGCCTGAGAATGCCGGACGATCTGATCCGCCCCGGCGTCTACAATCCGTACAGCGATCAGATCACCTAGAACGGAGAACCACTATGCTCAAGCGACTTGCTCTTTCCTTCTGCGCGCTGCTGGCGAGCATTTCGCTTGCTCACGCTGCAGCCATTCCGCTCTACTCGCCCAGCTACAGTAACGGCATCTTGGATGTCACTGTGCTGAATCAGGCGATCACAGCACTGAACAATATCACTGGTGGCGGCACTGCGGCACCGGGGACGTTCAGTACGCTCAGCGCCACTAGCACTGTCTCTGGCGCCGGCTTTACTGCCCGCTTCGCTGCACCAGGGCCAATTGGCAACACTACGCCGAGCACTGGTGCGTTCACGACGCTCAGTGCCAGTAGCACAGTCAGTGGAACTGGCTTCAGCACCTATTTGGCCTCTCCGCCTGCTATTGGCGGCACAGCGGCTGCTGCCGGCACATTCACAACGCTGCAGAACACCACAGCTGCTGGCTTGACCGTCGCAGTCTCCACGGACGCGACGCATACTGATGCCACGCTGTGCGAAGATACCACGACTCACGTTGTGTACTTCGGCAGCGGTACGGCCGGTATTTGCCTCGGCACTTCATCTCTCCGCTTTAAGCATGATGTGGAGCCGCTGAGTGCTGGCCTCGACGCCGTGCTAGCGCTGGAGCCCATCAGCTATAAGTTGAATGCTGACCATGGCGATCCCGACGCCACGCTCTATGGCTTCAGCGCTGAGCAAGGCGGACAAGTGCTGCCGCAGCTTATGCACCGTGATCTGGCCGGCAAGCCCAATGCGTTTGACTACCTTGGTGTCGTTCCGGTGCTCGTTCGTGCAATCCAACAGCAACAGGCTGAGATCGAGCAACTCAAGCGCCACGCTGCTCGCTGAGCAACACGCAGAAGGAGCGCTCCAATGTGGCGCAAAATTGGCGACTTGCTGGCGAGTACGCTCGTTGCGCTCTCGCTACTTTCTGGCCACGCGCATGCCCAAGCGCCAGTGGTGCCATATATCGGCGTGACGCCGAACCCGGTGGGGGGCCAAGTCTATGCCCCAGTCAGCAGCACAAATCCGCTACCGATCAGCGGCAGCATTACGGCGAGCCTGGGCGCATTTGCACCTGGAGGCTCCTACGCTACGCTCTCAGTCACTAACTCCTCTGGAAATGTCGCACTTCCGACTGGTGTGGCCATCGTCGTCTACAATACTGGGACGAACAACGCCTTCGTGAAGCTGGGCACTTCCAACGCCGTCACCGCGACGACGAGCGAGGATGTTGTCTCGCCGGGCTGCTACAGCAGCTACACTGTGGGTAGCAACACGTATCTGGCTGCCATCACGGCGAGCAGTACGACGAGCTTAATTATCTCTGGCGGCAGCGGTCTGGCCGCTGCGGGCTGTTCGCCGAATGTGACCATTTCTGGTGCGGCAGTCTATGGTCCAACGGCTGCGGCGTCGCCAGCAGCGAACCCGCCAGTCATTATCGGCGGCACTGTTGATGGCACGGCGACTGGGAATGTGGATAACTGGAAAGTTGCCAGTGGCGTGGGCTTTGTCAGTGCAGTCGTTCCATCTGGTGGGATCGCGAGTGGTGCTGTTGCAAGCGGAGCGATAGCGTCCGGCGCATTCGCCTCCGGCGCCGTCGGCTCTGGGGCGTTTGCCTCGGGCGCTATAGGCTCGGGAGCTATTGCTTCGGGAGCCGTTGCCTCGGGTGCTTTCGCATCCGGCGCAATTGCGTCTGGCGCTATAGCATCCGGTGCCGTCGCCAGCGGCGCCTTTACGTCTGGATCAATCAGTGATGGCGCCAGCGTTACCCTCGGCACCAAGGCGGACGCCAAATCGACGGCGACCGATACGACTGCGATCACGCTGATGCAGGTGCAGAAAGAGATTAGCTTTCAAGCACAGGCGATTGCGGCTTCTGCGGCGACTATTGCGACGAATACCGGAGCAGCAGTACCAGCGGGAACGAATTGCATCGGACAAACGGCCGCTGGGCCTTCGGGCTGCGCCGGCTGGTCGATGAAATGGTTTGTTGCTGCGAATAGTGACAATGCAACGAATCTCAAAAATGCGGCTGGGATTGTTCATGCCGTTGAAGTCTATGGCATCGATGCTTCGCCTGCCTATCTCAAATTTTACAATAAGGCTTCCTCGCCGACTTGCGCCAGCGATACCATCGTCAAGCAGATTATGATTCCTGCCGCTTCAACGGCTGCAAATGGCGCTGGGGCAAACGTGGCGGTGCTGGATGTGGCGTTCTCGACCGGCATCTCGTACTGTGTCGTCAAGGGTATCGGCGCCACGGATGATACGTCTGTCGATGCCGCGTCATATGTCGTCAACATAGATTACAACTGATGCGCCGACTTGTTGTAACATATGCGCTGATCGTCGGCGCACTGTTTTCTGTTTGGCAGGCATCGGCGCAACTGTCCGTGACAGGCGTCGGAGGCGGCTTTGGCGGTGCTGCTGCGCCTCCTCCCTACATAGGACCCGGCGATCAGATAACCGGCGCCTATGTTTATTTTACTCTGCGTGCTTATAGCAGCGCAACTATGGGTAATAAGCTGGTCAATGCCTGCAATTCAACTGGCGGGACCGACGTTGCTTGTGCCGATCTGTTTAGTAGCGCCTCGACTGGTGCGCTTGTTCCCGCGACCATCGGCGGTATTACATGCCCTGGGGCCAATTGCACAGTCAAAACAGCTTATGATGTGAGTGGCGGCACGAACTGCAACGGCCATGCCTGCGATGTAACACAGGCGACTATTGCAACTCGTCCACTGCTTGTCGCTAATTGCATCAATTCGTTGCCTTGCATGACAGGCAGTGGCTCTCAGTATTTGTGCTCGGCAAATATCTACTTTCCGTCAACATCACAGCCGTTTTCGAGCACGGCGGTTTCATATCGGACTAGCGGAAGCGGTATTTTTGGCACGATCATCGGCGAAAGTGCTGGCTATCCTGATATGATGAACTGGACAGGAGATGCGCAACCGTCGCTTTATGACGGCAATGTTGTTACAGGCTCCGCAACGGACAACCAGTTTCATTCGTTACAGGGTATTTGGAATACTGCAAGTTCTGCAATTTATGTCGATGGCAGTTCATCTGCAACAGGTGCCCTGGCTGGAACCAACATTCAAGGAACGGATATATGTCTCTTTAATGGTATTGGGGTTCTCACAGGCAAAATCGTAGAGGCTGGACTTATTTCTACGCTTTCGGGAGGCCAGATTACAGCGTTGACGAACAATCAAACAACGTATTGGGGGCCATTTTGAAATGTGCAGGAATTGTCTTTGGGTTGTTGCTGGCAATCGTATTGCCAGAATGGACGCACGGCAACATTGGCTACGTTGGTGAGATTGCCACGCGCGCCCGCATCGCAACTTTGCTCGATACCACGCACAATCAACTAATGACTGAGAGTTTTCACATCGTTCGTGGAGCCCATACCAATCCTCAATTCGTGTTTTCTAATTTCTACAACGGCTTCGGCGGCGGTCAGATTGGTCCCGGGGCATCGGCCACGATCACAGCGAGCGTCGAGTATCCGCCCGGTACTTGCACTCAGATCAAGTGGAGCGGTTCGTCAACGCTCACAGTTGCGAATGCGGCTATTGCGGCGCCGAGTGATCCCGTTTCATTGAGTCTGCCCGACGGCGCGATTATTGGAGTTCGACAGTTCTACCAAACTGCATCCTCTGGCATTATCTATCTTGGTGCAGTCAATGGGACCGTGACTCCACCCCCATTGGGCGACGTGTCACGAGTTGCCGTTTCCGGTCTGAGCGATCAGACGGTAAGTTGTGATACCATCACTAGCAATACAACGTCTTACTTTCTGACACCAGTCGCTATTATCGCACAAACGACCAAGCCAGCTGTCTGCATCGTCGGCGATAGCATCGCTTATGCCAACAATGACGGGCTGGGCAACGCCAGCGGTGATATTGAAGTGATCGCGCGGTCAGTAGGACCGTCCTTCGGATATATTCATATAGACTCGGCGGGAACAACCGCGCTCGAATTCACTCAAAACAATATCGTAACGCCGTTGCTTAATTACTGTTCGGCCATGATCGTTGAGTTTGGCATTAACGATTTTGCCCTGAATGGTGTGACGACGGCGCAACTGGAAAGCTACTTGACAACAATCTATGGCTACGCCCCGGCCGGAATGCAGGTCTTTCAGACAACCCTTACACCATACACGACTTCGAGCGACAGCTGGGCAACGACGGCAAATCAGTCAACCGAGGCGTGGGAAAGCAAGCGCGTCACGTTCAATGATGCACTCCGAGCGGCAACCTTTGGGCCGGTAAGCGGCTACTTCGATCAAGCAGCGGCGGCGGAAACATCAACGGATAGCGGCTTGTGGAAGGCGGGTGTATCGTTTCCGCAGTGTGGTTCACCTAATTACTGGACTACTGATGGCGTCCATTTTGGAACTTGCTCGGCAACTCAAGGCGCGGCACAAGGCGTGATCGACACGTCCCGCATCCACTACCCCTATCTTCTCAACCGCGACCTTGCGCCTTCATCGAACGACAATGGGCCGGTGGGCCTAGCAGCAGTGGGATAATGCTTAACATTCTGCAGCCACCTGCGGACTATCTGCCCTACGATGGGCCGCTGGTCGAACTGGTCCGTCCGCTGCAGCAAGTCGGCGAGCTGTGCGAACTTCTGGGCGTCAAGGACGAGGCTGGTAAGACGATCTATGGCTGCTCGCTTTGGACGATTGGGGGCTGCCTGATCGTGGTGGCAGACTTGCTCGAACGTAAGCAGATCGAAGATCATGAGAAGGCCCACTGCAATGGCTGGAGGCACAAGTAGTGGCTAGGATTAACCTTCTCGGCGGGACGTACCTCGCGCGCAGCGTTATTGCAGACGCTCAGCGCTGCCTGAACTTGTACCCGGAGAAGAATCCAGAGGATGCTGCAGCTCCATATACGCATCTGCTGACGCCGGGCAGCGTGCTGAAAGCCACTCCAAGCGTCGCGGGCGTCGCGCGTTGCCTCTACACGGCGACCAATGGCAGCTTATACTACGTCTGCGGCCAGAATGTCTATTACATAGATAGCTCCTGGACGCTGCACTTGCTGGGCACACTGGCGGCGAACTTGACCACGCCAGTTGCCATGCAGGACAATGGTAACGTGATCGTGCTGGTGGACGGTACCAGCGCGGGCTATGCGATCAACCTGCAAAGTGGCATCGTCGGCAGGCCGCTGGCGGGTATCGTGCTGGATGCGGGCAACGCTACCTCGGGACAGCCGAGTGCGTACTCTATCACCCCTGGGTCAGGAGGCAAAAACGGAACCTATAGTGGTTCAGCGCTGATTGGCGGAAGCGGCACCGGAGCGACTGCCGACATCATTGTGAGTAATCCTATATCGGCGACTACGCTGCTGTTTCTGACCGCGACAGTGACAACTTCGCTCGCTCATGGACTTAGTCCAGGAGACTCTTTCACGCTGTCTGGCTATCCTAGTGCCAATAGTTATCTGAATGCCGCATTCGTTGCAACTTCTGGCACTGCTGGGACGACCATTAACTTCAATATCTCTAGTGGTCATTCTGGCTCAGTTGGTAACGGCTCACTGACTGCTGGTGGTCTGGGCGGAGTGACTAGCATTACGGCGAATCAGACTGGAACTGGCTACGTCATCGGCGACACGCTAACGACCGCTGCCGTGCCTGGGCTGACTGGCGAGGACTTTGTAGTCTCCGCGCTGGGCGCGCAGAGCGGGACGTACAGTAACGTGGCACTTTCTGGCGGTGCAGGTACGGGGGCGACTGGGGAGTTCCAGCTTGTTAGTGGCGTGGCCACTTCGTTCTCGCTGGACAATACTGGTAATGGCTATCTGATCGGCGATGTGCTGTTCACGCAGGGCATTCCGGGCTTTGGTGGTTTCCAGTTCGGCCTGACCTCAGTGGGCGTAGCCGTCAACGCTTTCGCGGCGATCAATGATCCGAACTTTCTGGGCGGCGTCGGCCTCGGCTACCTCGACACGTTCATTGTGCTGAGTCAGCCGAATACGCGCAACTGGTATAGTTCGCTAAGTAACATTACGTTTAGCGAACTGACAGGCGCTCCAGGCCAGCCCATGATGGGGACAATCCAGGCTGGCGGCGCGGGGACCGCCACGGGGGCCGCGCGAAACGTCACCGTCAGCATAGCCTCGCCAGCTGTTGTCACGCTGAGCAACCACGGACTGGTCGCCGGCAACACGTTCACTTTTACGACAACTGGGGCGCTGCCGACTGGTATCTCTGCTGGCACTACGTACTACGTTATCGCAACTGGGCTGACGACGAACTCCTTTGAGTTCTCTGCCACAAACGGCGGCAGCGCCATTGATACATCTGGTACCCAGTCGGGCACTCAGGGAATAATTGCCAGCACGCAGTACAACAACGTGTCGCTGACCGGCGGTAGCGGAACTGGGGCGAAGGCGAACTTGACGCTGACTGGCGGAGTGGTTACCACCGTGCATCTGCTGCCCGGCGGCCTGGGCTACAATGCCGGAGACGTGCTTAGTGCATCGCTCAGCGGCACACTCTTCGGCTTCCAGTATGCTTTGACTGCTGTCAACGCCCCGGCGTTTGATCCGACTTATCTCGCAGCTAAGACCGGCTATCCAGACCTGCTCAGTACGCTGGTCGTAGTCCATAGAGAGATCTGGCTGCTTGGGGCCTTCGAGTCAGCCGAGGTCTGGTACGACGCCGGAAATGCCGCCTTTCCGTTCCAGATCATGCCGGGGGTCTTCATCCAGCATGGCTGCATTGCACCCTACAGTGTGCAGACGCATGACTTGAACGTGTTCTGGCTGGGGGTGGACCAAGCGGGCCAGGGAACAGTGTTCATGGGGGCGGGCTACAGCGCGAAGCGAATTAGCACCTATGCGATTGAGAAGATCATTTCTGGCTGGGTTGCTGCGGGGGCGAATCTCGCCGACGCCGTGGGAATGATCTATAAGCAGCAGGATCATGTCTTCTACGTCCTCAGTTCTGGCAGCGCGAACGCCACCATCGTCTATGATGTGACGGAGAATCTCTGGCACGAGCGGGCTTGGACTGATCCGAACAGCGGGCTACTGAACCGAGTACGGGCGAACTGCATGGCCTTCGCCTATGGGGCGAACGTCGTGGGCGACTGGCAGAATGGGAACATCTATGAACTCGATCTGAATACGTTCACGGACGCCAACGGGCCAATTACGCGCCGTCGTGGCTTTCCACACTTGCTTAATGACGGCAAGAGACACAGTATTGATCGCTTCGCCCTAGACATGGACTGCGGAAATGGTGACGCCCAGCACATTACGGCGCAGCAGCTCGTTCAGCTCGAAGTCAGCTATGACCGAGGCCATACGTTCTTTGAATGTCCGACACAGAGCATGGGGGCGCAAGGAGACTACCTCTATCAGATGCAGTGGCGGCAGGTCAGCGGAATAGGTCGCGACTTCGTGCTGCAAGTCACCTGGTCCGGAGCGGCATTCACTGGCATCCAGGGCGCGTGGCTAGATACTTCGTTGGCGGAGACGTAACATGGGCGCACCGGCTGGCCAGAATACGCTGCCTGCACAGACCTCAAACACCTCCGCGCCCATTGCCACTTTCGGCGGTGATGACGTGGACGGGCTCTACGATTCGCTGGGCAAACCGATCACTGGCAAGATACAGTCCCTGATGGCCTACGTGACGCCCAGTTGGCGCTACTTCTTCGGGACGTTCGTTACGCGCAGCTCAGCGGTCAGTTCGTATAGCGACACAGCGAGCACCACTTACGATCCGACGCAGCTACAGAAGCTGATGAACCAAGTGACGGCGCTCAGTAAAGTGGTGGGCCAATGACCGAGACGCTGCTCTTGCGCTTCCGCGAGGATGCTGAGCTGCTGCCCTATGCAGTCTTCTCGGCGGGCAGGTCACGTACTATGTGGCTCAGCGCATTCCTGACCTATGGTATCTGTGTCTGCAACTTTGAGGCCACAGCGCGCGTTAGCTCGCTCAGCGAAGTCCTGACCATGCTGGCCATTCCTGGCATGGGCGCAGCGGAGACGCTGGCCGCACCAGCGTGGCCCCTGCTGCTGACGGCAGAGCCGAGGCTACGTGCGGTAGTCGTTCGGCGGCCGACGGAGGAAATTTTGGCCAGTCTGCTGGCCGCCACGAAGGACAAGCTGGAACTGGATCTGGACAAGCTACGTCATCTGCTGGCCTACCTGCGGCGGGCGCTAGATAAGCTGGGCCTTCAGCCCCAGACGCTGACTGTGGATTTCCACGAACTGGCGCGCGAGGAAACCTGCCGCGCAGTCTTCGAGCACTGTCTGCCCTATAAGCATGATTCTGGCTGGTGGAAGTTTCTTTCTGAGAAGAACATTAATCCGGACGTGAATCGGCTGGCCGCGCTGTACGTGCAGCGGGAGAGGGAAATCCTGTCTCTAGGCCGCGAGTGCCGCCATATGCTATTCCGTCTGGGCCGCCAGGGGCACTTCAGACATTTGGCCACATCTGCGCGCTCGGAGGCGCTACACTAATGCCCATTTGGCTCGCCGGAGCAGTAGGACTTTCCAGCCTTATCGGTGCGGGGGCCAGCATTTGGGGCTCGAATCAGCAGGCCAAGGCGTCTGAGAAAGCCACAGCCGCGCAACTGCAAATGTTCGGTATCTCGGAGAATGAGCTGCAGCCCTATATCACTAGTGGCCAGAACTCACTGAGCTGGTATGACTATCTGACTGGAACGGGGTCTGATCCCAGTGGCAGCGGGAAGTCCTACACGCCCTCGACGGCGCCGTTGACTGCTCCGTTCACTGCAGCAACACTAAGTAGTACGCCAGGCTATCAGTTCACGCTGAACCAAGGCATGAAGGGTACGCAGAACTCTTACGCTGCCCAGGGCCTTGGCTCTTCCGGCGCTGCGCTGAAGGGCGCGGCGGACTATAGCACCGGGCTTGCCCAGAGCACGTATAATCAGCAGCTGTCGAATTATCTGACTCAGAATAAGCAGACTGCGGAGCTGCTGCTGAGCCCGGCGCAGCTGGGCGAGAGCGCGGCCAGCTCGCTGGCCAACGCGGCCACTGGTACGAGCAGCGGAGTGGCCAGCACCATCTCTGGCACCGGCAACGCGCTGGCCGGCGGCGCTTCGGGCGTGGCCAATTCGGTCTCCAGCGGACTGAGTAGCGCCATGCAGCTGCAGCTACTTTCCAAGCTCTTGGGCGGCAACGCCAATACCAGCGTCAACAACGCGCTGGCGTCCAGCACTGCCAGTGGCTCGCTGGCTGGCTAGGAGACCATAATGGTCGATACAGTTGATCCGAGCATCGTGGCGAATATCGGCCGCCAGGCATCGCCAAACCTTGTGGGCATGGTGGGCCAGTTTGCTATGGCTCAGAATGCACTTAACCAGAATGCGCTGTTCCAGCAGACTTTCCGCGCGCGACAGGCTCTGGGGCCGCTGGCTCAGCAGGCAATGGGGCCAGATGGTCAGATGGACTGGGCTAAGTACGGCGTGCTGGTCAGCACACATCCGGACACGGCCTGGATGGCGCCGGACATACTGAATCAGATCGCCCAGAAGAAACTCGTTGATGCTGAGACGATGAATGCGGAGTTAACTGGCTACGAGAAGCGAATGGGCATTACGAGCCAACTGGCCGCTGCGGCGTACAAGGACCCGAATGTGCAGAAGGGGACAGATCTGATCGACACAGCGAGCGATATGCTGACCTCAGGCGGCATTAAGGATGGGAATAAGCAGCATTTAATTACCTGGCTGTCCTCCATGGCTCCGCTGCAGGGGGCTGTGCTGAAGCAGCGCCTGGGCCAGTTTGCCATGACGCAGGAGATGGGCCGTCAGGCGCTGAGCCAGATCAATGGTCAATATGATCCCGCGATGGGCTTCGATCCGGCGACGGGTCAGGGCGTACCGGGCTGGCGCAGCAGCGTTACTGGTCAGGCCAATCCGATGCAGCCGGGCGGACCACTGGCCACTGGTGGCGGAGGTGCAGCGCAGCCTCAGCCCGCAGCGGCAGTCGCTCCTGCTGCTCAGCCAGCCGCCACTACGCCTGCTGCGCCCGAGCCCAGCAGCTTCACCTATGGCACGCCCAGCCCGGCGCAGACCAAGAAGCTGCAGGACATCGAGACTATGCGACAGGGCTATAACAATACTGCTGCGCACGCCTCGGCGCTCCAGCAGGTCAGCGATCAGCTGCAGCTGGCGCTGCAGAAAGTGAAAGCTGGCGCCGGAGCCTCGGCGTACCAAGAGGCCGCGAAGCTGCTGCAGTCTCTGGGTGTGAGTAACGAGACAGTTGACAAGGTGGCCAACGGCAGCTTGCCAGCGGGCCAGACGGCGGAGACGCTGGCGACGAACTTGGGCACTATGGCGGTTCGCCAGCTGTTGCTGTCCCAGACTGGCGGCGAGGGCTCAGCGGGCAGATTGACCAATCTGGAGTTCTCCAAGATCGTTGACATCTTTCCGAATATCGAGAACGATCCGCGCGCAGCTACTGCGATCTTCAACTTCATCCGGCGACAGAATACCATCGCCAACGCCAAGGCCACTGGCTTCAATAGCATCTATAACGCCTATCATCAGCATCAGCCGCTGCCCGGCGGTATGCAGGACCCCACACAGTATGAGCCCTACTTCACCCAGAAGCTAGTAGACAAGGGCCTCATCACCCAGGGCATTGCGCGCGATGTGCTGGCTCCAGCGGAGACTAAGTGATGGCTGGAGAGCATATAGATACGCTGCTGGACCAGTTGCTGTCGGCCGAAAGCCCAGTGGCTAAGGCGGGCCAGAACGCTGTCACTGCTCCTCATCCAATTGATCAGCAACTGGATCGAATGCTGACCCCGGTGCAGGAGCCCAGTGAGCTAGAGCAGTCCCTTAGTCTGAAGTATGATCCCTCTAAGGACTGGGACACTGCCAGGCAGGCCCTGGACAGCGCGACGTTCGGCTCGCTGACGCACGCTGACCCCAAGCTGGCTAAGGCGAAGGATGCCTGGGAAAAGCAGAATGGCCCAGCCGCTGTCGCTGCTGACTTCGTGGGCAGCACGGCGCCGAGTGTGGTGCTTTCCACATTGGCCGGCCAAGGAGTTTTCCGCGCGGGCCAGCTGGCCAGCAAGCTCGCTGGCAATCCCTTCTTCGAGGAGGCCGCGAGGTTCATCACGGGCCAGTTGGCTGGCAGTAGTCGCGCCGCGCGGCTGGCGAGCCAGGCCACTTGGGGGGCGGGTCAAGGACTGACCACTGGCCTCTACGGCAAGGCCATGGGCCAGGACGAAGATCTGGGCAGCGAAGCGCTGCTCGGCGCCACGGCCGGCCCAGTCAGCAATATGCTTTTCGCCCCGTACCGCAGCAATGTGGCGCCTGAGATTGGCGAACTTGCGCGGAACTGGAGCCGACAAGGCCTTGGGCTCAGTGCAGCGCAGCTGCCTGGTGCTCCGCCGATGCTGCGCGCGGTGAGTAAGCTGCTACATCTTGGCAAGTCCGACATGAGCGACGTGACGGCTAGCCTGATGCGCAGCACGGGAAGTGGCGACACCGTGCTGACGGCGGCGAACTTGGACGCAGCACGGGCAGCAATCAAGTCCTCTCTGGCCAAGAATGTCCATCCAGCATTCAGAAATATCCCAGATGATGAGCTGCCGCAGCGCTTCGAGGATGCTCTGAACAGCGGCGCGCTGACGCCGAGTCAGGCCCAGAGCGTCCGACTTGCCCAGAACCAGTGGGCCAACTCGCGAGTGCTGGACAGAGTGGTGGCGAATAGTGTGGATACTCCTGGGGTAGCCAATCCGAAGGCTTTGATCTCCGCGATGCGCAGTGCGCAGTATCCTGGCGGCATGTCAGCCAGTACGGCAGCAGCTGGCTCCGGCAATCCAGTGGACCTGGACGTTCTGGCGCGCGGTAGTCAGCTCTTTGTGCCTCCCGGCAGCAGCGGGCATGGTGGTGGCCTGAATGCCGTTCTGGGCCTGGCTGGTGGCGGGCTGGCTGCTGAGGGCTTCGAGCACGCTATGCCGTTCCTGGAGCAGGTGATGCCGCACTTGCCACTTCTCGCGCACGGTGCTACGGCCTATGGGGCGATCAATGCTGCCGCCGCTCCGCTGGCCCTTCCGTTCATGGCCAGTCCGGCGTACAGGTATCTGCTGACCCATGGCGGCGTTGGCCCTGTGGCCAATCCGCTGCTGCCCAGCGTGGTCAGCAACCCGGACTATCAGAGCAAGGTGGACTGGATGAAGAACTACTTCGCGCCAGTGGGCTCGGCCCAGGGGGCTTCGCTGCAGGATGTGCCAGATGAACTGCAGCCCGTTATCGCGTCCAGTGCAACCAAGTATGGCCTGCCAGCGGACATGCTGGCCCGTCAGCTGAAGCAGGAGAGCAACTTCAAGAATTTGCCGGCGAACAAGCAGGGCGCGACTGGCATTGCCCAGTTCACAGCAGACACCGCTAAGGACTACGGAATAGATCCGACTGACGTTTCCCAGAGCATCGAGGGCCAGGCGCACTACGTGAGCGATCTGAGCAAGCGTTTCGGCAACAGCGGGCTTGCGCTGGCCGCCTACAACTGGGGACCGGGAAAGGTCAGCAAATGGCTGGCCAGCGGAGCTGATCCAAAGAAGCTGCCCGACGAAACGAGTAATTACGTGCGAACTGTGAGTGGGCTGCCAATTGAGAACTGGCTGGCCCCTGGAGGCGCAGCACGGATAACGATCCCAGTGAGTGCGACTAACGCTCCGGAGAACTACTTTACTGGCGCGGGGGCTGATAACACTGTAGGCGGGAGCCAATGATGGTCACGTTGCGCAATGCGGCTTATGGCCTAGTCATATCGCTAGGTGTCGTCCTGGCTCTAGCGATCAACGTGCCCGTGGCGCTGGCCCAGACGGCCCAGATCCTGCCCAATGCCAAGACCCAGTTTCTGAATGCCAATGGCCAGCCTGTGGCTGGCGGCAGCCTCTATACTTGCGTACCGAATACGTCATGCGGGCCGAGTCCGTCCAGTCCAGCGACGACTTGGCAAGATGCCTTCCAGATGACGGCGAATGCTGATCCAGTGGTGCTGGACAGCGCCGGTAGCGCCTTCATCTTCGGAAACGGAAACTACACCGAGGCCCTGTACGACGCCCAAGGCAACTTGATCTGGTCGGGCTACACCACTGCGCCCGGAACCATTTCCTCTTACGGAGGAAATACGACGCTGGGCTCCTGGTGGAGCGATGTCTCGCCCTTTACGGCGAACCCAGATTTCCGCGTGCGAGATCGCTTATTCGTGGATGACGGCTCGCTGGCCACCAGCACACTGGGCTCCGGCTCTTCCTGCATTCCGAACACTCGCGGCGGAACGGCCCTGAACACTTATGGCGACGGCGCGCCGAAGGTCTCCTGCTACAGCTCGCTCTACGTCCTCAGTTCTAACGGCTATGACGCCATCGGCGCGCAGACGACTACGGCACTGCAGAACCCGGCCAATACGAACCTGGGCGTCGCTGTGCTGGGCCAAGGCTTTTCCAATAACACAAGCGCGACCGCGACTGCATGGGGGGCCTTCTTCGAAGGCCAGCGGCTAGCGCCACTCGGCTGGGCCTTCGGGGCAGAGATCCAAGTCGGCAACGACCAATCTGTCCAACCTTCCACTATCTACGGAAATAATGACAAACAGAGCATTGGCGTTAAGATAAACTGTGCGAGCCAGACAGGAGCCACAGATTGTAGTTCGGGCTTGGTGTTTGCTCAAATCCTAGGTCTATCCGGTACGCCGCACTTCGACCGTGGCATTGTCTTTCTGCTGAATTCCGTGTCTGACCAGGGCGGAGGAGTTTTCAACGCGATTAACTTTCCGAACCAGTATCGCATTAACTGGTGGCGGAATAACTCCAGCACTGACGAGTTGCAAGCTTACATCGTTGCCAGCGATAGTACGCCAGGCGATCAAGTGCAGAGTCTGGTCCTCGGCTCGGCCACAGCTACTACTACGCTTAACAGTAGCAATTTCATCCTGGCTGGCAACAGCACGAATACTACGCTGACAATTTCCAGTGGGGCTACTGGAAACATTCCGGCACTATCGTTCTCCCGAACGGCTACTGATGGCAGCCTCGCCGACATAGCAGCGACGAACCAAGTCGTTACTGGTACCGCTGTCGGCGACATAGTCCTCGTTGGTCATACGAATGTCTGGTTGGTCAGCAATCAGGGCAGTTCCACCGTTGCTGGCGTCAAGGTCAAGACGACCGGACTGCTGACACTTCCGCAATATGGTGCCGGTGCGCTGAACAGCGATAGTTCTGGGAACATTACGACCAGCTCATATGCTGGCGCGCTTACTGTAACTGCTACTGGCATCGACTTCAATTCCGTGGCCGATACTGCAATTCCCTTCGTGCTGCCTCCCGGCTATACTCGAGTGTACGTGAATGATATTACAATCTCTCATGCTAGCCACTCGCTTTCGACCGCGCAGTTCGGTGTATTCAGTGCAACGGCTGGAGCAGGCACAGCCTTCATCGCTGGCGGTACGGCGATTACGGTCACAGCCACAGCGGACCAGACGGCGAATAATGCGCAGCAGGTAGCTGGCGTTGTGACCTCATCTGCCGTTGCAGCCTCGTTGGCCACGCCGAATACGATCTACTTTCGAGTGACGAATGCTGAGGGCGCGGCAGCTACTGGCGATGTGACGATCAGAATAAAGTTCATGCCGTGAACGATCATCCAGGCTTCAGTTCACTCGGTAATCACCTGGGCGATGTGCTTAGCGCGCTGGCCGCTGCGCTGGCCCTCCTGGGCCAGTTCTTCGGCTTCCTGGGCAACAGCATTCCGTATTTGTCCGGTCTGGCCGCTCTGGTCTGGTTCTGCATTCAGATCTGGGCCAGTAGGGCGATCCAGCATTGGTGGAATAACGTCCGGGAGGTGCGGCGAGCGAAGCGGCTAGTCCGCCTGCGCGCGCGCGAAAAGGTGCTGGTGGCCAAGATCGAAGCCTTGGCCAAAGTGCGCCAGGCCCGCGTGGAGGCGCGCGACATCGTAGAGCAGGCCAAGGTAGTGGCCGCGCTCGATGCAGCTCACGAGCATGTGAGGCAAACAGTTGAGGGGCCAGGAGCTGATGCGAGCAAAGTGTAGTGAGAAGGAATTCATTGAGCTATATGAGCTGCATGGCCAGCGAGGAATAAGTAAGTTGCTGGATTTGCCAGAAAGCCAGATTGGCCACCGTCGGCGAGCAATAGAGCGGCGTCTGGGCCGCGAGATTCATCACAACACTGAGCGGCGTAGAGATGCTCAGCGTATTCCGCTGCCCCAGGGCAAGCATAGGCTAATGCTGGACGTTCTGGATGGCGAAGTCCTTGTGGGCTCGGACTTCCATTACTGGCCCGGCGAGACGACGCTGATGCACCGGGCGTTCGTGGCGTTCGCCAAGGAGCGCAAGCCGCGCGCGATCATCCTGAATGGCGACGTGATGGATGCCCCGAGCATAAGTCGCCACATGCCCATCGGCTGGGAGAAGAGGCCGCAGCTCGTTGACGAGATCGAATGGTGTCAAGACCGGGTCGCAGAGATCTATAAGGCCGCTGGACCTGGCACGGCCAAGATCTGGACCCTGGGCAATCACGATGCCCGGTTCGAGACAAGATTGGCCCATGTGGCGCCCGAGTATGCCAAGCTGTACGGAGTCCATCTGCAGGATCACTTTCCCGACTGGGAGCCCGCATGGTCCGTGGCTATCAACGCTGGGACTAGCGAAGAGGTCTTCGTGAAGCACCGCTTTCGTGGAGGCATTCACGCGGTGCATAATAACTTGCTGTGGTCCGGCGTGCACATCGTGACGGGCCATTTGCATTCTGCTCAAGTGCGCCCGCTAACGCTACACAATGAGCGGACCATCTGGGGCGTGGACGGGGGCTGCGTGGCTGAGCCCAGCGCGCGGGCGTTCGTGGACTACACGGAGGACTCCCCCAAGAATTGGCGCTCTGCATTTTGTCTATTGACATTCAAAGGTGGAAGGCTTATGATGCCGGAGCTTTGCTTGAAATGGGACTCTCAGCATGTCCAGTTCCGAGGCCAACTGCTCAGGCTCTAGCACTTTCCTGCTGCGCCGGGCGTGCGACGACGTTAATCTCTGGCGGGAAGACGATGAACGCTGGAGTAGGCGCGTGCGAAGGGCCAGCAGGCGGGCGGGACGCCCTAAGTCATTGAAAGCATTGAACTTTCGTCGCCCCGTGGTGACCTAGCACGGGCCAGTGAAGGGTCGTCCGTTCGCCCGCTATAGGGTAGCGGACCACTACGTTTGACGCACCCACGGTCATTTGCGGCGGTCGCTTTTTCGATGCAACTTCGCGCTGGTCTATTCTTCCGCAGCCACAAGGCCCTTCGCCTTAGGCAGAAACAGCAAGCTGTCCGGCTGCTGCTCTAGCCAGCCCATTTGGCAACTCAGCTCAAGGATGCGCATAGCTTTGTCCGCTGGACAGCGCAGAGAGAGAAATTCCATCAGCTTACTACGATGGATCAGCTTTCTCTGCTCTGAGCGCGCCGCACTTTTCAGCCAGAAATTCCAGGCATAGCGATGAAGCTCGCTGAGCAGCGCGCTGTCACTCTTCTGCACCATGTCGCGAAAGATGTCTGGCATGACGTGCTCGGCGGCCAGGAGCCAGCTCTTAGCACGTTGCACGTCTTCAGCAACGATGTGCAGCTCGCCCCGAGCGGAGACCGCCGCGATCATGGCCAGCTTCAGCACGAACTGGTTCCGTTTACTGTTATACGTGGTGAGCCTCTCGTGGTCCGGAACTGGCCGCAGGCCGCCGCTCATCCAAAGGCGAATGATGTCCTTGGCCTCTTCGCTGATGCGGAATTCGCCGAGGAGCTTGGAACGGACTTGGAGACCTTTCACCAGTTCGGCCTGCAAGTGGCTCTGGTCCTCCCGTTCAGCGAACATATCCACGCTGGGCGCGCCGGGAGCATAGATCATCAGAAATCTCGCGGTGAAGCCCTGCTGCCAGGCGGCATCGGGCAGCAGATCGCCCAAGAACGCTGGCTGGGTGCCGGCTATGATATTCACACTGGGATTGGGCAGTTCCACCGCCTTGCCGCTGTTGTGGCCCCGCCGCCGCGAGCGGTGTGGCACTTCTTTGTTGTCAAACAGGTCACTTAGCAAGCTGAAGAACTCCAGATCGTGTGCATTGACCAACGTGCCTAGCTCGCTGATCATAATGCACAGCGGATTGTAGAGGATGGTCTCCCCTTTGTAGAGGACTCGCCTGGTGTGCTCTCCCATCTCATCTATGAATGCCGCCTTGGTCATGTCGTCAGCGGCCAGCACGACGGTCTTGGACTTGTAAAGTAGCTGGCGCGCGGGAACAATTGCTGGGCTCTTGCCGCTCCCGCTGGGAGCTGCAAGTAGCACGAAGAGATTCGGATAAGTTATTCCGAACGCCGTCCGCAGCCAGCAGCGGCGCTCCAGGCACGCCGCAACTGTGAAGATACCCGACCACAGACGGAATACTGCTGGCGTGGGCAGCCCTTCCGTCAGTTCGAGAAAAGAATTGATCCAATCCAAGCTGGCCCCTCACAGGCATGGCGCTGCCGCCGCTAGGCATTTCCGCCTGGTCCCCACGAAGCCAGTTGCTTCTGCTGCCTCTGGATTTGCAGCTGAGTCTCCAGCAATTTGATTGCATCTGCGGCCACGTTCAGCGCGCCCAGGCGGACGATCAGCCCTTGGTCGCCAGCGACCTGGACGTTAATGGCTCCCCCGTCCATGAAGCAGACGCACAGCATGCCGATCATCTTGCCGCTCTGCACGCTGGCCAGCACCTCGCTCGCGCGGGCGACTAGGTTCTCATCTGGCTCGGCTTGATCTGTCATATTTCATTCCAGTCGAAGCAGGTGCAGTAGCCCCAGCACCAGGCCTCAAGGCCCATCGTATCTAGGCAATACCACTGGCCACGCCGCTTCGCGTGTGTGGGCACCTCGCAGCAGTTCATGTCACGTCTGCTTTGCATTGCTCTATAACGCGATCCAAGGCTTGTCGCAGCGCTTCGTGCGCCTGTCCGCTCAGAATTTGCTTGAGCGCCGTGACATTTGCAATAAGTTCACGATTGGCCTGAACAAGCTGCTCATTACGACCTTGGGCTATCAGCAGCGCGTCCTGCGCCATCTTATATTGTACATCAGTTATGTGCAACTTCGCATCCTGCCTGATCTGTGCGTGCAAATCTTCTATCTCTGCTCGCACAATCGCGCCGACTTCCTCTCTGAGTAGCAGGCGTAGTCTCTTCGTCGAGATGATTGGCATTAGAGTGTCCTTTCCATATCTGGCCTGCGTTGCCGCGTGTCGGGCAGTGTGGCTGACCACTTCATTAGGCCCTCGGGATTGCCATCGGTGAATAATTTGCACATCGGATCGTTCTGAGCCCAGTTCCAGCCGATCTTGGCCTCGCCCGGCACCACGAACGCTCGCCCGTTGTGCTGCATCGTAATCTGCACCAGCGACAGCGCCTGGCGCACGTACTCCGCCTCCCGCTCGCTGTTGCCCGTATCGGGATACTGAAAGTAAACTGCGTCGTGGACCTGGGCCAAGAGCTGCACTTCTGGCATCTGCTGCCATATGCGCCAGAGGCCCAAGTTGAGCCGATCTCCGGTGCTGCTCTGCGGCGAGAACGCGATGGCTTTCCGCAGCGTAGTATCATCGTCGCGTCGGCCGAAGAACTGCCGGCGTCTGTCGAAGGGGGTAACCAGAAAGCCATCTAGCTGCAGGTGTTCGGCGACCCACTGATGCCAGCGCGGAATGGCTGGGAACGCGCTGAAGTATTGGGCCTGGAAGTTCTCCATCAGAGCGACTGGCACTTTCAGGTGTCTGGCCATGGTCCAAGGCGTGCCCAGATAATTGCTGCCGTGCCCGCCGCGCTTGCTCATATCTCTGTAGCTGAATCCCCGGTAGAAGATAGTTTCTGCCAGACCTCGATCATGCTTTGTATCTCCCGTCCAGCCGAGATCAGGCCAGATGAGTCTTGCAGTTGTAGTATGAAGGTCTCCTCCCTCACACGCCTCAAGATACCGCCAATCTTGGAATAGAACTCCACAGAGCCAACCAACCTCTCGCGACTCAGCTTGTTCAAGATCAATCCCACACAGTTTCCATCCTCGGTCAGCCACAAACATTTTACGTAACTCAGGTGTGATGTTCTGAAGATTGGTGCCAGCGCCTGTAACGTCGCTTGAAGAGGACCATCGGCCTGTGTTAGTTCCGCCAATGTTATAACTTGTTCGCATTCGGCCATCGGGTGAGATTTCCATTTCCAGCACGCTCAGTCTCTTGGCCAAATCGCGCGCCTCAATAATTAGTGCGACTATTGGCCTTGCATGAAAGTATTGCTCAAGTTTCTCCAGCGACTCCCGATTGAGCGAAGTTTTCTTCTCGCCGTGAAGTGACGTGACCACTGGTGGCAGCCTCATGGCGCCGTAGAAGAACTCTTTGAGCTGCTTGTGACTGCCTGGGTTTAAGCCTTTGCCCCAGAGGCTTTCAGCCAGCTCATCTAGCTGCGCTCTAATGACTTGGCTCTCTGCCTTCGTGCGCTCGATGCCCTCATAGCGCGCGTACTGGTCAATCTTGAAGCCCCTTAGCATCATGTCCAGCGCGGGGGCTTGCAGCGCTCGCTCGAAGGAATAGCACACTGGCCACTCGGGCTCGCTGGCGCCACTCGGAGTGCAGAGCGCGGAAAGTTCCTCGAAGACCTCCAGCGTCAGGCAGCAGTCCAGGCCGCAATACAACTGGTGCGTCGTGGGCTCATCTAGCGCACGGAGCTTGGCGGCGTCGAGAGTATCAGTCTGGATTAGCACAGCTGCTCCTTAGTGAATGATCTCTAGAATAGCTAAGCCAGCTCCAATTGCCAAAAGTCCAACAGGCGCAGCAACCATATAAAGCCAAAGCATCTGCCAGGAACCAGTACACTTTGCGGCGACTATCGGCACGATAAGGGCGAGCAGGCCACAGTAGAACTCGAAGTAGGCTATACTATGCTGTATCATGGCAACTTCTCCGCCAGCTTGAGCTTAGCCTCGTGGAACTTCCGCAGCACGCTGTTGGCCACGTTCAGGTGACTGGGCTCACGTATCCAGCCCGAGCGCACTGCGGTCTGTATGCTCGCCGCGATGCAGCCTACTTCGCTAAGGGTTAGCTCGAAGGCCAGAAGAGGCTCCCCTGGGGCTGGCGGCAGCACCTCGGCCGCCCGCGGGGGCTTCGCTGGAACTGGCCCGTCTTGGCCTTCCCCCTCCGTTGTCATGTCTGTTTCGGTCATTCTTGGTCTCCGTGTGGATCGCTTCTGCTAGGTGTTGCGCGAGTTCGTAAAGCGTCTGGGCTTCCTGCCCGCGTGGGACGCCAGTGCGTCGCACGGACTCGTTACTGGCCACCATGAGCGTGGCTAAGAACGTTCGGCACAGCGTTAGCATCTGGCCTCTGCGCTGCGCTCTGCTACGCCAAGCGGCTAGCTGCTGATGCAGCTCGCTCTGTTCTGCCCAGCTTTTATGATCTTTGCCCACCACTGGCCGCCTCCCGCTGATCCTGCATCAAGATGGCCAGAAGTTGGCCAATAGGCGTGCTAGGCGTGCCATCAAGTTCCTTGCCCATGGCACGCTCTAACGTCTCCAGACTAACGCCGTGCTGGAGCGCCAAGCTGACTGCGACGGCGGCATCACGGGCAGACAGATCTCCGTCGCTGCCGTACTTCCCGCCGCGTGTGGGCGCGATGTTCAGAAAGACCTCTGCCAGCTCGCCACTATCCCTGCGGCCCACTGTGGCGGTGAAGTGAAGCCCCTTGTGCTCGAAGCCAAGGGTCTCCCCGTAGCGCCGCGTGGGCAGCGGATCGCGGACGAGGAGCGCTTGGCCGCACCAACAGATTTTAGTCATGGCCGCTGCATCCTGTGAGATCATGCTGAAAACGCGGCGGAAATGGCTTGAACTCTTTCTTACACTTCGGGCAGTGCTCGCTATTAGTCATCGGCGCATAAAGCAGCTCGCTCTGCTTGCCGGTCCAGCCACAAGAGCATTGTACTTCCAGATCGGCCATTTATTCGTCCCTCTTTAGCTCTTCCTCGCCGCGTTTGCGCAAGAGCTTCCATGCTGACTCATTTGAATATATGCTGGCTAAGAAGCCCAGTCCCTTCGGCAATTCGGGATAGAGCACATGATGCAAGAGCATCGTGTCGTGCGCGCAGTTCTTGGGCCGGATGCCCGCGCGCACAAGGTACTGCAGATCGAACAAGAAATTCTGACCCACCTTGGGTATATCGCTTTCCAGCAACTTGCGTACACATGCCCAGGCACGCAGCTCGTGCTCTTCCCAGTCCCAGTAGTTTTTTCCAGACAGATTATGCACAAAGGGAACGACTATCGCGTCGCTCCTGCTCCAGGCGAAGCCGATGCAACGTATCTGACCTTTGATGGTCTCGATGTCTGGGGCCAGTATCTTGGCGTGATCCAGTAGGAATTCTGTAGTAGTCTCCACGTCCTCGATGTCTGGGCAGACGTGAATGTGCCTCGTCGGCCTGATGATGTCAGCGTATCTTGCCTCGACTTCCGCTTTCATTAAGTCCGCGATTACTGTGCTACGTAGCGGCCACTGGTAAATCACGCTAGCAGGATGGTATGTGGCCAGCAGTTTCTGCTGCGGCACTAGCGTGCTCTGTGTCGTGGTTCCTCTGTGGGCTTCAATGCCGTGCGTGCCGAGAAGTGCCCAGAGCGCGGTGCTGCCGAGGGCGACAACGAGATTGGGCTGTGCAAACTCGATTTCCTCTCGGAGGCGAGATAACTCCGAGAGATATTCAGTCTTAATGTAGCGCGGAGCCTCGTTGCGTACTGGGCCAAGTGAATATCCATCGGGCAGCTCTTCCTTTGAGCAGCAGAGATAGGCCAAGTTATTGTTCTGGGGCCAGAGGGCGAAGACGTTCGTCAGCAGCACTCCGTGGCTTTCCAGCCACAGATTGCGCTGGGCGATCCAGCTGGCGCGATCTAGCTGGGCCGTCGCAGCTAGCAACTGGGGCTGCTGCCAGGCTTCGCCGAGCATTCGGGCGAACTCGCGGCCAGACTGGCCAACGAAGGGCTGGCCCACCTCGGACTCCTCGGCCTCCCAGGCCTCTCCGACGAACACCGTGTGTGCTCGCTGTGGCCCGCTGGTGAACTGGAAAGGCTCGCTCATTGTTCTTCCACGGTGTAAGCAACAAGTCGCGTGATAACGTAATTGCTGCCATACTTAGGTGCCTTAAGAGCCTCTTGGACTGATGTGTAGCTCGTCGGCTTCCAGCCTTCGTGGCCGTAGTCGATCCAGAGGATTATTGGACCATCTTTCCCTGGGCGTTCAGTCATGGATGCGTCTTGCTCCAGTCCTCTGAGTCCGCGACTTGTGCACAGGGCAGGCCAGCGGCTCGCCAAGCCTGGACCGCCGCCGGTAAGTCCTCGAAGACCATCATGGGCCAGTAGCCGCGAAGTCGCAAGTCATCCAGAACGGCGAGCTTAAGTTCGCTGTTTCTACGCCTGTCGATCTTCTTCCTCATGATTAGCTCAGTATAGAGTATCCCGTGCTGGACGAGCCAGGCTTCAGTCTCTTGGCGAACCGTTTCGCTGCGGCCAGTGACAATGACTATGCTGAAACCGGCAGACTTGAGCGCCTTGGCCACCTCAACGATGTGCATGATGGGCTTGTCTGCTGGGCACTGGGCGTAGTAGGCATCCCAGTCGCCAGACGTGGTGACATGGTGCCAGCGGTGAGAGTCGTCCGCGAGCGTGCCATCGAGATCGAAGATGTAGCACTTCACTGAAGCACCGCCTTAATGACGTGAAGGGCCTCGTCCAGTGTCGGTACACGATAGCCGAGCACTTCAGTAATCATGCCGTGCTCATGAACGTTGTCAGACTCTTCCATGCAGCAGACGATCGGAATGCGATGCGCGTCGGCCCAGGCGATTTCCATGACTGTTCCAATGCTGACTTTTGGGGCTCCGAGCAAGTTGGCCAGCAGAATATCACAGCGCGTGGCGTCGAAGCGATCTCGTGTAATGATGCCACGGTTGCTACTCAACACTCCCATGTGCTTGTAGGCATCGCCGTCAGCGGTGAACTCTTTCACTTTATCAAGATACTCCTTGCCCCTCATCGGCGAATAGGCTGTGATGCCGACGGCTTCGAGCACCGACTTGGCATAGAAGCGCCAGTCCGTCGCACCCTTGTAGTTCAGACCAGTAATCGGCCCGGCGAGGTAAACTTTAGTCATTCTACTTTCTCCTTTGGACGATCATCGTTGCCAATTGCGCGCAGCGAGTAGCTTACTAGTGCGAAGCAATTCCAAGCTGCCATGGCCATATGGTGGCAGCCGGTCTCTGGATCATTCTGCTCGCCGCGCCAGAAGGCCCAGCAATGGCGCATGAGCGAGCCAAAGCAGCGGGACCAGGACATGCCCTTCTCCCAATTGCGGTCGGCGTACTTGACCGCCCCTTTCGTATAGACTTTGACCAGTGCAGCCAGAGCGTCGCCAGGCAGCAGGTCATAGCGCAACTTGCCCGCGTCGTAGCGCAGAGCGGCCTCGCTGGCGCGCTGGGCCTTCTGGTTTGGCAGCGGACAGCCGTTATGTGGACAGTCCTTCATCCGAACAGTATTCACGTAAGCATCGCACACGCTACAGCGTTCCCTACTCACTTGGTCAGTTCCCTGAGCGTTCTGAATTCCCGCAACGCCTTGCGCGCAGCCAGCACGTAGTTCTCATCACGTTCTATGCCCAAAACGTGCGCGGCGTTTAGCGACTCCGCTGCACGCAGCGAGCTGCCCCCGCCACAGGTGGGATCGAGCATCCTCGTCGTATCGTCCACGAACATTCTGAAGAAGTGCCGCAGCACTGGCTCGGGCTTCGCACTGGGATGCAGCGCGCGCGCTGTGGGCGCGTTATAGGCGTTGGCTAGCGGCTGTACCAGCACCCGATCGCCTCTGCTGGCCATAAGGGCCAGCTCAGTGATCCAGCGAGGACCGCGCTTGGGATCTGGCACAATGCCCACGTTGTCGCTTTTCAGCCAGACCAGTGCGCGGGGCTGGAAGATCAGCTCTGGCGCTAGTTCTCTGAAGCGCGCAATCGTCGCGCTCTGCATCTCTATTTCGCTACTTAGCCAAAACATCAGGTGCGCCGTGGGGGCCATCAGGCGGTCTAGGTTCTTGCATAGTGCGGCCAGCAGTTCCCAGTACACATCGGGCGAGTCATCATACTGGAAACCGCTATCGTTCTTGCCGCCCCACTGGCCGGAGAAGATTTTCTTCCCATAAGGAAAATCACAGTGAATAAAGTTGAAGCGCGGCCCGACGTAATTGCTGGCCCACTTTACGAAGTCTGTCTGGATGATGTCCTCGGGCGGCAGCGACTGGCGACTAGCCGCGTGCGTAGTCGGAGAGGCGGGCAGACGTGGGCTGGGGGGCATCTGGGTCGTTCGGCTCGCCTCTCCTGTCTCCGCAGGCATGTCGGTGGTGTCTGCGGAGAGTTCGGGGCCAGTAGCAGGCTCTCCCGTGGCGTCTTCCACAAGCCCGCTGCTGGCATACGTGATGTCCTCCATCATGGCGTCCGCTGCGCGC
>Ga0070730_10000841_pt1 | contig 32517 bp, 28 predicted proteins | sample Coa_R1_3_FD_66447 | JGI IMG/M metagenome (GOLD analysis project Ga0070730, IMG submission 66447) | Surface soil microbial communities from Centralia Pennsylvania, which are recovering from an underground coalmine fire - Coalmine... | ecosystem: Environmental > Terrestrial > Soil > Unclassified ... | reverse complement strand
GGCCGACGCTATCCGCCAGGCGCACGCCGCGCGACACCTTGAGATCGCGCAGGTTATAGCCACCCTGCTGCAACCGGTTCAGGTTGTAGTTCACAACTGAGGTTGACGAAATCCGCACGGCTACGCCGATCTCGCGGATCGTCGGCGGGTAGCCTTTCTCATCGGTGAAAGTACGGATGAAGTGAATCATCATGTCCTGGCGTTCGGACAGCTTGGCTTTGGCCATCGGTTCCTCTATCTAGAGACTCGCGTTGATGAGGAAATCGTACATCGAACACATGTTCCGGTCAAGCGGAGAGCTGGCCGACCACTTTGGTTTTGATGTCATAAGAAAAGTATCTTGCAAAAGATACAACCTGGGCGTATATTACGGGCATGATGACGCCGACCACCAACCGGCTAACTGTGCCGGCAACCCACCTACCCGACCGCCTCATCCGTGGGGCGCTCGACGAAATTGCTGAGCGGGACGCCATCACAGCCCGGCGCCTGACATTGCTGGCTCTGATCTGGCGCGAAAACTATCAAACACAGGCCAGTCTGATCAAGCTCACTGAAGCGCGGCTCGGTCGCCGCTGCTTTGGCCGGGCTCGCGCCCTGACCTTCCGCCGTGACATGCAGGCGGTCAAAGCGATCCTGACCCGGGACGGGCACATTTTGCGTTACAGCCGGCAGCTGAAAGACGGTGGCTATTACATCGAAGGCCGTCCCATCCTGGCGGACGAAACGCTCAAGGCCATTCGAGGCGCGGCCGACGAGGTCGACCCGCATCAGATCGCCATCTTCACCCGGATGACACCCGCCCAGCGGCTCCGCCTGGCAGCCCGCCTGACAGACGATCTCCTGGCCATAGCCACCCGGCGGCTCCAGCGCGAGCGCCCGGAACTTACGCGGCTGGAAGCGCAGCGGGAGGTGCTCCATCGAAGCTACCAGCTCTCAGGCTGACTTGCCCGACAGCCTCATCGAATACGCGCGCTGGGTGGTTGACGCACTGGAAGCCGCTCAGGTCGATTACCTGCTGGGCGGATCGCTGGCGCTGGTGGCCTGGGGCGAGCCGCGCGCCACGGTGGACATTGATCTGGTCGTCAACCTGCCCGTCGAACAGATGGCCCGCTTCGCGGACGAGCTGGCGCGGCGGGACATTCTCCTGCCAGCGGATCTGATGCTCGACCTCTACATGCAGGATAAAGGCGACGTGGCCCTGGTGGCCTACCACACGCTGGCGGGGTTCAAGGCCGAGTTGTTCATGCTGCGAGCCGGCGACGACTTGCGCGCCTCAGCCCTGGCGCGCCGAACGCTGGTAGACCTCGGCCCACCACTCGGAGCGGTGTACTTGCACTCGCCGGAAGACCTGATCCTGTACAAGCTGCAGTACTATCAGGTGAGCGAGCAGACCAAGCACACACGCGATATTTTGTCTATCTTGCTGGCGCGCGGGGCAGCCCTGGACTTCGCCTACCTGGATTACTGGATCGAGCGGCTCAAACTAGGACGCATCTGGCGGGTCATGCTGACCGAGGCCCGCCGGCGCGGCGCCGCCCTGCACTAGCCCGGCCGGGTTGCCCACACCTGCCTACGCAGGGTCCCGGTCTTAGTGTGCAGGCCACCAACGAGGGCCGCCATTGAGCGGGCAGCGCATACAATCAGCGCATTCATATTGATCGACTAACTCGCCGCGATTCAACCGCACTTTGGTTGACATAGTAACAGTAGCCATTTTGGCTACCTTTGCTATGTCAATAAGATTGGGGAGTGGAATGGACAGCTCGCAAACAGCACTTCAAGCCATACAAGAGTCTGAAGTTGAATTCCAAGGCGCGCGGCTGCGCGGCGCCCTGGCCGAGGACCACGAGATCTACATGCCGGTGCAGCAACTCTGCGAGGCGCTCGCGATTGATCAGCAGGCACAGACGCGCCGCATCCGGCGCACAGAGGCTCTGGCAGACGGGCTCCAGCCGGTCATCCTGGAAGCGGACGACGGCAGCCGGCGGCCATTTCTTTGTCTGCGCGTGGACTTGGTGCCGGGCTGGCTGGCCGGGATCAGCACCGCGCACATCTCGGACGCTGCTCTGCGCGCCAAGGTGATCAACTATCAGAGGGACCTTTTCAAGGTGGCCTGGGCGGTCTTTGGTCCAATGCGAGCCCAGGTCGTCCCGGCGGGCGACATCCAGGCCATGGCCGTTCGCATCCTAGCGATCACTGAGCGTATGGATCTCATTGATCAATCGGTCGCCGAAGTGCAGGAACGTCTGCGCGACGTCCAGGCGGTGGTAGAACCACTACGCGGGCTGGGACAGACGATGGCACTGCTACAAAGCGAGTTGAGCACCCTGCACGCGGAACTGGCGGACCTGGAAGCCCGAAGCCGCAATGCCTTTGACATTGCCGGGAAACGCATCCGAGGGCTGGAACTGCGGCTGGCACCAGGGGCTGCCATCAGCGAGGAGCAAGCCGCGCGGATCAAAGAAGCGGTCGCCTATGTCGCTAACGCCCTACAGGAGCGGGGACAACCGAAGGCTTATCAGGCCGTCTGGGCTGCTTTCAAAACGCACTTTTCGTTGACCGAGTACAAGATGCTGCCGCAAGGCCATTTCCACAACGCTCTCGAATGGTTGAACGCCTGGGGCCAGTCAGTCATGGCGTCGGACCGGCCGGTCACACCGCCCGAATAGCGCCGCAGTGTTCCGTTGTCCACATTTCCACAGCCCATTGCCGCCAGCCCTCAGGTTTACCCCGATAGGCGCTCAAGCCGCTAGGCCACGCAATCTCCGCCAGTGAATAGAAACGGGCCCCTTCTGGAGCCCGCTTTTTTTCGCTCAACCGACCGCCATTCAATTCGGCCGCCGACCTCCATCTAATGCGATAATGCGATTCGCGACACACGTGTCAAAGACAGGTGAAAGAGGAAAACGTCATGTCTGACCTACCCGGGATTTTAGCCTATCACAAGTCTATTGCGCTCGAGTTGGACGACTCAAAGAACCGCGTTCGCAATCTCATAGGGTCCAGGCATTGGCTTTCGGACGGTGAGCACAAAGAAACCCTCTTGCGTCGACTGTTGCGCAGTCACGTTCCGGAAACTGTGAACGTAGGGTCTGGATTCGTGTATTTGGGAGTCGATGATAGTTCACACCAATTGGATATTCTCATCAGTGACCTCATTACCGGACAGAATTCAGGATGATGGTTTGCGAGCGTGACGCTTGCGGCAGGAAGGCCACGCGTAAAGGCGCATCCTCATCCAACCAGAAAGCGAGTAAGCGCAAGCCGAGTTGAAAGAAGCTGAGATCACAGCGGTCGGCCCGATGCACCAGCCGCCGCCAATGGGGTTGTGAGGCCAAGGTGCCCAGGTAGATGATCCACCAATAGGCAAGACAGGTGGCAATGAGTAGGCGGCTGAGCCGCTCCGGATCGCTCAAATGGCTCTGATTCAGGCGAAAACCACGGCTCTTGTGGTCGGAAAACAAGGTTTCGATCAGCATCCGCTTTTGATAACAGCGGCAGGCTTCATCTCGGTCGGTCAAGTTGGTCACCAGGTACAACGGTTCATCGCATGCCGAGTCCCACCAGCCGATGACTTGCACGGGGCCATAGGCCGCTTGAGTGAAGCGTACCACCGACCACATCTTCTTGCGTCCGCGATGAACATCAATGCTGTCCAGCGCCACCCAGTCCGTATCCGTTTGGATGCGCGTGTTTTTAGCGGTGCGGCAGACATAGGTCCATTGGCAGGCATCGAGAGCTTGCTGCAATTCCAGGTTGTCAAACTCGCCATCCCCCAAGAACTGGGCGGTCGCGGTGAAGGGCATACGCTCGACCACGGCTCGCAACAGGCGCACATGCGTGTCGGCTGGAAAATGCCCCTTGCTGCCACGCACCACCACCCAGGCAACCGGCAAGGCGCGATGACTATAGACGACACTCACACCTGCACTGCGCGCAGGCGCAAGTGTCACCAAGGCCAAACAGCCGTGGCCGATTTCGCTGCCATCCATAATGAACACCAACGGCCGGGCCTGGGCCAGATTCGCCAACAAGGCCTGAATAAACGGCAGAAAATAGGTCTCCGCCGTGATGGTCTCGTTCTGCAGCCAGCGGCTGAAGCGCTTGCTTCGACTTTCGGCCAGCGTGTCATCTGGCGCCTTGCTGGCCAGAGTGGGCAACTGGCAGCTCTTACCCAGCACGATCCCGGTCACCATTCCCGCCAGGGTGTTCAGGTGTCGCGCCAGATTGCCCTGCGGTTCGCTGGGGTACAGTTGCTTCACGGCTTGTCTTATGGCACGATACACACGACGGCTGTCACTCATGGGTAAGCTCGTTTCTGTGGAAGGAAACCAAGCTTACTCTGGTTGGCAGCCGTCATCTATTCATGAAAGTGTCCGGTAGTGAGATCAGTGACAAGAATCGGCCAACGCTCTTCAAGGACAGTGATTTTGTCATTCTCACGGCCGATGCGGTGAAAGCGATACTTGAAGTCAAGACGGCTATCAGGGGGAGGGCACGGCTTGAGGAGGTGCTCGGCCAGGTGGCTGATGATGCTGAAAAAGTCCGGGAAACCAATCCCCGCCTGGAGTGCGGCGTATTCATATATAACAACTCAGCTCTTAGTGACCTGGTAGTCCTCCAAGCGTTGCGTCGGGTAGCAGACGGCAATCTAGCACGGCGAATCAATTACTTGTGCATCGGGCCGGATAGATTCACGCTCTTCTTCCCTGGCCTCAAAAAGAAAGAACAACCTGCGCGCTGGCGGTCGTTTGCTGTGCCAGAAATGGCAGCGTCGCTATTCTTGAGCTTTGTTGTGTGGCGGCTGACTGGCAAAATGACGGCCCAGGCAATGATGCAGTGGTTTCCTATTACTGACATTCCCAACATGAAGCAGACCGCTCAACTCAGCTTTGAAAAAAAGTAACTATCGCCGGACGTGGCGGGAAGGCGCTGTCATACGGTGCGGCGGTCGGGAAGGGGCGAAAGCTTCTGACGATGTCGACAGTGCGATACACTCGCGGCCGTGTCGCGACTCTCGACATCTGGTCAATCGGTTGTTAACTTTCCGCGGAGACGGCTCACGGCAGCCTCCTCCCACACCGGGTACGCCGCGGGCGCTCGCCAGAATTCCTTCCAGGCGCCGTTGAGGGTATCGTGAACTAAATCAGAGGTTTCGGGGTGCGCTATGCGGCACCCCATGGCGGCAACCCCTTTGTAGGTTACCTGCGACAGTGATTCCAGGAGGCTCAGCGGGTAACAGCGCTGGAATTCCGCGTCAGGGTGATAATTGCTAATCTCCACGAGTTCGTGCCAACGAGCGGCGATCTGGTCAGCGTCGTCTGAAAAGCCAATACATCGGAGGGCGGTGAGCATGATGGTCATTTGGGCATCATCGGCCGGATGCGTGGTCGGCACATGGAGCGGGACGTCATACGGGTTTAAACCGCGTTTCGTACACAGATGGAGATGTGCCCACACAAATGCGGGGCCGAGCGTAATTGTTGCGAAGAGATCGCAAAAAAGCTCCTCAAGCCAACTTTCAGTCCATGACTCCAGCCACGTGGTGAGGTAGAGACTGAGCGTGCGCGGCCCACGGCTCCTACTTTCGCGCTCCAGTTCGCCCGCAATATAGGCTTCGACGACAGAGAGGCCACGGCCAAGGGCGTCTCGAAACGGCTGAACGCGAGGGTCATACTGATCATCGACAAAAGGGTGGGCCAGTTCATGATACAGGTCAGGGAGGTGGAGCAGGGAGTCCACCTCCCCAAGCGGAACGCGAAGAAGACCAAGCGTCGGCCATATGGAAAAGTATGATTGCGAAAGCAATGTCACCACCGGAGGCAAGAGCGGGTAGTTGATCTCCTCAACAATCCGACCGATCAGAATATTGACGTTCTTGTCATCGTCATTGGCTCGGTTGAGCGCGGCAAATCCGTTGACTTCCAGAAAATCGATATGTGCGACGATGCGCTTTAATTTGCGGAGCCGGGCGTTGGGCGGCAGCTTCCCGAGCGTTTGAAGATCGTCGAGGTCTTTAGCCAGGTCGTCTCGACACCGCTGGGCCAGCAAGTGAAACTCACGAGGCAACTTCGACGGAATCTTGCCGAGTAACGACCGTCCACGCCGGAGAAGATCAGCCTCAGTGCCGACAAAATAGTCGATCACGGTAACCCCCGCCTCATTCTGGCTACGGTGTCATCATGCGTGTTGGCGAGGCACTGGGCGATGGCTTCAAGTGCCAGCAAGGTTTCGGTGCGGCCCGTGGGTTCTTGGAGCTTTTGAGCGAGCTCTTGCCAATCAACCTTGGTGAGGAGTTGTCCTTCGACAATTGTGGCGACGCGTCGATCCGAAAAGTCGGCGCCTGCGTCGCCGTGGAGCGCCAGGCCCGAAAAGAGGGACCGCACGGGGGCGAATGAGCGATCGTTAGCGTCGCTGCTCTGCGCCTCGAGTTTGACGATTGCTGTGTCAATGAGGTCCGCCCACCGGCGGATCGTTTCGTAGAGACCGGAGTACACGCTAATGTCACTCATCAGTGGCTACCTCCTCTTCCTCTGACATTTCAGCGCGAACAAGTGCATCGGCGTCGTACTCAGTCGCGTCTTCAGTCAAGTAGCGATCACAGAGTTTGATCGTTATCGGATTGCGTGAGCAATCGTCCGGCTTGCTCCAGGCAAGCGTGGAGAGGTCATAGACATCTTCCAAGCAGGCGTCGATGGGAAGGGCACCGATTGCCCGATGGACATGTAAGGGGCGTACCGTTCCCTCATGGGGAAAGGCGCGACCAGTCGTACAAATGTACCCATCGGTGTCGTTGACGACGTAATACGTGCCAACCTGGGGATTCTCGACCCAGGACTTGTCGTTCGTCGTCGTCACATCAAAGAGCCTAAGTCGGGCTGGCGCCGTCTTCGGAATATCAAGGATGGTGAGCGTCGCGTCCTGGGTAAGTGTGTGCTCGCGCTTAAGGATGGCGATGGAATCTGCCGCCCCCTCTTGCTCCGATTGGTATGCTCGGCCGTCGCGGTGAAGGACAATCGTTGTGACGGCGCCTGATTGTGATGGGATCTCTTGGCGCAGGACCTCGAGGAGGTAGACGCGCATTTGATCTCGAAGCAAACGTTCCTTCTGGCGTGACGTTCGAATCAGGGGCCTGATAAGCCGGCCTCCGTCACTGACAACCACGATCCCGACCGTATGGTGCTTGACATCAATGCCAACCGTTATGTCGGCGTGCAGACGCTTTGAGAGCACAAACGGCCACTTCTCGTTTGTGAGGAGGATCTTGTTGAGAGCGACGAGACGCAAGTACCCGATAATCTTGCCGCGCGCCTTGGGATCCGTATCCATGACGTAAATGGGAGTTCCGTCTGCTTTACGGCCCTCGCCGTAGCTATCTCCTGGGACATCCGAGTGGATAACCGCAGCCGTAATGTCAAACCGGTCTCGAAGCTCACGAATGACCATGCCAGCTAGTGGATCCTCCTGGCGTTTCCGGAGGTCGCTGGTTGCATGCACCATAACAAGTCCGTAGCCTGGCTTGATGTGATTGTCCTCAAGAGCCTGGAAGATTGCCTTAGCTTGGGCGACTGCCGTCCGTTTGCCTCGGTCGTCGTAGACGACGACGGTTGGGGCATAGCCGCCTTTGGGTGGGTAGAAGTTGTCGACACTTCGCTTGAGGTCGTCAAGGAAGGCTTCACCATAGCTTTGCATGACGCTGGCTGGGAGAATAACGTACTGCCGATCCAGTAGGCTCTGTGTGTAAAAACCCGCGGCGGGGTCGCGGAGCAGCGCTGAGCGCGTTCGGCCGAGGGCGTCGAGACTGACCTGCTGCGCCTGTGGGGTGCCAACAGTGGACACAACTTTCTGGTGACCAAACTGCTGATCAGGCACCTGAAATATCCGTGCGTCGGACGTGTCGGGCGACGGGGAGACGAGAAGCGGCCTGTCGCCGAACGTGAGGTGGATGAGGTGAGTTTTCGCAAATTGATGGATCAAGCGGCGGCGGACATACGGCAGAAGTATGGTATCGCTGTGGAATCGGGCTGACTCGGCATCGGTGTCCGTACCGAAGACTGGGTAACACAGGCCGGCAATGGCACCACGATCGGATTTCTGGCTATTTCGGTATAGGAGTACGGCATCGTCCTTTGTTATCTGCGCAAGTTCGCGGGGAATGGGCTTTCGCGACGCGCGGAGTGCGTAATCGATGAGCGTCATCCAGACGCCTTTATCGTCTTGGAACTCATACTCGCTGCACGTGCGGTCGTCCAGTGCGGCAGCCTGTATTTCGTACCAATTGCGGCCAAAGTGATAAATGAAGTGTCTCTGTTTCCACTTGGCAAACTCCGGACGGGTCAATCGTACCGGCATGGGCACTTCGCCAACGAATTTGCTGGTCATGTCGACGGCAATGCCGAGACCTCCCGATTGCGTCGTGGTGACCCGCACAGAGTAGCCGCGGTAATGGCAGATCCCACCGCTTGTCCGAACGGGCGTGTACTCAAAAAACGGCCTGCCCGTGTCTGGTTGCCACAGTGTCTGGCAGTTATACAATGGCGTTTGCACTGCAAACTGGAGAAACCGAACACAGATCGCATCATTGTCCGGGCTGCGCAGCGTAAAATCTACGGGGAGGAGTGCCGATGCAGCTTCAAACTGTACGCGTGTGCGCACGAGGTCGAAGTGGTCGGGTAACGCGGTCACCCCCTCGCGGACCACGAGATACGTCTCGTCCCCGCGCTGGAGCGTGAGGATGGGACTTTTGAGCTTTCGGCTGAGGCTGTCAGTCAAGTGCTGCCGATTCTGGTAATACTCCGCTTGGTCAGAGCGCAACCCCTTGATGCGGTAGAGCCAATAGTTGGCTGACAACTGGTCTATGTTTCTGATTGAGAAAATGTTGGTTTCCAGCCCGATCATGATCGTCACCCCTTCCAGCAAAGCGCTTGAAACTGGCAGAATGAGCACGTTACCGGAGAGTGCGCCACTGGATACTTCTCAGGCGCAAACTCGGTATTGGTACTGGCACTGGCAGCTAATTCGATTTGGAGCGCCGACTCAGTAATGAATTCTTCGACCTCATCGATATCCTCATCCGTCAGTGAGTATGGGCGCAGTTTCTTGGTTATGAGCTGCACTTCCAGCAACTCTATATCCGTGGCGTGATAGCGTGATACAGTGCTCGGAAAATCGGCATGTGCTTTGCAGGCCGTCAGGGCAATGGCGTAACAGGCAAGTTGCAGCCGGTGATCCCGGCTGTCCTTGACGTACGTTTTCCAATCGATGATGAGGGGTGGGCGCCCTCGGCGAAACACGATGAGGTCAGGTGTTGCCTTGACGGCCACGTCGCTGACTGTACAGGAAAGTGTGCGCTGAGCAATGAGCCGCTCGTGCGTTCTCAGAATAGACCACAAGGTGGGCAAATCATAGAAGTTCGTGAGCGACTGCTGAACTTCTACCCAACACGTTTCCAGTTCGTCATCGGAGACGTCGGCACCATATTCAATCGCGCGCCAGGCCGCAAATTCACCCTTGTGATCTCCGACTTTTAAGTTCGGTTCGCGCAACCGGTGCGCGCGGGCAAACGCCACCTGACGGTCAAATTGGTCCCGCGCAATGTGCATGGTCTCCGGGAGACTGAGTGCCCGACGATTGGCAATACTTTTGATCACGTAGTCGCTCAGGATGCTATCGACCAAGCTCCCGCGCCATCCCTCAAGCCCTTGAAGCTTCGAAAGGAGGTACACCTCTCGCCGGAGCGGTTGCTTTGTCGCGCGGGGGGCCGCGACCTTTTCGTCAAAGTACCACTTCCGTTGGCAGGCGCGGAATGCCCGGTGAGCGGAAAACGACCAGCTCATCGGCGCCCACCTTTCTTGCGGCGGCTTCTGAGGAATTGGAGATACTCCATGAGGGCGGATTCCTCTTGGTTGGTCACCGGGCCAATGCGGGACGCAAACCCGGGCCTGTGTGCCGGTTCAGCGGCGCGGGGGAGGGGATAGCCAGTGAGCGTGAGGAGATCAGCGTAGGAGACGTCGTATAAGGCGCTGAGTTTATGTAATGTCACGGGCGATGGCTGTTTGATCTTGCCGCTTTCCAGTTGGCTGAGGTAGGCATTGGATATGCCAGTTGCCTGCTCAACAGCACGAAGGGTCAGACCCTTGGCGTCCCGCGCGGCTTGCAGGAACGCCCCTAACGGATTCGTCTGCGTTGTCATGTTGCTAAGTATATCAAGCATGGCTAAATGTGTCAAGCACTGTCTGATAGCACCGGGCTGCCGAGCACAAATTGTCAGGCACTGCCGACACCGGGGACGTTGGTCAACCTGCTATCGGGCACAGCGCTACGCAGCCCAAATACGCGCCCCGTTCGTTCGGCGGTATCGGGAGATGGGCGGACAGGGGATTACAGCTGGGGCTCACGAGTGGCGGTCAAACACACAATGGGACCTCGCGCCAACAAGTGGTAAGGACATTTGCAGTTTGACCCCTGCATTTGGGCCACTCGTTGATGATGAAGTCCCACGTGCACTGTACATATGGCCGCCACGATTGTCAACGAGCTGGAAACTGAATGCCCTCGTAGCACCAAACTATCGCGCCACCACATGGTGACTCTGGCGCATCTTGATCCTCATTGTTGCGTGTGCTGAGCACGTCTCGTCTCTCTTGCTGAGACTTGTTGCCTCGCCGGACGCGCCAGGAACACTAGGAATCAGCCGGATCGCCAGGGGGATGGTGGATGTGTCGCTCCAGATGGTCGAGACGTTTCTCGTGCGTACCCAAGAGCGGCAGGAGACTCTTGTGGAGGAGTTCCTCTAGTTCGCTAACGATCTCATCCTTCTGCTACGCAATGCTCCAAACAGTTCTTTCCTCGGTTCCTCCACCATATTTATTAACTTCTGTCGCTGCTCGTCTATCTTGTCCAGCAGCTCTTTCCTGAGTTTGCTCATTTCCACCAAGAGCTCGGTTTTCTGCACCCGTAGGTTTTCATCCATGCGGTTGTCATTCGCCTTAAAACGCTCATCCAAATCAGCTTTCGTCGGGTAGTGCGCAAGCTTCTGGTCAAGGAGGGCGCCGATAGCCCTAAGATCATCCGAAGTCAACATAGTCTCACCCTAGATGATCGGCTAGGCGATGTCAAGTTCTTCGTTGCCCGGGTGCTGGACAGCGGCGCGGAACAGGAGGGCCGTGCCTCGTTGCAGTGGTCTAGCCTGTGGGATGCTTGGCCCGTGGAGAAGCGAGGGGACGCCACTGACGACCACGTCGCACAAGAAAAGAAGTGCGACGTGGTACTTAGCCTGCGCCACCTTCTGTCCATGGCAATAACACGAGCTAGAGGCTGGGTGGCACGCACACTATAGCCTGTAGTGGAGCAAATTGTGCTTATCGCGATGGCGAAACTATGAGACGTCGATCGCGCACATGTCGAGACAACTGGCAGGAACTCGCTAAGCCGCGTTGCCTTTGAGCCTCTTCTGTTTATAATCATCTTGTCCGCGTGGAGGATACTGTTCGCCGTCGGTCTTCATAGGAATTTCATGCGCAATGGCCAAACTATTCGAAAGGAAGAAAAAGCCAACAGAGCCTCCGGCAGCACCGCCTGGCCGTAAACGCATACTGATCATTGGATCGAGTGGCCATGCCGGTGCCAAGTGTGTCCCCTGGGATACTGGAAGTCTGCCGAATGTGGCCGATTTCGAGGTGCTCATCATAAATACGGTGTCGCTCACTTCCATGATGGCACAAGCATCCGATGAAGGAAAAGCGGACACGTGGGCACGACTTCAGAACAATCAATATGCGCTTCATGATGGCACGCGTAAGCTTCTCCTGTCGGGAGGCGAGATAGTGGCGATTGCGACGCCATTTGTAACCGCGAGCTTCAGAAACGCCTCAAACGAGAACAACATTCCGTTCGCCTTCGCAGTGCCCGATCCTATCCTTTCGCGGGCCATGCAACGGCAAGGGAATAACTATTCGTGGTGCCCGCTTCCCATTGAAGTAGTTTCCGAAAGCGGCGAAACCCTGGAAGTCAAAGCAACGATGTTTGCCCGCTATTTTGAAAAAGTACGACAGTGGCGCATCCTCATGCGACCATCCGAATATGAGAACGAACTTGAGTGGGTGGCTCAGCAATTTGGGAACCGGTACAAAGTAGCGCTGGGCTACAAGCCGGTGGCCATCAATCGCTATGGCGGGTGTGTGGCCGGGCAATTCTCGTATCAATTTCACCGGCGCGATTTTGAGGAAGGCGGATACTCCCGTCTACCTGAGCAGGAATCTGGTTCCTTGATCATGCTCCCCTTGCCCACGGAAATCGGTGATCGCGAGGCCATCAACGTAGTCTTGGAAGATGGCTTTGGCCTGCCCCAGCAGACGCTCCCGCCCGCGTGGGTAGAAGTTGTTGAGATGCCCGGAAATACGGAACTCGTGGAGACACTGAAACGGAAGGATGCTGAGGTTGACAGGCTTCGCACCGAGATTGCCGAAATCGAGACGCAGCTTAGGGAGCTGAGCAAGTACAAGGAGCTTCTATACGAAACAGGGCCGCTCCTGGAAGCCATCTGTAAGAGAGTCGTTCAGGATGTTGGAGGCGTCGTATTACCTGCCGAAATTGGCCAGGAGGATTTCATTGTCGAGTTTGGCGGCCGGCGGGCTATTGTTGAGGTTAAGGGAAACACAAAGAGTATCTCGCTGGCTGATCTATCACAACTCGGTCGTTATCGTGAGGATTATGCCCTGACGCGCGGAGTTGAAATTAAGGGCATCCTCTTGGGTAACGCGTGGCGGCTTCTGCCTATTGACAAGAGAACAGAGCTAGATTTTCCAGCCGATGTCGTTAGCTATGCCATGAAGCGCGAGATTGCACTTGTAAATACAGTGGAGCTATTTCGCGCCTACTGTGCTGTGCGTGTTGGCGGGGCAACGGCCGAAGAGGTGTTAGACCGGCTATTTAATGGGGTCGGACGTACGTGGCTCGTCACTCGCTAGACTTGGCTCTTGTCGGAAACTGTGTTGACCGTGACGGCGCTACCAAAACTCCCTCGTTCTCGGGCCACACAGACTACCTCACGCGCGAATTTGCGTACGAGCTGAGTTTTCTCTTGATACCGCGAGATTTCCTGCGGACAGCCACCAGAAAGTGAATTCCCGTCCGGATCACAGGTTGAGCGTTTTCGGGGTAGAATTCTTGTTCCATCGGCCTCTTGGCACGGTGGTCCATCGCCTACTAACTCCGAGGAATAAGCCAATGGTCGCGAATGGTACCGGTTTGTACCTACATTGGGAAGGCAACCGGATGTACCGGCAACGGGTGCCGACTCCCCGCATGCTGGACCCGATGCCGGCCCTCTCGTTTAACCACGATAGCGCCAATCTGATCATTGAAGGCGACAACCTTCAGATCCTCACATCGCTGTACAAGGGGCAGTATAAGCGGCAAGTCGATGTTATATACATCGATCCGCCATACAACCTTGGTAAAGACGACTTCAGGTATAGCGATGCCCGCTTCCATGACCCTGACGCGGACGACAGCGATGCCGTGTACGTCACGAACGAGGATGGAGGCCGGCACACGAAGTGGCTCAACTTCATGGCACCACGGCTGTATATGCTGTGGGAGATTCTTCGGGATGACGGTGGAGTACTCTTCGTGAGCATCAACGATGTTGAGTTGTTTCGCCTTGGCATGTTGCTGAATGAAATATGTGGTGAAGACAATTGGGTGGGCACGGTTGTGTGGCATGGTGCCACAGACAATAACCCAACGAATATTGCAACTGAGCACGAGTATGTCCTGTGCTATGCCAAGCATAAGAGTGATTTACCGAGCCAATGGACCAGTGTGGAAAACGAGGTGAAAGCGTTCATGCTCGAAGCCTTTAAACAAATGAAGGCAGAAGGCTTGAGCCTACCAGAGCTACGACATCGGTTCGCGGCGTTTGCCAAGGAGCAAAAAGAATATCTGGGAGATTTGTATCGCTATCGAAGAGTAGACAACGATGGCCCGTACGCTCAGCGGAGAAACCTTGACAACCCGGGCAAGCCTGGCTTCATGTATGATGTCATCCACCCGATTACTCATAAGCCGTGCCGCAAGCCCGGCTGGGGCTGGCGGTTTACAGAGGAGACGATGAATGACCTCATAAAGAGGGGTCGCATTGTCTTTGGCAAAGATGAAACGCAGATCCCGCAACTTAAAGTGTATTTGGAAGAGGTTGATTTCCCCTTCCGGAGTGTCATCGAAAATATCGATGCACGCGCTGGATCAAACGACCTCGAACGACTCTTCGGCAAACGGGACGTCTTCAAGAATCCGAAGCCTGTAGCGCTGATCGAACTCTTACTCTCATATACCGCCAAAAAGGATGCTTTGGTTCTGGATGCGTTTGCAGGGAGTGGAACAACAGCCGAATCAGTGCTCAAACTCAATAAGCGCGATGGCGGACATCGGCGCTTCATACTCATCGAAGAAGGCAAAAGCAAAATCGGCCGGGAGAGATTCTGTCGCACCCTGACAGCAGAACGTGTGAAGCGGGCTATTGACTTGGACAAGTATGATGACGGCTTTACCTTTCTCACCAGTGGTCGGAAGATCGACCGAAAAGCCATTATTGGTCTGGAACGCGACGCGTTAGCAAACTTAATCTGTCAAGCCGACGAAACCGGGCTCGGGCGGGGTATATCACGGCTCAACGGCGGCAAGTACATAATTGGCAAAAACGCCCGCTCGGAGGCTATCTGCCTGCTCTGGAATGGCGTTAACGATAGCGAGGTGACGTCGTCTCACTTGAAAGATGCCGCTGCTGAAGTAACCCAGGCGGGCCTCAAGCGTCCTTTCAGAATATACGGCACGTTTTGCCGGGTTGCGGATACCGCAAGCTGGAAGTTTTGCAAAATACCAGATGAAATTCTCGCCCAGATGCACATCCAAGAGGATAGTAGCGAGCCGGAGGGGGAATGACGGGCATCGAGCTTTTTGATTTCCAACAGACGGCTGCCGACAAATTACTTGAGAGTTCCCTCCGGTATTTTCAAGCCGGACCGGATCGTTTAGGTGGCCGACCGGTTCCGTTCGTTGGCCAGCTCAAAGCGGTGACTGGGGCGGGTAAGACGCCTATCCTCGCCAACGTGATTGGACGCTTGAGTCCCGCAATTATTCTGTGGACAACCAAGTTCAGCAGTGTGGTTGACCAAACGGCGGTCAATCTCGGCCCAGGTGGCAAATACTACGACCAGTTGGGATCAGGCCTCGTCGATGTCGTTCGCTTGAGTAGCATTGGCAGCCCGCCAGAGTGGCGGCATGTCTTGGACCGCACCGACGGACTTACCATCCTGATTTCAACTGTAGCAGCGTGGTATTCGTCTGAAAAAGATGATCGCCTCAACATGCACCGAGTCAGCCCAGACTGGGGCGCCAAGAGCCGTTGGGACCAGCTTAAGTTTGACCGGAAGCGCCCGCTCTGGGTCGTCTATGATGAAGCGCACAACACAACGACCGAACAGGTCGAACAGCTAGATGACCTCGACCCGGCCGGATTCCTCGTAGCAAGCGCCAGTCCGGTCAAAGGAAAGCTCCAGCGCTATTTGACCAATTTGGACGATGCGGCGCGACAAGAACGCATCGTACCTGTGAGAACTCGCGATGTCGTCGATAAGCAATTGCTCAAATCGACCATTTCGGTCGCTGATTACGAAAGCACCGCCGAGGAGATGATTGCAGATGCCGCGACGTTACTCATCAGGCTGCAACAAGGCTTTAAAAATGTCGGCGTGCCAGTCAATCCCAAAGCCATTTATGTAGTAGAAGCAAGTAACACGACAGCACAAGACCCGGTGCCGCGTCCAACTGCTATATGGTCCACACTAGTCCAGAAGCAAGGTGTTTTGCCTGACTCTATAGCAGTCTGCACCAATACCAGGCCGAAGGACTTGCCTGCCGGTGCTATTCGAGTCGAAGGCATTGAAAAGTTGGCCGACAACTATACCCACATTATCTTCAATAAGAAGCTCCAAGAGGGGTGGGATGACCCCACGGTGTATGTCTGCTACTTCGACGGTGAAACGGAATCGGGGACACGAATCCAACAAGTTATTGGACGAGCGCTCCGGCAGCCTAACGCCACCCACCTAAGCGATGAAGAGCTCAACACAGCGTATTTCTTTGTGCACTGCCCCACCGATACGGTGGAGAAAATTGTAGACGACCTGAAGGAAGAACTCCGAATTTACAAGGACGCAGCGGAACCGGACGACTGGGAGCCGTTTGAGTTCAAGCTCCACCGGACTGCGCCGGGCCGGATACCGGTAAAGCCTGAGCATGTAGGAAAGCTAAAGGTGCCACGCCTGCAGCTCGAACTGCCGACTGGCGACTACTTGCCGACCCATATCAAAAAACGAGTCATCAAATTCACTGAGGAGGACAGGAAAGCTCCGGGCAGGGCCAATGTCAACATTGTATCTCTTCGGACCGGAGAGATTACGCAACAAGTTCGCGACCTACTAGAAGATACACGGATACGCTGTGGCGCGTACCTCCACCAACAAATACGCAGCCTATCGCGCAACTGTGATAACACAATCCAGATGTCCGCATATTCCTCTCCCGCGCTCAACAAAACGATGTGCTACAAATCTAAGGCGTGGGAATATTACCGCCAGTTGGCGGCTGATGTCGTCCGAGAATATGAAACCCACGTTGAACTGCACGAGTTAGCTGATCCGGATCAAAGCGAATACACGGTCGGTCCATATCAGCCTTCCGGCGGGGTGTCGAAAGACTTCCATCATGCCGCGCACGCCAGTTACGACTCAAAAGCTTTCAACGACGATGAGCTTGCGTTGGCGCGCGCGCTTGATAAATTCGCGAAGTTTGTATGGGCTAGAAACAAGTCGAGGCTAGACTATGGCATCAGCCTCCCTTTCAAAAGTGAGACGTCTTCGACCTTTTACCCGGATTTTCTGTGGTGGGTTGGCGGCACTGTCTGGGCCATAGACCCGACGGGCAAGTTTCTTCTGGACGAGAAGCTGCGCACGAAGCTCTTGGAGGTGCCCGCGCCGTTAAAGATTGCCCTGGTGACGAGGAAGAAGTACGACACAAGCTTCCATGAAACGGACGCCGTAGGCTGGACGCTCTTGCGAAAGCGCTCTGGAATCACCGCACCGGAGACATATGATGGCCTCGATGATCTGCTGGCTGTCCTAGTTGCTGACAGTCAGTACTCTCAGAAACGCGGAGCAGTCCGGAAAAACCGTGCAAAGGGAAATGGTGCAAAGGCAGCACGGATCCGGAAAAAGACGAGGACGCACACCTAATACGGATCGTTCGCTTAAATTTCCAGGGCTTTCCGAGATTCGCACAGAATTGTCGGTTTTCCAGGCTGATTCCGCGACCGGCAAGTCGCCGCCGGACATTATGTTTCCTACCACGGCCGTGCCTGCCTGCGGCACCGTGGCCACTAAGCAGCGAAAAGCGCTTGTTTCGCAGGCTTTTCTGAGAATCTCTGATTACCCGATTTATTTAAGCGAACGATCCGTAATAATAGAGCTATCACGGTGTTGGTCATAAGTGGAAGGACGCGGACCTGGCCCGGGTGGCGTCATCACGTGGCGCTGACGGGTTTAGCCCAACTTGACCTGCTGCGGCTGCAAACACTGCTAAAAAAGTACCTGCCCTGATACTGACCGTGCCCCTTGTACGCTCGAGGAGCGTATCGCTCAACCTTTGCCTGGCGTCTTTGGATGCCCAGTTTACGTGTGAGCGGGACCGAATGCGGCCCCACTAAACACCAGACACCCGTTGCGTAACTGAGCGAGGATATCAATCAGGAGTGCCATGTAGGCCTACCTTATTGAGGTTACAAATGCCCATTCGCATAAAACCTGTTTACGACCTTGGGCCGTGCGTCCTGGATTTGGAGAGTATCCAGGGAATCTGTGCTCTTGTGGATCAAAACTTTGGTGATTCTTCGTATTCTGGTGAAGATGACGTGTGGGAAGTGTATGACGAAGATGCGCAGGGATTTATTGCTGCCATATCTGCGCGAGAAGCGCTGGATACTTTCATGGTTGATGCAAGCAATGCTACTGAAACAGCCACAGAGACTAATGTTTCGAACACCGTTTCCAGCCGACCTGGAAAAGCAATCAGGTTGATTTTTGATAAGTATCAGGCTTCAGTTAAGTTTAGTGGACCACCAGACCAGGAGCATTGGTTTGAGCATTTCCTAATTGATCTGAAAAAGTGCCTTCGTGGGTTTGGTTCAATCATTACTGTATTGGCAACTGCCGGAGTGTCGAGACGCAGGTCGGATGTCGTGCTGACGGTGACGATATCTCCTGGATGAATATCCGAAACGGATACGGTAGCGTACGTAAGGGGCCGAATTCTTTGACAGTGAATCAAGGACTTTAGGCCGGATAGAGCGGAGGCGTTGGGCGCCGCCGTGCGCGAGGCCGTCCGTTCTGGGCGGCCTTTTCGATTCTCGAGCGGGCAGGTATTCTTACGGCCTCGGCCGCGGCGGTGGGTGGGCCAGGGCCTCGGCGGTGGTGGGGGCGCGCTCCGCTCCGCTGCGCGCGCCCCCACCACCGCCGGCCACGTCGTGAACCGCACTCTGTTCAAAAAACGCGAAGCCCGACCCGTGTTGCTCTGTTTGGCGGCAGGACTCTCGAGCCGGGCAGGCGCGAAGGTATGCGCGTGCAAATTGTGGTCGGATGTCACGCCGCCAACGGGGGGCGCTACCCGCCACCGGCGCCGCAGAAGCAGTCACGGCCGAATCCAGCCGACGATTCTTGCGCCACCGAATCAGGATCTGCAGGCGCTGCTGCAACTGGTCTTCCGTGCCTCGGTCTGCGAGACACCCTGCAGCCGCATCAGGCGGGCATACACGGCACGCTTGCCATTGGCCCCCGCCTGGCCAATGACGCGGGCTACCTGGTGCACCTCGGTGCATCAAAACTTCTGAATACAGCTGCATCCAATGCCGATGTAAGCGGTTATTGGCCTGGACTTCCGCCGAAATGCCAGTTATCCGGTTGCTTGCGTGAGCGGTGCACATTGTGAGAAACCATCGGCCAGGATCATATGCGCGCCCGTACGAATTGAATTGCATCTAGCATGCAAAAGGGACCGGCTGGTTACCTTCAGCCACCGGTCCGGATCGCATATGGGCTGGAACGGGCGCGGCTCAAATTGTGCAACCAATAGATGCCTGGCGGTCATAATCGCGCCCGCGCATATAATTGCTAGTGATGCTGGCATTAGATTGCACCACTTCCACCCGCCTGGCGAGAACCATCCATGTGAGGGGTTCCGGTGCCTAGAACGTCCGGCCCCGATCGGCAGCTGACAATCCGTCTCATCGAGGCCATCACGCGCGCGGATGGCTACACGCTTTTCCGTCTCAAACGGCTTGAGTTAATCCGCACACTGCGAAAAGATGTGCGGATCCTGATGAGCAATACCGGCCGGATGCTGATCCACCCGGCGCTGCGGCGCACCGAGGCGGCTCGCCTGGTCGAGGAGTATCTGCGGATCCGGGGCGATGCGCCGATGGCCCCGTACGAAGCGATCCTGGCCGGACGCATGTATGCCGAACTGCTGGAGGCGGCCAGCCAGGCCCTGCTGGAATATGCCGAGAGCATGCCGGAGACAGTGATGCCGCCCGCCCCGCCGCCGCCAGGTCTGGCGCCCACCCCGAACCGGACCGCTGCCGTTTCTGGCGAGCCCCCTGCTCCGCGGGCGCCTTCCCCCAAGGGAGAATACTCGCGGCGGAACAAGCCCAGCCCCCGCGCCAACAAACCCAATGCGGGCTGAAATGCGCGCATACCTACCGCTGGCCCGTCAGACTGCCGGCGCAGGTGACACGCCCCCTGAGCAGCCAGCCATGCCACCACCGATCTTCAAGCTGCCGGCGACGTCCCGGCTCCAGGGCCCGGAAAGGTGCGCCTTCTATCGCGACTGGCAGGCGGCGTGGCATAACGGCCAGGCGCTGGACATCGCGGGCGAAGACGGCTTCCTGTTCCAGTACATCCACGCGCTGCTCCGCGCCGCTCAAACCGAAGCCGACCTAGTCGAGGTCGACCGCGAGCTGCAGGCGCTGCAGCGGGCCTTTCCGCTCGCGGATGACCGCCACAACGCCAGTTTCCACTCATATGCCTTGAGCTATCGGGCCGATGTCAAGATCGTGCAGCGGCGTTACCCGGACGCCATCGAGATCTTGTCGCGCGCTTACCGCCTGTTCATTCCGGCCCGGCCAGCCGACATTTTGAGTTTGAAACTGTTCATTGGAGAGGACGCGGCCGGGATCGATCTGGTGTTCCTGGGAGGCATCCCGCGCCTGACAGATTGGGGGCGGGCCAACTGGGAGCTGGTCGTCCAAGAGGCGGAGGCCATGCTCGAGGTCAAACGACGTGAGTGGGGCACGGCCATCCTGCCCATCTGGGCGCAGCAGACCAAGGCGGCCCTCGGCAGCTGGACGCCGCCCTGGAAGACCCCTGCTGCTGTTCATCTACGGCGTGGCGGATCGCTTTCCCAACCCGGTGCCGTACCACTATTTCGTCCATCTGCGCCCGTTTGATCAAAACGTGCAAGAACTGGTGCGTGAGCTGGAGGACCAGGCGCGCGTCCGTCAGGGACTACCGCGCATCGGCGAAGGCTGGCTGAGCGAAACCGAGCTGTACCACGCCAGCCAGGCCGCCTTCCCAAAGACCCAGGTCGAGCACCACGCCTCGCCCGCCTGGCTGGGACGCCAGCACCTGGATATCTATCTGCCGAGCCGCAAGGTCGCCCTTGAATTTCAGGGGGAACAGCACGACCGGCCCGTCGATCTCTTTGGCGGAGAGACAGCTTTCCAGGCGACGCAACAGCGGGACGCGCGCAAGCAGGAGCTGTGCCAGCGCAACGGCGTCCGGCTGATCTACGTGCGGGCAGGTTACACGCTCGACGAGATCCTTCGGGAAATCAAGTGCTGGGAAGGCTAGTAGACAGCACCGCCCTGCCCTTCCCCCGACCCCGCTGCCACGACGTTTTACCTGATTTTCACGCCACGCCCCTCATTTCTGACGCATCCTTGTTGGCGCGCTTGTTGCCAAAACTGTCTGGCCAACACACCTGGAAACAACAATGGCCGATATCGCCCCGCCCCTGGAAATCGCCCAAAGCGAGCAGATTTTCCCCTGATCGGCTGTCACCTGGTTTGGGCCACCAAACGGCGCAAGCCTGTCCTGGTCGATGAGGTCGCCGCCGACTGCCGCGCCATGATCACGGCCCGCTGCCAGCAGCAAGGCTGGCAAATCCTGGGCCTGGACATTGCACCCGATCACGTTCATCTCCACCTGCGGGTCCGGCCCGACGTCTCGGCCAAGGATGTCTTGCGCGCCTGCCGCTCGGCAACTGCCGCCCCCCTGCCCCTGCGGCACCCTGCCCTGAAGCGGCTGCCGTCCTTGTGGTCCGGGCCCTTCCTGGCCTCGGTCACCGCGCCCAACCCGGTCGTGGTGGAGCTGTTCCCGGGGCGGCTGAGCCGGAACTAGGACAGTTGGTGAACGCCAACTATTTTCCCCTTGAGTTTGACGTCCGGTGCGCGCATCATGATGAAAGCTTGGATTGGGCCCAGAGGAGCTGGCCAGTGATCGGGGGCGGCCCGGCGGGCACAGGGGGGACAAGCGGCGCCTGCCAGCCCATTGAGCTGTCCGGCGCGCGCAGCGAGGCGTGGGTGTGGTAACGCCGGCCGCCATCACGGGTCGGCAGCAGGACAATGAGCACGACTCTGGAAAGTATTCGCGGCACTATTGAAACGATCCGTTTCCACCACCCGCAGACGGGCTATTCCATTCTGCTGATGACACAAGAGGATGGCAAGCGCTTCGTCGCGGTCGGCAATTTTGCTGAGCCCGAGCCGGGGGATACTTATGTGCTCCGCGGCGCCTGGTACACCCACAGCACCTACGGCCGGCAGTTCAAAGTCACGGAGTACGAGGTGGCGCTGCCGGGCACGCGGGAGGGCGTGGCAGCCTATCTGGGCTCGGGGGAAGTGAAAGGCATCGGCGAGGAGACCGCCCGCAAGATTGTGGCGCATTTTGGGGACCAGACCCTGCAGGTGCTGGACCGCACGCCCGAACGCCTGCGCGAGGTGCCGGGCATCGGCCCCAAGCGCCAGGCCACTATCCAGTCATCCTGGGAGCGGCAGCATGCCAAGCGCCATCTGCTCATCGGGCTGCACAGCCTGGGCCTGACCTCGAACATGGCCGCCAAGATCTACAACAATTACGGGGCTGAATCGCTGGACGTGATCCGCACCAACCCTTTCCAGCTCGTCCAGGAACTGCCGGGGATCGGGTTCAAGACCGCGGACGAGATCGCCCGCCGCGCCGGGTTTCCGCTGGACGCCCCGGACCGGCTCGCGGCCGGCCTGCGGCACCAGATCGACGAGTATGTCGAGCGCGGCCACGCCTGTCTGCCGCAGAGCGTCCTGGTCACCACCGCCAGCCAGTTGCTGGCCCAGTCCGAGGCCCGGGTCGCCGCGCGGCTCGATCAACTCGTGCAGGCCGGTGACCTGATCGAGTCCAGCCTGCCCGGCCAGCCCGAGGTCATGATTTACCCTCCCTGGACGCATACCGCCGAGACCCATATCGCCGAGCGGGTCGACGAGATCCTCAACACCACCCTGGTCGCGCCGCTGGAGCAGCTGCTGCGCGCCAGCCGCCTCGACCTGGAGGCGCTGATCGAACGGGCGACCCGCGACGTGGCGCAGTTCACGCTCACCACGGAGCAGAAGTCCGCCGTGCACCTGGTCTTTCACAACCCGATCGCCATCCTGACCGGCGGACCGGGCACCGGCAAGACCACCTGTCTGCGCACGCTGGTGCGGGCCGTGCAAATGGCGGGCGGGCGTGTGCACCTGGCCAGCCCGACCGGCAAAGCCGCCCAGCGCCTGGCCGAAGTCACCGGCCAGCCCGCCAGCACGCTGCATCGGCTGTTGGAGTTCTCGGCCGAAGGCTTCCGGCTGCTGCTGGAAGAGCGCACACTGGAGGCCGACCTGGTGGTCATCGACGAATTTTCCATGGTCGACCTGGAACTGATGGGCGCTCTGCTTCAGGCCACCGACCGCCGCACGCACCTGCTGCTGGTCGGGGACGCCGATCAGCTGCCCAGCGTGCGGGCCGGCGACGTGATGAGCGGGCTCATCCACTCCGGGCGGGTCCCGGTCGCGCGGCTGACCGTGCCGCAGCGCCAGGCCGAGGCCAGCTTGATTGTGGCCAACGCGCACCGTATTCGCCAGGGCTGTCTGCCGGTGGCGATGCCCGCGGCGCGCGACTTCCTGATTTTCCCCGAGGCCGACGCCACTCGCGGCGCGGAACTGATCGTGCGGCTGGCCAGCGAAACCCTGCCGCGCGACTACGGGTTCGACCCACTCACCGCCATCCAGGTGCTGTCGCCGATGAAGAAGGGCGCCGTCGGCGTTATTGCTCTTAACGCCGCCCTGCAGACCGCCCTCAACCCGCCGGACCCCCGCCGGCCCGAGTACCGCTTTGGCCCACGCACCCTGCGGCTCGGCGACCGCCTCATCCAAACCCGCAACAATTACCAGAAGCAGACGTTCAACGGCGACATCGGCCGTATCATCGAGATCGACAAGGAGCACCAGCGCATCTGCGTCGAGTATGCCATCACGAACACGGTCGTGGCCTACGAGCTGGGGGAGCTCGATGAATTGCTGCACGCCTTCGCCCTCACCGTTCACAAGAGTCAAGGCTCAGAGTTCCCGGCCGTGATCATCCCGGTGTTCACCGAGCATTTCGTGCTGCTCTCCTGGCAACTGCTATACACCGCGGTCAGCCGCGCCAAGAAACTGTGCGTGCTGGTCGGCGCGCCCAAGGCGCTCGGCATGGCGGTGAAGAACCGCGCCAACACGTTTCGCTATTCCGGCCTGGCCGCGCGCCTGGGCGCGCGCGGCGCTGTGGAGCCCCCCCATGACTGAAACAACTCGGGACGCCCCCGCCCGCAACACGATGCTCGGCCCCAGCCTGCGCGTCGTGCTGCCGTACGTGCTGTTCGCCATCGTCTGGATCCTGCTGTCGGACTCGCTGCTCTACCGGTGGGCCACCTCGGCCGATCTGCTCCGGCTGGTCGAGGTCATCAAGACGCTGGTCTTTATTTATCTGACCGCCTTCATGCTGTACTGGCTGCTGCGCCGCGAATTCCGCGAACGCCAGCGCGCCGAGACCGCCCTGCGCCAGAATCGCGACCTGCTGCAGGCCGTGCTGGACCACCTGCCGGTGGGGGTGTGGATCACCAACGCCCGCGGCCAGATCGTGCACGCCAACCCGGCCAGCTCGGACATCTGGGGCCTGCCGGCCGAGGCCGCCCAACCGGCGGTGGAAACGCTCCAGGGCTGGTGGGAGGCCACCGGCGATCCGGTCGAGCCGGGAGAATGGACGCGCCCCGGGCCCCAGCAGCCGGAAACCACCCGCTCGGTGCAGATCCAGCGCTTCGACAACGACCTGCGCGACCTGGTGCACACCTGCGTCGCCCTGTTCGGCGAGCAGCAGGAGGTCGTCGGCACCATTGTCGTGCTGCAGGACGTGACCGCTTACCGGCAGGCCGTCAAGCGCTCGGAACAGGCCGAGGCGCAATACCGGCTGATGTTCCAGAGCAACCCGGTCCCCATGTTCGTCTGCGACGAGGCCACGCGGGCCATCCTGGCCGCGAACGACATGAGCCTCGGCCAGTACGGCTACACGCGCGAGGAGTTGGCGGCCCTCAGCATGGCGGATCTGCTCGCTCCCTCGCCAGACATCGTGCTCATCGGGACGGAAGCGCCCTGGCCGGATCCCGACCGGTATCGTCCCGGCATCTACCGGCACCGGCGCAAGGACGGAGCCTGGCTGTATGTCGATGTGGTGGCGCACCCGGTCGACTTTGACGGGCGCTCCGCCATTGTGGCCCAGGTGCAGGACGTCACCGACCGCATCGCCAGCGAGACGGCCCTGCGGGCCAGCGAGCGGCGCTATCGTTCCCTGTTCGAAACCATGCGCGAAGGGTTCGCGCTGTACGAAGTGATCCATGACGCAGCCGGCCATCCGGTCGACTACAAATGCCTGGAGGTCAACGAGGCTTTTGAAGTCCTGACCCGCCAGCCGCGCTACGATCTGGTGGGGCGCACGACGCGCGAGTTGAGCCCGCAGCCTCAACCCGACCGGCTGGAAATCTTCAGCCGCGTGGCCGCCACGGGCGAGTCCGCCCGCTACGCCTTCGGCCACGAACGCAGCGGCCGCTACTTCGAAGTCGCCGTCTTCTGCCCGGGCGACAATCAGTTCGCCGTCATCTATACCGACGTGACCGAGCGGCGCAACGCGGAAAACGAACAGCGGCGGCTGTACCAGCTGGCCCACGACCGGGCCCAGGAACTGCAGACCCTGCTGGACCTCATCCCCGTAGGCATCGCCGTCCTGCAGCAGCCGAGCGGGAACTTCATGAGCCTGAACCCGGCTGCGGTCAACATGATGGGCTTTGACCCGTTCCTCTCTCAATACCCCCGCCAGACGACCGATGAGCCTGTCCCCGGCGGGCCGGAACTGTGGCACGCCGGCCGGCGCCTGACGTTGGCGGAGACCCCTCTGGAAAACGTGCTGCGCACCAACCAGCCCGTCAGCGGCGCGGAATACGACATGGTCCTGGCCGATGGCCAACTGCTGAACATCCTGGAGTACGCGGCGCCGCTGCGCGACGAGCGCGGCCAGGTCCGCGGGGCAGTGGCCGTCTTCATCGATATTACCGCGCTCAAACAGGCCGAGGCCGAACTGATCTCCAGCCAGCAGCGCTACCGCGACCTGGCGGAGTTCCTGCCGCAGACGCTGTTCGAGACCGACGCGCGCGGCATGGTGACGTATGCCAACCGCGCCGGCCAGGCGCTTTTCGGCTACGAGGCGGACGACTTGCAGCACGGGGTCGAGGCTATCGGGCGAGTAGACCCCAGCCAGATGCCCGCAGCCCGCGCCGGCATGCTGCGGCTGCTGCAGGACGGGCAGCCCATCAATGGCGCTGAGTTTGTCCTGCATCGCAAGGACGGCACGGCCTTCCCGGCGCTGCTATATCTGTCCCCGGCCAGCGGCGGCACCGTGCGCGGCCTAATCATCGATATCACCGACCGCAAACAGGCTGAGGCCGAGCGCGCCCGCCTCCAGGCCGACTACCAGGTGCTGTTCGATGCCCACCCGCTGCCCATGTGGCTGTATGACCGCGACACCTGGCGGTTCCTGGCCGTCAACCAGGCCGCCATCGACCATTACGGCTACACCCGGGATGAGTTCCTGCAAATGCTCATCCTCGATATCCAGCCTCAGGAGGAGATTGAACCCCTGCTCAAGAGCCTGGGGTCCGTCCCGCCGCCGACGCCGGAACAGGTCGGTATCACCCGGCACGGTGACAACTGGCACCACCGGCTCAAGGATGGCCGGCTCATCGACGTGGAGATCACCGCTCACACCCAGACGTTCGCCGGCCATGCCGCCGAGCTCGTGCTGGCGGTCAACATCACCGAACGCCGCCAGGCGGAGCGCGCCCTGCTGGACAGCGAGCGGCGCTTCCGCGCCCTGATTGAAAACAGCAGCGACGGCATCGCGCTGCTCGACGCGCAGGGGCAGATCACGTATGCCAGCCCGTCATCCCCTCATATCCTGGGGTACGACGCGGGCGAATTGGTGGGCCATGCCCTGGTCGAAGTCCTGCACCCCGACGATCGCGAGCGGCTGGAACACATGCTCGCCAGGCTCCTGATCAGCGTGGGGGCGACCGCGACGGAGCAGTATCGCCTGCGCCATCGAGACGGCAGCTGGCGCTGGATCGAGGGGACCACCACCAACCTCCTGGCGGAGCCGGCGGTGGGCGCCCTGGTCACCAACTACCGCGACATCACCGATCGTAAGAGCGCCGAGGCCAGCCTGCGCGAGAGCGAGGAACGTTACCGCCGGCTGGCCGAGAACGCACCCGACATCATCTTCCGCTATCGCGTGGTGGATCCGGCCGGCTTTGAATATATCAGCCCGGCCTCCGGCAGCATCCTGGGCTACGCACCCTTCGACATCTACCAGGCCACTGCCCACGAGGTCAACCACATGATCACCGAGGCCGATTTGCAGAGCATGGCCACACAGTTCGCCGGCGAGTGGGGGCAGATGCACCAGACCGTGCAGGCCGTGCGGCGCGACGGCCAACGGATCTGGCTCGACCTGCGCGCGGTCCCGGTGCGCGACGACGGCCGGCTCGTCGCAGTGGAAGGGATCGCCAGCGACATCTCCGATCGCATCCGCGGCGAGCAGGCACTCAACGACGCCAACGAACAGCTGGCCGCGGCCCTGCTGGACGCACACCATCTGGCGGACGAGACCCAGGCCGCCGACCGGCTCAAGACCGAGTTCCTGCGGACTACCAGCCACGAACTGCGCACGCCGCTGACCACCATCCTGGCCGCCATGGGCCAACTGGAAGGAAAGCGGGGCGAAATCGCGGACGAACGCCGGAAGTACGTGGGCCAAATGCGTGCCTCGGCCCGGAACCTGCTCAATATCGTCAACGACCTGCTGACCGGCGCCCAGCTGGAAGCCGGGCGCGAGATGGTGGCGCTGGAAAACCTCAGCCCGGAGCCGGTTATGAACACGGTGGTCGCGCTGACGAGCCCGAGCGCGGTCGCGAAAAACCTACGTCTGGAACTCGACCTGCCCGCCGAGTCGCTGCCGCAGCTGCGGGCTGACGCCGGACGGTTCCAGCAGATTCTAGAAAACCTCCTGACCAACGCCCTCAAGTTTACCGAGCGCGGGCGTATCACCCTACGGGCGCGCCCGGCCGGCGATGATGTGCGCTTCGAGGTGGAGGACACCGGCATCGGCGTGCCGATCGACCAGCAATCCCGGTTGTTCCAGCCGTTCGTGCAGTTGCACGGCGGCACCAACCACAAATACGCTGGAACCGGGTTGGGGTTGTCGATCGCGCGCCGGCTGGCGGAAATGATGCACGGCAGCCTGGAACTGTACAGCGCGGGCGAAAATCAGGGCAGCACATTGACCTTGCGGCTGCCGTGCGCGCCCGCTGACGCGCCCACCCCCGCCCCCTCCGAGGGCTAGGGCGACGTCGTGCCGTTCCCGGGGCCTGGGGTCGGCGGCACGCTCGTGGCGCTGGGAACTGCGGTGGGCGGCGCACTGGTAACGGTCGGAACTGCGGTGGGCGGCACGGTCGTCGCGCTGGGCACCACGGTGGGCGGCGCCTGAGTGTCGGTCGGTGCCAGGGTCGGCGGCACACTCGTGGCGCTGGGCGCCACGGTAGGCGGCATCTGGGTATCAGTCGGAACCGCGGTCGCCGGCACGGCTGTGGCTGTCGGCGCCGGCGGTTTGTCCCAATGATGCGTCGCGGTCGCCGGCGTCGTATCGGTCGCCGTGGCGGTATCCGCTACGGTTGGGGTCGGCGTTGGCCATGCCAGGGCCCGCTTGCGGGTGGGGGTCGCGGGCGGTTGGCTGGGGGTCGCGCTGGGTGTCGCCGATGGCTGGTCAGTCGCCGTGGCGCTCGCGGTCGGCCAGCGGCTGCCGTCGAGCGTGGACAGCGCCGGGGCCCCGGCGCCGTGCGCGGCCGTCGCGGGCTGAAGCCACGGCCAGGCCACGGTCAGACATAAGACCAGAGCAAAAGCGGACAGGTAAAGCGGCAAGAGGTAGAGCAACAGCCGCCGGCGAACGGGGGGCTGGGCGGATTTTTCCGGCTCCTGAGCCGGGACGGTGGTGGGGGCATTCTCACTCATCGCATCATCTCCCATTTGGCGCGTAGCCTACCAATACACACTCAGACCCAAGGGCTGCCGCGCCTCACCCATACACCCACACCCAGAATGCCCCCACCCCATCCGCCGCAATACCACCCCAGCCACGACCCTCTGGCCGGTCCGGCTGATTGTAACTTCCATCAAGTCTGAAGCTCGCTGCGCCATCGCGCCTCCCCGGCGCTCGATTTCTCATCTGGCGCCACCTTTACGTTCAGTATAGGGGGCCCAGGCGTCCCCTATGACCCTCGGCTTGGCCTCGCGGACCACCGGATAGTTGTCAGTCCCTAACCGAATCGCGCTTTTCGCCAACCGTCACAGACCGGCGCCAGCCCCATAATGGTCAGTGATGGTCACGAACGCCTCGCGCCCCCTCCCTGCCCACAGCAAGCGGACCGGCCGGCTGTCTGGGGAAGGAGCCTCGCACCCCCAACCCTGTTTGGGGAGGCCCACCCCATGATCGTGCTGGCGCTGATCACGGGCGGCTGGCTGGCCGGTATCGGCCTGAATTGGCTGGCGGATAGCCTGCCGCCGGATGAAACGGGCCTAACTCCTCCGCTCCGCCGGCCGCATTGTTCCGATTGCGGTCACGCCCTCCCCTGGTGGCAGTGGTCGGCGCTGGCTCGGCTAATCGCGCTCGGCAGCCGCTGTGAAGCGTGCGGCGCCGCCCAGACCTGGCGTCCGCTGGCGGTTGAGCTGGGGGCAACTGGGGCAGCGGTCGGGGTGTGGTGGTGGGCCGGCGGCGCCTGGGGCCAGTGGTGGCCAGCGGCCCTTTTCATCAGCCTGGCAATCCTGGTGGCCGTCATCGATCTGGAGCACTTGCAGATCCTGCGCGTGGTCATGCTGCCGGCTGCCCTTGTGTTGGGCGCTATTTCGGCGCTGTCACCGGAGCGCGGCTGGGGCTCGACGCTCCTGGGCGGACTGGCCGGCTACGGACTGGTCTATGCCATCTACCTGGCGGGCCAGGTTTTCGCGGCCATCCAGCGGCGGGCCCGGCCGACTGGGGACGAAGACGAAACGCCGTTTGGGGGCGGAGATGTGAACCTCGCCGGCGTGCTCGGCCTCGCCCTGGGTTGGCCCCGGATCTGGCCGGCCCTGGTCCTTGGAATTTTCGCCGGCGGCGTGATCGCGAGTACCTATGCGCTGGTCCAATGGGCACGCCGACGCCCGATCGCCAGCGCGCTGCCATACGGGCCCAGCCTGTTGCTGGGCGCATTGTTGGTTTATTTCAGCGCGGGGTTTCGCCGGTGAGGCGTGACACGCCCTAAGAATGAGTTGTCGTATGAGCCTGAATGTCCTGTCTGATGTGTCCCCCTTCAAGCCGGTGAGCGCGCCCCTCGCGCGGTCGGTTTGGCCCTTTGGCCGGTTGCCTCAGGCTTACGGCCCCGTCGATTTGCGCTGCGACCTGGAAGAGTCACGTACACCCCGCTTCCAGCGGGGAGCTTGTCGGTGCAAGATTTCGCCCGACCATCGGCCGCACCCACGCACCTGCGTCGTGGGCAGGTGTGACGGCAGCCCTGGCTGCGACACCTGCACCACCGTCAGGTGCGTGTATTCACAGCCGCGTTGTGGTCGGCAGCATCAGCGTAGCCGCACGAGACACAGGAGAAATTGCTTTGAGATCTTCGATTGGCTTTGTCGATACAACCGCATTTGGGGCAGGTGCGGCTAGTGTTTCTGGGATCAACCAGGAACACCGGCACGCCTGCTCGCTGTGCTTTGTATTCGATTTTGGCCCGCAGGTCGAAGAACGACCAGTTGGCTTGTTGTGCGCGCTGTCGGCGGCGAGTTGTTGCCCGGTCGCGGATGCCCGCCAGGTCTACCAGGGCGATTCCCCGTCCGGTAGCTTGCGCCTTTTGCACAACTGTTTTGGAAAGGATGTGATTGGTGTCGCGTTGATAGCGAGCCTGCCGGCCCGATATCTTCTTGAGCTTGCGCTGGGCCGACTGCGAGCCCTTGCGCTGCAGATTGCGGCGACGGTGGGCGAACTTTCTACGGGTGGCTTCAACGGTTTGGCCGGAATAGGTCACACCGTCACTATCGGTAGCCAGGTTGGCAATGCCCAGATCGATCCCCAAGACGTCAGCCACATCTTGCGGCTCTGGGTTCTCGACGGTACAGGGCGCGCACAGGTAGAAGTGCTTGCCAACCAGCGCCAGGTCAGCCTGCCCGATTTTGCCTTGCAAGAGTTCCAGTTGGCGAGAGCCGCAGCTGAACCCCAGGTGCAGCCGGCCATCGACGGTCCAAATCGAAACCGTGCGCTTGTCCGCATACCAGGGCAAAATGTTGTGATCGTATTCGATTGCCCCAAGCGGTTTGAACGTGGGCTTGGTTTTGCGATCCAGCGCGTAGGCATGCGAGACCTTGGCCTCGCACCGCACGATGACACTGCTGGCCAGGTTTTTGAAAGCTGCGCGAGCCGGATGATAGGCGAGCTTGTGCAGCGAGAACTGGCCGAACCGTTTAGTCTCCCAGGCCTTTTCCGACAGCCAGGTACAGCATTCGTTGGCCTGTTGGAGCGTGTGCGTGAGCGTGGCTGCTTGCTTAGGCGTGACGTTGAGTCTTACTTTCGCGGTCAGTTGCATCACCCGATTGTGCTCCAAATGCTTGGAGTTAGTCCGATAGGATCAGGACGCAATTCCCCTCCCGGCTTATAGCCGGGAGTACCCTTGCGTCAAATGCTATGGATGGTGATCGTTCCGTTGACTTGCTGTTGATCGGGAATGACGACCGGTTCGCCGGCAGCGTGTCTCACTGCCTGCGATCCAGCGTGTTCCGGATCACACGCGTGACCGGCAGCCGGGAAGGTCTTCAGACCGCGCGCCGCCTGCTGCCGGAGGTGATTGTGCTCGACCTGGCCCACTCGACGCTTGAGGGGTACACCCTGTGCCGGACGCTGCGGGCCGACCCGCTCCTGGCCGATCTGCCGATCGTCATCGTATCCGCGCAGGGCACGAACGTCCGCGAGCGCATCGCGGGTCTGGACGCGGGAGCCGACGATTACCTGACCAAACCCTGCAACGATGAAGAGCTGCTGCTGCGCCTGCGAAACCTGTTACGCCGGACCAGCCGCCAGGCGCCTCACTCGGGCCGCCCGGCCGAAAGCGCCTATTTGCAGAGCGGCCCGTACCGCCTCGACCTCCAGGGGCGCGCCCTGCTGACCCCGGACGGTCCCCGGGCGCTGTCGCCCACCCACTTCAACCTGCTGGCGTTTCTCATGCGTCGCCCCGGCCGGACCTTCTCGCCGCAACGCCTGCTAGAGGAAGTCTGGCATTACCCACCCGACGCGCCCGGCGTCGACCTGGTGCGGGCGCATATCAAGAACCTGCGCAGGCGGGTCGGGGCAGCCCCGTCCTTGCCGCCGCTCATCGAGACCGTCCTCGGACACGGCTACCGGGTCCCCCCGGCGGACCTCCCCGTTGGGCTCGAGGTGACCGCGCGTCCGGGCCGGTTGCCCGACCACTTCGAGCGCCGGCCGGTCGGCCAGCCAGCCTATTGGGAGGACGCGGTCCGCGCCTAGCCGCGCGCCAGCCGCCCCGAAACCATGGCCAGCCCCGCGGCCCGCTGCTCGTCCGCATCGGATCGCTGGAGGCGCGGCGGTTTGAGCTTCTGGTTTACTGAGCATAAACTCGGGCCAGACAGAGCGAACCTCATGGCCAGTCGGACGCCTCGCGCAGCACCTTCGTTAGTCAGCCGATCCCCAGGTTGGGCGCCATGTTGATCTACTGCACCAC
>Ga0070730_10000840_pt1 | contig 32546 bp, 29 predicted proteins | sample Coa_R1_3_FD_66447 | JGI IMG/M metagenome (GOLD analysis project Ga0070730, IMG submission 66447) | Surface soil microbial communities from Centralia Pennsylvania, which are recovering from an underground coalmine fire - Coalmine... | ecosystem: Environmental > Terrestrial > Soil > Unclassified ... | reverse complement strand
AGCGTTGCCGCCGGTCACCGCGATCGAGGACTGGGTGCGTGCAGAGCCTTGGAAAGTCCCTGCCCGGATGCCGGCGCAATTTCGGCAGTTACAGTTCCATTGCGGGAATCCGCCCCCCGCCCCAGATCCCAGCACACGGATTTTCACGTGGAAAACAGGCGCGCTCATCCTTTCGGAGGCGCGCCCTCATCGGCTTCTAGCGATTCGACACGTACATCGTGATTTCCATACCGAACCGATAATCGATAGCGAGCGGGGTTTCCCATTTCATACTGAATCTCCTCGTTGAACGAGGATTAGATGCTCCTCCCTGGCGCCCTCCGCCGAATCAGCAGCATCATGAAACTGTACTCATGATTTTCATGAGGGCATCGAGGCGCCGCTCCGGACGCCCGCCGGCCCGCCGCCGCCCCGCTCCGCAGCCACCCGCCGCCTCGCTCCGCAGCCACCCGGCCGCCCTGCTCCGCCGCCCTGCTCCGCCGCCCGCCCCGCAGCTCCGCCGCCCCGCTCCGCCGCGTGCGTCGGAGCCCTGGTACCATCACTCAAATGAGACTGCGGACCCGTTTGAACCTCGTCGTGGGGGGGCTCAGCGCCACCTTCGTGATCGTCCTGATTGCGGCTGAAATCCAGAGCACCAGAACGTCGATACGCGAGGAAATCGAGGCCGCCAACCGCGTGGCGTCCCAGCTGCTGGGCCAATTGGCCTCGATCTATTCGAATGTGGGGGGTCCGGACATGGTGCTGCAGTTCCTGAGGCAGACCGGCCGCGTGCGCGCCAATGAAGTGAGCCTGGTGTCCCCGGCGGGCGATGTCCTGTACCGCTCGCCCGAAGCGACCTACAAGGCCGGCCGCCAGGCGCCCGATTGGTTTGCGCACCTGCTGGCGCCGCAGGTGACGAAGATCACCTTCCCGCTGCGCGGCGGCGTGCAGTTGGTGGTGGAGGCGCAGACCTCCCGCGCGGTGCTCGACGCATGGGACGGCATCCTGCGGCTCACGGCGCTCGGAGCGGGAATGTTCGTCATCATCAACGTGTTGGCGTTTTGGAGCGTCGCGCGCGTACTCAAGCCCTTCCCGATCATCGCCGACGGCCTCGAGCGCATTCAACGAGGCGAATTGTCTCACCGGCTGCCGCCGCTTGCGGGGTATGAAGCGAGCACCATCGGAGGCGCGTTCAACCGGATGGCGCAGGCGGTCGAGGACAAGGTACGGGCGGAGCGACAGGCGCGTGACGCCGAAGCCCGCCTCGAGGAACGGCGCGAGATGTCGTCGCTGGCGGACCAGCGCGTGGAAGAGGAACGGCGGCTGATCGCGCACGAGCTGCACGATGAGTTCGGCCAGTCGGTCACGGCAATCCGCAGTCTCGCGCTCGCCATCGCCACGCAGCCCGAGGCGCGCAATACGTCGACCGCCGAAATCGCCCGTCTGATTTCGGACGAGGCGGCGAGTCTTTACGATGCGATGCACGGGCTGATCCCGAGGCTCGCACCGCTGACTCTCGACACCCTCGGGCTTGCCGCAACTCTCGAGAGTCTCACGCGCGACTGGCAGCGGCGTCATCCGTCGGTGACATTGACGCTGCGCCACGATCTACCGCCGGAGCTCGGGCCCAGCGTCACGCTCGCCATCTACCGCGTGATCCAGGAAGGCGTCATCAACGCCATCCGGCATGCGAATCCTTCGCATGTGGACGTCGATGTTCGCAGCGATCCGCGGAGCATCGTCGTGACGGTGAGCGACGACGGCGGCGGCTTGCCGGCCGAATGGTCCAAGCCCGGACACTTCGGCCTGCGCGGGCTCAACGATCGCGTGACGCAGCTGGGCGGATCCTTCCAGGTCGGCAATGATCCCGCCCGCGGCGGTGCGCGCCTGAGGGCTGAAATCCCCTTGGTTGCATCGTCGTGATAAGCGTCTTGCTCGTCGACGACCACGCCGTCGTGCGCATGGGGTTTCGGCTCTTGCTGCAGTCGAGCATGGAGATCACGGTGATCGGAGAGGCCGACTCGGGCGAATCGGCCTGCCGGATGTTTCTCGAACTCGCGCCGGATGTAGTGGTCATGGATCTTGCCATGCCGGGCATGGGGGGCCTCGAGGCGTTGCGGCGCATCCGCGCCAAACAGCCCCAGGCGAAGGTGCTCGCCCTGTCCGCTCACGATGACCTCATGCACGCCCGGCGCACGCTGCAGGAAGGCGCCCTCGGATTTCTCTCGAAGCGCAGCGCACCCGAAACGCTGCTCGATGCGGTCTGCACGGTCGGCGCGGGCAGGCGCTACATAGAGCCGTCCCTCGCGCAAAAGCTGGCGCTGTCGGAATTCGACGGCGGAAGCCGGTCGCCCGTGGATCAGCTTTCCGAGCGCGAATTCGAGGTGTTCATACGGCTCGCGGGCGGCGCAACGGTGCAAAAAATCGCGCAGGATCTCAAGCTGTCGTCGTCGACCGTGGGCACCCATCTCTACAACATCAAACAGAAGCTCGGCGTGGCCAATCAGTCCGAGCTCACGCTGATCGCCATACGCCACGGTCTCATCGAGCCATGATGCGTCGCCGCGAGATGCGCGATCGCGGGTCGTGACACGCATCACATTTCCGGCTTTTGCGGCCTGCGCTTCGCTTGTCGTCGATCGACGACGGCTTCACAAGAGGTGTCTTTTAATTAATGGTGCACACTCCCGCTGCGGCCGACAATAGCGGCCAAGCCGTTGCAGAATTGATGTGAGCGCGCGGTCGCTCTTGGCGATTCATCTTCAGAGGTTTTTTCCAATGCGTGTACCCCTACTCGTTGCGATCATGTGTGCCGGCGTCGGCAGCGCTCACGCGGGTGACCTTGACATCCGCGTCTTGCTTTCGGGCCAGGTCGCGCCCGGCGTATACGGCCAGGTGCAGATCGGCAACGATAGTCCGCCTCCCGTGGTCTATGCGCAGCCCATGCTGGTCGAGCCGATGGAGGCTCCTCCTCCCCCCATCTATTTGCACGTGCCGCCGGGCCACGCCAGGAATTGGCGCAAGCACTGCCACGAGTACCACGCCTGCAATCGGCCCGTGTATTTCGTGCGCTCGGAGGAATACGATCCGGAATACCAACGCCACTATGCGGATCACGCGCGCGAGCGGGACGACGAGCGCCGGCGATGGGAGGATCGCGAGCGCGGTGATGAGCACGGCCGCGGACACGGAAATGGGCACGACGGCGATGAGCATGGGCGCGGACACGGCCATGACGGACGCGACGACTAAGTCGGCCGGAGGCCGGCTTGAATGCCGTGTGCGGCGGCCCGCGGGGCGAGGCGCACGAGCGCCGGGTGTTGACATGGCGCGCAGATTTTTCGGGGGTGCGGCCTCGATCCTCGCGATCGCCTCGGCGCTGCTGCTGACGCCCTTGATGGTCGCGAATGCCGATAGCGACCCGCCGCAGGATTCCCCGGTTTCCACGCACGCCAAAGCCTTTGGCGCGGCAGTGAAGCGCGACGCGAAAGTGATCGGCGAAAAGTCCAAGGCCGGCGCGAAGAAAGTGGGCGAGAAGTCCAAGGAAGGCGCGAAAGTGGTGGGCGAAAAAACCAAGGAAGGGGCGCACCGGGTAGCGGTCGCCGCCAAGGCGGTGGGTCATGAAGTGGCCACGGCCGCCAAGCGTGGAGCCGCGGAAACTCGCGCGGCATTTCGCGGCGAGAAACCCGAGACGCCGGCCAACTAACCTGGCACGGAGGCCGGCGAGGTGGGCGCCGGCAGAAAGGACGAGTGGTCGGCCATTTTGGCGACGGCCGCTTGGATGCTCGACTTGATCCGCTGCAAATAGGCCGCGTTTTCCTCGGAGCTCATGGCGTCGACCGGCGGATTGTAGTCTCCGGGCTCGTGCCCCTGGCAGCACCGCAAACCAACTCGCGTCTTTGAACAATTCATCCGAAGACAGAACGATGCGTCCCGATCGCAGAAAGTGCTCCTCCTTGTAACGGAGGCTTTCCGGCAGGCGCATATCCCGCGAACTCTTCCCCCGTATTGGAGCGGGCGCCCGCGGATCTTGCCGCTCACGAATGCATCGGGAGTTCGCAGATGACGGAATGGCAGTTCGGGCGATGACTCACGGTGAGCTGTCCGCCGACGGCATTGGCGCGGAAGCGCATCGTGCGCATGCCCAGTCCCAGACCGAGCGCTCCTTCGCTCGAAAAGCCCCGGCCGTCGTCGGTAATGGAAAGAGCCACGCCGCGCGCCGAGGACGACAGGCTAATTTCGACGGATTTCGCCCCGGAGTGCTTCAATGCATTCTGCACCGCTTCCTGGGCGATCCGATACAGATGATGCCGTACTTTGAGTTCGCACTCGAACATTCTGGGCAGATTCATGGTGAAGCGCACATCGACGCCGCTGAGGGCGCTGCGCTCGGCGAGACCCGTAAGCGCGAGATCCAAGTGATCCTCGGCGTCCGTGAGCGGCGAGAGCCCCGCAACGATGCGATGCGTCTCCTTGATGCAGCCCGTCACCAGCCGCGCAAGATCATCGAGAACCGCCGCGATGGTGTCGCGTTGCTTCTCCGCAAGATTGGCAAGGGCGCGCATCGAGAGGGCGAGCCCCGTGAGTTCCTGTCCAAGCCCATCATGCATTTCCTGCGCAATGCGGCGCTGCTCGCCGGTCACCGCTTCCACCAGCGCCTGGCCGAACGCGCGGCGTTCCGTCACATCGACCGCGAAGACCAGTTCAGCCGGGCGGCCCTCGAACTCCATCGACCGGCTCCAGATCTCCACGTCGAGCACACGCCCATCCTTGGTCAGATGGCGGGTCTCGAACGGCTGGACTTCCTGGTCCCGAGGCTGCCCATGGGCAAGCAGCCGCGGCTCTCCGGGCGGGGTCAGGATTTCAATGCTGCGGGTCAATAGCTCCTCCGCACTCCAACCGTACTGACGCTCCACCGCGGCGTTCACCAGCAAGAACGTCATCGTTTCGCGATCGTGCACCCACATCGGTTGCGGGCTGCCTTCGAAAATGAGCGCATAGCGGTGCTCAGCATTCAATCGCTGGCGCGAAGCGGCATCACGCTCGGCCAAAAGGGCGGTGGTGATGAAATTGAGCCCGGTGAGCACCGCGGCCAGGCACCATAGAGTCACGAGGCCGACCAGTGGGGGCAGCTGGCCGAATATACCCGACTCAAAGGTCAAACTCGCGGCGGCGGCGGCGCACATCGACAGGGCGCCCGCCGCCGCCACCGCGAGACCAAACTCCATCGAGCCGACCATGACCGCTGTGACGGCGAGGACCAGCGTGATGGGTCGGCCGATGGATTCGGGAGCGAGAAAGACCGACCCGCAGCAGATGAGAAGGGCCACGATCCAGCCGGCGGCGGATTTGCGCTGGCCCGCGAGCCGGCGAAAGTGCTGCGCTCGATTCCCCATCAGGATGGGACTCACCAAGAGCACCCCGACGACGACGTTCGCCCACCAGCGGATGGCCTGGATGTGCGCAGGTCCGCCCAAAGGTGCGCCGGCGATTGCATACGCGGCAATGCCGAAGGCGGGCGCCAAGGACATGCCGAGGACCGCGGCCAGTACAAATCGGGGTACGTCCACGGCGCGCGAAAAATCCGCGTCAAAGCCTTGTCGGTTGAGCAGCCACGAAGTCGCAAGCGCACCGGCGGCCAGCCCCATCCCGACTCCCAAGGCCGCCACGAGGGGTTCGCGAGCCATCAAGTCGATGGCCACGCCCGCGGCAAAGATCGACGGCCACGTGCGCCGGCCAAAGCGATACGCTGCCGCCACGGCAATGCCGCTGGGCAGAATCGGCAGGGTCAGGCGTCCGCCCAGGAGAGGCAGCGCAAAGCCGATGGCGCCGCTCGCCGCAATGACCGCGAATAAGAACGCTTGTCTCTTGAGTTCTGTCTTCTCGACGGTCACGTCACGCAATCCCGCGGCACAGAAATACCGTTATGCAATTCACTCCCGACCGCCGATGCGAGAATACACCGTGTATGAATCAAGAGCGACACGATGATGTTTATTGCGGCCTGTTAGCCTCCTCCGATCCGGGCCGCCGCCGGGCGAGAAAACGGCGGTAGCGGACGCGCTACCGCCCGACCGCACTCACTGGACGGTGATTTTTTTCGGATTGTTCCTGACCAGCTCTTTCTTCGGGATATGCACCGTCAGAATCCCATCCTTGCTTTCGCATCGGATTGCGTCGGCGTCGGCGCTGTCCGGGAGGGAAAAGCTGCGCTCAAAGCTGCCGTACAGCGTTTCCATGCGGTGAAACTTCTCGCTCTTGTCGTCCTTCTGCTGCTTTCGCTCGCCTTTGATGGTGATGATTCCATCGTCATAAGTGACCTGCACATCCTCCTTTTTGACTGCGGGCAGTTCGGCTCGAATCACATACTCCTTCTCGGTTTCACTGATATCCGCCGACGGTGCCCAATCGAGCTTTCGATTGTTTCCGCCGAATGCGCGACCGCTGTTGGCAAAGCCGTTTTGCACGAGGCGCCCGAATAGCGCGTCGACATCGCCGAATGGTTCCCAACGTATCATGCTCATGATGTTCTCCTGTCCAAATGAACTCAGTGACCATTCACACGGAAATGATGATCCTCATCCGGGAATTGCGCGATCCGCGAAACTACGTAAGGCCCTTCCGGCGGCGCAACGCGTCTCGCACTGCAGCCGCATCCGGTGAACGGGCGCCGGTCGCGGATGTCGCGCACTTCACTTCCAGCGGATTGCGGACCGACCCTTACACGACGTACTACCGCGCTCTGCAATACATTCCCGGCACTCGGCGGCCGCGAACGACACTGGGTCATTCCCTCGTCAAGAACCGCCCCGCGCCTATTGCCGGAACTCCGTGAAGGGCGTATTCGTCCAGCTCATGCGTGCGATGGATGCCGAATCGGACAGCCGCGAGCGCCGCCTGACGATGGTGCAGCGCCAGATCGCGGATCGCGGTGTGCGCGACCCTTTGGTTCTCGCGGCGCTCCGCGATGTGCCGCGAGAGAACTTTTTGCCCGCCGATTTGCGCGAATTTGCGTATGACGATGCACCGCTGCCCATTGGCCAGGGCCAGACGATTTCACAGCCTTACATCGTCGCGTTGATGGCCGAAGCTCTCCAGTTGCGGGGCGGCGAGCGAGTGCTGGAGGTCGGGACCGGATCAGGCTATGCGGCGGCGGTCATCGCGCAGATTGCCGCCGAGGTATATACGGTCGAACGCTGCGTAGAACTGGCGGCGCGGGCGGCCGAGGTATTGGCGGCTCAAGGCTGCACCAATGTCCATGTCCTCCGCGCCGACGGAACCCTGGGGTGGCCCGAGCATGCGCCGTTCGATGCGATCGCCGTGGCGGCCGGCGGGCCGGAGATTCCCGAATCTCTGAAGACTCAATTGAAGATTGGAGGCCGCCTGGTCATTCCCGTCGGTCAAGATCGGCACCTGCAGGAGCTGCTGCGGATCACCCGCACATCGGACGAACGATATCGCATCGAGGAACTGGCGGACGTCCGCTTCGTTCCCCTGATCGGCGAAGGCGGTTGGGATCTCCAGTGAGGCACCGGCCATTGGCGCCGGCGCCGCTCATCGGGGACGCCAGACGCGATGAGCGGACTCACGCCTTCGGACGATCGCCAGTTCGCGTCCCCGGCACATGGGCATGGCTCAAACGGTCCAACAGACGGGAAACATCGCCGTCCGAGAGCAGCAATTCCCGGTAAGGGTCGCGGATGAAACCCTCCGCCGCCGCGTGATCCACCATGGCGATCATCGAATCATAGTAGCCATTGACGTTGAGCATGCCGCAGGCCTTTCTCTGAATACCCAATAGCGACCACGTCAGCGCCTCGAACAGTTCGTCCCAGGTTCCGTAGCCGCCCGGCAACGCGAGGAATGCATCGGAAAGCTCGGCCATGACGGCTTTGCGCTCATGCATCGAGCCGACGATCCGCAACTCCGTCAATCCCCGATGCGCCACCTCCTTGTCGGCGAGTGCTTGCGGGATGACGCCGATGACACGGCCTCCCACGGTCAAACACGCGTCGGCGACGACCCCCATCAGGCCGACATGGCCCCCGCCATAAACGAGCCTGACGCCCCGCTCGCCCAGTAAGCGCCCGACCTCCCGGGCCGCCTCCTGGTAAACGGACGGGACACCAGAATTGGAACCACAAAAAACCGCGATACTTCGGAGCATGGCCCATTGTAATCGCAGCATGACTACCGTTGCCGGGTGGAGCGGCGTTCCTGGGTCCGCGGCCATGCTGCGAACCGCGGAAGCCGTCATTCACGGCATGCGATAAGCTAGGCGGTGATGGAACCCTTGTCGCGTCCCTCATGGAAGGCACCGCGCCGCTCGCGCAACACGCCGCCTCCCTCGCGCAATGCGCTTGGGTTGGCGCTGCTCCTCGGATTGTCCTGTCTTGGCTTCGGCAGCGCCTATGGCGCGGCACAGGCGACCCAATGGAACCGGGTCACCATTCGCGGCCACAAGATCTACTATGCCGTACGCGGCAGCGGCCCGACCGTGGTGTTCTTGCACGGCGGAGGAGATTCCGGCGAACACTCCTTTGCCCGCCAGCTCGACGTCTTTTCCGAACGGCATCACATCGTCGCGCCGGACCAGGTTGGCCAGGGCCGCACACCCGAAGTGCCCGGCCCCTTGAGCTACACCGCGATGATGGACGACACGGCGGCGCTGTTGAAATTCCTCAATCTCAAGAACGTCGACATGGTCGGATTCAGCGACGGCGGAATCTTGGCGCTCATGCTCGCCATCCGCCATCCCGAATTGGTGCGAAGACTGGTCATCAGCGGCGTCAATATCGCCCCGGAGGGTCTGCGGCCCGAGGATCTCGAAGAGCTCCGGGCAACACAAATCCCAAAACCGAAAACGATCGATGAAAAGCTCGCCCGCCTGTGGCTTACCTCGCCGACGGAATCCGAACTGAGTCTGCCGCTGCTTGCAAAGATCAAGCAGCCTGTGCTGGTCATCTCCGGAGACCGGGACGCCATCACGCTCGAGCACACCCTGACGATCTTTCATGCCCTGCCGGACGCCGAACTCTGCGTGCTTCCCGGCACCGATCACGCCACCTTTTCACGACGCTCGGAATGGCTGAACCCCATCATCAACGCATTTCTCGATCGCGTGAAGGAGCCTTGAGCGCCGCCCGGCTCACGATCACCGGCCGCGGGCATACCGGCAAAGACGAGGCTTTCAAATTGCCATTCATTGAGTCACTCGACGACGATGGTACCGACCATGCGTGGATGGATCGAGCACGCGAAGCGGTAGGTACCCGGCCTGTCGAATTTGTACGAGAAGGTTTCGTTCGTATCCATGCCGCCGGACTTGAACATTCCGGTGTCGCTGACGACCGTGTGCGGCTCATCGTCCCTGTTGACCCAAGTCACCGTCGAGCCCGCCTTGACGGTCAACGGTGTCGGTACGAACGCGAAACCCTTGACCTCGATCCGGGCCGCATTCGAAGTTTGCCCGAGCGACGGGACATACACCCCCATCGCCGCCAGGATCGCCATGCCGGCCGCCGCCGGCAGCCATCGAACTCGCCGCAGACTCATGAGTGTGCCCCAAAGTGATCCCGACATGTTCCTCTCCTACGTTGCCGTTCAGGAGAGAAGACTTGGGATCGAGCCGATTTATTCCCAAGAAATAGCGTTCGCGGTACACTTCCGAAGCGAATAATAAAGGAGTCCGCCCTATGCATCCCCTCAACACCGTCAAGGGAGCCATCACCACCGGCTTTCTGCTCGCGGCCATCGTCAGCATTTGTCTCACCATTTGGCTCGGATCGAGCGCCGGCTTTCATTTTCCGCTGCTCGACCGTTGGCTGCACATCGTGTCGGGAGTCATGTGGATCGGCCTCCTGTACTACTTCAACGTGGTTCAGACTCCGGGACTTGCGGCGGCCGCGGCCGATAAAGGCGGTCCGGGCGGAGCCGGAATATCGAAATACATCGCTCCACGGGCGCTCGTATGGTTCCGGTGGTCGGCGGTGGCCACCTGGGTCACGGGGGCGATCTATTTGAGCGTCGGATACGGCGGCGCCAACTCGCTCCTCAAGGCATTCACGTTCGAGTCCGGATTTCGTACGATCGGGGTCGGCGCCTGGTTGGGGACCATCATGCTCTTCAACGTATGGGTATTCATCTGGCCGAACCAGAAGAAAATCCTCGGCTTCGTGGCAGCCACCGATGAAGAAAAGGCTGCGGCGCGCAAGGTGGCCGCCAGAGCCTCCCGGATCAACTTCATCCTGTCGCTGCCGATGCTGCTCTGCATGGGGGGCCAGTCGCACGGACTGCCTTTCTGAGGCGGGCGGCTGCAGACTCTTCGAGTAACCATCCCCCGGCAGAGCCGGGGGATCTCCTTTCCTACTGGCGCCGGTGTGCGCGCTGCGCGCACGAGACGTGAGCGCACCAGCCTAAGGTACTCGCGCAACGCGTCGAGTTTGGCGGCCTCAGGGCCGCCGGGATGAGGTGCGACGGCTTCCCGGGGCGCGGCGTTCTTCGGCGGGCACCCACGGCTTACCGGTGCGCTCCTCGATGTAGCGCCGGATCAACCGGCGCACCACCTGCGACGGCGTCGCGTCCTCCTCCGCGCACAGCTGCTCGAACAGCCCCTTCTTGCGCGGGTCGATCAGAATGGTGAGCCGGGCGGTACGATTTTCGGCGGCCAAGTGCAATCCACATCGAGTGACATGTCAATGTGCATTACATTATAATAAAACACACATGGCCGTAAATGGCCTGACTGCCTGAGTCAATGACTGTTCCCGACGTTTTTGGGGATCGGTGCCTTTGTGAGCTACGGTTTCGCTTCGCCCCTCCGGCTGTGCTTGCTGCTCCTGACGGCATGGAGCGTGGTAGGCGTTGCGGGATTGGTTCGGCCGCTGAGCATCGCTTTCGTCGCGCGCACGCTCTTTCCGCTGGGTGCGGCGATCGGCGCTGCGCTGGCGGCTGTCGGGGCGGCCGGGCTCCATTACCCCGTCGAACAGCTCGTCCTGCCCATCGGACTGCCGAATCTGCCGGTTCATCTGCGCTTGGACGGACTCTCGGGCGTATTCTTGATCTTGCTCGGCGCCGCATCCGCCGGCGTTTCCATTTTTGCCGCAGGTTATTTCCGCCGCGGCGAAGGCACGGCGCCGGGACTGCTCTGTCTGCAATATCACTTGTTTCTCGCCAGCATGGGCTTCGTGCTGCTCGCCGACGACGCCTATGCCTTCATGTTGGCGTGGGAAACCATGGCGGTAAGCTCATACTTTCTGGTCACCACGCAGCATCGCATCCCCGAGATTCGTCAGGCCGGGTTTCTCTACATGCTGATCGCCCATTTGGGTGCGATCGCCATTCTGCTGAGCTTTGGCGTTCTTCAGGGCGGAACCTGGCATTTCACGTTCGACGCCATGCGTGCCGCGCACCTCGCTCCCGATTGGGCCACGATCGCCTTCTGTCTTGCGCTGCTGGGCTTTGGGGCCAAAGCGGGTCTGGTGCCGCTGCACGTGTGGCTGCCGGAAGCTCATCCCGCCGCGCCGTCTCCTGTGTCGGCGCTGATGAGCGGCGTCATGCTCAAGACGGCGCTGTATGGAATGATCCGCGTCAGTTTTGACCTCATGGGTCAACCGCTGTGGTGGTGGGGACTCATACCGCTCTCGCTGGGACTTTTCAGCGCTCTGTACGGAGTGGTGTTCGCCGCCGCCCAGACCGACATGAAACGGCTGCTCGCCTATTCGTCCATCGAGAACGTCGGGATCCTCTTTACCGGTTTTGGGTTGGCGATCGTGTTCGCGGGCCTCAAGATGCGCGCGCCGGCGGCGCTCACGCTGATCGCCGTCATGTATCACGCGATGAATCACGCATTCATGAAGAGCCTTCTGTTCTTGGGCACGGGCGCGGTGCTGCACGCCACCGGAGAACGCAACTTGGGTCACCTCGGCGGACTCATTCATCGAATGCCCTGGGTGGCCTGGCTGACGCTGGTCGGCGTGCTCGCCATCGCCGGGCTGCCGCCCTTGAATGGATTCGTGTCGGAATGGCTGCTGCTGCAGTCGTTTCTATTCGCGTACACGGTGCCGCAGACGTTCGTCAACATGCTTTTGCCGCTCTGCGCCGCGCTGCTCGCGCTGGCCGCCGCGCTTGCCGGTTATGTCATGGTCAAGTTCTTCGGCGTCATCTTCCTGGGACAGCCGAGGGAACCCTCCCTGCAACGTGCTCACGACGCCCGCTTCGCGGAACGGCTGGGACTTGCGTGGCTCGCGGCCGGCTGCGTGCTGCTCGGTTTCTTTCCCACTCATTTCATCTCCATGTTCAGCACCGTGACGCTGCAGCTCAAAATCGGCGGACTGCCGGAGAGCGGCGCTTCCTGGTGGATGCTCGTTCCCGTCCCCGAGCGCCAGTCGTCGTACGCTCCACTGGTGTTCTTCGCGGTCATCGTCGTCGTGGTGCTGTTGGCCATCGCCAGCGTACGTCTGTTCTATCACCAGCGGGTCCGCAAGGGCGCCGCATGGGATTGCGGATTTGGCGGCCTCAACAGCCGCATGCAGGATACTGCCGAAGGGTTCGGGCAGCCGATCCGGCACCTGTTCCAGCCTCTCTTCGCCATCGTCCGCGAATTGCCCAGCCCGTTCGACGGTCAGCCCAAGTACCGTTTGGAAATCGGCGACCGCATTTGGCGCGCCTTGTATCAGCCCGTGGGCGCACTCGTTCGCCAAGTGGCGGATAAGGTCGCCTGGCTGCAACAGGGCCGGATTGCGGCTTATCTGCTCTATAGCTTCGTCACGCTCGTGGTCCTGCTGGCGCTCATGCTATGAAGGCCTTCGACTGGATCGTGCAATTCATGGGCATTGGTCTCGCGATGGCCGCGGCTCCCGTGTTCGTCGGCTGGGTGAATCAGTGCCGTGCGTGGCTGCAGAACAAGTCGGCGCCCAGCATCCTGCAGCCGTATCGCGCCATCCGCAAGCTCTTCCACAAGGATGCCGTGATCGCCGAGAACGCCTCGCGCCTGTTCCGGCTCGCCCCGTACGTGGTGTTCGGGGCCATGGTGACGGCCGCCGCCGTCATCCCCTCGATCGCCACACGCCTGCCGTTCACCCAGGCCGCCGATGCGATTGCCCTGGTCGGTCTCCTCGCGACCGCGCGCGTGTTCCTGTCTCTGGCCGCGATGGACGTCGGAACGGCCTTCGGCACGCTGGGCGCGCGCCGCGAAATGATGATCGGATTCCTTGCGGAACCCGCCTTGCTGGTGGTTATTTTCGTGGTTTCGCTGACGTGCTCGACCACGGCGCTGCCGATCATCGCGGAGCGTCTGTCTGCGCAGTCGTTCGCGCTCAACCCGAGTCTCGCCTTCACCGCCGTGGCATTCACCATGGTGCTGCTGGCCGAGAACGCCCGAATTCCGGTGGACAACCCCGCCACGCACCTTGAACTGACCATGATTCACGAGGCGCTGCTGCTCGAATATTCGGCGCGCCACCTCGCGCTCATGGAGTGGGCGGCGGCGCTGAAGCTGTTCAACTATGCCTGCATCGGGCTTGCGGTGTTCATTCCCTGGGGGATCGCGACCACCGACGATCCCTCGAGCCTGGCTGTATCGGTGCCGCTGCTGGGCGTGAAACTGCTGGCTGCGGGTGCGGGATTGGCGCTCATCGAAACGTTGTCGGCAAAACTGCGTGTGTTTCGCGCCCCGGAGTTTCTGGCGACGGCCTTTTTGTTCGCGGTGCTGGGGCTGCTGGTGCGGCTGTTGCTGGGGGCATGAACATGACGGCCTTGCCATGGGACCTGCAGCTTCTGAACACTCTGGCGGCATTATTGCTGCTGCTTTCCTTCGCCATGCTGTCGCAGCGGCGCATCGTCGCCCTGGTCGACCTGCTGGCGCTGCAGGGAGCGCTGCTGTGCATCGCCACTCTATTGCTCGCCTGGCGCACGGGCAGCCACCACTTGTACGTATCCGCCGCTCTCACGCTGGGGCTCAAGGTGATCTTCCTGCCGTGGCTGCTGCACCGGCTCATCCGCCGGCTCGGTGTGTACTGGGATACGGAGCCGCTCCTCAACATCGCGGGGACCATGCTGGTGGGAGTCCTCGTCGTGATTTTCGCATTCGGACTGGCACAGCCGATCTCGGCGCTGGCGAGCACTGCGACCCGCAATTCCATCGGCATCGCCCTGGCGGTGATCCTGATCGCCTTCCTCACCATGATCACGCGCCGCAAGGCGATGTCGCAAGTCGTCGGATTCCTGTCGATGGAGAACGGGCTGTTCTTCGGCGCGATGAGCGCCACTTACGGCATGCCGATGGTGGTCGAATTGGGAGTCGCCCTCGACGTGCTGGTGGCGATGCTGGTGCTAGGCGTGTTCTTTTTCCAGATCCGCGAGCAATTCGACAGTTTGGATTTGAAGCACCTCGAGTCGCTCAAGGAGGATCAGTAACGTGGAGTTCGTCATTCTATTGGGCGCCCCGCTGCTCGGCGCGATGGTGCTGGGGGTGTTTGGCGGGCGGGACCGGGCGCCGGAAGCCAATGTCGGGTTTTCGCTGGTCACCTTCCTCGCGGCTTGTGCGCTCACCTCCAGAATCATCGCGCACGGCAACCTGCTGGTCGCGCGCGAGCAGTTCTTCATCGACGCGTTCAACGTGTTTCTGGTGACGCTGACCGCGTTCGTCGGCCTGACCACCTCGTTGTTCTCGCGCCCCTACATGCGCATCGAAGCCGCGCATGGGCGGGTATCGGAGGGACAGCAACGCTTGTACCACAGCATGTTCCAGCTGTTCATGGCGACGATGCTGATCGCGCTCACCACCAACAACATGGGGCTCATGTGGGTGGCGATGGAAGCGGCGACCCTGTCCACCGTGCTGCTGGTGACGCTGTATCGGACCCCCGCGAGCCTCGAGGCGGGCTGGAAGTATTTCATCCTGTGCGGAGTGGGCATCTCGCAGGCCTTGTTCGGAACCATTCTCCTGTATTTCGCCGCGGAGAAGATCCTGGGCTCCGAGGGAGTCAGCGCACTGCTGTGGACGCACCTGAACGCCGTCAAGGGTCAACTCGAACCGTCCGTGCTGGGTCTGGCATTCGTGTTTCTGCTCGTGGGATACGGCACCAAGGTGGGGCTTGCGCCGCTGCACAACTGGCTGCCGGACGCGCACGCCGAGGGCCCCACGCCCATTTCCGCGGTGCTGTCGGGACTCTTGCTCAACGTGGCCATGTACGCCGTCGTGCGCTGCAAGGTGTTGGTCGAGGGTTCGCTGCGATCGAGCCTGCCGGGGCGCATGTTGATGGGTTTTGGTCTGCTGTCCGTGGTGCTCGCTGCGTTCTTTCTGTGGCGGCAGCGCGACGTCAAGCGCCTGTTCGCGTACTCCTCCATCGAACACATGGGCATCATCGCCTTCGCCTTCGGCATGGGAGGACCGGTCGCCAACTTCGCCGCGCTGCTGCACATGACGGTGCACTCACTGACGAAATCGTCGATCTTCTTCGCCGTGGGCCACGCAACCCAGAAGGCCGGGACACAGATCATGGACAACATTCGCGGGCTTATCACGCTGAGTCCCACCGTGGGTTGGGGATTGATGATGGGCACGCTGGCGATTCTCGGCACGCCGCCGTTCGGCGTGTTTGCCAGCGAATTTCTCATTCTCACCACCGCCATGAAGCAGCAGCCCTGGGCGACCCCGATTCTGCTGCTGGCGCTCGGCGTGGCGTTCGCGGCCATCTTCGGGCGGGTGCAATCCATGGTCTTTGGAGACACGTCGGCCAGGCGTCTGCCGCATCCGCCGGCGCTCATACCCGTGTTCACGCATCTCGGTCTGGTGCTGCTGCTCGGTTTCTTCATTCCGCCCTACCTCGCCGATTGGTATCGCGCTGCCGCGCGTTTGATCGGAGGAGAATGATATGGCGTTGCAGGCGTGGTTCGATCGGGCGGCACGGCCTGACACGTCGGCGGGTGGAGCGATCCGGGGCATGCCGGAGGCATGGAGCATCGCCGTGGCGCGCGATGAATGGCGTCAGGCCGCCGAAGACATGGCCGCCGGCGGCGGCCGGCTGCTGGCGCTCTGGGCAAGCCGCGATGCCAATCGCGATGGCGGCAAAATCGTGCACGCTGCGTTCATCGCCGACGTGGGCGTGCTCGTGCTCCGCCTGCCTCTGACGGCCGCTGAAGCCGGGTATCCCGGAATCGCGCAATGGTTCCCCAGTGCAAACCGCATGCAGCGCGCCGTCGCGGATCTTTCCGGATTGCGCGCGACCGACGCGGATACGCGGCCGTGGCTGCGTCATGCCGCGTGGCCCGAGAGTTTTCATCCGTTGGCCGACGCCGCCGTGCCGCCGTCACCCGCGGTGCCCGTCGCCGGCGACTATGCCTTCGTGCCGGTGAGCGGCGACGGCGTGCATGAAATCCCCGTGGGTCCCGTGCATGCGGGCATCATCGAACCCGGCCATTTCCGCTTCTCGGTGGTCGGCGAGAAAGTCTTGAGACTCGAGGAGCGTCTGGGCTACGTTCACAAGGGGATCGAACGGCGCTTTGCCGAGCTACCGCTGCAGAGCGGCCACCGATTGGCCGCACGCGTTTCCGGTGATTCCGCGGTCGCATTTTCATGGGCTTACTGTCGCGCTCTGGAAGGCATGGCGGCTGCTCCCGCGTCTCCTCGGGCCGCATGGCTCCGGGCGCTCGCGCTGGAATTGGAACGCCTGGCCAATCATCTGGGCGACATCGGAGCGATCGCCAACGATGCCGGCTTCGCCTTCGGGCTGGCCCAGTTCTCCCGGCTCAAAGAGCATCTGTTGCGGGCGACCGAACGGGCGCTGGGTCAGCGCTATCTGATGGATTTCGTCGTGCCGGGCGGCACGCGCGCCGATTTGTCGCCCCCGAGCGCACGCACGTTGGAAGAGTGCATGCGGTCGGTCATGGCCGAGGTCGACACCTTGCGCGTCATCTATGAAGAACACGCGGGCCTCCGGGATCGGTTTTCCGGGGCGGGTGTCGTGACGCAGGCCCTGGCCGCGAGGCTTGGCCTCACCGGGCTCGCGGGCCGTGCCAGCGGTCAGGCGTTCGACCTGCGCTGCGATCTGCCCTGTGACCCGTACGGCGAGCTGGCGCCGAAAAAGATCACCCGGACCGAGGGCGATGTCGCGGCGCGGGTCGCGGTGCGCTTCGATGAAGTCGCCGAATCCGTCCGGCTCGTGAAGCGGATACTCGACGACCTGCCGGCCGGTCTGCATCACACCGGCCTCGCAAATCCGGACGAAGGCCGCTTCGGTGTCGGATTGATCGAAGGCTGGCGCGGACCGGTGTTCGTCGCGCTCGAAGCGGGCGGCGGCGGCATGATCCGGCGCTGTCACCCGCACGATCCGTCGTGGCAGAACTGGCCGCTGATCGAGCACGCCGTGATCGACAACATCGTGCCGGATTTTCCGTTGATCAATAAGTCCTTCAACCTGTCCTACAGCGGACACGACCTATAGCCATGTTGAAAACGCTGCGTCAGATCGGCCATATCGGGATCATCACGGAGCCGCCGCCGCCCTGCGACGACACGCTGCGGGTTGCCGACCACCTGCAGTCGCGCATTCTCGAGGTGCTCGGCCGTGCCTTGTGCATTCGAGCCGTCGACGCCGGATCCTGTAACGGTTGCGAGCTGGAGATCCATGCACTCAACAATCCGCTGTACAACATCGAAGGGCTGGGTATCCGATTCGTGGCCAGCCCCCGGCATGCAGACCTGCTGTTGGTGACGGGTCCGGTCGCAAAGAACATGGAGGTGGCGCTGCGGCGCACCTACGATGCCACCCCCGACCCGAAACTCGTGGTTGCCGTCGGCGACTGCGGCTGCACGGGCGGCATCTTCGGCGAGAGCTATGCCAGCCGCGGCCGCGTGTCCAATGTGATCCCGGTCGATGTGGCGGTACCCGGATGCCCGCCGAATCCCCGCCAGATCTTGAGCGGCATTCTTACCGCCATCTCGAAGCGCTGAACTTCGAGGCGGGCGCGCTTCGCGTACCGCGCAGCCGTGCAAGTCCCGCGCGCTGGCCTGGTCATTCATGAACAGTCAGCTTTTTCTAGCTTTCCGTCGTTCGTGAATAAGTCGGGCCTAGATCGACTTCGATAGACCGAGGAACAGCCCTCTGCGGGGCCCGAATTGCGGCGCGCCCACGCCGACCCCGCTGCCGTTGCGGATTTGATAGATCTTGTCGAGTGCGTTGATCACATCCACGCGGGCGGTGAGCGTGCCCCCATCGCCGACGTGGAAGACATGGTTCACACCGAGATTGACCTGCGTGTAGTAAGGCAGATGATCGCCGTTCGGGATCGACGTGCCGTCCGGCAAGTCCAAAGCGGCGCGGAGTCCGGAGCCCTCCAGGAAATCCGCGCTGAATGTCGTGTGATTCCACAGGTAGGATACGCCCCCCGAGGCGGTGAATTGCTGCTCGTGATCCAGATGAATGTAGTGCGAAGCGACGTAGGCGAGGTCATCCGGCGAGAAATTGAACTCCGCCGATGCGAAATTCTTGCCCTTGGCGCTCTGGTAGGCGAGATTCAAATAGGTGCTGAAGCCCTCTTGAGTGAAATTGGCGGTGATCTCGGCGCCATACTGTTTGCCGTACGTGTAGTTGAACGGCGTCAAGATGATGGGTGCGCCGAACTGCCCCTCGTCGATCAAATCGTGCGATTGCTTGTAGTAGGTGTCGAGGCCCACCGTGAACCGCTGCGTGAGCTTCTGCTGCACACCGACATCGTAGTAATTGGCCTGTTCCGCCTGCGGCGAGCCGGCCGTGGTGACGGCCGGCGCATTGGTCGTGTTCGAGAACTTGGACACGGTCTCGCTGCCCACCAGCTCGAAAGGCGGCGGCGATATATAGCGCGAATAGCCGATGTGTACCGTGGTGTCGTCCAGCGCCTGCCATACGGCGCTGAACCGCGGGCTCACCTGATGGGCCGCCGTGTAGGCGGTGAATTTGTCGAAGCGCAGACCGTAGTTGAAGGTCAGCGAGGGAATGACCTTCCATTCATCCTGCAGGTACAGGCTCTCGATCCACTCGGTCTTGGCGCCGTCGTCGGTGATGGTGATCGGCACATCGCTGCTTTGATTGCCGGTGGCCGGATCCAGTTGAATGACCTGCGAGCTGGTCAGACTCTTGGAGTGGTCGCTCTGCAGGAAAATACCGCCGCGCAGCGTGTGCCTGTCGTCGAGTTTATAGGCCGCGTCGGATTGCAGCGCATAGGCCACGTTCTGCTTGTAGGCATCCTGGGCGATGCCGGTGAACAAGATATCGCCGAGCGGATCCGGAATGAAAGTCAGGCTGGAGTAGCGCGCGGTCGCGGAAGTTTGCACGTCTAAAGCACCCTGCGAGTGCTGCCAGCTCAAGGCCAGGAAATGATTCACTTCGCGTTGATTCTCATCGAGCGCGGCGCTCGGGTACATGGTTTGGCCGTCCACCATGAGCGGCGTGCCGTCGGCATTGGCGAGACCCGGCGTCCGCCCGGCCCGTTGAGGAATTTGAAAGTTGCCGGTCGAGGTGCTCAACACCGCGGTGAGGCGGTCAGCCTCATCGAGGATGTACTCGAAGTAGCCAAAACCATGATATTGCCTGGTGTGATCATGGATGGGATTCGAGCTCCCGTCCGGCGACTCGATGCCCAGATCATTGCGCACGAAGTCGCCAGAGACGAAGTAGTTCAGCCGTCCGGCGCTGCCGCCGTAGTTGAAGCTCGGCTCGACCGTGCCATGACTGCCGCCGTAGATCGAGACCGAGCCACCCGGATCGATCACCCCGCTCTTGGTCTTGAGGTCTATGATCCCCGCGGTGCGCAGGCCGTATTCCGCGGGCAGCGCTCCGGTGACCAGAGTGAGCGAGGAAATCAGGCGCGGATCGAGCGATTGCCCGAAGACGCTGATGCCCTCGGGCAGAATGATGCCGTTCAAGCGGTATTGAAGGCCGTTGTGCTCACCGCGCACGTGGAATTGCCCGAACGAGTCCTGGGCGACATCCGGCGCCTGCATGATCACCTGGTTGAGCAATTGATTGTCGCCGCCCGGCTGCGCGCCGATCGCCGCTTCATTGATCGTGTAGGTCGAAGCGCCGGTCTGCGTTTGGATGCCGTTTCGCGCCTCGTTCAGATGCTGCGCCATGACCACGACCTCGTCCAGGACGGTGGTTGCGTTCCCGGAACCGCCGGGGTTCGTGGCGCTCTCGGCGTCTTCTGCATCGGCCGTCATGTGCGCATGCCCCAACGCGCCGGTCAAACAGAGAATGAAAGTCATGGCGAGCGCGCGGCGCGCCGAGAAACGATAAGACCGGGACATGAATCGAGTACTCCTCACCGAACACGCGGAGCCGCAGCGGAACTACGGCTCAATGAATCTCAAAGAGAATCAACGCGGGGCGGGCGGAGCTCGGGAGCGGAAGGCGAGGTAGGTGCGATGATCGAGAAAGGTGGCGGGCGCCGCGGAGGGCGGCGGACTGCGGCTGTGCTGAAGCGAGAAGGGCAGCGTGGCCGGAGTTCCGGCCGGTGCCAGCAACGGGGCGAAATTCAGGCAGTCGGCGCAGAGCTCATGGCTAGCCTGCGGCTGCTGAGATGAAGAAATCCGTGCCGTCGACGGCTGGTGGGCATAGGCATGCGCCATCGCACCCAGCTGGGCGAGGAATAGCGCCAGTACAGCCACAGTCGCGATGCGAAATTCGAAGCGATGAAACCGTGTGAACAAGGTCAACCCTTAACTCGATGAGGCAGGATGCTACCACCGTCCGTCCGGCCGGGGAAACCGGCCTGCGGGCGTGGCCTTATCTATCAGACCAACGCCCGGTGTGCGAACCGGGGAGCAAGCCTCGGCCGCCAAAGCCTTACCCGACCAACGGCCGGTGAACGGGGGACCAAGTGTCAGCCGCCAAAGCCTTGCGGATCTCGGGGCAACCTCCAGTCAACGGCGTCTCAAGGCATTCCGCAGGCCGCCGAAAAAGGCGGGGTTGAACTGCTCGTAGTGGTGTTCCTCATCGAACAGCGAGAGCGAGGGCTTGACGAGGTCGCTGCGTGCGACGAGGCCCAACAATTCCCGCGAGTCCGCATCCTTCACGACCGGCAGCCGTTCCAGATGATGCACGGCAAGGCGCGTGGCGACGATTCGGCACGTTTCGTCGGGCAATGCGATCACCGGCGGGTTCTCGCCGAACAGATCGCCGACACACGGGGCGCGGGAGTCCTCGACATGCTTCATCAGCATGGCGCGGTCGACCATTCCGAGGAACATGCCCCCACGCACGATTGGGAACGCGCGATGTGATTGCTCCGGACCGAAATGCGCGGCGAGTGCGTCCTTGATCGCACTCCCCGCTTCGATCGCCGTCACTTCGCGCGTCATGACCTCGCTCACGGTATGGCGCTCGAGCGGGTCGATTCCATACTCCCGGTAGATATGGTATCCGCGCCGGGCTATTTTTTCCGTCAGAATCGAACGCGGCATCACGAGCACGGTAAACCCATACGCAGTGGCGCACGCCGTCAGCAGGGGTAGGAGGGCATTGGCGTCGAGTGTCACCTCGAATGCAAACATGATCGCCATCATCGGGGCTCGCATCATCCCGCCGAGTGTCGCGGCCATGAAGACCAGCGGCCACAAAGTCGGTTCCCCTCCCGGCAGCCACGGTCCCAGCACGACGCCCAGACCGGCTCCCAGCATCAACAGCGGAGCCAGGACACCGCCGGAGGTCCCCGACCCCAGCGCCACCACCCACATGATGCCCTTGCACACCAGAAGTGCCAACGCGACGCCGATTGTCAGGTGATTTTGCAACAGGTCACCAATCACGTCATACCCGACGCCCAAAGCGCGCGGTTGCAGATATCCGCCGATCCCGATGACGATCGCGCCGAGCGCCGGCCACCACATCCAGTGGATCGGCAGCTTGCCGAAGGCGTCCTCGACCTTGTAAAGCGCGGTCGACAATGTGAAGGACAGTGCACCGCACGCGATGCCGGCGAGCAAACAAGAGAGGAAGCAGACCGGCGTGACGGCCGCCGTGTGCAGCGGGAATAACGGCTGCGTTCCAAAAGCATACGATCGCGCGAAGCCGGCGACCCCGCAGGCCACCGCGACGGGCAGCAAGCTGCGCGGGCGCAGTTCGAACAGCAGGAGTTCGACCGCGAGCATCACCGCGGCGATGGGAGTGCCGAATATGGCGGTCATTCCAGCGACCGCCCCGGCGACCAGCAGCGTTTTGCGTTCGCCGCCCGTAATGCGCAGGTATTGCCCCAACAGCGAGCCCAATGCGCCGCCGGTCATGATGATCGGGCCCTCCGCCCCGAAGGGGCCGCCGCTCCCGATCGCTATACCCGAGGACAGAGGCTTGAGCAGCGCGACCTTCAACGACATTTTGCTCTTGCCGAAGAGTATTGCCTCGATGGCTTCCGGAATGCCGTGGCCGCGGATCTTTTCCGAACCGAACCGCGCCATTAAACCAATGATCAACGCTCCGGCAATGGGCACCGGGATCACCCAGAGACCCAAAGTGTTGTGAGCCGGAGAATTGGCCGCCGTAGACCACGAATGAAAGAAGAAGACATTGGTGAACAGCCGAATCAGCTGGAGAAGAGCGTAAGCCGCCCCGGTGCTTAGAATTCCGATCAATGCGGCCGCGCAGGTGATTCCGAGCAATCTCGTATCCGCGGCAAAGTCTCTTCTGGTATCCGCTTTCTGCACGATCAGCCATCTCCAACAGGAACGGGAAAAACGCCGCGAATGGACTTGAGCTCCGCCCGATGCAACGCGGCAAGCTTGACGAGCAAACGCTCACCCTTCTTGAGGAGGTGCACCTCGACCTCCCTGCCGTCCCGCTCACTGGGGCGCCTTTGCACGAAACCGCGCGCCTCGCAGCGCGTGATGAGCGCCACCACGCCATGGGGCTGAGCCTGCAGGCGCTCCGCAAGCTCTCCCACGTACGCGTACTCGCGTCCGGGATACCCCTTGATATGGAGGAGCATCAAATACTGGAGAGGCGTTACGCCGTGCGACCGGGCCGCCCGCTCGGAGAATCGTTCGAAGCGGCGCATTTGATAGCGAAATTCCGACAACTGCTCGAAGGCTGCCTTGGTCAATATGTCGTCGGCCGGCCTCGTCATCGGATCCCACCGCTGCGTGCGCAATACATCATGTTATGATATATCTACCACCGGACGCAATGCCGCGAGCTCCGGAGCGTGACGGCGCTCCTCCCCCGCCGTGCGCCGCTGCACGGTGCCTGCAATAAACTGCGCACCGAGCTGGGCATATTTCACGGAATCTTTTGCGCGTTCCGCATCTCTAATGGCCTGTATCCCAATGAAGCCCGGTTTGGAGAAGTGCGTGATGTTGACGGTAACGCCCGCATATGCCGCTCGGGTCGGAGCAATCTGATCCCCGCGCCGCGGGCGACCGCGGCGCCCTTGATTATCGCCTTGCCGCGGGAGGCATGCGCGAGTGGACGCTTGCCGAATCGGCCAAGCGGTCGCGGTTCATGTCCGTGCGCTTTCCTCGAAACTTCAATCCCTTTCGGTTTTGCGCCCCCCAAAGACAAACGCCGCAAGAGAGGCAGGCTTTGATTGCGGAAGCGGCCTACTTCCGGGCGGAGAAAAGGGGCTTCCGGGCCGGTCATGAGCTGGAAGATTGGCTTGCCGCCGAAGCCGACGTGGACCGGCAGTTCGCCGAGGCGCGGCGGCATGACGATTGGCCCAAGTGGTGATGATGGCATAACACAGGAGCAGCAGCCATGCGTATCGAGGTAGGAGGGACTCGCCTGCAGGACTTGCAGAGATTCGGACAAAGCGTGTGGCTTGATTGCCATGACCCGGAGGCGATGGCCGGCTCGCGGCTGGCCCGACTCATAAGAAGCGGGATATCCGGAGTTGTTTGCACTGCGGTGGACCTCGCAGGAGCGGAGTCCCTGGATGGCGCTTCCCGGGAAGCCAGGGCACGGCTGCGTGCCACGGAGCCGGATGCGCGGCACATGCATGAGCACTCCACCGTGGATGACTGGCGCCGCGTGGCCGACCAGCTGCGGCGCGTTTATAGCAATACGGGCGGGCGCGATGGCTATGTGAATATCGAACTCTCGCCGGTTCTCGCCCACGACGCCGACAGCACGGAGTTCGAAGCTCGCCGGCTTTGGAGCATGATCGATCGACCCAATGTCCTCATCAAGGTGCCGGCGAACGGCGCCGGTTTGATTGCGATGCGCCGATTGATTGCCGCGGGAATCAGCATCAATGCGACTCCCATTTTCGGTGCGCATCGATATGGAGAGGTGATCGAAGCGTATATGGCGGGGCTGGAGGATCGCATCGGCAAAAGCGCACCGCTCGACCGCGTGGCGTCCGTGGCGAGCATCTTCGTCAACGAGATCGACGCGGCGGTCGATCGAGAGCTCGACCGGATGCAACAGCCCGACAAAGCCGTGCACGCATCGCGTCTGCGCAGCAAAGCTGCGGTGGCCGTCGCACGTTTGGCCTACCAGCGATACAAGAACGTGATCTCGTCGCCGCGGTGGCGCCTTTTGGCAAGGTACCATGCACAGACGCAGCGCTTGCTTTGGGCCGGCACGGCCGCCGGCGCCGCCGGCGGCACCGGCTTGAAATATGCGAATGAACTGGTCGGTCGAGACACGATCGCCCTGATGGCGCCGAATGCCGTGGACGCCTATACCGATCACGGCGTGGCGGCGCCGACCTTGGAGCGCAATCTGCCCGAGGTGCTCGAGATTTTCGGCGAGCTCGATGGATTGGGAGTCGATCTCGAGCGCATCAGCGCGCAGCTGGAGAGCGCAAGCATCCGTCCGGCTGCGCCCGGCGCCACCCCGGGAGCCTCCCCGCGACCCCTTAGCAGGTCGCGCTGCTGATCCAGCGTGGCGATAACCGCTTGTTCATCCCCGTGACTCTAGGCTAGCGAAGAGGCGCCGCGTCGGGCAGGCCCCGCGTGATCGCGGGAGCCGCCTTCGGGCGCCTCGAAAAATTTCGATCAAGAATCCTTTAGCCGGGAGTTCTCCCAAGAACTAATGCTTAGCTCAAGAATCGGTCGACGAGAATATCCGAGAAATTCCTTATAAATCAAACAGTTGGTGCGCCCGGAGGGATTCGAACCCCCGACCAATCGGTTCGAAGCCGATTACTCTATCCAGCTGAGCTACGGGCGCAAATTGCTACCGGTATCGTCGGATCAACACTGAATGATACCCGTAAATGCCTGGTCGCCGCGATTGGTCTGCGGCATGCGGATACGCCTCGATCTGCCTGTCTGCAGCATTGGGACCAGGTACCCCTGCCCCGCCTCCCTCCTGCGGCATGCGTACCTGTGCGCCCTTGCCCCGCCTCGCCTTGGCTCGGCGAGGCTTGAGCCGCGTAGCAAGCATTGAGCACTCGGACCGGCGACGCGCGAAGCTTTCGCCGCAGACAGGTTCTTGCGGACTCGCTACGATGCATCTTCCCGCATCTTGCGCGCAAGGTTGGTCCCATTGTTCCGCATACTCGCAACCACGACCGTCTGTTTCATGTCCACTGGAGTGCTGGCCTCCCCGCGCTTGGCCACATCCGCGCCGGCATCGACGGCGTCAGGGCAAGCGCGGCTGGAGCGAAGTTTCGACGATGCGATCAAGACAGATGAAATGCGCGGCTGGTTGAAGCGGATGTCCTCCGAGCCCAATCACGTGGGGTCACCGCACGACAAGGCGAACGCGGATTGGGAGCTGGCTCAATTCAAATCATTCGGCTGGGACGCGCATATCGAGACATTCGAGGTCCTTTATCCGACGCCGATCAGCGAAAGCGTCGAGCTTCTCGGAGCCAAGCCCCACAAGGTCGCGTTGCAGGAGCGCCCGATATCCGGAGATTCCAGCGCGACGGCCAAGGACTCCGCGCTGCCCGCGTATCTCGCTTTCCAGGGCGACGGCGATGTCACGGCGCCGCTGGTTTACGTCAATTACGGCATGCAGGACGATTACAAGGAGCTCCAGCGCCTGGGCGTCAGCGTCGAAGGCCGGATCGTGATCGCAAGATACGGCTCGGGCTGGCGCGGCCTGAAACCCAAGCTTGCGAAAGAACACGGCGCCATCGGTTGCCTCATTTATTCCGACCCGGCCGATGATGGCTATGCGGTCGAGAGCACGTATCCGGATGGGCCCGCGCGCCCCGCGCAAGGCATTCAGCGAGGCTCGGTGATCGACATGACGCTGTTCCCGGGTGATCCGTTGACGCCCGGAGTGGGCGCGACGGCCGATGCCAAGCGGCTCAAGATTGCCGACTCTCCAGTCATTCTGAAGATTCCGGCGCTGCCGATTTCCTATGCCGACGCGGAAGTGCTGCTCAAAACCATGGGCGGACAGGTCGTGCCGAAAGAATGGCGCGGCGCGTTGCCGATCACCTATCGCGTGGGGCCCGGCACGGCGCCGGTTCATCTCGCGGTCAAGTCCGATTGGAGCTTGAAAACCGTCTACGACGTCGTAGCCATGATGAAGGGATCGGTATGGCCCGACCAGTGGGTGATGCGCGGCAATCATCACGACGGCTGGGTGTTCGGCGCCGCCGATCCTCTATCGGGTCAGGTAGCTCTGCTCGAAGAGGCGAAGGCCATCGGACAGCTTGCAAGCCACGGCTGGCGGCCCAAGAGGTCCATCATCTACCTAAGCTGGGACGCCGAGGAGCCTGGACTGCTCGGATCGACGGAATGGGCGGAGATGCATGCCGCGGAACTGAAGCAAAAGGCGGCTCTTTACGTCAACTCGGACTCGAACGGCCGCGGTTTTCTCTTTGCCGGGGGCAACCACGACTTCGAGCATCTCGTGAACTTGGTCGCCGAGGACGTCACCGATCCGGAAACCGGTGTTTCGATCGCCAAACGCTTGCGGGCAAAGATGGAAATCGCCGGCGCGAACAAGGGTGCGACGGACGAGGCGAAGGCCGATGCGAAAGTCGCCATGGACCCGGCCAAGGATTTTCCCATCCAGGCCCTGGGCTCCGGCTCGGACTATTCGGTGTTTCTCGAACACCTGGGCGTACCGTCGTTGGATATCGCTTTCGGCGACGAGGGGAGCAATGGCGGGGTCTACCATTCCCGCTACGACACGTTCGAACATTTTGAGCGCTTTGGCGACCCGGGTCTCGTTTATACGGCGGTCCTCGCCAAGACCGTCGGGCGCTTGGTGCTGCGCGCCGCCGATGCTGACCTTCCCGTACAACGGGCCGGCGACTTTGCCGAAACGGTTTCGCGCTACCTGGAGCGGGTCAAAAAGCTCGATAAGGACAAGCGCGACGCGGCGGACATTCAAGGGAAGATTCTGGCGGACCGCGCCTTTCAACTTGCAGCCGATCCGACGCAACCAAGCGGCGTGCCGACCGCCCTTCAGCCGGCACCCCCGACCGACTTGAGACCGATGGATGCGGCAGTGACACATCTTGGCGCCAGTGCCCGTGCTTACGACGCGGCTCTGGCGGAGAATGGTGCGCGTCTGGCACCTGCGGCACGCATGCGCCTCATGAGCCTGATGCAGACGATCGACCAGACGCTGGCGCCGCCGGTGGGCTTACCGGAGCGAACCTGGTACAAGAACCTCATCTACGCACCGGGCCGCTACACTGGTTATGGTGCCAAGACGCTTCCCGGGATCACCGAGGCCATCGAGGAGGAACGCTGGCCGGATGCAAACTCCTATGCACAGTTCACCGCCGAGGCCCTGAACGCCTACGGTGCGCGGCTCGATCAAGCGGCCGCCATTCTCAAAGAAGATCAGCATCGAGCGGGGGGCCCGTAAGGATGCGAGAGCTGGAAACGGACGCTTCCCGGGTGGATAGCGGATTTGAGGGAACTAACGGGCCCGGAACACCTCCAATTTACGCCGGGTAATCATTCACTTACGCGAGCTTCCGGGAACGCTGGCGGGCCGTGGGTCTTGGCCGTAAGATCACTGACGCTCCTATCAACATTTTTACCGATAAATATAGAGGACTTCCGATGAAGGCTTGGATACCGCTTATGCTTGTTTTTTCCTTGGGCTCCGCCGCCCACTCGCAGGCTGCCTGCACCTATCCGCGCGCGCCCGACGCGCCGCCTGATGGCGCCACGGCGACGAAGGATCAAATGATCGCGGCGAAACAGGACTTCACCCGCTACAACACCGAAATGAATGCGTATCTCGACTGCATCAAGCTCGAAATGGACGCCGCCACGCCGAAGGACCCGAAGAAACTGACGCCCGAAGAGAAGAAGAAGGCCGACGAGCAGCAAAAGATGCTGGTGCAGAAAAACAACGCCGCGGTTGACGAACTGCAGGCCAACGTCGGGCGATTCAACGAGCAATTGAAGGCGTTCAAGGCGAAGAGTCAGGAATCCAAGTAACCCGACCGCGGCGAACTCGTTCGCCGCGTCCTTGGAGAGGCTAAATGCAAGCTGGCACGCTCATCACCCCGCGTCTGGCTGAAGAGGCGATCAACTCTCGGCTGACGTGCTTGCCGATCGAATCACTGCCCTTGACGCAGTGTGTCGGCGGAACCCTGCGCGAGAACATTTACGCCGAGCGGGATGCCCCGCCGTATGATCGCGTGTCCATGGATGGCATCGCGGTGGACAGCGAACAGCTGCGCCGCGGACAGCGCCGCTTCCGCATACAAGCCACCCAGGCGGCCGGTGTGCCCGCATTGAAGCTGGCTTCCGGCGAAAATGCCATCGAAGTGATGACGGGATCCGTGCTTCCCGCCGCGGCCGACTGCGTAATTCCCGTCGAGCAGTACGACGTCGTGGATGGCATCGTGTCGTTGAAGCCCACGGCGGCGGCGCCCCCCTATCACAATGTCCATCGGCGCGGCAGCGACAGCCGTCAGGGAGCGTTGCTCCTGAAGTCCGGCACCCTGTTGCGCGCTCCTGAGATCGCGGTGGCCGCATCCGCCGGAATGGCGCGGGTGCGCGTGAGCAGCCAACCGGCCGTCATGATCATCTCTACCGGCGACGAGCTCGTCGAGCCGGGCGATCCGATCGCCGACTATCAAGTGCGCCGGTCGAATGCCTATGCCTGCGCCGCCACCCTGCGAAAGCGCGGCTTCGCGCGAGTCGGTGACGACCACTTGTTGGACGATGAGGATATCCTGCGCGAGCGCCTTGCGCTGCATTTGACCACCCATGAAGTTGTGATCCTGAGCGGCGGCGTCTCCATGGGGAAGTTCGATCTCGTTCCCAAGGTGCTCAAGCAGTTGGGCGTGGAGGAAGTGTTCCACAACGTGGCTCAACGCCCGGGCAAACCGATGTGGTTCGGCATCGGACCGCAGGCTCAATCGGTGTTCGGGCTGCCTGGAAATCCGGTCTCCACGCTGGTATGTCTCATCCGCTACGTCATTCCGGCGATCGCGGAGGCCATGGGGACGAGCCGTCTGCCGCCGGAGCGGATGGCGCTCGCCTCTCCGGTCACGTTCCAGGCGCCTCTGGCGTATTTTCTCCCGGTCGCCATCGAATATGACGCATGGGGACGCCCATGGGTGAACCCGCGGCCGCCGAATGGATCGGGCGACTTTCTGAGCCTCGCAGGCTCGGACGGATTCATCGAGCTGCCGCCGGGACCCAACACGTACCCGAAGGGTTTCGTCTGCAACCTGTACCGCTGGTGACCCGACAGACCATGGAACACACCATTCACGACATCCGCGGCACCGGCAACCCGCTCGACCAGCTGGCGCGGCCTCTGCACGACCTGCGCATTTCGGTCATGGATCGGTGCAACTTCCGCTGCCCTTATTGCATGCCGAAGGAAAAATTCCACGATAACTATCGATTCCTCAAGTCCCAGGACCGGCTGTCATTCGATGAAATTCTTCGGCTGTCGCGCCTGTTCGCGGCGCTCGGAGTGCGTAAGCTGCGCCTCACCGGCGGCGAGCCGCTGCTGCGCGCCAACCTTTCCGATCTGGTCGGCGATCTGACGATGGTTCCCGGCATCGAGGACATTGCCCTCACCACCAACGGCGTGCTCCTGGGCCAGCACGCCGTCGACCTGCACGCCAACGGATTGCGCCGCGTGACGGTGAGCTTGGATACGCTGGATCCGGAAGTCTTCGCGCGCATGAGCGGCGGTTTCGCGGCACTCGATCAGGTCCTGCACGGAATCGACGCCGCCATCGGCGCGGGCCTCACTCCGGTCAAGATCAACGCCGTCATCGAGCGCGGCGTAAATGACCACACGGCGCTGGATCTGGTCGACAAGTTCCGCGGCAAGCCGGTGATCGTGAGATTCATCGAATTCATGGATGTCGGGAACCGAAATGCCTGGCGACCCGACATGGTGGTGCCGTCGCGCGAGCTTGCGGCCCGCATCTCCGCGAGGTGGCCCATGCATCCGGTCGCCGAGAATTACCGCGGCGAAGTGGCACAGCGCTGGCGGTTCGACGATGGCGCGGGTGAAGTGGGCTTCATTTCGTCGGTGTCGCAGCCCTTTTGCGGAGCTTGCAGCCGCGCGAGGCTGTCGTCCGAAGGCAAGTTCTACACCTGTCTGTTCGCCACCCAGGGTCTCGACCTGCGCGCGGCGCTGCGCGCCGGCGCGAGCGACGCGGAACTCGAGAACCTGATCCGCGGCAGATGGCTCGCACGCAGCGACCGCTACAGCGAACTGCGCGATGAATTGCGCCGTACCGCGCCGGCTGCCAAGAAGATCGAGATGTACTACATCGGCGGCTGACCCATGACATTTTCACATTTGGACAGCGAGCAGCGCCCGACCATGGTCGATGTCAGCGAGAAATCGCCGACCAGGCGTACCGCGGTGGCCGAGACGCGCGTGCGCTTTCCGCCGGCCGTATCGGCCGCGCTGCGCGCCAACGGCCTGCGTTCGCCGAAGGGGCCGGTGTTCGACACGGCTGTTGTGGCCGGCGTCATGGGCGCCAAACGGACCCATGAGCTCATCCCGTTTTGCCACCCGCTGGGCCTGGAAAGCTGCCGCATCAATATCGAGATGGAGGGGGATACGGCCGTGATCCAGTGCACCGTCAGCGTGCATCACAAAACCGGCGTCGAGATGGAAGCTCTGACCGGCGCCAGCATCGCCGCCCTCACCATCTACGATATGTGCAAGGCGCTGTCGCACGACATCGTGATCAGCGACACGCGCCTGCTCTCGAAGGATGGCGGGAAGAGCTCGCACAGGCTGCAAGAGGCATCATGAGCCCGGTCGCCGCTCCGGTATGTGGATTGATACTGGCGGGGGGCGCAAGCTCGCGTATGCATCGCGATAAGGCCGCACTCCGCTACGGGGGCAAGACCCAGCTCGACCGCGCCTTCGATCTGGCGAGCCGTCACCTGGCCCGGGTGTTCGTGTCGGTGCGCGCGAGCCAAGCCGGCGAACCGACCCGCTCGGATAAACCCCTGATCGTGGACTCGGTGGGGAGCGAGGCCGGCGGGCCCATCGTCGGCATCCGTTCAGCCATGGCCGCGTATCCCGATGTCGCGTGGCTGGTCATCGCGTGCGACTTGCCGTTCCTATCCGACGCCGCTCTCGAACAGCTCTTGAGAGCGCGGGATCCCAGCGTGCTCGCCACCGCATTCGTGAGTGCGCACGACGGCTTGCCCGAGCCGCTGTGCGCCATCTGGGAACCGGCGGCAGCAGCGGCCTTGTCGGAGTATCAGGCCGGGGGCGGCCGCTGTCCGCGCAAATTCCTGCGCCGCTATCCGGCATCATTGATCGAGCCCCACGACCGGCACGCACTCGACAACGTCAATACGCCGGACGAATATACCGCCGCTCAGCTCAAGCTCGAGACCCATGTCGGCGCCGCTCCCATGCAACTCAAGATCCAATACTTCGCCTTGATGCGAGAACAGACCGGCCGTTCGGATGAAATGCTGGAAACCACGGCCGCGACGCCCGCCGACCTGTTTGCGGAGTTGACTGCGAGGTATGGCTTCACGCTGTCGCGCGAGCAACTCAAGGTCGCGGTGAACACCGAGTTCTCCGACTGGTCGCGCAGGCTGAACTCCGGCGATGCCGTGGTGTTCATTCCGCCGGTGGCAGGTGGATGATGCGATTTCGCTTCACCGAATCGGCGATCGACGCCGCCGGCGCGCGCCGTGAATTGCTCGACCACGGAGCCGGAGGCTACGTCAGCTTCGAAGGCTGGGTCCGCGATCACAATGAGGGTCAGGAAGTCACGCGGCTCGAGTACGAGGCCTTTCAAGCCCTGGCCGTCAAGGAAGGCAACAGGATCCTGATGGAGGCAGCCCAACGTTTTCCGATCAAGCATGCCGCGTGCATTCACCGGTTGGGATCCCTCGACCTGTCGGATATCGCGGTGTGGGTGGGCGTCAGCTCCGCCCACCGCGGCGAAGCGTTCGATGCCTGCCGGTTCATCATCGATGAGGTGAAGCACCGCGTCCCGATCTGGAAGAAGGAACATTATCGAAACGGCGACTCCGGCTGGGTCAATTGCGAACGCTGCGCGGCCGCGCCACGCCATGACCAAACCCGAACCCAAGCCCACTCCCACTCCCACTCCCACGAGCATGGACACGATCAGCTTCGAGAGGGAATGGGGGCTTCTGAACGAAGGGCTTCGGGGCTTCGGGCTTCGGACTCGCGGGCTTTTGGGCCAGGGGCTTC
>Ga0070730_10000839_pt1 | contig 32558 bp, 28 predicted proteins | sample Coa_R1_3_FD_66447 | JGI IMG/M metagenome (GOLD analysis project Ga0070730, IMG submission 66447) | Surface soil microbial communities from Centralia Pennsylvania, which are recovering from an underground coalmine fire - Coalmine... | ecosystem: Environmental > Terrestrial > Soil > Unclassified ... | reverse complement strand
ATATTCCTTGGACAGAGATGCCTAACAATGTCCGATTGCTTGCCGCAGGTGCTCCTTGCCAGCCATTCAGCCTCGGCGGTAAGCACCAAGCCCAAGAGGATGGTAGAAACCTGTTTCCTGAGGTTTTGCGTGCCGTGCGCGGCCTTCGCCCTCAGGCGGTTTTGATCGAGAACGTTCGCGGTCTCCTCCGGGAAGAGTTTCAACCATTTTTTGAATATCTCCTCCGCTGTCTAGAATTTCCTGCTCTAGCTTCAAGAAAAGACGAAGACTGGAAGGACCACAATCGCCGAATACGGCGGCATCAATGTTCTAGCAACTATGCTCCTGAGTACACTGTGACGTGGCGTTTACTGGAAGCAGCCGACTTCGGAGTTCCGCAAGTCCGAAAGCGAATTTTCATTGTAGCGACTCGATCCGACATTCCGACGTACCGTTTTCCGTCGCCGTCGCACAGCAAGCAAGCTCTTCTTCGCGCCCAGTGCGATGGAGTCTATTGGGAACGACACGGGCTTAAGAAGCGCAGGCCAGTCACGGTCATAGCTAAGCCCGAGAACAGCACAGATCCGTGGGTGACTGTTCGAGATGCCCTCCTGAGCCTCCCGGCTCCTGCTTTAGAAGAGGACAAAGCGTCGATGAATCACTGGCTAATACCGGGAGCGCGCACGTATGCCGGGCATGGAGGAAGCTCTCTCGACTGGCCATCAAAAACCATCAAGGCAGGGGTTCATGGGGTTCCCGGCGGTGAGAACACAGTTGTGCTTGATGATGGCTCAGTGCGGTATTACACGTTACGAGAAGCAGCTCGAATTCAAACTTTTCCCGACCTGCACTTGTTCAAAGGCGCGAGGATTCACGTCACTCGCCAACTTGGAAACGCGGTGCCCTGCCGCTTGGCGGAACAAGTCGCTAGACCCTTATTCGCAATTCTCCGGCAAGTCGCATCGAGGGGAGCTGTACATGTCTCAAGCTGTTCAGGCGGTTAACCACCAATTCAATCTCACTCCAAATCCCCGCATCCTCCGAATGCTGGGCGAAATCAGCCTACTTCAATGGCGTTGCATAGCTGAGCTCATCGACAACTCTGTTGACGCTTTCATGGATGCCGCCCGTGTCGGCAATCCAGTCGCGAATGCCGAAGTGCATGTTTCGCTACCGTCAACCACATCAGATGGCGGGCGGATCACGATTGTCGATACCGCTCTGGGCATGACACCCGACGTACTGGAGACAGCGGTTACGGCTGGCTGGACGAGTCACGAGCCAGGAGCAAGCCTAGGAATGTTTGGAATGGGTTTTAACATCGCGACCGCGCGGCTGGGCACGGTGACAACGGTGTGGACGACCCGCGACGGTGATCCTGAGTGGTATGGGCTCACGATTGACTTTGACACCCTCACGCAGCAAAAACACTTCAACACACCCTTGCTGACGCGACCCAAACTGGACGCTCATGAACATGGAACTGAAGTATCTATTGAACGACTAAAGCCGGAGCAAAGGCAATGGTTCGCCAAAGCGGGCAATCGATCCAGAGTTATAGACGAGTTGGCAAAGGCATACAGTTCGATGCTCCGGCCCCAGGGTGTTCCGATCTCATTTCGCCTGAGCGTAAACGGAACGGCAGTCAAGAGTAGAGAGCATTGTATCTGGGGTACTGAGACAGAGCCGCGGATTGTCAAAACCGGCAGGATGGGGGACGTGGAATCTTATCAGACGGTCAATGTGCAGTTGGGCGCTCGTGGCTTCTGCACGAAATGCTGGGAATGGCTTTCCGCAAGCGAAAAAGAGTGCATTGCGTGCGGCAGCAGTGAGCGTGTCGTCATGCGTGACCGCACTGTGAGAGGCTGGATCGGCCTTCAGCGCTATTTGAGCGAAACGGATTATGGAACCGATTTCATCCGACATGGACGCAAAATCGAGTTGGGCAACAAAGAGCTCTTCTCATGGAGCCATGATGGGACGACAGAACTCGAGTATCCCATAGACGATCCGCGGCAAAGAGGTCGGATTGTTGGAGAGATTCACCTAGACCATTGCCGCGTGAACTATACAAAGGACAAGTTTGACCGCACTGATCCTGCCTGGGAGGAGATGGTTCAGGCCGTCAGAGGACGTGGGCCGCTGCGCCCGGAAGTTGCGGCACAAAGTGGATTCCCGCCCAATATGTCTCCTTTGTCGAGGTTGTATCAGGCTTTTCGCCGATCAAATCCAAAGAACAAGGATATGGCTGGCGGTTATAGTCGGCTGTTAGTCGTGAAGGACAATGATCGTGCCGAGGAAATGGCAGAGAAATTCCACGATGGCGAACCCGAATATCAATCAGATGAGAAATGGTGGAACCTGATCGAGGAACTTGAAAGGCAGTTGCTTAGGAAAACGAGCGGCGCGGACGGCGGAGAGACACCAACCGTCGAGGACTGGCCAACTCCATCCGGCCAACCAGGCGAAGCCGTCGCCGCACCGCAACCCGAAGCGGCCCCGTCACCAGTTCGCGCGCCGATTCCTTCCCTCACACGCGAGTACCGCGATGATGTAACTGATCTCAAGTGGGAGGTTGCCGCGTTCGCGGTAGGCGCCGCTGATCCTGAGTTGGAGGGCGAGATGCCCTGGAGATTGAAAGCTAACAACGCGGGCATACATCAGTTTTTTGTGAATTTCGAGCATAGTGTATTTAAGTCAGCGACTATGACACCTTTGGACGGGCTCTTGGCCCATCTGAGCTGGGCGGCTATGGATTTCACTCGCGGTCGAAATGTGCAGGCGGACTACGGGCGGATACTTGCGTCGCTTCGCGCGCGTTACGCTGGCGCGTCGAAGCTGGATGTTAATGAATTAGCGGCGGAGGCTAGCCAGACGCTGGCATCGATTGGTCGCGCGCTCGTGGGTCAGGTCACGCCGGAAGACGGGACTGCCCTGTTCGCCGAACTGGCCAGCACAGAAAAGGAAGCCGTGCTAAAGCGGATGGCGGTTCGCGGCGTGACGAATCCGCAGAAAGAGGTAAGTGACGGAAGGTTTCTTGAGTATGCGACGCGTAAAACCTTCTTGGAGTTCTTCAGTCGGCATCCTGAGTTTTTTTTTGATGGACGCTACTGGGACACTCCGTACACGACGCTTGATTTTGGAGTCGCATCAGCCACGGAGGAAGCACAATCTCAGCGAATGCGGTACTACTCGAGCCTGCTTGCAGACGCAGTCTGGCTCGCGGACCAGGATCAGAGTGATCTGGACCAAGCAACTCGACCTCGTTTACTGCGCGCCGCCCTCGCGCTGGAATTACTTGCTGCGGGTATGTCGGTGGAAGGCGAAAGCTAAAAGATGCGTGCGTCGGGATTTCTGAATGAGTCAAGACTTCTGCTCGGTCCATGGCAGGCGTTTGAGCGTGATATTGCCCGCTTATTGCTTGCGAATGGATTCGAAGACGTCCGGGTTGTCGGTGGGATCGGCGATCACGGCGGGGACGTATTGGGTGTTTCAAAAGGAAAGCTTTGGGTGGTGCAGTGCAAGTACACGAGTTTGTCGCCACCGCCGCATGACGCCCTGGCGGAAATTATCCAAGCCGCACGGTTCTATAAGGCGGACAAGATGATGATTGCGTGCTCACGTCCGATTAGTGATGGCTTCGCTGAAGAGAAGGCCATGCACGAACGACGTGGATTACGGATCGATGTAGCGCAACCGGCTGCGTTGCTCTCCCTGATGGCAGGCACACCAACTTTTCCACCCGCAAGGAAGCAATCGCGTGAATACCAGGAAGATGCCGCAACACGCTTTCGAGAGGGTTTGTTAGATACCGGCCGTGCTCAGCTTGTTCTCGCAACCGGATTGGGAAAGACGGTCATTATGGCGGATACTGTTTCAGATTTATTGGAAGACGGTCTCGTCAAAGACGACCGGGTGCTAGTTCTCGCGCATACAAAAGAATTGGTCGACCAGTTAGAGCGCAGCTTTTGGTACCAATTGCCCAAGTGGGTGCCGACCCACAGACTAGCTGATGGCGAAGAACCGACCTTCTGGGACGGCATAACTTTCGCGACCGTTCAGACAGCCAGGTCCCGAACCGACTCTTTGCCACACTTTGGCCTGATCCTTGTTGATGAAGCGCACCACATCGGGGCTGACATGTTTCGCCAGGCAATTGCGGAACTGCGACCGGAAATGTTGGGGGGAGTCACCGCAACGCCGTGGCGAGGAGATGGGTACGACATCGACGAACTTCTTGGCCCACCACTAGTGCGTCTAGGGATCGCCGAAGGACTCGCCAAGGGTTTCCTGTCTGAAGTAGATTACCAACTGCTCGCCGACAACATCGATTGGCAGTTAGTGCAGGAGAGCTCTCGAAACAGGTACTCGATTTCCCAACTGAATAAACGTCTCATCATTCCAACGCGAGACGAAAAGGCCGCGCGAATTATTCGCGACACTTTCACGGCGACGCGGCGTCGAGCCGGCATCGTTTTCAGCCCGACTATCGTACATGCGAGAGAATTCGCGGCAATACTTCGTCATTATGGCTTCCGGGCGGAAGCTATCTCTTCCGAACTCCCCGCCCGCGAGCGCGATGTAATGATGTCGCGGTTCAGGGCTGGCGACTATGACATTTTGACCACGGTAGATTTGTTCAATGAAGGCATGGATGTTCCAGATGTCGATCTAATCGCTTTTATGCGCGTTACGCATAGCAGGCGAATCTTTGTTCAGCAGCTTGGTCGTGGACTACGAACCAATCCTGGGAAGGACAAAGTCGTAGTGTTGGATTTTGTCACTGACCTGCGCCGAATCGCGGAAGTTGTTGAACTGGACAGTGCAATACGCGCTGGCTCGGTTGAGCACCTCGGTCTAGGCGGACAGTTGGTACAGTTTGCAAATCACAATGCCGGAGACTTCATGCGCGAATGGATGCTTGACCAAGCGTCTTTATTCTCACGTGAGGACGATCCAATTATCGAGCTGCCTCAGTTTGAATTTCCGGTGCCTCCACCGCCAGGGGGAGTTCAGTGAGTGTACCCGATCACGTTCGAACCGAACTGAAGCTCAAGCTCTGGGAGGAGGCTGACAAGATTGGCTGGGTCAACCTCAAGACTTCCCAGAAAAGTAAGTTTTATGAGCGCTGGACCAGAGATACGGAAATTGGAATGGTCCTGGCTCACTACATGAATCACACGCATGTGCGTGTCTACATAAAGGATACGTTGCTAAAGGGCTATAACGGTGAGCACAATAGTGATCCGTCCCGCCCGCTGAAAGTGTTGGCGATCCCTCTCGAAGCGGAGTTTATCGAATTCTACGTCAAACCCCATGGTCGGCTGTTGCGGGACCGGCGCTTGGTCTGTTGGGGAAGAGCGGAAAGCTGGCAGCACGTATTAATGGCTGTCTATGAGCGCTCCTACGGTAAGAATATCCGACCTTATGCCGCCGTCCTCTGCAACGCGCGGGCTAGGTTTAACGATTCAGGGGCACGGGAGATGGTGGAGCTAGCCGGATCAAAATTGGGCATTGAGGAAGTGAAGTGGCTGGAAGAGTGATCAGAGAACGCCGGGATCCCCTCACAAAAGCTGAACGATCAGAACTAATGTCGAAGGTCCGTAGCCGGGGGAATCGATCGACGGAAATGGCGGTTGAAAGTGTGCTCTTGGCTCTCGACATCCGAGGTTGGGTCAAGCATCCCAATGACATTCCAGGGCACCCGGACTTTTATTTTCCCCGACCCCAGTTCGCGGTATTTGTTGATGGATGCTTTTGGCATTCCTGTCCGAAATGTGCCAGAAATCTGCCAGGCTCCAAGAGACACTTTTGGGCAAGCAAACTCGAGGAAAATAGGCGTCGCGATAGGCGGGTCCGTTCACAATTGAGGCGTCTAGGTGTCCGCGCAATGAGGATTTGGGAACACTCTGCGGCAACGGGTAGCTGGTCTCCGAGACTAATGAGGATGATTGACTTGTCCTCGTCCAAGCGCCTAAGTGGACCGATCGGTCCAGGAACATACAGCGCATATTAGCTAATGACTCTTGCGCCGCCTGGTTTCGACGACAAGAAGGCGTCGCGATTTTTACGCAACGAACGACAATTGGGAGCCGTGTCGACATTCTCACCACTGAGTCAGTCCCTAGTCAGCAGGCTGTACGATAGACTCGTCGAATTCCACCTTGCAGTTCTTCTTCAAGTACTGAAGCAGAATCCTTAGTCGGATTCGAATCGCATATGCGTCATTGGGCGTCTGGGAATGCTTATCGAATTCGAGTAGCTTGGTATCGACCCTCTTGTCGGCTTCACCCGTTTCTTCGACGAGCTCCCGGTTTTTGTCACGGTCGCGTTCGAACCGAACAAGCATTTGACGGTCCACTTGCCCTACCTTATTGCTATTGACTTGACGATACAAGTGGAAATAGAGAGTAATCATTCCAACTTGACGCAACAAACTATCAGAGACCACAAATACAGAGCCCATAAGGGCAAGCGTCTTGTCGACTTTGCCCACGAGCGTGGACACCGCGGAGGGCGTAGCTCTTTTGTCGCCATCCTTATGCCACTTTCGGAACTGCTTTACGAAACCATCCAAATAGGATTTCTTCGTGTTTGGGATGTTGTCTTCGAACTCTATGTAGAGAAATTTGGCCGCTAGATCGCGATGTCGATATCGGGCATCGGGAAATGGGACATGTTTTGCGAAAAATGCGTGACTGGCAACCTTACGTATCGCTGCGGGCATTGGGCCGCCGAGTGCGCCGCGCTTTTCTGGCGCATTGAGGGGGACCGCCTCATTCATGCGCGAGAACATATCTTCAATAAGTTCGATGTCATCCGTTCTGATCGTGATGATATCAATGGGAGTCCCGTCGAACCTCGCCTTGATCTGTGGGTACTTCTTAGCCAAGCTGGGGTAATCGAGACCTCCCGCTTTGACGCTATCGTCTCGAAGATATTTGAAGTCTTCAGCAAGCGGAAGATCTCCGTCAATGAAGTCCCAAATTGTTTGGAGCCTCTGCTTGCCGTCTACTATGGCATAGCGATACTTCTTGCCGCCCTTCTGTTTGTGAGGAACGAACTCATGGAAGTATAGTTTCGGAACGTCGAAGCCATTGACAAGCGAGTCGATGAGCAATTGGCGCTTCTCGCGGGTCCAGATTCCGCTGATCCGCTGGTACTCCGGATCGAGTTCGATCTCAGCCCGTTCGGAATACACGACTAACAGCGAGCTCTGCGGATATTTTCCGAGTGAAAACTCATCCATCGTAAGGCCTCCTTGCCAGGCTGGCCGCATTGTCGAGTTCTGGAAAAACGCTCAGCGAGTCAATCTTGAGGGCCTCAAGTTGTCGGCGTATCCGCGGTTTTGAAGCAGAAGGAATGATATACCGGCCAATATGCTGCCCACTTCCGATACTCTCAATTGGTGTCTGATCTCTGTGAGTGACGGTGAAGACGCTGTGTTGAGCTTGCATTCGCTTTGAGTGGCGGACCGCAATTCCAGCGGCGGGCGTGAGCCGACTAGTATGCTCAGACGCCAGCTTGGTCGGAAGGTAGTTTTGAAGCTGTTCGTCATCATCTTCGAAGATCGGAAGGTCTCGTTTGTCGGTTGGCTTAATGCTTGCCTCCTCGTTAAGCTTTGTCGGCAACAGCAGCCAAAGAGCCCCGTCTTTCCTGTCGCTTTTTCCCGTTTCGTCCAATGAATGAGTAGCGAAGTAAAGTCCGATAAGGGCGCTCTCTGTCCAATCGAGGAGCCTTGTTGGAACTGCATGGTGCCGTGCTAAGAACAACCATTCCCACTGCGACTGCGGACGTTGATCAAGAAACTGAACAGCATTTTGCTTGAAGATGTTGATCAGGCTGCGTTCGTGCTCTAGCTTGAAAGGCGGTCTCCCAAGTGATGGCAATAGCTTGTAGTCACTATTAGTGGATCCTCGATACCATACTGGTACGCGTCTGCTCCTCTCGCGAGGTGAATCGAGCGCTCGCAGGAGGTCCACAACATTACGAATTTTATCCCCATCAAAAATCATGGTGAGACAACGGCATAAGTCCTGGACTGGGACTCACAAACCGTGTGGGGAGTGTAGCAGAACCAAGCGTCGAGCGACAACGACCACCGCGCATAGCAACGTTATTGTTAACGAGGCAACGACGTAACCAGAATGAAGGACTATTGTGGAATGACGCCTCGAAACTGACGGAGAGGTGATTAATAGTATTTTACTGAACCGGGCCTCTAACGAGCTGGCGTCGGATCCGGGCACTCAACCGAGTCCGACTGGCACGCGCTGTCCAATCGCACGTTCGCGGCGCGGATTTCAAATCAGAACCAGGCAAAGTAAAAAGGCTTCAAACAAGACATTGCCATTTGCACTAAAGTCCGCGAGCGTTGGAGTAACAAACTGTAGTAAGTCCCGTACCTGACATTCGTCTTCTTTGATACGCTGGCTCGCTCATCCGAGCGCTTCTGAGGCGGGCGGCAAAACTTTGCGAGGCGCGAAGCCAATGGCGTGGCAGAACGGCCGAACTGTTTGATTGGCAATAGTGGCTGGATTCCGTGCGCTGTACACCTGGTGATACTCAACACCAGCCTCACGACGTTCGACCGAGGAATCCTTGCCGGACGCAGTCAATTCGCCAAAATAATTGTGCTTTTCCAGCCACCAGGCGCGTTCACAGAACATGAACTCGCGAATCCATGCTTTAACGCAAGCCATCTTTATATCCTCGCCAGCCCCATTCACCAACTCCCGCACAAATCGGCCAACTCCAACCAATGATAGCGTGGCTGGCGGACACAAGGACTCAAACATATGCGCCGGAATACGTTTGACTGGACTGGAGCAACTCTCAACTCTGAGCTGCATGCGCAGACACGAGCGTGTGTCGTTGCTAAGTTACCAAGACTCAGCGATCACCGAATGAAATGATTCGTCTTTGGCAACTCTGAAGTGGCGTCCAGTGGCGTCGGAGAATTCGCTGTTGACGGTGACCACAATTAATTGACAATCAAGCAAATCGTTGAAGAGTCCCTTCAATTTCTGGCAGTTTGAGGAGTCCATGTGACGCGTAGGCTCGTCGAGGATGAAGAAGTTTATCCCGCCCGCAGCTACGCGGAGGAGACCGTACCTCAGTGCCAGTGCAAGGATGTCTTTGGCAGCACCACTCAAGTTAAAAATCGGTACATCTCGTCCGTGCAGTTGGACTGCAATATTCAGTTCCTCATCGATTTTTACAATTGAGTCGTTGTCTCCATCATGAAAACGAGCTAAGAAATCATTTGTCCCGATCATCAATTGCTTTACCAAACGCTTGCGAAGCACACGGCGAAAGTCATGAATGGCGTCTTCTATTCTCTGGAGAAATTCAATTTCTCCTTTAGCCCTCTCCACCTGTTCCGGCTTCTTTCCAAAAGTCTTTGCCTGCAATCGCAGTTTGGCAAGGCGTTCTTCGTCTTTGGTGAGGTGGTCGCGTGCTGCTTCATAGGCGACTTTAGCTTCGCGCAACTCCGCAACATTTTCGTACGATTGGTCATAGTCAACCCGCGAGAACTGAGCTTCTAATTGTTGCAATTGCCGGTCGATCTTCTGAAGCTGCGAGCGGAGATCCCGTATTGTCTGATTCAGAATCTTCAGCCGAGAAACTCTGAGGGCTGGAGGGATTGGTTGAGTGCAGGTGGGGCATCTGCCTTTCCGCACACCGCGACTCAGGTGTTCTTGGATGGCAAGCGTTGTCTGCAATTCGGTTTCTCGATCCTGAACCTTGCCAATCGCGGATTCTGCTTTTTTCTCCGCCGCACGCAAACTGTCCATATTGCGAGGCGAGGAGCGTTCGAGGTCTCGCACAGATTGCGCCAACTCCCTAAGGTTTTCCTTTTGTTTATCGGCGTCATATTGGAGTTCTTCAACGTGGCTCAAGAATGCGCCGAGCCGGCCGGCAGTTAGGTCTTGTAGAAATGACTCTAAAGAACGTCGCGCTGCGCGGAAGAGATCAATCTTTTGTTTCCATTCTTCCACTCCCAGGAGACGCTCGATAAATACCCTTCGCTCCTCTGGTGAGAAATCCAAGCTCTTCCTTAACTCATCCTGGTCGGAGTAGAAGATGTTTTGGAACAGCTTGGCGTCAACACCCAGCAGTGAATTCAACTTTTCCGCTACTGTCTTGGTTCCTGTGGCCGCAACCGAAGTGCCATTACTCAGAATCACACTCCGCCCCGGCAAAGTTCGTTCAATGGCGTAGGAGGTGTCGTTGAGCACAAAATCGAGCCGAACTTTCGCTCTACGGCCCGACTCGTTGATGAGGTGGTCAGCGCTGACAGCGGTTCCAGCAACTTTCCTGGGAAAGATATCAAGACCAAAGAGTGCAAAGCCGATGGCATCGACGATGCTGCTCTTCCCCTGCCAGTTGTGACCAAAAATGTAATTTTGACCAGGGAGAAAATCCAGAGTGGCATTTGAGAATGACCTGAATCCATCGATGCTGAGCGTCTTAATTATCAGAAAGTATCCTCTCCCGAATATCAGTGAACAGCCTTTCGCTCTCGTCGTAACAGAGGTAATCTTTTGCTTTCACGAGTTGTTTGCCGGGAAATGCTCGGCGCAGTATTTGATCAATTGAGGTGCCGCGCTGGGACTCTCTGGCTGATTTGGACCGAGTGGAATAATGAAGATCAATACAGTAATCGAACAAATCGCGCTCTCGGAGCACTGCCGCAAGCTCAACTTTGTTTATCGCCTGGGTCGTTTGAATCACGCCCCTAACATCGATGTACACGAATGACTGTTCGCAGTCACCGTGTGAGTCAAGGTCACTACATAACCGATCGATCAGTTCCCTGGGCGAAAGATCGGATACGTCATATCTGAAAATGAGAACTTCGTGTGTTTTTGGAAGCAAGTGACGAGAAACCATGTCTTTATCGGAGTCGTAAATGAGTACGCATTTATCTGATTTGTCGAGCATATTTTGAATTTCCGTGGATCCAGGAATCGTGCAATGGGCAACTGACTCATAGACGTGATGGTGGCCGACAAAGACTTGATCGAAACCGTTGAGCGCATTGGGATCTACTTCACTGAGGTCCGCAGGAAGGTGCTTAGCGCCTCTGATAAAGTTGTGCAGCAGGAGTAGTTGGCGGTGACCGTTTGAGGATTTCCGACGCAGTTTGCTTACAATCGTCGGTATTTCCGTCGGCACGCTCTGCCAGGGTATTCCGCATATTCTCACAGATCCAAAAGTTATGTCCGTGCAGCGAAGAACTTTAGCGAAATCAAGATGCTCCAGAACAGCAAGTTCCCCGCCTTCACGTCCGCGCCCGTATTCGTGATTACCTGGTATTGCGACCAATGGAATGTTCTTGCGCTTCAGGTCGGTGATTTGGCTTGAGATGTCGCGTAAAAGCTCTGCAAAGGCGTCTACGTTCCGGCGTGTCGCTGCTGAATCAAATACGTCTCCTAATAGGCAGATGACCTCGGCACCATGATCTCTGCAAGTTTGTACCGCATTGCAGAAGGCCGTCGAAAAATCGGCCCTGCGTTTCTGGGAATAATCCGTACATCCCAAGTGCGTATCGCCTATTATTCCAATTATCATTGTCGCCAAATTGTAACGTGTCGGCCCTCAGTCGCAGCGCAAATCCCCTGACCCGTTTTCCTTTAGGAGTTCAGAGTAAGGGACCTTCGACAAACGGTTTCCTTAAGTATTTCAAATTCTGCGGAAGTCGAGAGCGCCTGAGACCGTGCGGCAACAAATGGCCCTATCTTGGGAAGTGAAACCTGTAGCTGGACCCCTGAATTAATTACGTCGCACAAGCAAAACATTTGAGAAAACGTAATCTCTTTGATTCCACGCGGGGTAATCCTCAAGAGCGAGTTGCATACATAAGGTTGGCATTCCTAAGTGTGAACTCCGTGAGAAATAACGAAATAAAGATAACCGCACTCCTCCTGACCGCAACTCTGGCCTTGGGACAACAACCGGCACCCGGCTCAACACGATCAGCGGAAACCATCATCGTCACCGGCAGTTTTGAGCCCCTGCCGCTCGAGGAGAGCAATCGAGCTGTCAGTTCCATCGAAGTCCCAACGGGTTCAGGCCTGACGACATCTTTCGTCGATTACATGCATCAGGATTCCTCCGTGGACTTGCAGCAACGTGAGGTCGATGGCGTGCAGGCTGATCTCTCGATTCGCGGTTCCTCTTTCGGCCAGACACTGGTGTTACTCAATGGGTTGCGAATCAACGATGCACAGACGGGTCACCACAACCTTGACATTCCTATTCCACTGGCATCGCTCGACCGAATCGAAGTGCTTCACGGATCTGGATCGACTCTGTACGGCGCGGACGCCCTCGGCGGTGCCGTCAATTTCGTTACACAGGAGCCGCGTGCGGCGGAGCTTCGCTTTCGTGCGGCTGCCGGCAATTTCGGCTTAAACGAACAGCGAATGTCGGCCGAGGTTTCAGATCCGCGGTTTTCCGAACGGATCACAGCGAGTCGAGACGCGTCCAGCGGATTCGAACCTGACCGCGATTACCGCAGCAGTTCAACTTCTTCAGAGACGTGGCTTCACAGTGGCATGGGGGCAACCGACATACTCATAGGGGGCAGCGATCGTCCTTTCGGAGCGAATCAGTTCTATGGCAACTTCCCCTCCTGGGAACGAACGAAGAGCTGGTTTGCTTCCGTGAATCAACAGCTCGGGCAGAACACTGATATTTCGGCTGGCTACCGGCGACACTCCGATGTTTTCGTGTTAATACGCAGTCAACCTGCGGTGTATGAGAACAATCACGTAAGCCAGAGCTGGCAACTGGCCCTGCGCCGAACTGCTGAGTGGAAGAAAAACATCGTTTTCGCTTATGGCGCCACGGCTGATCGCGACCAAATAGACAGCAATAACCTCGGCAGCCACGCACGTAACCGTGGCGCGGGGTACGCCAATCTGGATCTCAGATACCTGCGACGGCTGTCTCTGTCTCTTGGAGTTCGTGAGGAACTGCTCGAGGGAGGTCGCTCCGAATTTTCACCGACGATTGCAGGAGCCTTATGGCTCCGGTCTGAGTTGAAGATGAAGGCGAGCGTAAGCCGTGCATTTCGTTTGCCGACCTACACGGACCTCTATTACCGAGATCCTGCGAACATCGGCAATCCGCTATTGAAGCCTGAGATTGCGTGGAGCTACGAGGTAGGCCCGGAGTGGAACCACAAAGGGATCATCTCCCTCCAGTCGACGTTCTTTCACCGTCATGATCAGAACGATATCGACTACGTCAGGAATTCTCCCGCCGGTCCGTGGCGTGCGCTCAACGTCCAGCAAGTTACATTTGACGGGATCGAAACGGCCCTGGCATTGTCGACCCTGAAACGCTCTGAAAGGTTTCAAATTGGATACACGATACTGCAGGCCAGCCTGCAGCCGTTCGCAGGGATGTCAAAATACGTGTTCAACTACCCCTACCACCAGGCGGCGCTTACCTGGTCGAGCCAGCCGCTCAGTCAGATAGCCTTGCTGTCAAACCTCAGGGTCGTTCAGAGAGTCGCAACGGATCCATACGCCGTCTGGGACTTGGCCGCCTCTCGCGCAAAGGGTAGATTCAGGCCCTTCGTCCAATTCTCCAATCTGAGTTCCAGCCACTATCAGGAGATTACTGGAGTGGATATGCCGGGCCGCAGCGCTGTGGCGGGAATAGAGGTCGTGCTGGCAAGACAGGGGCGTCCGTGACGAGGACCACGTTAATATCAGAGTGGCCTCTATCCGTTGAATTCCTTTCTGAAGCGCCCCTAGCCGTTTTGCGAATTGGCAGCTACACGCTGAGAATGACAGACTGTGCCTGAGGCGGCTTTATCTGATAACGGTCTATCAACGTTCTCCGCAGATTTTCCTTGCGCTGCTCAAACTCTGAACGCATGCGCAGCAGCTCAACGTCCAGCGTCAGGCGGCTCTCGTAATCCTTGAAGAACGTCTCTTCCATCTTGAAGCAGGCGAGCAACATCCAGAAAAGTTGCATGCTCCACGCCTTCGGCTCGGCACCGGAATAATTGAGTCTGAACTCGATTTCAGTCTCAGAGTTGATACTCACAAAACGATCACACAAGGCGTTGATCGTCGTGTGGGAGCCAGTTTCCGCGAGCTGACCCCAATTCTTATACAACTCGTCCAAGCCTTTGAAGAGTCCTTCCTTTTTATGTCGCTCAAATGCGTCCTTGAAGGCCTCGAGTGCAGCTTTGTCGTCGTTCTTGCTGAGCCAAGTCTTCTGGAGTTCCGCGTCTACTACCATTGCATGCCCGTGCGCTACCGATTCAACCGCATCACGCAGAATCGAGCGAGCTTCCGCTAGACAGCCTGAAAATGCTAGCTCAAGTGCCACCCGAATCTTCGCGTGAGCGTTGATGTACAGCATTAGTGGGAACATCCGGTTTGCGTCGCGCATTGGCTTTAGGTCGGCAAATTCCCGCAGCCAGATCTTATCGAGTGCAAGATAGTAATCCCACATGTCCCGAAACCCTTGAATACTCGCAAACAAATTGTGCCGTTTTACGCGATAGTACTCCCTATAGTCAGCGGGAATGTTTTGAATCTCAAAGGGAACCAACAAATCGGTCTCTTGCGGCTCCCGAGGCGTCTGCTTTGGCGCTGTACTCATAACAGCTACTCCCAATCTCTATTTTACGGCCTGACACCTGCCGAAAGATCCTAACCGGGAGGGTTATACGGTTGCGCTTGCGGCCACAGCAACATAAAGCTTGGGTTCACCGAAGGCGTTGTTGATGCTCTCTGAGAAGTTCGCTCCCGCGCCACGCTATAAGATGGCATCTCGCCGCCGCTTAAGAAGAGTCACGACTTGATATTTCACGCGTGGTCCGGCCCATAGCCGCGCTCTTTTTTGACCGTCGGCATTGCTTTCTGAGATAGCTTGTCGGCGGTGGCGTCAGCCACAACAATGCCGGTACAAGCCAAGATCGGTACAGATCGATAATGAATTTCTCGCTCAGAAAGATCATTAATTGATTCTGAGTTTAACGGCTGCGGTTTGCGTAAGAGCGCCGTTGTTCCCAATCACGTTTACCGTATACAGTCCTACGGGTGTTCCACCCTGAATTACTTTCAGACTGTCTTTACAGCCAGAAAGGCCCATGATTCCGACCGCACAGATCGCTATTGCCAGAAATGGGCGAAGGCGAGTCCTGCTGCGAGTGGTTGCAGTGAAGCCACCAAAGATCAAGGGACAAATAAGAGCTGCTGCCCAGGAACGCGCACCAAGCCGACTCGCGCCAATGTGACTGCCCTCCGTCGTGATCGTCATCGTCGTGCTGGCGCCGTTGACGAGTGGCTGAATCGCGTTCGGCTGGAAGGAGCACGAAGCTCCCGGGGGCAAATTCTCGCATGACAACTGTACAGGCTGGGAGGTTGCGCTGCCCGTGAAGAGCGTTACGGTAACATTCGACGCTTCTCCGGAAGTCTGGCTCAACGTGGAAGGCGCCACCGCGATGGTAAATGCATCATCGCCAGTGACGTGTTCGAGCAGTTGAGGGCTGTTAGTGGGCTGGAAGTTCTGGTCTCCCGAGTATGCTGCGGTAATCGAATGATCGCCGGTCGTGGAGAATTCCGTCGTGAACGAGGCGGTACCGTTTTGGACCGGCGCTGCCGCAATTACAGCGTCTCCGTCCATTAACGTGACCGTGCCCGTGGGCGTTGCCGCAATATCGGCGGGTACATCCACACTAACGGTGAAGATGACTGGTTGTCCCACCAGAGCGGGATTACTGGATACGGTGACTTCAGCCGTGGCAGCGACTGAATAAACAACAGCAATCGCCAGGAGAAATGTAGGGAATCCTGCCAATTTCATAATTCGCTCCTGCATTCCGCGCACGGCTCGGCCGTTTCGGGCCGGGCATTGAGAAGAGAGACGGCCATCGCCTTGACCTTTTTCAATGTGCTCTGGGGCATTGCCTCGCCGAAGAGCAGACGCGTGAACAGCTGGCCTAAATTCGCTTCAATGCGGCCCAGCGATTTGGAAATGATCTGCGCAGTGTAAGGATTCCCCGTTTGGCTTCCATAAAAGGTGATAGCCGTGAACACGCTGCGGACATGCTGACTTACCTCGGACAGAGCTTCAATTCTCTGATCGAGCATTCTTAGCCTGCGTCTTTGCTCGAGGTGAATCTGCAGCGCGACAAGACCCGCAAGAGTCCCGATTATCAAATTGGAAACTGACAGCAGCTTCGGAATCGAAAGGCCGCTGCGCAAAAGAACAGCGTCCAGTCCCGCCGCGATTGCTGTTGCCGTGAGGCCGGAGACGACACACGGTACGAGATTCGACAAGGTCCACACCGGTTTCTCTACCACCATATTTAGCCATTCCTCCCAGTAAGGTGGGGCCGGGTTGCAGGCCGGGAGCAATTCTCCAAACGCTGCAATCTCCTCCCCTACTGGTAAATGACATCAGAATGGGAAAAAGGCCCATGCGCTTTAGTAATGGGCCGCTGTCGCAAATTGCGAGTTGAGACCCATTCGGCGCCAGGCTGTTTCTCGCGCCGTCAATCACCTTTTCGACCGCCGTGTCGAGGTCCGCAGTTTGACCCGCAATTGCCTTATCTCCCTAAAGAAACTTTTCTTGATAGCCGTCTCGGTCGTCTCCATCAGGCCGGCAACCTCCTTCCATTCGTAACCCGCATCTCTGAGCGCAAGCACCGTGCGAGCCCGGTCACTAAGACATCGAATGATCCGCTGATAATCGATGCGGGACTCGACTTCTCGCGCCCAGTCTCCTTCGGCCGCCAGAGACGACATTTCCGCTGGACCGCCAACCAGTTCGAGGCGCTTCAGCTTGTGCGCCTGGCGATGAAGTACTCGCCAAAAGGTCACGAGCAGAAGCCCTGTGAGATTCCTCGAACAAAGGGGTACGCCCGTCCGGTCGAGATAGGCGGAAACCTGCGAAACGGTGACCTCCATTAACTCGCCGACCGACGCAGTCTCGCCCAGAACAGATTGGGTCTGTTTGCATACGCGTTCCCACACCTCGCCAACCGTTGTGCGCACATCGGACCGGAGGGTTTTTCCGGAAGCATCGATCTCTCGGTCCCACCAAAATGAATGAACATGGAGTATGGACATAAATAAATGGGTTGGGGGAGGGGCATAACCATGCAGCTTTCAGCGACGAACTTATAAAACGGAGACTCCTTATATCCGATTTGGGAATTGCCTCTAACACCTCTCTCGGGCAACCCTGTTGAGACCACCAGGCAGTCATATTTCTTCTCGTACATGCAGGTTATTCCGCACGTTAGTAACCTCACGGTACGCACTCCGTGGGGATGAAGAGGAACGGTCTACTGAATCGTCAGTTGCATTTGCGCGGCATGCGTCAAAGCCCCCGATGTCGCCTGTACGCTGATGGTGTAAGTTCCAGCAGGTGTGCTGGAGTCAAGAGGTTTGTTTCGGAACATTGTGTGGCCGCATCCCGTCAGGGTGGCGGCTACCAGTAAAAGGATGATCATTCCGCTGCCTCTTCTCTTGATACCAGGGACCAGAAGGCAACCGAAAGCCAAAGACAGGTATCCGAACATCGCCAACTCTGGTCTGTGCGGGAAGTGCGGTTCTGTTGTGGTCCGACCTGGCGTCACAGGCGTTCCGGTCGTAGTAATCACCAGTTTCGCCGAGATGACTGTTTTCCCGTCGAAGGCTGACGTATCCGGTGTGATTGAACAAGTGGCGCCCTGGGGCGCGCCAGTGCATAAAGTGTTTACGGAGCCGGTAAAACCGTGGAGAGGAATCAAAGAGACTTCGGCCGTAAGCGTATCGCCCGGAGCGAGCTGGGCCTGGACCGGATTGATGGAGATGCTGAAGTCCTCCTCATCACCGCCGATCTGGACTACCGGTGTCGCCTCATTAACAGTTTCAACAAAAGTGGTTGATCCGTCAGAAGAGCCGGGGGAGCCTGCGGCCTGGTAAACGGCCACAATCTGATCACTGCCAACTGGCAGATTCGAGGTCGTGAAGCTCGCCATCGAGTTAACAACCGGAATCGTGGCGAGAATGTTTTGTCCGATTACGAACATTACGGTTCCGCCACTTACCGGGCCGCCCAGCGGTGAGTTGACAGTAGCTACCAATGTCACGGCTTTCGTCACAATCTGGGGATTGGCAGAGCTGCTGACTGAAACGGTGCTGTGCGAGTCCACAACGGATTCAACCAGCGGTGAGGATTGTGATGTCGCGAAGTCATTGTCGCCGGAATATGTCGCGGTAAGGCTGTGATTGCCGGGCGACAGATTAGACACGGACAGGGTCGCGGTGCCGGTCTGGTTCAGCGACGCGGACCCCAGTTGCAGTGCTCCATCAAAAAAGGCCACGCTGCCCGAGGGCAAGCCTGAAGCCGACGCAACCGTGACCGTCAGCGTCACGGTTGCAGTATTCACGGCCGGGTTCATCGACGAGGTCAGCCTCGGCTGGGCGGTAGCCTTATTGACCACTTGTGTCTCCACGTTCGATGAACCCTTAGAAAAATTTGCGTCACCCCCATAAACCGCTGTGATCGAGTGTGATCCAGGCGTGAGCGTGTTCACGGTGAATGTGGCGGACCCGCTGCTGTCCAGCGTGGAAGTACCGAGCACCAGGCTTCCATCATTGAAGGTGATGGTCCCGGTGGGAGTTGCCGTCCCCGGAGCGCCGCCCGGTGGTGACGGCAGAACCTGGACAGTGAACGTGACTGCCTGTCCGAAGGTGGAAGGATTAGGCACAGATGTCAATGCAACTGAAACCGAGTTTTTTGAAACGCTCTGCGTGAGCGTGCTTGAAGTCGATGAGAGATAATTTGTACTTCCCGCATAAATTACCGAAATGGTGTGAGACCCTACGGCGAGAGCCGAGGTTGTCAGTGTGCCGGCCCCAGTGCTGTCGAGAGTCGCCTTTCCGAGGACTGCTGCCCCGTCCATGAACGTTATTGTCCCCGACGGCACACCACCTCCGCCGCCTGACGGACTGACTGAGGCTGTCAGCACAACAACCTGGCCGAAGACGCTCGGATTTGCGGAACTTGAGACGGTAGTGACCGTGCTGCTTTGATTAACGACCTGGCTGATCGCTCCCGCAGCGGGCACGGATGATGGATTGAAGTTTCCGTCTCCCGCATAGTTGGCAGTAATGTTGTGACTGCCGACTCCCAGCGAGGTCACAGTGAGAACGGCTTTCCCGTTGTTGTCCAGCGTTGCAGTCCCAAGAGGGGTATTGCCATCGCTGAAGCTCACTGTTCCCGACGGAACTCCTGCCGCGCCCGAAGCGCTGACGGTCACGGTCAATACCACTGCCTGCCCAAACACACTGGGGTTCGGACTGGCGCTAATGCTGGTGCTGGTATTGCCCTTGCTCACTGTTTGCTGAACAGGTGTAGATGCGGAATTCAGGAAGTCAGTGTCGCCGGAGTACGATGCGGTAATGTTGTGGCTTCCGACGCTCAGCGTGGCCGTCGTCAATGTCGCCTTCCCAGTGTTGTCGATAGTGGCGGAGCCCAGCACGGTTGCTCCATCCGCAAAACTGACTGATCCACTGGGAACTCCGCTGCCGCTGCCCGAAGCTGAAACAATCGCGGTAAGAGTGACAGATTGACCAAACGAGCTGGAGCCCTGCGAACTGGCCAGCGAAGTGGCGCTGGCGCTCTTGTTCACTACCTCGGTTATCGGGCCTGATGCAGATCCCTGAAAGTTGCCGTCGCCGGCATAGGTCGCCGTAATGCTGTGCGAACCAACCGAGAGCGATCCAGTAGAGAATGTTGCCTGGCCAGATTTATCGAGTACTGCAGATCCGAGCGCCGCGGTCCCGTCACTGAAGGTGACACTACCGCTGGGTGTGCCCCCGCCGGAACCTGAATTTACGGCGACTGTGAATGTGACTGTCTGACCAAAGGAACCCGGATTGGGTGAACTCGTCAGATTGGTGGTGCTGCCGCTCTTATTCACTGTCTGGATGACGGATGGCGAGACGGATGCCTGAAAGTTGCTGTCGCCCGCGTACGATACGGCAACGCTGTGCGCGCCGGCTGCCAGTGTCGCAATCGTGAAGGTAGCCTTTCCCGAATTATCGAGCACCGCATTACCAAGCGTGGTGCTCCCATCGGTAAATGTCACATTGCCCGTCGGGACTGCCGGTCCTCCGGATGCGCTGATGGACGCAGTAAGCGAGACCGTTTGGCCGAAGGTGCTGGGATTGGGAGCGGCTGTGACACTCGCGGATGACGCACTCTTGTTGACCGTCTGCGTAGTTGCGCCCGAAGCCGACGGCTGGAAGCTGCCGTCGCCGGCGTATGCAGCCGTGATGGAATGAGTTCCGGCACTGAGTGAGCTGATCGCCAACGTCGCTTTACCAGTGTTGTCCAGTTGCGACGTACCCAGAATCACGTTGCCATCGCTGAAGCTCACAGACCCTGATGGGATTGCTGATCCGCCGCCCGACTGCGTGACCGTCGCAGTCGCAGTTACCGTCTGACCGAATACGCTCGGATTCGGACTGGTCCCGAGTGCGGTGGCGCTGTTCGCCTTATTGACCACCTGAGATTGCGGAGAGGAAGCCGAGGCCGAGAAGTTGCTGTCGCCCGCATAGGCAGCAATGATGCTGTGAGATCCAACTGCCAGGGAGGAAATGCCGAAGCTCGCACGGCCCTGTCCGTCAAGCGTCGCTGTCCCAAGGCTCGTGGCGCCATCCGAAAGCGTTACCGACCCGGTCGGAATCGCGGTTCCAGGCTGTGCAGTCACTGTCGCGGTAAAGGTTATCGTTTGGCCGAACGTGCTCGGATTGACAGAGGTGACGAGAGCTGTTGCGCTGGACGCTTTGTTGATCGTTTCAGAGAACGTGCCTGACGAAGCCGCAAAGTTGGAGTCACCCGAATAATTGGCGGTTATGTTGTGACTCCCCGATGCAACCGAGTTCGTGGTGAAGCTGGCGCGTCCGTTTGCATCCAGAGGAGAAGATCCAACCGATGTGCTTCCATCGGTGAATGTCACTGTGCCCGTCGGTGTCACGCCGCTCCCGACTGACGCGGTCACAGTGGCAGTGAAAGTCACCGATTGCCCGAAACTGCCAGGATTCGGGGAACCGGTGAGTTGCGTAGCCGACGTTCCTTTTCCGACACTCTGGCTCAAAGCAGGCGATGACGCAGATGAGTAATTTCCGTCACCCCCGTACTGTGCGGTGAGCGAATGATTGCCCGCGCTCAGGGCTGATGTGCTCAGGGTCAACTTTCCAGTTGAGTCCAGTGTTCCACTCAAGATGGTCGAGGATCCGTCGAGTAAGTTAACCGTGCCGGTCGGGACCGCGGCCCCGCTAGCGCCCGAAACGACGATATTGAAAGAGACAGATTGCCCGAACGAACTCGGATTGATCGTACTGCTCAAGGAGACCGTGGGCTGAGCCTTGGTCACTGTCTGGACCAGACTCCCGGAAGATCCCCCCACAAAGCTGCTGTTGCCCCCGAAGACGGCGAGCAGAGAGTGTTGTCCTGGACTGGCAAACGTGGTGGTAAGACTGCCGGCTCCGGTTGGATCTACGGCAGATGTTCCGAGTGTCTTGCTCCCGTCGGCAAAAATTAGAGAGCCCGAGAAGTTTCCGCTTCCGGGAAACTTTGGTTGAATTAACGCCCGAAGCGTCACAGGCTGACTGACGGCAGACGGATTGAGAGAGGATGTCAACGTGAGGGTGTTGGCGCCATGGTTGACCAGCACCGAAATCTGATTCCCTGTGATGCCGGACGTGATGGCGTCAAAAGCGACGGTGTTGGTCAGATGCGCAGCGATCGGGTGCAGAACTCCCGCCGAAACCGGAAACAAATTGGGCGCAAGGAATGATCCATCGCCGCGCCCCCGGAACACTTCCAGGAAATCCTGCCCATTCACGGTTGCCGTTGCTCCGATATCGACATTGCCGTCACCGTCGAAATCGGTGGCCACAACTCCTGTCGGTCGCGATAGTGCCAGGCTTCCGGCTGACTGGAACCCTGCTCCTCCGCGTAGCTGCAGCGCGATCTGGATCGATCCAGGTTGGCTCGCCGAGGTGCCGTTATCGTCTACAGCGATGTCCAGAAGTCCGTCATTATTGAAATCCGCAACGGCGATTCCATCCGGGTTTTGTGTGGTGAGCGGAAGTGTCGTCGGAGCGCGAAACGTCCCGTCTCCATTCCCAGTGCTCAGAAATGTATTGGGAGCACCACCCGCGACCGTCATGAAGATCAGGTCTGAAATTCCATCATTGTTGATGTCCGCGAGAGCTAAATTCTGTATGCTCTGGCCAGAAGCCACTCTGCCAATGGGCGTGAAGTTCCCACTGCCATCGTTGAGCAAAATGGCTACACCGCTCGATGTCGCGACGGCGATATCGGGCTTCTTGTTCGAGTCGAGATCGGCGACGGCGATCTCTGTAAAAGCAAAAAGCCCGGTGACTCCAGGCGGCGGCAGTCCCGGTATCGTAACGCTGACGGGAGGGCGAAATGTCCCGTTGCCGTTTCCAAAGAGGATTTGAATGACAGGCGATGACGAGACGCCGGCCACGACAACGTCCATGTTGCCGTCGCCGTTGAAATCACCCGTCGCGACCGTCAGCGGGTTAGGAATACCCAGTTGAATCGTGCCGGCTGCACTCAGGGTTCCGTCTCCGTTGCCAAAAAACAGGGAAAGAGTGCCGGAACCGCCATTGGCTACAACGACGTCGAGATTACCGTCATTGTTGAAGTCCGCGGCCGCGCTGCCATCCGGCAATTGGCCGGTTGCGTAATTGACTGCCGGCACGAAATTCTGCGCGTGGGACAACTGAAAAGACACAAACAGGATGAACGACAGGATCGTCGCCTTCACTCTGGAATTCATGGACCGTCCTATGGGACACACCTACTCGTTGCGCCATGGGCGGTGGCGAAATACTGTCGTGGTGGATAACTGAGCGATTACTCAGGTTTGTTTATGGCGGGCAGCAATTTGTGTTCATTCTTCTTTTGGCCTGCTTCGTGTGAATGGTCTCGTGACTCTTCAGGTGACCGGACCATAACTCAAATTCATCTTTTGGGCGGCGGTATTGGAATTCCGGAAGCAGCCGCCCAGACTGCTTCCGGAGATAGCCGGCATCCGCGCAGCAGTTCTCTCCACCAAGAGAGACTGGGGAGCCGCGCGGTGACTCACCGGCAAACTGACGTAACAGGACGCTTTCCCGATTCGGCCCTGCCTTTCCGCATTATGCGGACATCACAACATCCTCGGGTTCAGCCCCGTCGATTTCAGCGGCAACTACTGCATGCCCGTCGCCGGGCACAAGCCGGTCCTGTTTGGCGGGCCGTTCATTCCCGTTCGCATCGACAGATTTGGGTCCCTTTTTGTAGCCGCGCTCCCGCACCGGCAACAAATCGGCATGACTTGGCGGGAAGACGAAGTTCTGAACAAAATCCAGGCGCGCGGCATTGAGACGGCGGCCCACGATTTCCCGGCTGTGTTCCCTGCAAAACTCCACAAACGCGTCAGCATCAATGATTCTTCTTTGTGATTTCCCGATCTGGACGATGCGCGTTCGCAACCAGCCTTGCTCGATCCACCTGTTCACTTCAGCGGCACGGATATGCAGTGCCTTTGAAAGCGTCGATGGGGTAAACCAGTCGAAGCCCATTTGGGAATTCGCTCCCAGCTTGTGCAACTTCCCACTGATCGATTTTTCCGACCGTCGCATCATCCTCGCGACTTCTGATAATGGATTGAGTGCAATGAGGTCCAGCAGTCGCTGCTCCTCGGTTGGTGACCAGTAACGATAAACCTGCTTCCCGGATGCTCCGAGCTGCCGAGCGAAGCGCCGGCAGGCATCCCTGGGGTTTCCTGTGATCTGAACAAGTTCCGTAACCAAAGTCTTCAATCGGCCCTCGGGTTCCGAAGTGTTCATGACCTTTGTTTCTTTGACCCGTATAAAACTTTTGACTCGCTCCCTGGCCTCCATGGACCAGCGAAATGTTCTTGCTGTTCGCCCTGTATCCATTGACAACGATGATTTGAGAAGCAATCGCTGGTGCGAATCTAGACCAACTGTTCTCTGTGCGACTGTTCTTCACAAATCCCTCCTACTAATAATTGGCAACCAGAGCGGAAAAAAGCCCAGGATGCCGCAAACTTTTTTATTTCTTTGGTAACAGGGACGGGGCGGACTTACTAGCATTGGCAAGCGCATTCGCGCTTTAGTCCCGAACGGGTAGATCAATCGGAACTTTTGTCTAAGACGTTTACGACCAGTCTTGTCGACTGACGATACCGCAACGCTCATTACAGGTTGGGTTGGTCCTGCCACGATGATTTTAAGAAATGCTTAATCAAGGACCAGCCTTAACATCGACTCGCGTCATCAAGTTATGTGTTGAGAGGGCTAATTGTCGGTGGTAGGTCCGAACGCGGCGCTGACACGCTCTGGACTTCCATGCCGATTTGGGAAACACTAAGGAGAGATGCCAGTCGCAATCGACGAAGGAGACTTGACATGAAGAATCAGCGGGTAGAGCCATCAAACAACGGTTGGGATATTCCCCCTGCAGCGGTGATCGGTTTCAACCTGTTATCATTCGCCGCGATTCCGAAAGTGGTATTCGCACAAAGCAATCCATCAGTCTGTGCTGGTTGCTGCATTCTGTTTTCGGTGCCCTGCCTAATGTTCGTCTCCGTCTATGCGGTCCAGAAACGACAAAGGCTGAGAATGCTTGGAGCGGGCAATACAAGAACTGCCGAGATGCAGGACTCAACTCTGCATGTGTTGAGTTGGTTGACGACTCTCAACTGCGTCGTAGCAATTGTGCTTCTTCTAGTTGCCGTGGGCGCCAGGTTTCACAACGGCCCGCTGCATCCCATTCCGTTCTGAATCTTCGGGAACAGCGACACTGGGGAGGCGAAATGATCTGGGCGGGTGATCGTTGGCGAAGCGCCGATCTTTGCCTACGTGGCATGGGAGCATCTTATTTGGGTCGAATGGGCTTTTTCTGAGTACGAGCTGCTTTGGCGCGAATGGCTTTCAGATCATTCAGGCAGGGCCAGCATCGTGTGATGTGCAAGAGAATGTTGCGATCGACCGACGATCCGTTGGTGGGCGCTCCTGCCAACGCGGCCAATTTGGAGCGATTCGGACATCCCACACGGTCTGGATTGGGATGGTCTTGTTTCGTTACAGTTTCAAAAGCCTCAAGCAGGTCCCTTAACTCTGTCCGCTCTGACACAACGTCCTTTCACGAAAACCGGCAGCGAGCGCTAAAGGAGGTTTTCGGTATGAAAGATACCTCTCGCATTATTGGTATGCAAACGAACAAATCTGAATTGGCCAGATCGCCGCGCACATTTGTTTTCCAAATCCTAGCCTCCCTGCCGAGAGCCGGCGACAGCCTCCTCCTCCCGACTGACTTCCTCGAAGACAACTTGGATTATTAAACATGCCTAATTCCACAATTGGGAACGTCAATCACGAATTATTGGGCATACTGATTGACAACACAGTTAATTGGGATTTTTACTCAACTATGGACTTGCCATGGCCAGCCGCTCGTCGCGCTTTCAAGTCCGGCAAGTGAAACAGAACTGGCTCGGGCAGTCAATGTCTTAGGCCCTGCGCGTTGAGGCCTTGCTGTGCCGAAGTTTCGAAAATACCTTCCGCCGTGGTGGGACCGGGAACTCGATGAGTCTTCGAGACCAATTCGTCGAGACGTTCGCGAGGCCGCTGCCAGGATCTGGGAGCGCGTGTGCGCTCAGGTTTATAAAGTCCTCGGAGATTTTGCTGAAGCTCCGGAATTACTTGAGGAGTCCGTGCAGCGAGTCTCGCTGTATTTGGACAAAATAGGCGAGCCACCAACAGATCCCGGGGGACTGCTTTTTGTTGCTGTCTATCGCCTGGCTCGCCGCAGAGCGCTGCGCCGCGAGCGTATACAGTCGATCGGAGGTCTTAAGGAGCTATCGAATCTTGTTGCGCCAGCAGTTTCGCCAGATTCTTTGGAACGTCGCCTTTTCGTCGACCAAATATTAAGGACGCTTCGCCCTGAAGGTCGCGCCATCCTGCGCCTGAGGCTTAATGGTCTAAGCTGGGACGAAATTGCGATTATGATGCGGCTTGAAGCGTCCATCCTGCAGAAGAGATTCTGGAGGGATGTTCGAAGAGCTCACTTGCAGTTGCTGGAACCACGCACCGTCGCCACCGTCAGAATTGAAAAACAGTGTGATGAGAAGAAACAGAAGGGAACGACAAAGCGATGTTGCTGAGGAGGAATTGCTGGACGCCCTCGCTCGGTCTGCGACTGGCCATCCAGATGCCACATGGCATATCCATGTAACTGCTCTACAGCAGTTTGCGACTGGCGTTTTAGATGACGAAGCTGAGCGCGAGAGAATCATGGTCCACCTTGGCGGCTGTGACCGTTGCACGAATTATCTGATCTCGTGGCGTACTGGGCTTACGCTAGCAGTCACAGGTAAGACGACTCGTTGAGGAGCAAACAGTCTCAATTCGCCCGCCCCCTTAATCGCGAGACTCTTCCGGCATTTGCGCCATCGAGCGCCTTCTACAGAACGGTAGCTGCAAGCTCTGCAGCAGCAAGCGTTTGGTGAGCAAGAATTGGCTCTTCCCAATATCTGGTCCAATTGGCTACGCCAGATCTGAGAGTCGGCTATGTCTGCGGTCGGGTGAAGAGGCTATACCGAGACGGGTTCATATATCGACGCAGAGACTCTTCGCCCCTTTGCAACCGGTATACCAGGCTACGAGCCACAACGGAGAGAACCCTAGAACACCGTTTCAGAGGTGACCTCTGGCCGACTTCTCTGGCCGAGTTACTTGCCGGCTCGACCGTTGTCAGCCACAGATAAGAATCTGTAGCCGACGAAGTGTAGTGCCTTTGAGAGTTCTATGGATTGCAGTGGCCTGTCCGCTCCTGCTACTTCAATACCCGGCACGGGCCACTTTGTCCGATAGGTATAACAACGAACTTAAGCAGTACCTGGGGATAACCAAACGACCGCCGTCAAAGCATCGTACAAATGCCATGCCAGAGCACTCAATGCTACAACCAGTAATCCCCGCATGATCCTATGCGGCCACATTAGCCACCCGTATGAATCTAGCAAACGCGGTCCTTTGTAAGGAGGGGTGTAGCCAGAACGCTCTTCTTCCTCACGCAGAGGCCCCATCCTCCACGTCAGAAGACCTCGTGCCGCGTTGTAAACAAGCAAAGCTAAACCCAAAATCAAGTACGCTGGCGGTCTTCTCGTTTCCAATAACAGTGTCCATATCGGAACGCGCTCGCACTCCCTCGCAAAGCAGGGTTTAAACTCAGCAATCCGGGTTACAATTCCCGCCGATACATCGGGAGGCAGGCCGCCTTTCGAGGACATGTCAGACATGCTCTTGCTCACTTGTTGTGCGGCGAGGATGGCGTTCTGTTGCATGCCGCTTACAATTTGCCATCGGACAATCGTAAACACTTTGGGGAGCAAAAACATGATGAGTAGGAGCAAGTGAAAAGCAAATTTTGGCCCGGTGTACTCCCGGCGAAGGACAGACCAGGGATCCTTGGCGTCGGCCGAAAATCTGGCTCGTGCTACGTAAGTGTCGTCCAACCGCAGCCCTTTCGTTCCGCGGAGGTTTGCATCTGAAAAATCTGTCTGCTCGACCGCAGCATTTGTCATCACTGAGTCGCTCAGGTTTGCATGAGAAAAAACAGCACTCTTCAGAACTGCCCAAGTAAAGTTAGCGGCAAGTACATTTGCGCCGGTGAAGTTCGCACACACAAACGACGCGTATATTCGTTTGCCTTCCACGAATGGGCTGTTGAAGTCACAGGTTTCCAATTGCGCGCCCACAAACGTGGCTGCCTCAGCCTTAACTCCTTCGAACTGTCCGTGGTATATCTCAGCCCCACTAAAATCAGCATGTCGCAGAAAAGCTTCGTTGAATCTTGCGTTGTGCAATTTAGTCTTTCGAAAGACTGCCCCTTGGAGGTGGGTACGATCAAAATTAATTCCCTCTATTGCGCCATCCTGATCTTGGAATGGTTTCAGCAGCTCTGCGACGTCTACCCCATTTAGATTTGGCCAGAGCGAGGGATTTTCATCGCGCCAAGCATTCCATTTTTGCACACCAGTTTTTAGCACTTCTATGTGTTGAGGACAAGCCGACACAATGAATACTCCTCCAAGTTACAATATTTGATTCCGGTCGTTGTGCTTACGATGATTTTTGGTACGTTTACACGTTTGCCTGCCGCCTGAGGCAAGAACTCCCTGTGGGGTAACAGCTGCTACAACTCCCAATCGATCGGCAGTCACGCAGATTGAGCGGGTTAGGGTAGGAGCTTCGGCGCTAACTAACTCTCACGAGCCACGATATGCTCCTCCCTTACAATGCAATCCAACCCGAAGCCCAAACCTAGAGTCTGCAGATCGCTCATTCCGGTACTGGACAGTCGGTTGGGGTTGCTCCGTCTGGCAATTGCCAAGTCTGGGTTAGTACCCGCTCAATTGAGCAGGCGTAGGCGCTTGCGCCGGTGATGTTTGGATGACCGGTGGAGTCGATGCGGCACGTCTCGAAACCGGCAAACTCACCAAAGTAAGCCTGAAGGCAGGGCGCTTGCCGTTCGAAATATTCCTCATCAAATCCCGAAAAAACGGTAGGAATCGGCCACAGCCAGGCTTTTGGCGCCCCGAAGGCATTGTTCGGACCGAATCGCACCTCAACGAACACTATTCTCTTCGAAGACAGCGCGGCGTTGGCTGCGGCTACTGCGTCGCTAATCAATTGGTTGGAAAGATCGTAGAATAGCTTCGCATTGCCTGCGGACGTACTGCGAGCCTGAATCGCCTCGGACGGAACAGCGCGGGCGCGGTAGGTCTGCAGGCGCATCGAAGTCCTGTCTTGCGGAAAAAACTGTCGAAAAAAGTTCAGCAGGTCAGCTATGTCGCTCTTTTCCGAGATGATTGGAAAATATCCGGTGATTACTATGAGTGCATTCGGATACAGTGTCGCCACTTGGGTGAGCATCGTTCTTACTGGATCTCCGCAATGCTCGGTAGTCGAGTTTCTTACCCAGGCTTCATTGCGGCTGGGATTCACGATTTCGAAGGCCCCGACGTCATTGATGCATCCATCCAGCAGCACCAGCTTGACTTGATTGCGATCTTGCTCGTTCAAGCATTGAGCCTGTTTGACCACCACCGGATATCGGTAATTTGCAGATCCCGGAAATCGACGCCCGTCGTCTTGTCCGTTATCTTCCAGCGTAGCGGCCGAGTGTGCGAGAACTACTAAATCGACGCGCACTTTCTGCGCATCGGCGATCCATTGGGCAACGAGCGATCCAAACTTGTGGAATTTGTTTTTGTTCGGAGTATCTGCGAGTCCATTACCCCAAGTCGTTGAATCGCCCAGGATCAGCATTGGAAATGAGTTTCCTGTTCCAAAGTGAAGCGAATCGTTGACCATGCAGGCTGGGCTCTGCGCAAATGCCAATATCGAACTCATGAACACCAAGGTAAGCGTCAGTGCAATCTTCAACCTTTGACCTCCGTTAAGTCTTATGTTTCCCAGTCACTTGCAATGGGCCAGCGACTTGACCACAGGTAAATCGCAGGCAAATTCCGAAGCAAAATCGGAGAGTAGAAATCCGGCATGGTTTGTACCGACGCGTACCGCAGTCGCCCGCAGTGTCACCTGCTCTGAAGGTTGGTATGCGTTGGAAAGAGCGGCCGAGGCAGCGGATGCGGGCATGCCCGACCAATTGAACCCTTGATCAGTGATGACACTGTGCAGCAACACGTGACCAAGTCTCCTAGAGAATGCTGCGGGCGGGCCAAGGCGGACATAATCCTGCTCGCTCTCTTTAGCAATCAACGGGAGAGCGAAGGAACGCATGAACTTGCCATTCACGTTGTCCGCCAGAGCGACACCATAGTGAAGACCGAAAGCCGAGCTTCCGGAACCGAAGCCCGCAGGTTTGCCTACAAAAGCTGAGAACGACGCAGTTGCCGGTGGCACTGCCAAGGTACTCAGCGAAAACGACTGGCGTAAGAAATTCTGCCAGTCTTGTCCAACATCCTGCGCTTTTGCCGAAGCGATGCAGGCAAACCAAAGTACGATCAGAATTCTCGCAAGCATAAGTTAGGTTAACGAGGAGTGCCGCGGGAAGCCGCTGAGCACTCCTTGCTCCGCGAGCGTTCCTTTGAAGGTAACGACGAGCAGAATATTGTTTGAGCTCGACGGGCAATGTCGCTCTTCTCCCGGTCAATCTGAGGCTTCGGCAACGCCTGTGGGTTTTGAAGCTCGGATGGACGAAGAGAATAGCGGTCGCTAGCCGCTGCGTTTTCAACCTGGATCTTGGCGTCAGCGGGAACGGGAACCGTTCTCGATTTTCGGTAACGGCCTGCAGTCAGGGCCATTGTTGTTAGCGATTGCTGATAACGTGCATGTCGGCTCGCCGGTGTTGCCGCTCGCCCGTCGGACTCTTCCGTGCGGTCGCTCAATGTCAGTAGTTGTTGTTCCGTAAGGGCAGTCACGCCGTATGGAGGCTGTTGGCAGTCGGTCTCGTCTTCCTGCGCCCCGGTCCACTTAACGGTCAGGAAGAGTTCGGCCAAGTCAGCTGACGACGCGTCAGTAAGTGAAAACTCAACCAAAATACCCTGACCAGGAATGAAGTGTATCGTAGGAAAATGGATGTTGCTGGGATCTGTAGTAGCGAATTGAGTCTCGGGGGACACAAGTTCGGGCGTTCCAGTGCCACTGTACGGCAGCAGAATCTTTACTTGCTTTCCACCCAGCGGATGCTGCTGGGTTGAGCAATCACCTTCATCGCCAAAGTTGCGGGCAAAGAGTGCCCACTTATTAGCTGCACGGCTTGCATCCACCTGCAGGGCCACCGCATAGGCCGGATGAAGCTCACTTCGACATCCATGTACGCAGTCCAGCCCGAACAGTCCATAAACGACTCCTCGGGGCGGGACATCAGCGCAAGCTGGATGTAGCTGCTGTCTTACTGGCACGTACGCGTTGCGATTTCCGTTGGATTCATCATAATTGGCATCCAGGATGGCTTGGTGCAGGCTATACCACCAAGGACTGGCAAAGCGCGCCATGGTCTCGCCAGAAGCGAACTCCACTTCCATAAGTCGCACATCCGGAGAGGACTCGTGTTGCTTCGAGAGTCGATCATTCTCCGCAGTTACGCCTGCTTGGTCGTCGCGGACAAGTTGAAGATTTATGTCGGAATCATTAGCGAAGTTCATCCAGCCAAGCCGACCTTCCAACGTAGCAGGCGTCCAGTTGATGTGTCCGTTGTAACCACCGCTCAGTGCGCTTCCAATGAAGCACTGGTTCCACCATGGCGCTGGATCGCGCGTCGTCGTGACACTTTGGTCCGTACAGTCTGCAGAGTCGGGTTTCTTAAAGCAATTGTCGTTGTGGGAAGACAGCGGCAGTTCATGTTGGGGGCCGGAGTGCAAGGCCCAGTCCGGGTCGTCAGGCGAGCCATTCGGGTCATAGCGCGAGCAGGTGACTGTCATTTCCTTTTCCGACTTTGACGCGCAGTATTGTTGGGCAAAGACATCGGTGCCTGCGATGAGGAACAACAAAGTGATCATTGAAAGTCGGCGCGCCGGCATTCGGAGTATGGCCGTGCAACCGTTTAATACCAAACAACAGGATGCAGTCAGCACGGCTCGGATGCAGGTTGAGAGTTTGTTGCGCGGATATGACCATTGAATACCAAGGCTGCAACTCTGCGTATTGGTGTTGAGCACGCGATACACCTCCGGAGAATTGGTCACACGAGAAACTATTTATAGTTGCGAAGCAGAGCTATGTCAACTATTTCTGATATGGGACCACGACACAGAATGCTAAAATGGGAACTATAATGTTGTTCCCCCACAAAGCGAATAGCTAACGCCTTGTCCTCCCCTTTCGCAATATGTGAATCAACACTGGGCACCAGTCTGGTCGAGGATTGGTCTTCTACACTCCAGAGGTTTGCGAAAACGGATCGAGTCCTAACCACAAGTCAAACCTCCTCCAAACTGGTTACACCCTCTTGCACGGTCGGGACATTGGTCGGCACCCGGATGAAGGCCGAGATGCAAAATGTTGAAATCCGCAAGCGGGCTGTCGTTTGAAAGCTGTCTCCGTAGCTCTTGCTCCGGGAAGAGCTGTCGGCTTTCCCTGGAACAGGCTGCTAAGAGCCACGACATCATCTCTTGTGTTCGGTAAATCCCGAAGTTGAGCGCCAAATAGCCGCTCACGCCCGAGCGAGTTCTCAACATTGGGACAGGAGTGGCCTTAACTTAAACAACTGCTTGATTAAGCATTATTAATGACGTCCGTACTCTTGTATCTTGGGAGAGTAATCACTTAGCTTATCGCACTGTACTCACCTAAGGAGCGTTCACGTGAGAATACAAGTTCTCTTCGCAATCGCAGTTCTTCTAGTGCTGTCTCCGTTTTCGCGTGGACTGTCAGCACAGACTCTGTCAGGTAAGCCAATAGATGCATGGATAACACAGCTGAGTGATCTTAATCCAGGGGAGCGCTTTGTTGCTGCGCATCAATTGTCCGCGTGCG
>Ga0070730_10000838_pt1 | contig 32618 bp, 26 predicted proteins | sample Coa_R1_3_FD_66447 | JGI IMG/M metagenome (GOLD analysis project Ga0070730, IMG submission 66447) | Surface soil microbial communities from Centralia Pennsylvania, which are recovering from an underground coalmine fire - Coalmine... | ecosystem: Environmental > Terrestrial > Soil > Unclassified ... | reverse complement strand
GCCGGTTCAGACAGGCCGAGCACGTCCACGCCCGCCAGGCGGATCTCGCCACCCTCGATCTTGCCGGGCGGCTTGATCAACCGCAGAATGGCCAGGCCCGTGGTCGATTTCCCCGATCCGGATTCGCCAACCAGTCCGAACCGCTCCCCTTCGTGCAAACGAAAGCTGACCCCATCGACAGCCTTCACCGGGCCGTGACGCGTGTGGAAATAGACCCGCAGGTCTTTGACTTCGAGCAGATCCCGGCTCTTGATCGTCACGTCGTGCTCCTGAGCCGCGGATTGATGATCTTGTCGAGGCCGGCCGAGATCGAAAACAGCCCGACAAAAATGAGCACGATGATCACGATCGGCGGCAGCCACCACCAGACCAGGCCGCGCATCACGGTTGTGTAGTACAGCCCCCAGTAAATGGTCATTCCCAGGGTCGGCTGATTCTGCGGCCCAAGTCCCAGGGCCTCGAGACCAATCGACGCCAGGATCGCCGTGGCCACCGAGCCGACGAAGCCGGCCGCCAGATATGGCAGCAGGTTGGGCATCATCTCTTCCACGATGATGCGCGGATCGCTCGTGCCAGAGAATCGGGCGACTCGAATATAGCTGCGTTCGCGCATCGTCAGAACCTGGGAGCGGATCGTCCGCGTCGGCCACATCCAGGCCAGGGCCGATACGACCAGGGCCTCGGTCTGGACGTTGACGGCGCCTTTGGTTGACGATGCGATGACCACGAGAATGAGGAGTCCCGGGACAGTCAGGAACACATCGGCAGCGCCGCGCAACAGCGTGTCCGCGTATCCCCCGTAGTAGCCGCTGACGAACCCAAAGACGGTGCCAATGCCGAGCCCGATGACCCCCGCGATCAGGCCGATCGTCAATGTCTGTGGGGTGCCGACGATGATCACGGCGAGCAGGTCCCGGCCGACGGTGTCAGTGCCCAGCGGGTGCTCGAGAGATGGCGTGAGATCGGGGATCTCGACCCCGACCTTGGCGCCACCGACGTCCACGAACAGCGGGCCCACCAGACCCAGCAACACGATCGCCAGGATGATGACCAGCCCGACGGCCAGCTGTCGGTAGGTGAACAATCGGTCGAGCCAGAGGTTCACGCCAACTCACTCAGTAGGTGATCCGCGGGTCAAGTGCCGGCAGCAGCAGGTCGAGGACCAGCGTTGCCACACCGATCGCGACGATCACCATGAACGCGACTCCGTAAATCACGAAGTAGTCGAAGCTGCGGATGGCCTGATACAGCAGATTGCCCACGCCGGGATAGGCAAACACGACTTCCACCAGGATGGCCCCTGAGACGACCCGGCCCATCGACAGCGCCAGCGAGGTGATCTGTGGCAGCACGGCGTTGCGCACCCCGTAGCGCAGAAAGATCCGGCCGGGATTCAGTCCCTTGGCTTCGGCCAGGGTCATGAAGTCCTCACCCTGCACCGTGACCATCATGCCGCGCATACCCAGTGCCCAGAAGCCGAGGTCGGCCAGGACGATCGACAGCGCTGGCAGAATCGCGTGTTTCGCCGCGTCGACCAGGAAGGGTGGGCTCCAGTCGACGGTCAAGCCGACGCTGTATCCGCCGCCGAGCGGGAAGGCCTTGATCACAAAAGCGAACAGGTAGATCAGGATCAGCCCGAGCAGGTAGTACGGGATCGCGGACAGCGTCAGCAGGGGCGGAGCTAGCACCCGGATCACCCCGGGGACGTGCGACCACGCCATGAACGCGCCCAAGACTGTCCCCAGCGCGAAGGTGATCAGCGTCGCCAGGCCGACCAGGACGATCGTCCAGGGCAGCGCCACCAGGATCATCTCCCCGACGCGGGCCGGGAAGAAGCTGATGGAGAAGCCGAGGTTGCCCTGCGCCAGGTCGACCAGGTAGTTCAGGTACTGCTTCCAGACCGGCTGATCGAGGCCGAAGCGCTCCGAGAAGGTGCGCGTCAGGACGTCCATGCCTGCCTGAGCCGCGCCCATGGAGGTCACTTTCAGCAGCGCTTCCTTGATCGGATCGGCCGGCGACAGCCGCGGGATCGCGAAATTGACGGTGGCTGCCGCCCAGACAACGACGAAAAAGACGCCAACCCGGCGCAGAACGTACTCGAGTGCCATGACCAAGACCCGGCTTGCGCCGCGACGCTACCCTTTCGGTTCGAGCCGTGTCAATTGCGTGACGCGTTTGACACCGATTTCGGAGGGCCAATAGAGTGGTCCCGTCTGCGGCCGGGTGGGGGGGAAGGCCGCAATCGTGTCGAGACCGAGCGGCGGCTAAACCAGGTCGAGACCGCTCGGGAGGAGGCGTCCCAATGAACGCATCGCGCGGCTCGTCCACATTCCGCCTCAATCGTCGCCAGCTGCTCACCCGATTCGGCCTGGCCGGACTCGGCGTCGGCGTGCTCGCCATCGCCTGCGGGCCGAGTGCCCCGCCGCCGGCGGCCGCGCCAACCACCGCACCTGCCGCGCCTGCCGCGCCGCCCGCGGCAGCACCGACGGCCGCGGCGGCCGCGCCAAAGCCGACCACCGCGCCCGCGGCGGCGCCGACTCAGGCACCAGCCCAGGCGGCCGCGCCGACCGCTGCGCCGCAGGCGGCCGCGGGTGGGCAGTTGAGCACCGTTCCGCGCAACCAGACGTTGATCGTCATGCAGGGCGGGGCCAATGGCCAGAATCCCGACTTCGCCAACATGAACATCCGCACGACTGGGGGATCGGTCAACGGCTGGCACAGTGGCCCGCTGCAAACGATGGCCGAGCCACTGATCATGTTCGACGTGCTGACCGGCGAGTACGAAAACTGGCTCGCCGAGTCATGGCAGTACAACGCCGACTTCACCGAGCTCACCACCAAGCTGCGCAAAGGCATCGAGTGGACCGACGGAACGCCGTTCACGTCCAAGGACGTCGTCTTCACCTTTAACACCGTTCGCGACCACCAGGACACGATGGTCCACACCGCCGAGATCAACTTCCTCAAAGAGGCGCAGGCCGTCGACGATCTGACGGTCAAGTTCGTGCTCAACAAGCCGAACCCGCGCTGGTGGGCGACCACGCTGACCAGCAACCACGGGGTCGTCGAACAGTTCTACCCCGCGAGCGCGTTCCAGGGTCAGGATCCAACGACGTTCACGTTCTACGACCCGGCCAAGGGCTGGCCAATCGGCACCGGTCCGTACAAGCTGGTGCAGGCGACCGCCCAGCAGAAGGTGTTCGACCTGAACCCGAATTACTGGGGCGCCAAGACCGGCTTCAAACCGTTGCCCAAGATCCAGCGGGTCATCTTCCTGCCCAGCCAGGACGACACGCTCGCCACGCAGCGCTTGATCAGTAACGAGCTCGACATGTGCAAGATCGTGCCGGTTCCGACGCTGAAAAGCGCGTTCGCGCAGAACGCGAAGATCATCACCTACAGTGGTCAGGACACCCCGTACGGCTACACCGACTGGTGCCCTATTTCGCTGGGCTTCAACGACAGCGCGGCGCCATTCGACAAACCCGAGATGCGCCAGGCGATCAATTTCGCGATCGATCGCACCAAGCTGGTCAACCTGGCCGAGTCCGGCGCTGGCGTGCTGGCCTACCACCAGTTCACGCCGTACGTCTGGTTCCAGAAGTTCGACCAGGCGATTCAGCCCGCGGAGCAGAAATACGGGCTGGACGCCACCGCGCATCCTGACAAGGTCAGCCAGCTCATGGGCCAGCTCGGCTACACCAAGGGCAGCGATGGCAAGTGGGTCGACGGCACTGGCCAGAAGCCCAATATGAAGATCGCCGTTCCGGACTGGTTGAAGAACTACGGGCCGCCACTCAGCCAGCAGCTGCAGGACGCCGGCTTTGATGCCACGTTCGACACGTCACCGGGGTTGGACACGCAGGTGCAGACGGGCGAGCAAGCGCTGTACTTCGGCTGTCAGGGACCGGCGGGTGTCAAGGGCATGGACCCGTACTTCATGCTGTCGATCTTCACCTCGCAGTACTACCGGCCAACCGGCCAACCAGCGCCAATCTCCTGGGCGACCTCGCGCTACCGCAACCCGGCGTACGACGCCATCGTCGAGAACATCAGCCCCCTGTCGGTCGACGACCCGAAGACGCTGGACTACTTCACGCAGGCCATGGACCTCTGGTTCAAGGACATGCCAATGGTCTACGTCTCGCAACTGATCATCCGCTACCCGATGAACACCACGTATTGGACCGGGTGGCCGTCGAAGGAGAAGCCGTATGGGTTCCCGCACTCCTGGCAACAGGAGCTGATGAAGACGCTCTTCACTCTCCAGCCAACTGGCGCTACCTGAGGTGACCTCAGGTCCAGAGTCGCCTGGTCGCAAGGCGCGCGCCCTCGGCGAGGGCTTCGAGCTTTGCCCAGGCGACGGTTGGCGGGATCTCGGCGTTGCCGGCGGTGGACGCGAACCCGCAGTCGTTGCCCGCCATGACGTTCTCGCGTCCGACCACCTGCGCCCACCGGACGATCCGATCCGCCACCACCTCCGGATGCTCGATCATGACGTTGGAGTGCGTCACCATGCCCGGGATCAGCACTTTGCCCTCGGGCAGCGGCACGGTCTCGAACAGCCGCCACTCGTGCTCATGGCGCGGATTGGCGGCTTCAAACGAATACGAGCCGGCGTGGATCTTGAAGAGGATGTCGAGCACATCCTTGAGCTGGAGGTCACTGACGCGCGGCCCAAAATTGACGCCGTAGCACGTGTGATACCGGATCCGGTCCTCGGGTAATCCGCGCAGCGCGTAGTTGAGCACTTCGACGCGTTGTTCGGCCAATCGACGGTACTCGTCGAGCGTCAGCTCCGGTCGGCCGTCCCAGGCGCTGACCATGGTGGGATCGTCGATCTGGACCAGCAGCCCGGCGTCGAGAATCGCCCGGTACTCCTCGCGCATCGCGTCGGCGAAAGCGGTCGCGTACTCCTCGGCTGACGGGTAGTACTCGTTCGCCCAATTGCGAGGAAATGGCGCTGCCGCCGGCAGGAACACCTCGTCGATGCTGAGCCCAGCCAGCGCGCTCTGGAGGTTGCCGATATCGCGCGCCAGCTGCGTGTGGCCGACGTATGTGATCGGCCCCACACACACCCGCGGCGCGACGCGGATCACGTTCGCGAACGGGTTATGCTGGAGGACCCAGCTGTAGTAGTCGGGAAACATCCGCGCGTCCCGGCCATCCGGAGCAAGTGCACCGGTCGGCACCGGTAAGCCACCCGCGGGCATGCGGGCCTCAAAGCCGGTCAACCGCGCCAGCACGTAGCCGCCAAAGCTCGGCTTGCCGCACTCCCCGTCGTTGACCACGGCGATCCCGGCCTCGGCTTGCTTGCGGACCATGCCGGCCACAGCACGCTGCAGGTCGACCTCGAAAGCGGTCTCGTCGATGGCCGCGCCGGACTCTCTGGCGCGCATGACTTCCAGGATCGCCGGCGGGCGCGGCAGGCTCCCGGTGTGCGTTGTCAGCACGCGGCCGATGCTACGTTTCATCTGGTCTGGCCTGATGGTAGGCGGCGCCAACCCGCTTCGGCACGCACATGAGCCAGGCATCGACGACGAGCTCGCGCATCTCGGCCTCGTCGATGGCGGCCAGATTGACGTGCAGCCAGTTGTAGCGCATGTCCGCTTTGCCGGGCAGCATGAATTTGGCGGGCTCAGCGGCGACCGCGACATCGCGCCATTCCTTGGGGAACCCGAAACCCATGACGCGCTGGTCGCGGGAGAACGCCAGGTAGACGATCCGGCCCACGCGGAACTTGACCCGGCCGCGCACAAGCGCCTCATACGAGAGCGGCAGCGAGACCGCCAGCGCCCGCACGTCCTCGATCGTCACCATCCGCTCAGTGTCGCACTGGGCGCGCAGCCCAGTTTGGAAACCCTTGCACGCGTACGCGGATCCAGCTGGCCACGGCGAGCCGGAGAGTTTCGGCCTCGGCGGCTGGGCCGGCGGCGGGCTATGGTTCGCCTTCCCATTCTTCACGATGATGTTCCGGGCGCCCCACACGTGGCGGACCAACTTAAAGGTTAAGTTCAGGTCGGAGGCGGATGGGACCGGTGGCGACCCGCGGCATCCTGACGCGCCCGGCCAGGCGCCGCGCGCGGCGCGGCAACCGGGCCAGGAACTGCTGGGCGTCGTCGAAAATGGTGTACACGGAGGGGATGACCCGCAGCGTGAGCAGCGTGCTGGTCAGCAGCCCACCGATGACGGTGGTGGCCAGCGGTGCGCGCCACTCGCCCCCATTGCCGAGCCTGGCTGCCAGCGGCAGCATCGCCAGGATCAGCGCGGCGCTCGTCATCAGGATCGGCCGCAAGCGCGTGGGGCCAGCCCGGAGCAGTGCGGCGGTGCGGTCGAGCCCCGCGCGCCACAGATGGTTGGTGAAGTCGACCATCAGGATGGCATTCTTGCCAACCAGTCCAGTCAGCAGGATCATGCCGATCATGCTCATGATGTTGAGGGTGTTGCCCGTCAGCGTCAGGAGCCCGAACGCGCCGACCAGAGCCAGCGGCAGGCTGAGCATGACGATGAGCGGGAACAACACGCTCTCGAAAAGCAGCGCCATGACCACATACATCAGCACAATGCTCAGGCCCAGCGCCTCGATGATCTGCAAGAACGAGTCGTTCTGGTCTTTGACGTCGCCACCCTGAGAAACCTGGTAACCCGCCGGCACGTTGAGTTTGTCGATGCCGGCCTGTACGTCGGCGGACACGGCGCCGGTCGTACGGCCGGAGACGCCGGCGCTGACGGTGTACGCGCGCTGCCGATCGCGGCGGTCGACCTGCGTCGGCCCGCTGACCGCGTTGACCTGTGCAACGTCGCCGAGTCGGATCGTGGCGCCGCCGGGCGTGAGGATGGGAATTTCGGTGATCTGCGCAACCCGCGCGCGGTCATCTGGATTGAGGATGACGTCGATGTCCCAGCCTTTGCTGCCCGCCGGTCGGTACGTCCCGACGGTGCTCCCCGTCAGACCAGTTCGCAACACGCTGCCGATCTGACCGGCGGTCAGACCGAGGTCGGCGGCACGGTCGCGGTCAATCGTCACCATCAACTCCGGCTGGCCGACGACACCGCCGTCGCTGACGTCGACCGCGCCCGGCACGCGCCGAACGATGTCGGCCACCTGCCCGGCCAGGGAGGCCAGGACTTGCTGGTCGTCACCCTGGATGCGGACCTGGACTGCCGCGCCGCCCCCGCCGCCGGACAGGCTGCTCTGCGGTGTCGCTTTGAGCGTCATGCCCGGAATGTCCGAGCCGAACGTGCGCGCCTCGTCGGCGATTGCCTGCGAGCTACGCTGCCGATGTGTCTTGTCCGCGAGAATGACGTGTACCTGAGCGAAACGACTACCCGAGCCGCCGACGGTGGTGAACACCTTGTCGACTTCGGGCACGCGCATGAGCCGCGCTTCAATCTGGGCGGTCGCGTCGCTCGTCGCGGCGAGGGGTGTGCCCGCGGGCATCTCGATGTCGAGGGCGAGGCGGCCTGAGTCGTCCGACGGCAGGTACTCCGACGACAGCACACCGGTGGTGACGAGCATGATGCCGCCCACGAACGAGAGGACAGCGAACGCCACCACCACCCAGCGGAGCCCGAGCGACACACGCAGCGCGTGGGCGTACAACCGCCTTCTTCAAGACGTCCTCGGCGCGCTGTTGGAGTTGGCCGAGATCCTCGTCGCCGCCGAGCGTCAGCTGCATGATCGAGTTGGAGTTGCCGTCGACCATGGTGACGGTCGGCGTTTTGGTATCGGTCGGCAGGTCATTCCGGATGGCATTCACCTTCTGTTCGACCAGGTGAGGGCTGTCTTTGGCCGTGTCGGTGAACTTGATAGCCACCGTGGACAGGCCCTCGACCGATGTCGACTCGATCGAGTCGATCTCGCTCACGCTGCTGACCGCGTCTTCGATCTTCTGCGTCACCAGCGTGTCGACCGCGTCCGGGCCGGCGCCCGGGTACGGCGTGGTCACGACCACGACCGGCACGTCGATGCTCGGAAACAGTTCCACGCCCAGCCGCGTCAAAGCCAGCACGCCGAACGCCAGCAACGCGCCGATACCGATCAGGACGATCAGCGGGCGGCGTATCGAAAGAGTAGTGAGAAACATGGAAACACAATCCCTTCGGCCTAGCGGGCCAACGCCACACCGGGCAACTGGGGCGCCACCGCCTGACCGTCGTGGAGGTTGCCTGCGCCGGTCATCGCGATGAGCTGACCATCGTCAATACCGCTGGTGATCTCGGCGAAACTGTCATTCTGGATTCCCAGCTGGACCCCGGTCAGTCCAACCGTGTTGGCGGAGTCAATCGTGGCCACCCGTGGCTGACCGTTTGAGGTGTCGAGCGCCGCGAGCGGAACCAGCAGCGCGTCGTGTCGCTCGGCGGTCACGATGTTCAACTGGGCGAACATGCCCGCACGCAGCCGGTGGGCATCGTCTCTGGGTGAGATGTGTACGGCCGCCGTGCGGCTCTTGCTATCCAGCGTGGGCGAGATCGACGTGACTTCGGCTCCGAAAGGCTCGCCCGGAAAAGCGGCGAGCTCCAGCTGAACCGGCTGACCGGCGGCAAGCTGGCCAAGCTGGCTCTCGGGCGCATTGACCACGACTTCGAGCGACGGCGGAATGAGTGTCAGCAGCGCCGTTTGTGGGCTCACCAGGGCGCCCGGTGCCACGGTGCGCTCGGCGATTGCTCCATCCACCGGCGCCCGCACCCGGGTTTCGCTCAGTCCGAGCTGGGCGATATCGAGTTGTGCCTGAGCCTGGTCCACGGCCGCCTGGGCGCTGCCGAGGTCCTGCTCGGTGAACGGGTTCTCGGCTTTCGCCAGCTGGGCCTCGGCTTGCGCGACGGCCTGTTCTTGCTGTTGGAGGTCGTCGTCGGTGTACGGCTGGCGGGCCTTGAGCAAGCCTTGCTGAGCCTGGTCAACGGCCGCCTCGGCCTGCCGCACGTCTTCGTCAGTCGCGCCTCGCTCGACCGTGTCGAGCCTGGCCTGGTCACTCTTGAGCCGTTCGCTCGCGGCCGTCACCTGAGCCTGCGCGCTCTTGACCTGGACGTCCAGACTGCCGCTCTTGATGGCATTCAGGTTGGCCTGAGCGACCTTGAGGTTCGCCTGGGCCTGGACGAGTTGACCCCGAGCTCGCTGTACGTCGGCAGCCGCCTGCGCGCGCGCCGCGGCGACGCCGCCATTGCCAAGCGCGTCCAGCCGTGCCCTGGCAGCGTTGACCTGGGCCTGGGCCTGGTCGGCCGCTGCCTGAAGCTGGGTCCGCTGGGCGGGAGAACCACCGCGCTTGAGCAGATCGAGTTGGCCCTGGGCCGCTTCGACGGCCGCGTCGGCAGCGGTCACCGCCGCGTCGGCGGCGGACCTGGCACTGCCGCAGGCGGTGCTGTTGTGGGGCGCACCGGGTAGATCGGCGCACGCGCCAGCGGCTTTCTGCTCGAGCGCGGTCTGCTGCGCCTGCGCCGCGCTACGCTGGCCGCGGGCCGCTTCGACAGCCGCTTCGGCCTGGGCAATCGCCGCCTGGGGCGGGCTGTCGTTCTGCTTGAGCGCCGCCTGAGCGGTTGCGAGTTGGGCCGCGGCCGCGTCGAAGGCGCTGCGGGCTGCCTGGAGATCCGCCGCCGACGATCCTGCCAGGCTGGCCAGCGCGGCTTCGGCTGAGTCGGTCTGTGCCTGCGCGCTCTCGACCTGAGCCTGGAAGGTGTCCGCTTGACTCTGCGCGCTCTGCAGACTGGCGGCGTTCTGTGCGCCCAGCGCGGCAAATGCGGCCTGCGCACTGGCCAGGGCATCACCGTCTGCATCGACGGCGCTTCGCGCGGCTTGTCGGACGCCGTCGTCGGGTCCGTTCAACAGCGACTGGAGTCGTGCCTGAGCTGCCGCCAGGCCGCTTTCCCCAATCTTGACGTCTTCGACTCGGCCCCCGTTGCGCATGCTGTGCAGACGTGTCTGCTGTTGCGCGAGTGCCGCTCGAGCCGTGGCCACGTCTTCGTCGCGGGGGCCGGCCTGCAAGGTTGTGAGATGCGCTTGCGCCTGCGCCAGGGCGGCGCGGGCCTGCAGCACCTGCATCTGTGGAGTGTCCTGATCGAGAACCACCAGAGTATCGCCGGCTTTGACCTGGCCGCCGACGTCGACCAGTACCTGCTCGACCCGCCCCGACGCCTTGGGCAGCACGCTGATCTGCTGCCGCGCGCGGATCTCACCGCTGAACGTCAGGGTCTGTTGAATGTCGCCGCGATGGGCAGTCCCGGCGGACACCGCCACGGCGGGTGCAGCTGGTGGCGGCGCCACCGCCGGGGCCTGACCGCACGCCGCGAGGAAGGCGGCGCTGATGACGGCGCCGCTGACAAAAATGCCCGTGCGGGCTCGGTGCGTTGGTAAGTTCATGCTCGCCAGTCTCGGGCGGGCACGGTTGGAGCGGCTTCAGCCCGGTGGTTGATCGACGGGTTGAACTGCCGTCAACCCGCGGGTTGACTCAACTACGTCTTGAGCAACCCCAGTGCTCGCGCGCGAGCCACCACCTGCACACGGCTCTCGGCGTCAAGCTTGGCAAAAACGTGATTGACATGCGTCTTCACGGTCGCCAGGGTGACCACCAGTCGGCGGGCGATTTCCGGGTTGGAGTCGCCCTCAGCGATGAGCTGCAGGACCTCCAGCTCGCGATCCGTGAGCGGCTCAAAGCTTGCACCGCGGGCCGGTTGCTCACGCGCCGGCGTGGGTACCGGTGACTGCTCGGGTATCAGTCCGCCCAGTGCCGCCACCAGCGCTTCGACGACCTTGGGATCGATCACTGAGCCGCCACGCGCCACTTCGCGGATGGCGGCGACGAGCTGCTCCGGGTCGGAGACGCGTTCCTTGAGCAGGTAGGCGCGCCCGGCCGAGCCCTCCTCGAGCAGCGCGCGGGCGTAGACCGGCGCGTCGAACTGGCTCAGGAGCACCACGCCAACGTGCGGGTGGCTCTTGCGCAGCTGCGCCGCGGCTTGCAGGCCTTCGTCCGTATGGGTCGGGGGCATGCGAATGTCGGTGAGCACGACGTCTGGCCTGTGGGTGTCGACGGCTTCGAACAAGGCCGGCAGGTCGCCGCACGCGGCGACCACCTCAATGCCGTCCGCACGGCGCGTCTCGAGGAGCCGCCGCACGCCCTCGCGCACCAGCAAGTTGTCTTCGGCCAGCACGACGCGCACGCTCATGGCGCCGACAGGATACCCCTGGTCGTTGCCGGAAGCGCTATCCCCACCTCGCTTCGCGCGCTGCTTGCGAGTCTCTACGACAGTTCGCGCAGCGCCTCGGCATGGTCGCACGGGTGGAGACCGCGGCTCGCACGACGGAGTCGGGGCTGGCGACCACGACCTGCCGTACCGGTTCGGCCGCATGCCCTCGGCACTCGCGCCCTTCCCATTCTCAACTCACGAGTACGCGCGCCTGCTGATCCAGCGCAGCCGCGTCCGCAGCGCCTGGCCCCTCCGGCCCGACTGCGTCAGCTCAAGCTGAGAGCCGTCGGATTCTAAGCTGTTGAGATGACGACCACTGACACCATCGACCTCGTCGCCAGGGCGTGTCGCATCCTGGGAAAGCTCGAGTTGACGCATGGGGCGCTGGGCCACGTGAGCTATCGGCGCGGCGATTCCGAGACGATGCTGATCAAGGGCAAAGGGCCAGCTGAGGTCGGTTTGCGCTACACGCGCCCGAACGACATCATCGAAGTCGACTTCAACGCGGACCAGAAGTCCGGCCCGGCCGACCTGCAGCCGCCGAGTGAGAGCTTCCTACACATCTGGCTGTACAAACTCAACCCGGAGGTCCGCAGCGTCATCCACGTCCATCCGGAGCACGCGGTGCTGCTGACCATCTGCGACACGCCGATTCTGCCGATCTACGGCGCGTACGGCGGTGGCGTGCGCCTGGCGATCGACGGCATCCCGACCTACCCGCGCAGCGTCACCATCAGCGACGATCGCCTCGGCGAGGAGTTCGCCAGATTCATGGGGTCGAAGCAAGCCGCGCTCATGCGCGGCCACGGGGTCAGTGTCGTCGGCAGTAGCGTGGAGGACGCCACCGTGCGGGTCATGGAGCTGAACCAGCTGGTGACGATGACGTACAAGGCGTATCTGCTCGGCACGCCGCGACCAATTCCAGACGAGGATATCCAGGCTTTCGCGCGGCCCCCGGATCCGAACCGGCGCCGCGGATCAGCCGGCGGTGACGCCGGCACGCTCGCCAACTGGCGCTACTACCGTTCGCTGGCGGGCGAGGACTAGCCGTCGGCAGGCCAGCGCGAGGTTGCCGACCAGCAGACCCAGGAGCAGGTACGACTGCCCGGCGCCGAGCAACTGGGCCGCACAGCTGACGGCTCCCACGAGCACACCGATGGCCACCTGGTCCTCGTAGCGGCTGGGGGACGTCGGCGGGTCGGTCAGCATGAACAGCGCCAGGAACAACGTCGCCTGCAGGAAGGGTGCGCGGAAGAGTTCGGCGACCGCGCTCGGATCAACCACGCTGAGCGCGGTGAACAGCCCGAACGTGGTCCCCAGGAACGTCAAGACCAGCGGGGCCTTGTTGATCCGGTCGACGATCAACGTGCCGCCAGCCAGGAGCACCAGCACGAACGGCCAGCTCAGGTCGGGCAGGGCGCCCCACCAGCTCTGGCCGGTGCCGAACAGCGGCACCGACAGCAACAGCGCCAGTCCGGCTGGGTTGAACACGTGCCACCGCTTGCCGGCGAACAGGTGCTTGGAGAGCGTGGCCAGCGCGCCGACCGCCGCGGTCACCGGTAACGCCGTGAACGGGTCGAGCACGAACCCGACGATCAGGCCCGAGAGCAGCGCCGATGACGGCCAGGTCAGCGGCCGACCCCCGAAGCGGTCCACCGCAAGCTCGGTGAGACTGGCCCCGAGCACCGCCGCAACTACATGCGGAAGGACAACCGACCATCCAATGCCGCTGCCCAGCCCGAGCAGCACGAGAAAAAAGGCCAGCAGCCACCCCTTCGGCGTACGCGCGAACTGACGCAGTCGCTGCTGGAGTGGACCGCACCGTTGCCCCGAGCCCCCGAGATTCCTGCTCTTGAATGGAGCGAGCGCAGCGATGCGGGCAGCGGAGACGCCGCGGTCTTCGAGACCTCGCCTGTCGGAAGGAGTGAGCGGAGGCGTGCCTGGTCGACGGACGGCGATCGCCTGGGCAGGGGTACTGGCGCGCATGGAAGTGAGAGTCCCTTTCGTTGTGTTGGCGCGGGTCACGCGCTTGTTGTGACCGTCGCGGCCTGGACGAGCGCTTGCTGCACGGCCTGTTTGAACGCTTGCGTGCTGGCGGTGGCGCCACTGACGGCGTTCACGCTGGCCGTCTGGCGCTGGACAACTTGCGCTGGCAGTGAAGCGATCTGCGAAGCTGGGAAGGTGGTCGCGACTTTCGTGATCTGGACGGAAGTGATCTTCCCGCCGGAGGTGCTCACCGAGACGGTGATGCTGCCGAACTTACCGGAACCGGTTCCGGTGAACGTCCCGTCCTGGTAACCACTGGACACCGAGGCGCTCGAGGCAGCCGAGGAGACCGTCGTCGGCGCGACGCTGGCGGCCACCGCCGACTGGGTATCGATCGCGGCGCGGGAGGTGAGCAGGCCGGCAAAGTAAATGGCGGCGACCGCGGAAGAGCTCAGCGCGACCAGCCGCCTGGGGATTTTTTTGGCCATGCGCACACTCTAGGCAGCCAACCTTGGCCCGCCCTGAGAGACTCAGCTTGGAATCGCCTGAGGCCGCGGACCTACGTCGACGTATTCACTGGTGTGCAGGTGGTCGTGCAGCGCCGCGATGGCCGCGGACTCATCCCGCGCTTCGAGGGCATCGATCAGGTGCTCGTGCTCGGCGAACACGCGCAGCAGGTAGCCGGATTCGCGGCGCGTGTTGAGTTGCATCAGTCGCACGAATCCGCGCAGCTGACGGAGCACGCGCGGCACCAGGCGCAAACCCGCCCGCTCGGCGAGGGTGATATGCAGCTCTTCGTCGAGGTCGATGAACTCGTCCTCACGCCCGGCCTCGGCGGCGCGCCGCTGGCGCCGCAGCAGCGTGCGCAGATAGTCGATGTCGTCGTCTGACATGTCGCGACAGGCGTGCACCACGGCGACCTGTTCGAGCGCCTCGCGGACCTCGAGTAACTCCCGACGCTGGGCCGATGGAACGTTGCACACGCGCATCTGACGGCGCGCCCCGAGCTCCAGCAGGCCCTCCTGGTGGAGCGCGCGCAGGGCGTGCCGCACCGGTGTCTTGGACATGCCCAGGTGTGTCGCGAGCGCCCCTTCAGTGAGCACCGTACCGGGCGGGTAGCGCCGCTGCAGAATTTCGGACCGCACGTAGTCGTAGGCCGTCGCCGTCAGCCGGCCCGCGCCGGCGTCGGTCCGCGCCGCCGCTGGGCCAGTCATGGGGCGACCGTTTCCGCCGATGTTTCCAGCACCGACGTCGGTCCCAGCGGCGCATGCAGCCAGCACGCCACGGCGCGGTCATCCGGGGTATGGATTAAATCCGGGACTTCATGACGACACCGCTCGAACGCGTACGGACAGCGCGGATGGAAGCGGCAGCCGACCGGTGGATGCGCGGGATCCGGGATTTCGCCGGCCAGCGCCTCCGGCAGATGACCGGCACCGTCGGTGCGCGGAATGGCGTCCATCAGGGCCCGGGTGTAGGGATGCCGCGGCGCCTGCCACAGCTCGCGAGTGGGGGCCGTCTCGACGATTTGCCCCAGGTACATGACCGCCGTGCGATGCGCCACGTGGCGAACGATGGCCAGGTCATGCGAGATCAGCAGCATGCCCATGCCCAGATCGCGGGCGAGCTCCACGAGGAGATTGGCGACCTGCGCCTGGACCGACGCGTCAAGCGCCGATAACGGCTCGTCGAGCACGATGATCCTGGGATCGGCCGCGAGTGCGCGAGCGATGGCGACGCGCTGCCGCTGGCCCCCGCTCAGCTGGTGTGGATGGCGCTCGGCGGTGTCCGCCGCCAACCCGACGCGCTGCAGGAGCTCGGCCACCCGCGCGGACTGGCCGTTGGCCCGCCAGCCGTCCGCGATCTGATCGCCGATTCTGCGGCGCGGGTTGAGCGAGCCGTACGGATTCTGGAACACCATCTGCAAGCGGACTTCGCTTCTCGGGCGCGACCGGCGACCGAGCGCGTGTAGCGGCTGGCCTTCGAACCTCACCTCCCCGGCATCCGGCCGGACGAGCCCGACCGCCGCGCGCGCGAGCGAGGACTTGCCACACCCCGTCTCGCCGACGAGCCCGACGATCTCGCCCGCGTCCACACTCAGACTCGCCCCCGCGACCGCCCGCACCGGCACCCCGTCGCGGCGCATATAGACGACCTCAACATCGCGCACTTCGAGCACGCTCACCCGCGCCGCCTCGGCGACTCCGAACGCTCGCCCGCCCGGCGGGGCATCCTGTCCACGTCGAGCACGCTCATCTCCGGTGACTCGCCGACCCCGATGGATCGCCCAGGCGGCTACGCATCCCAATCCGCCGCAAGAACCTCAGCTCTTGATGAATCTCGCTTCATATCGGGAGGATGGACCGTCAACGGATCCACCGGACAGGCCAAGCGTCGACCTGGCGACAGCTCGATGAGCGGAGGGACCTCCGACCGGCAGGACGCAACGGCGGACGCGCACCGCGGATGGAAGGCGCAACCACCTGGCCGCTCCGACGGGGTCGCCGGTGTGCCGCGAATCGGCACCAGCGGCTGATCGGCGGCCCCGGGATGGGGCAAGGACTCCAGTAGCCCGCGCGTATACGGATGGCGCGCGTGCTGCAGGACCTCGGCGGTCGGCCCGGTTTCGACCAGTCGGCCGGCGTACATGACCGCCACCGTGTCCGCCACCGCGGACAATACCCCGAGGTCATGCGTGATCAGGATCACCGCCAGCCCAATGTCGCGGCACAGCCGATCGAGCAATCGCAAGATGCCGGCCTGCACGGTGACGTCGAGTGCGGTTGTCGGTTCGTCGGCGATGAGCAAGCTCGGTTCGCACGCCAGCGCCATGGCGATCTGGATGCGTTGGCGCATGCCGCCGCTGAACTGGTGCGGGTAGCCCCGCAGTGCGTTCTCCGGATCCGGGATGCGGACTTCCTCCAGCAGCGCCAGCGCCCGGCGGTGGGCCGGTTGGCGATCCATGTGCAGATGGGCCCGCAAGTGCTCGGTCAGCTGGCGTTCGATCGTCAGCATCGGGTGGAGCGACGACGTCGGGTCCTGGAAGACCATCGCCAGCTTCCGGCCACGCAGCGCGCGCAGCTCCGGCAGCGGCAGCGTCAGCAGGTCGTGTCCGTCGAACATCGCGCGACCAGAAGTGCGCGCTCGCGGTGGCAGGAGTCGAAGCAGTGACAGGGCTGTGATCGTTTTGCCGCAGCCGCTCTCGCCCGCCAGACCGAATACCTGGCCCGGCTGCACCTCGAAGTCGACGCCGTCGACGATGCGCAAGGCGCCACTCGGACCCGGCAGCCAGATCCGCAGGTCGTTGACTTCGAGCAGCGGCGTCATGCGCCACGCGCGCGCCCCGTGACGGCCTGCGGATCGAAGGCGTCACGCAGGCTGTCGCCGAGAAAATTGAACGCCAGGACGACCGAGACGATGGCCAGGCCTGGAAAGGTGCCGATCCACCAGCTCTCGAAGTGCTGGGCGCCCGTCGAGACCATCGAGCCCCATTCAGCCGCCGGCGGGCGGGCCCCGAGGCCGAGGAACGACAAACCCGACAGCAGCAGAATCGCGTTGCCCATGTCCAGCGCCGCCAGGACAATGACCGGGCCCGCCACGTTTGGCAGGACTTCCACCGCCAGCGCTCTGGCGGCCGAGGCGCCCAGCAATCGCGCAACCGCGACGTAGTCGGACTCCATGGTCGTGCGGACCAGGCTCCGCACGACGCGGGCGTGCCCCGGCCAGGACACCACCACCACCGCCAGCACCGCGTGCAGCAGGCCCGGACCGAGGGCGGCGACGACCGCCATCGCCAGCAGAATCGTCGGGATCGCAAACACCAGGTCGGCCGCGCGCATCACGATTTCGTCGACCCAGCCACCGAAAAAGCCCGCCAGTGCGCCGAGTGTGCCGCCGATGAGAAAGGCCAGGCTGACCAGCAGCACCGCCAGCGGGATGGACACGCGGGCGCCCCACAGCACGCGGCTGAAGACGTCCCGGCCAAGCTCATCGGTCCCGAACAGGTGGCCTGCCGAGGGTGCCTGGTACAGCCCCGCCGCCTGGTCGAGCGGGTCGTACGGCGCGAGCCACGGCGCCAGCACGGCGATTGCGAGCCACGCCCCGGCCAACACGATCCCCACCACCGCCAGCGGTTGCAGCCAGGCCGAAGCTGCCCCGCGCCTCAGCCACGCGCGCCGCGTCAGCACCACGACGCTCACGTCAGCCGCACCCGCGGGTCGATGACGCCGTACAGCACGTCGACCAGCAGGTTGGCCAGCGTGTAGACGAGCGCGACGAACAGCATGACGCCGACGATGGCGGGTAAGTCGAGCGTCGTGGCGCTGCGGAACGAGTACTGACCGATCCCGGGCCAGGAAAAGATGTTCTCCACCAGGACCGTCCCGGTCATGACGTTGCCGAAGGCCAGTCCGATGACCGTGATCACCGGGGGTGACGCGGCGCGCAGGACGTGGCCGAAGATCACCGCCCACTCGGACAGGCCCTTGGCGCGGGCCGTCCGCACGTAGTCGTTGTCGAGCACCTCGAGCACTGCCGAACGCGTGAAGCGGGTGAACAACCCCATGTTGAAGGCGGCCAGGACGCACGCTGGCAGAATCAAGTGCTGGAGCGCGTTGGCGAGGGTATCCAAGCGGCCGCTGAGCAGCGCGTCGACAACAAACAGCCCGCTGAAGTGGGGCGGCGCCGGCATCCCCGGGTCCAGGCGCCCACTGCCCGGCACCAGCTCGAGTTGATAGAAGAAGACGTACAGCGCCACCAGCGCCAGCCAGAACGAGGGCATGGACATGCCGGCCAGCGACACGACGCGCAGCACCTGGTCGGCGAGCCCGTTCCGGCGCAGGGCGGCCAACACCCCCAGACCGACCCCCAGGACTCCAGAGAGCACGATCGACGTGAGTGCCAGCTCGGCCGTCGCCGGGATGTACTCGCCCAGGTCGGCCCGCACCGGCCGGCGACTCTGCTCGGACTCGCCCATGTCGCCGTGCAGCAGGTTGGTCAGGTACACGACGTACTGGACCGGCAGCGGCTTGTCCAACCCGTAGTGTTCGCGGAATACCTGGACAGCCACCGGGTCGGAACCGGCGCGCTGTCCGAGGTTGGCTTCCGCCGGGTCGCCAGGCACCAGGTGGGTGAGCACGAACGCGATGAGCGTCACGCCCAGGCCGAGCAAGACCAGCGCCACCAGCCGCTGCGCAATGAAGAACCGCAGCGGCTGTCGCGCCCGCCGTCGGGCGTACGCGACCGCGAACGCTCTAGTTCGAGCCGATCGCCGCGAAGTCGATGTACCAGACGGGGCTGTACGCAACATTGGTGAGGTTCTTGGTGGTCACCACCGACTGGCCAGGGTTCAACAGCGGAAAGATCGGACTCTCCTGATTGAGCTTGTTCTGAATGTCCTGGAACTGCTTGCCACGGCTGGTAATGTCGGCGGTCGAACTCGCTTTCGCGCCCATCTCGACCAGCGCCGGGTTCGCCTCGGGCAACCAGCCGGCGCGCTTACCGACCAGCTGGCCGGGTAGAAACGGCAGGTAGTCGTTCGGATCCGGGTAGTCCGGCGCCCATCCGAACAGTCCCATCGGGTTTTTGCCACCGCGATAGTTCGGGGTCGCGATCGCACTCGGTTGGCCGTTGAGCGTGATCGTGATGCCCACTTCAGCCAGACTTGCCTGGATCTTGGCGGCCTCGGCTTCGGTGAGCCCGGTGGTACTCGTCGAATAGTCCAGCTCGACGCTCGGGTTGGTCAGACCCGACGCCTGGAGCTCACTCTTGGCTTTGGCCAGGTCACGGTGGACAGCCGACGCTGTCGTCAGCGCCCCCAGGAACTGCGGCGGCACGACGCCCGGCGCCTGGGCCGCGCCAGCCCCGGCCACTTTGACCAGCGCGTCGTAGTCCAGGCCGTACCGAACCGCCTGCTTGAAGTGGGGATTCGCCCCAAAGGCCAGGACGTCCGGGTTCTCGTTGACGTAGAGGAACGTGAGATTCGGCGACGTGAACGAATTCACCTGCAGCCTGGCATTGCCCTGCAGGCTCTGTGACTGGTCGCCCGACAGACTCAGCACCACTTCATCCGTGGCCTTCTGGATCTCGATGAGCTGCGTCGGCGCCGCCACCTGGCGGTAGACCACGGTCTGGTAGTTCGGCTTGTTTGGTCCCCAGTAGTTCGGGTTCGCCTTGAGATCCATCTCGGTGGTCGAGACCGACGACATGACGTACGGTCCACTGCCTGCGGACGCCGTCTGGAAGTAGTCCTCGGCGGTGTCGGTCTTGTCGGCGCCGGGCTGGTCGCTTCCGCCGTGGGCCTTGATCACCGTCGAATTGATGACCCCCAACGCCGGATTGGTGACGATGAACGGAATCGCCGGGTTCGGGTCCTTGCTCGTGATCACGAACGTGGAGTCGTCGGGAGCCTCGACCCCGGTCACGCCGTCGAGCAGGTAGACCGGCGTGTCGTGCAGGTTGAGCAGCCGGTTGTAAGAAAACGCGACATCGGCAGCTTTGAGCGGCGTGCCGTCAGAGAACTTGACGTCCTTGCGGAGTTTGAAGGTATAGACCTTTGCGTCTGGCGAAGCGGAGTACGACTCGGCCACGAGTGGCACCGGGTTCGTCGTATCGCCCGGCTTGAAGGTCAGCAGGGTGTCGTAGACGGCGTGGAAGTACGGGTCAAAGTCGAAGTCGACGCCGCCTCGGTCCGGGTCGGTGTCCTTGGTGGTGAACGAGTACGCGTTGGCGATGACGAGCGTCTTGCCGGTCGTACCGGCCGGCGCGGCGGTGGCAGCGACGGCTGGCGCAGCGCTCGCCGGGGTGGGTGCCCCACCCGCTGGCGCCGCCGGGGGCGCGGCTGGCGTGCAGGCCGAGGCCACCACCAGGGCGCCGCCGAGGCCTGCCAGGACCAATAGCCCGGGCCGTGGACGGTTCATTGGACACTCCTTGGGGTCATGAGATAGCTGCCGCGCAAAGAAATCTTGCTCCATGATAGAAATCCTGCCAGGAGGTTGTCACCTTGGTCCGCGTGCTTCTCACATCGCCCCTCGAAGCCGAGCTCGTCGAGCGTATCGCGACGCTTGATCCGCGCCTGAGCGTCGTCTATCGACCTGACCTGCTGGCTGAACCCAGGTATCCGGCCGATCACCATCCGTCCATCGCACGGTCGCCCGAACAGGCAGCCGAGTGGGCCGGTCTGCTGGCGGAAGCCGAGGTGCTGTTCGACGTCGATCTACCCAGCAGCACTCCAGACCTGGCCAGGCACGCACCGGCACTCAGGTGGATCCAGTCGAGCAGCTCGGGCGTGGGCGAGTGGGTGCGGCGTCTCGAGCTGGTGGACAGCCCGATCATCGTGACCAACGCCGCTGGTATTCACGCGACCCCGCTGGCGGAGTTCGTCGTATTTGCGATGCTTTACTTCGCCAAGCGCTGGCCGCTCATGGTCGCCGAACAGCGGGCGCACCACTGGGAGCGCTGCGCCATCGACACGTTGCTCGGCAAGACGGTCGGCATCGTCGGCCTGGGCAGCGTCGGTCGCCACGTAGCGCGGTTGGCGAAGCCATTTGGCATGCGCGTGATCGCCACGCGGCGCAGCGGCGCGGCTGATCCGCTGGTCGACCGGCTGTATCCGCCCGGCGAGCTGCACACTGTCCTCGCGGAGAGCGACTTCGTGGTGCTGTGCGTGCCGCACACCTCTGAGACCGAAGGCCTGATCGGTCGCCGTGAGCTCGCGGCGTTGAAGCCGTCGGCGGTGTTGGTCAACATCGCGCGCGGCATCGTCCTTGACGAGCCGGCGCTCATCGACGCGTTGCGCTCCGGTCGCCTGGCCGGCGCGGCGCTCGACGTGGTCGCGCGCGAGCCCCTGTCAGCCGAGAGCCCGCTGTGGGACATGCCCAATGTGCTGATCACCCCGCACAGCATGAGCACCGCGTACGCGGAAAACGCGCTGCTCGTCGACCTGTTCTGTGACAACCTGCGCCGCTACCTGGCGCACGAGCCGCTCCGCAATCAGATCGACAAAGTCCGCGGGTACTAGAGGAAGGAGAACCAGCATGGAGAGTCCGACGGCACAAACTTCTGCGACCGCGCGTCGCCTCCGAAGGCGGGAGGTCCTGCAACGCCTCGGCGCGAGCGTTGGGATCCTTGGTTTTGGTTTGCTTGCAGCGTGTTCCCCCGCCCCGACGGCCCAGCCGGCCGCGACAACTGCACCTGCCCCGAAGCCGACCACGGCGCCGACTGGGGCGCCTGCGACTGGCGCGGCGCCTGCCGCGGGCGCATCACCGGCGGCGGTAGCCTCGCCTGGGGTAGCCGCCTCGCCTGCTGCGTCACCGGCCGCCGCGGCGCCGACTACCGCGCTAGCCGCGCCGGCGGCGGCCGCCAAGCCGGGTGGCAAGACAATCACGATCGGCGAGTGGCAGCAGGTCTCGATCATGAATACGCTGATGACCAGCGAGGGCGGCAACGTCATCAGCGGGACCAAGCTCGCCCTGCGCGGCCTGCTGTTCACCGATGCCGCGGGCGCGCCGGCAGGTGAACTCGCGGCCGACGTGCCTTCGACGCAGAACGGCGGCATCTCGGCTGACGGCAAGACCATCACCTACAAGCTGCGCCCCAACGTCACCTGGCATGACGGACCGCCGGTCACGTCCGCCGATGTCCAGTACACGTGGAAGGCGATCATGCAGACCGACCACAACGTCGCCAGCCGCTACGGCTACGACCGGATCGACGCCGTCGACGTCCCGGACCCGCAGACGGTCGTCGTCCGCTACAAGGATCCATTCGCACCGTGGGCCACGTTGTTCGACGTGGTCCTGCCCCAGCACATCCTGGAGAAGGAGTCGGACTTCAACAATTCGCCGTATCACCAGAAGCCCGTCGGCTTCGGGCCGTTCAAAGTAACCGAGAACATCAAAGGCGACCACACCACCTACGACGCGTTCGACGGCTACTGGCGTGGCCGGCCGAAGGTCGATCGGCTCTTTATTCGGTACTTCGGCAACACCGACGCCGAGCTGCAGGCGCTCAAGGCCAAAGAGATCGACCTGGCCTGGGGCGTGCCGCTGTCCAGCATCCCTGAGCTCCAGGGCCTGGAGTCCCAGGGGATCACGACGCTGGTCCAGCCGGGGCCGGCGGAAGAGCGCTACGCGTTCAACATGGACCACTCCCAGGTGCCGCTCTTCACCGATACACAGCTGCGCAAGGCGCTAGCGCTGGCCGTCGACCGCAAGACGATTGTCGACAAGCTGCTGTTCGGCCTGACGACGCCGGCCCGCGGCGACTGGGACAACACGCCGTGGGAAAACAAAGCCATCACGGTCGAGGCGTACGATCCGGAGCAGGCGAAGAAAATCCTGGACGGACTGGGGTGGGTGCCGGGATCCGACGGCATCCGCCAGAAGGCCGGCCAGCGCCTGGCGTTCGATCACACCACGACCACCGGCAGCCAGCTTCGCGAAAACGTCCAGTTGTTGATCCAGCAGAATTTCAAGGACGTTGGCGTTGAGATGAGCATCAAGAACCAGCCGACCGACCAGCTGTTCGGCTCGTACGCCGCCGGCGGCGTGTGGGCGCGCGGCACGTACCAGATGGGTGGCTGGACGACGGGCATCAACCTGCCGGATCCGGACCTTTCGTCGCACTATCTGTCCAAAGAGATCGCCTCCGACGCGAACCCGACCGGCGCGCAGTCGTACCGCTACAGCAACCCGCAACTGGACACGCTCTTCAATCAACAAGCCACCGAGCTCGATCCCGTGAAGCGCAAAGCGATCTTCGACCAGATCCAGCAGATCGTCCACGACGACTACATCTGCATCTGGCTGTACGACTCCACCGCCGCCTGGGGAGTCCTGTCCCGAGTCAAGAACTTCGACCAGACCGTAAAAGCCCCCTTCGGCGGCTTCCACTGGGGCGCCGAGAATTGGGACGTCGCCTGAGCCGCTACACCCCGTGAGCACAGTCCCGCCCGTATCGCTTCGCTCGCTCCCGCCGGATACGTACGTTCCCCTCCTTGCTGGTACGAACCTGCATGCAGCGAGCGCAGCGATGCGGACAAGCTGGAGCGCTGCACCCTGATGGGCCGCTATATTGCGCGGCGGGCGATCGAGGCTGTGCCGCTGCTGGCGCTGGTCTCGATCATTCTGTTTGCGATCATTCAGCTGACGGGCGATCCACTTGCCGCCTACACGGTGGACTCCACCTTGACGGCTGAGGACATCGCCCGGCTGCGCCACTTCTATGGGCTGGACCAGCCGCTGCCCCTCCAGTATCTGCGCTGGCTGGGCAACGTCCTGACAGGTAACTGGGGCACGTCCTTCGTCAGCAACCTGCCGGTCGTGGAGTTGATCGCGCAGCGGCTGCCAAATACCCTGCTGCTCGTCCTGAGCGCGTATTCCATCATTCTGGTCGCGGCGACAGTGCTCGGAACGTATTCGGCCGTCCATCAGTACTCGCCGTTCGACCACGTCGTAACCACGCTCGCGTTCGTCGGGATTTCGATCCCCAGCTTCTGGCTGGGCCTGCTGCTGCTCATCTTCTTCGCCGTGCAAACCCGCAACCTGGGCTTGCCGTATTTCCCCGCCGGTGGGATGTACGACCTGGCCATCGGGCCAACCATCCCACAGGTGGCCTGGCACCTGGTGCTGCCGTCCATCACGCTCGCGACCGTGGTCGCCGCCGGCTATATCCGTTATGTGAGAGCGTCGATGCTCGAGGTCATCCGCCAGGACTACGTCCGCACCGCGCGGGCAAAAGGCCTGTCCGAGGCCGTGCTGCTCCGCCGCCACGCCTTCAAGAACGCGGCCATTCCACTGGTGACGCTGATCGGGCTGGACTTGCCCCGCTTTCTCTCTGGCTCGGTCGTCGTCGAGTCGATCTTCGCCTGGCCAGGTATGGGCCGCCTGTTCTGGGAGGAAGCCCAGCGCACGGATATTCCCGTGGTGATGGCGGTCTTGATGTTCACGTCGGTGCTGGTCATCCTGTTCAACCTGCTCGCCGACGTGGCCTACGCCTACCTGGACCCGAAGATCCGCTACGCGTGACGATAGCCCTCACCCCCAGCGTCGCGGCCCCGAACGCTCCATCCGCCACGCTCTCCGTCCTGGCGTGGCGAAGGTTCAGGCGTCACCGCCTGGCGTTGATCGGCGCGACGGTCCTCGGACTGGTAGTGGGCGTGTGCGTCGTCGCCCCGTTGCTGGTTCCGGAGTCGGCTGCCAACCGCGTCGACCCAACGCTCTTTCGCGCGCCGCCATCGCCAGCGCACCCGTTCGGGAGCGACGACGTCGGACGCGACATCCTGTGGCGCACTATCTATGGCGGCCGGATCTCACTGGCTATCGGCGCGCTGTCGATCGCGCTGGCCATGAGCATTGGGGTGGTGCTGGGGTCCGTAGCAGGGTACTACGGACGCTGGACGGACAGCCTGATCATGCGGCTCACCGACGCCATGCTGTCCATGCCGTCGCTGCTGCTGCTGATCGTGCTGACGCGGATCCTGGGCGCCTCCGTGTCGACCATCATCCTGGTGATCGGCCTGCTGAACTGGATGCAGGTGACCCGCATCGTGCGGGCCAACGTGCTGTCACTCAAAGAACAGGACTTCGTGCTGGCGGCGCGCGCGCTCGGCGTCAACGACGGGGCCATCATCTTCCGTCACGTGTTGCCCAATACCCTCGCCCCCGTCGTCGTGGCGGCCACGTTGGGGGTGGGCTACGCGATCATCCTGGAAGCTTCGGCGAGCTTTCTCGGACTGGGGGTCCAACCGCCAACCGCGAGCTGGGGCAGCATGCTGTATCGCGCGCAGGGGCTGATGATCCAGGCGCCGTGGGTGGCCATCTTCCCGGGCCTCCTGATCCTCGTCACCGTGATGGCAATCAACTTCCTGGGTGATGGCCTGCGGGACGCCCTGGACCCACGCGCGCAAGCGTGAATCCAGCCCGTCGGCTTCAATGTGGGGGCTGGCCCCCGTGTCGGGCGTGCGGCGATACCGCATTCTGCGTCCATCAACAACAGCTGAGAGGTGGACACAATCATGCGGATTGGGATTGGACTGGGGCGCCTGCAACTGCGTCAGGCGCTGGTCGTTGGTGCCGTGGTAATCGGCAGCACCGTAATGGGGGGTGTGGCCCAGGCAGCCGGAGTGATGCACATTCCGGGCGTCGACGGCATCATCCACGCCTGCTACAACGAGGACAACGGCCGACTACGCGTCATCGACCCGCTGGCGCGCAAGTGCACCGAGGATGAGCAGGTCCTGCAGTGGAACCAGACCGGTCCGCAGGGACCAGCGGGTGCACCTGGTATCTCCGGCTATCAGCAAGTCATCGAGACCATCAACAACTTCAACCTCGCCGCCAGCACCGAATCGGTGCATGTCGTGAAATGTCCGGCTGGCAAGACGGTCCTCAGCGGCGGCTTCATCCTGTTCGGTACCAACGGTTTTCTGTCCAACAATACCAACGGCCCCGTCGATTCGACGCAATGGGCCGTCTCCATCTACAACCCGAGTAGCGCCAACACCGTCAGCGTCAACACCGTCACCTTCTACGCCGTCTGCGCAGTGGTCAGCTAGCCGAGCTCGCGCAGGTACTCCCGCAGCACCGCCAGGTGTTGCGGGAACGCCACTTCTGGCTCCGCGATCTCTGGATGCCACTTCTTCTCCCACTCGACCGAGATGTAATCTCGGTACCCCCGCGCCTCGAGCAGACGCAGCGCCTCTTTGACCGGGACCACACCTTCGCCCAGCAGCAGCAGCTGCCACCCGTCGTCCGTCCGTCGCGCGTCCTTCAGGTGCACATTCAGGACGCGATCGCCGAGTGCCTCGAGCGCCTGGGCCGGCGTTTCGCCCATCCGCGCGGTATGGAACAGGTCCCAGACGGCGCCGATCGCCGGACTGGGCGCCAGCGCGAGCGCCCGCGCCACCGTAACCGCACTCGCGAACTCGTCGTGCGTCTCGACACCGACGCGTACGCCGGCCTGCGTGGCGTGGTCGGCGAGGCGCGCCAGCATCTCGCCGACGGCGTCGATGCTGCGCTCGAGATCAAGCTCCGGCGGAGTGCGCGCCGCAAAGCAGCGGACGACTGGCACGTTCAGCTCGGCGGCCAGGTCGATCCAGGCGTGCGCTTCATTCAGCGTTGCCTGTCGCACCTCGGGCTCCGCCGTGGCGAGCCGGACCGACGTGGCCAGCACCGTCACCGGCAACTCGTCACTCGAGAAGAGTGTCCGCAGCCGCCCACGGTTGGCGCGCACGGACTCGAGGCTAATCACTTCACCGTCGAGCAAACGCAAGTCGATGCCCGCATAGCCATAGGCGCGGGCGTTCCTGGCCGTCTGTTCGAGGTCCCAGCCCGGTGCGCCAAGCGTATTGAGGGTAAATTTCATACAGTCACCTGTTCAAAGGTTACCTGCTCGCGCGGGCAGAGCCAGCGGTTATGATCGCCGGTTGCATGCAAACGCTAGCCCTGACCACCGCGGAACTGCAGCAGACGAACGCTTACTGGCGAGCCTGTAACTACTTGTGCGCAGGCATGATCTATCTGCGCGACAATCCGCTGCTCAAAGAGCCGCTCCGCCCCGAGCACTGCAAGAATCGGCTCCTGGGACACTGGGGGTCAGATCCGGGTCAGACCTTTGTGTGGGTCCATCTCAATCGGGTGATCCGCAAGTATGACCTGGATATGATCTACATTTCGGGTCCAGGCCATGGCGCGCCGGCGGTCATCTCGAACTGTTATCTGGAGGGGACGTACTCGGAGATCTACCCGGAGAAGAGCCAGGACGAGGCGGGGCTACTCAACCTGTTTCGAGCGTTTTCATTTCCTGGCCAGCTCGGGAGTCATTGCACGCCCGAGGTTCCCGGGTCCATTCACGAAGGTGGCGAGTTGGGCTACAGCGTCTCGCACGCGTTTGGCGCCGCGTTCGACAACCCCGACCTGATTGTGAGCGTCGTGGTCGGCGATGGCGAGGCAGAGACCGGACCACTGGCCACCGCCTGGCATTCCAACAAGTTTCTGAATCCGATCCGCGATGGCGCCGTGTTGCCGATCCTGCATCTCAATGGCTACAAGATCGCGAACCCGACGTTGCTGGCCCGCATCTCGCCCGAGGAGCTCGAAGATCTGTTCAAAGGCTACGGCTGGACGCCGCACGTGGTCGCGGGTGATGACCCGGACACGATGCATCAGCAGATGGCCACGACGGTCGAGCGGTGCGTGCAGCAGATTCGATCCATCCAGCAAGTGGCCCGGCAGACCGCGAAGCCGGAGCGGCCCCGCTGGCCGATGATCGTCCTCCGCACACCCAAGGGCTGGACTGGACCAGGACAGGTCGACGGCCACCAGGTGGCAGGCACCTGGCGAGCCCACCAGGTGCCGGTGTTGGACGTGCAGTCCAATCCAGAGCATCTGCGGATTGTCGAGGAGTGGATGCGCAGTTATCGACCAGCGGAGCTCTTCGATGCGCACGGTACGCTGGTTCCCGAACTCAAAGCCCTGCCGCCCACCGGAGCGCGGCGGATGAGCGCCAACCCGCATGCCAACGGCGGCAAACTGCGCAAGGCGCTCAGTCTTCCAGACTTCCGTGAGTATGCTGTCTCGGTCGACCATCCAGGCGGGCAGGAGATCTCACCCACCGAGACGCTGGGCAAGTATCTGCGCGACGTGATGCGCCGTAACATGACTAGCTTTCGTCTCTTCAGCCCAGACGAGAACGCATCCAACCGCCTGCAAGATGTGTACGCCGCCAGCAAGAAGACCTGGCTGGCGGAGCTCCGACCGGAAGATGCCGACGGCGGTGACCTCGCACCGGATGGCCGGGTGATGGAGATGCTCAGTGAGCACACCCTCGAGGGCTGGTTGGAGGGCTATCTCCTGACTGGACGTCACGGGCTGTTCAGCACGTACGAGGCCTTCGTCCACATCATCGACTCCATGTACAACCAGCACGCCAAGTGGTTGGAAAAGTCAAAGCTCGAGCTCGACTGGCGGCATCCTATCTCCTCGCTCAATCTGCTGATCTCGTCGCTTGTCTGGCGGCAGGATCACAATGGTTTCACGCATCAGGATCCTGGGTTTCTGGATCTGGTCAGCAACAAGAGCGCCGATATCACGCGCATCTACATGCCGCCCGACGCCAACTGCCTGCTCAGCGTGGCGGACCACTGCCTGCGCAGCGAAGACTACGTCAATGTCGTTGTCTCGGATAAGCAGCCGCACCCGGTCTATCTTGACATGGACGCCGCGATCATCCATTGCACGAAGGGCATCGGCATCTGGGAGTGGGCCAGCAACGACGGCGGCGCGGAGCCAGACCTGGTGATTGCCAGCGCTGGCGACATCCTGACCAAAGAGGCTCTGGCCGCGGTCGTCATTCTCCGGGAGAACTTCCCGGAGCTGAAGATCCGGTTCGTCAATGTGGTCGACCTGTATCGCCTGCAGCCGGACACGGAGCATCCGCATGGGCTCTCCGCGCGTGACTTCGACTCCCTGTTCACGCGCGACAAGCCGGTGATCTTCAATTTCCACGGCTACCCCTGGCTGATCCACAAGTTCACCTATCGCCGAACGAATCACGCCAACATCCACGTCCGGGGCTACAAGGAAAAGGGCAACATCAACACCCCGCTGGAGCTGCTCATCTACAACCAGGTGGATCGCTTCGATCTGGCGATCGACGCGATCGATCGGGTGCCGAAGCTGCAGGGGCCGGGCGCGCACCTCAAAGAGTGGCTCAAAGGCCAGATCATCGAGAGCATCAACTACGCCGATACCGAGGGTCTCGACAAACCCGAGATCCGGAACTGGAAGTGGCCCCAGGCCGCCAGCTGAGCATCGGCGCGCTCATTCCGCGGCGACACCGGCTGCCCGCGCCGCTCCGCTCGCTCCTCCGCTCCGGCACTCTGGGATAGATGACTTGCAGTCGCCCTGCGGGAGCTTGCTGAGCCAGCCGCGGTAGCCGCTCGTCGCTCACGGTTGACCCAGAACTGGTCTGGGCATGCGGGCTGCATCCTACCCGCTGGGGTGGCTAGACACTGCCCCGGCGGGTGTGGTGGGCCGCTGGCTCCCACGCGATGATCAGTGAATACTCCATCAGGAGGAGCGATGAAATGGCGATGATCACCGAACGGCCACCGACCGCGGCTCCACAGGATCCCACGCCTGAATCGCCGCGCACGCATACGCAACGCTCGAGCTGGCTCAAGCGCTACCAGCAGCATCTGTGGATTGGCGGCGTGAGCCTCGCCGTGATCGTCGCGTTCATCGTGCCGAATGCGCTGGCGCCCGTGGCGCCGACGGGCACTCAGACCGTCGGCAGCGCGCCGACGATGACCGCGATGCCAGGTATGGCAGCCGCCGCGAGCCCGGACATCAAGCCACTGCCCGCCGATCTGAAGCCGCTCGGCGCGCCGCAGATCGCGCCGCCCATCACGCGGACCGAGCCGGCGTACGTCAAGTTCAACCTGGAGACCAGCAAGGTCACGGCCCTGATGGCGAATGGAGTCGCCTACGAGTACTGGACGTTCAACAATACCGTGCCGGGACCCATGCTCCGCGTACGCGAAGGCGACACGGTCGAGATCGACCTCAGCAATGCCGCGGACGCCGGGGCGATCCACAGCATCGACCTGCACGCGGTGAGCGGGCCAGGCGGCGGGGCGAAGGTCATGCAGATTCTGCCGGGGGACGATGGCTCCTTCAAGTTCGAGGCGCTCACCCCGGGCGTGTACGTCTACCACTGTGCGACCCCGATGGTGGCCCAGCACATTGCCAGCGGCATGTATGGTCTCATCGTGGTTGAGCCCAAGGCCGGACTGGCGAAAGTCGACCACGAGTTCTACCTGATGCAGGGCGACTTCTATCTCCAGGGCCAGCGCGGCGACCAGGGCCTGCGCGCCTTCGACGTCAACAAGATGCTCGACGAGCGGCCAGACTACGTGCTCTTCAATGGCGCCGTCGGCTCGCTGACCGGTGACAACGCGCTCAAGGCGAGCGTCGGCCAGTCGATTCGCATCTTCTTCGGCGTGGGCGGCCCAAATCTGACGTCGAGCTTCCACGTGATTGGTGCGATCTTCGACAAGGTCTTGCCAGAGGGCTCATTCACGAGCCCACCGGAAACCAACGTCCAGACCACCCACGTCTCGGCCGGCGGCGCGACCGTCGTCGAGTTCACCGCGAAGGTGCCCGGCACGTATTCGATCGTCGATCACAGCCTGGGACGCATGGAGAAGGGCGCCGCGGCCCAGATCGTGGTCGACGGCCCCGACCAACCCGACCTGTTCCAATCGATCAAAGCCGGGGCCGGCGGCTCCGGCGGCCACTAACGAGCCGTCAGTCGAGCTCGGACGTCACGGGTCCCAGCCGACCCGTCGTCTCAACCTCCAACTCGGCCGCGAGTACGCCTTGCAGCATGTCCGCGAGCGAGAGCGGTACTCCGGCGTTGCCGTAATAGGCCGTGTCGGGCGGTGGGGGTGAAGCCACGAGATGCGCGACTTGCTTGCGGAGGCGTCGATGTGCCTCGACGTACCGCGCATGCGCGTCCTCAGGCAGTGCTTCGTCCAGCCACGCCGCGTAGGCGTACCAGCGGGCCACGTGGTGGAGGACTCGTTCGAGGGTCCAACCGCCGTTCGGCGGCTGCCAGTCCAGTTGAGCGGGCGTGAGACCGGCGGCGCGGCGCGTGAACAGCGCCATGACCCGATCGACGCGCCAGAGCCACGCCGCGAGCTCGGACTCGGTCACCGGAAAGGTGTCTTCATCGAACGTGACGTCCGACGGCGCCCAACCGTCGGTCGGCACGGGCACGACGCCACGATCCTGCCAGTCGAGCCACTGCTCGAGTTGATTGAAGTGGTCGAGCGCGTGATCCGCCACGCGCCGCAGGATCTTGCGCGGCGTCATCGGATAGATGTACCCGTCTCGAGCGCTGATCGACACGATTCGCGACGGGTCGTACCGGGTCAGGTGCTCGATGTACTGACGCGTTCTGGCGTAGCCAGCGACCAGATGCGCGACCGGATCCGCGGGCACCGGCACCAGGTTGAGCGCCGCAAATGCTTCGAGGTCGGCCAGACTGGCCAGGGTTGCCCGGTCAATGCGGGCGTCGGCGGCGCGAGCCAGCGTTTCCGCGTGGGCCTTATCGAGATCGGTGAGCCAGTGCGCCTCCATATCGGTAAGCGTACTCGGGTATGCTGTCCGTAGTTGACAGCCATTCAATCGCTCGTCGCTCAGGAGATCCTGGACTCGCGCGGGAACCCTACCGTGGCGGTCGTGGCAACCCTCGCGGACGGCAGCACCGGGTGGGCGGGCGTGCCGTCGGGCGCCAGCACCGGCAGCCGCGAGGCGGTCGAGCTTCGCGATGGCGACCCCAAGCGGTACGGCGGCAAGGGCGTCCGGACCGCGGTCGCCAACGTCGAAGGGCCGCTCGCGAAAGTGGCGCTCGGACGCGACGCCGCGGACCAGGCGGGCCTCGACCGCGCATTGATCGACGCTGACGGCACGCCCAACAAGAGCCGCCTGGGCGCCAATGCCATCCTGGGCATCTCCCTGGCCGTCGCGCGTGCCACGGCGCAGAGCCGCCGCCTGCCGCTGTATCGGTACCTGGCTGAACTGGTGGGGCGGAAACCTGGTCCGCTACCGGTCCCCCAGCTCAACATCCTCAACGGCGGCAAGCATGCGGAGAACTCGACCGACCTGCAGGAGTTCATGGTCTTACCCGTCGGGGCACCGACGTTCTCCGAGGGTCTGCGCTGGGCGTCCGAGATCTACCATCGGCTGGGACGGCTCTTGCACGAGCGAGGGCTGGCCACCACCGTCGGGGATGAGGGTGGCTACGCACCGAGTCTGCCGAGCAACGCGGCGGCGGTGGAAACAATCGTCCAGGCGATCGCACTGGCGGGCTACTCGCCTGGCCAGCAGGTCGCGATCGGGCTGGATCCGGCTTCGAGCGAGTTCTACGCGGACGGGCGGTATCAGCTCCGGCGTGAAGGCCGCGCGCTGACGAGCGAAGAGATGGTCGACTTCTATGCCGATTGGCTGGATCGGTTCCCGATTGTGAGCCTCGAGGATGGTCTCGCGGAGCAGGACTGGGACGGCTGGGGGCTACTCAATCGGCGGCTGGGCGACCGGCTCCAGCTGGTCGGCGACGATGTCTTCGTGACGAATCCAGCCATCATCCGCGAAGGCATCAAGCAGCACACCGCCAACTCGGTGCTGATCAAGCTCAATCAGATCGGGTCGCTGACCGAGACGATCGAGGCGGTCAAACTCACCGAGTCCGCCGGCTGGACGGCGGTCGTGTCGCACCGCTCGGGCGAGACACCCGACGCGTTCATCGCGGACTTCGTGGTTGCCCTGGGGACCGGTCAGCTCAAGACCGGCGCGCCCGCGCGCGGCGAACGGGTCGCCAAGTACAACCGTCTACTCGAGATCGAGCGCGAGCTGGGCGCTGACGCCGAGTACGCCGGAAGAGGTGCGTTCTCG
>Ga0070730_10000837_pt1 | contig 32645 bp, 34 predicted proteins | sample Coa_R1_3_FD_66447 | JGI IMG/M metagenome (GOLD analysis project Ga0070730, IMG submission 66447) | Surface soil microbial communities from Centralia Pennsylvania, which are recovering from an underground coalmine fire - Coalmine... | ecosystem: Environmental > Terrestrial > Soil > Unclassified ... | reverse complement strand
CCGGCTGCCGGTCCAAGGACACGTCGTTCGCCGCCACGCAGGCGCGCGGGCAGATGGTCATGGGCGTCGATCAGTACACCTCTGCCCATGTGTTCGAGGATCTGCCGGATGGCGGTCGCATCGTACTCGATCGCGAGGACGCGAGCGACACCGCCGGAATCGCGACGATTCGCGCGCACATGCGCGACATCGCGATTGCGTTTCGTGCCGGCGACTTCACGAAGCCGTTTCAAGTGCACGCGCAAACGGTGCCCGGCACGGCGGTCATGACGCAGCGCCGCGCGTTCATCACCTACACGGCGCTCGACCGGCCGCGCGGCGGCGAAGTCCGGCTCCAGACGTCCGACACGGCAGCGATCGCCGCGATACATGAATTCCTGGCATTTCAACGCAACGCCCACCATGCCGCGGGCCACGAGCACATGGGAAATGAGTGAGAGCTCGGCTGAGCGGCGGGGCATCTGGGTCGGTCAGCTCGGCGGTATCATCGTGGTGCTGGCGATCATCTTCTGGTTCATGCAGATGCGGCAAGCACCGATCAGCTTGCTCAAGCGGCGCGACTGCGAGCGCGCCTACGCCGACGCGCGCAGCGCCGCCGAGAGCGCGCTGGTCGATCGCCGGCACCCCATTCCGGGAGCGCAGGTCGACACTCTGACCTGCGGGAGCCTGCGGAAGTCGGGCGCGCGCGACTGATGAACGCCCGAGCGGTGTGGCTGGGCTTCCTTCTGCTCGCGTTGACCGGCTGCGTGCTCTCCCCGTGACTCGCACTGTAGATTATCTGAGCTTCAGCCCTCGAGGCGCCATGCGCACCATCGGAATGCTTCTCGTCGTCGTGCTGATCTGTCCGGTCGCTTTGATCGCACAGTCCACCGGATTTCGCCGCGAGATGGTCGCCGCCGCGGCGCTGCGTCCTGCGTCGCCGGCGGTAGGAAGCGACCTGGCGACCGCGCCCGGCGACTTGGCCGCGCGACGCTTCACCAGTCGGGCGCCTGGCGCGACGCTGATGATCATCGGCGCCAGCGCCGTGGTCGCCGGAATCCTCGTGGGCGGCTCCGGCGGAACGCTGCTCATCATTGGAGGCATTGGAGTCGGCGCCTATGGCGTCTACCTCTTCACGCAGTGAATCGCTGCAGGGCGTCTTCGCGCGGTTGAAGCAGATGCTGCAGCAGCAGGCGCCCCGCTTTTCCGTCGCGGAGCCCGGACCGGTGACGTTGCGGTCGTGGCGTGGTGAGCTGAGAGGCGCGCGCATTCCCGTGGCGTGGGTAGAGATCACGAAAACGTACGTCAGCTATCACGTGATGAGTGCAGCGATGCCGCAGGTGCGCGGAGCGCTATCCAAACCGCTGGCCGCGCGCCTGCAGGGCCGGACGTGCTTCAATTTCACGGCGCGCGGCTTCATCCGAGCGTGAAAGACTCGATTCTCGCAGCATGGCAGACGAATAACCGCGTCACCATGGGACTCGTCGCGGGTCTTCCGAAGCAGCTCTGGGACGTGGCCGTGCCCGCCGGCGGGCGGCGGACCGTGCGCGCGATCGCGGCGCATCTTCACAATGCCCGCTGCAGCTGGCTCAAGACGCTGGGCCGAGAACACGGTCTCAAGACTCCCGCGCGCGTTGATCACCGGCGGGTGACGCCGAAACAGGTGGTCGCCGCCTTGAAGCTGAGCGGCAAGGGAATGGAAGCGCTCCTCGAGCTGGGCATTGCGTCCGGCGGCGCGGTGCCGCCATCGAGAGGGTACGTCTGGCGCAACCTCTCACTCGACGTCGGGCACGTGCTCACCTATTTCGTCGCGCACGAAGCGCATCATCGCGGTCAGATCATCATGCTCGCGCGCCAAACCGGACACCGCCTGCCCGCTGTGGCAATCGCCGGACTCTGGCAATGGAAGAGGACTCGCCATGGACATTCGTCCGCTCGATGACTCGCACACCGACCTGCTGAGCTCGCTGCAGCAGCAGGAGGACGTGTGGGAGTTCATTGGAACGCTGCCGGTCTCATCACAGGGCCGACGCGATCATGTCTTTGCGGTCATGGAGGGGCCCGTCGCGCTCGGGTTCGCCGGGCTGATCAAGTCCCAGGCGGCCGGCGCTGACGACTACGAACTGCTGTGCGCGATGCGCTCCGAAGCGCAGCTGCGCGGCGTCGCCAAGCAGGCCTGCCAGCTGGTGCTGAGCTGGGCGTTCGACACCGCGAAGCTCGAGCGCGTGATCGCGTGCATCGACGATGCGAATCAGGCCGCGCGGGCGATCGCGGGCAAGCTCGGCATGACGGAGCTCAGCCGCCAATCGCCCAATCGCACGGTCTACGTGAAGTATCGCTAGCGCTTGCGCACGATCGCCCGCGCCGGCGCGGCCTCGTGGCCGCGCACCTTGAGCGGCAAGACGATCAGGTCGTAGTCGCCGGCGGGAACGTCGGTCAGGTCCAGTCCCTCCACGATTGGAATTCCCTTCCCCAACAGCGTGCGGTGCGTTCGCGGCGCCGGCGCGCCGAACTGCTCGGCCGAGATGTAATCGATTCCCACGAGCTTGACGCCCGCATCGGCGAGGAGCTGCGCCGCGTCGGGCGCGATGTACGCGAAGTCGCGGTGGAACTCGGCCGCGCTCATCCAGTGGCGCGCGGTGCTCCGCGTGCGAAACAACACGCGCTCCGCCCCTTTCCATTGGTGCCGGTCGAGCTCGGCGGCAGTGATGGCTTGCACGCTGTCGTCGATCTGGATGACGCGCGCGGGTCCCACGAGCGCATCGAGCCGCACCTGATCGATCGGTGCGCCGTCGGCCACGAAATGCATCGGCGCATCGACGTGCGTGCCGCTGTGTGCACCCAGTGAAAAGACCGACAGCGTGAGCGCATCACCGCGCCGCAGGTCCTTCAGGAAATCGAATCGCAGCGGCGCGTCGCCCGCGTAGACGGGCGTGGTCGCGGAATCGAGCGTCGCCGTCGCGTCGATCCAGGGTGCATCCGCCGGCTTCGTGGCCGCGGGTGCCTGCACGACCAGCGACACGAGAGCGAACAGAGCGATGCGAGCGTCGAGCATGTCGTCTCCTTTAGATCAGGGCGCTCAGCGCGAGCGTCAGCAATAAACCGGCAACGCCGATGATGGTTTCCGCCACGGTCCAGGTCGCGAGTGTCTGCGCAACCGTCAGGTTGAAGTACTCCTTGATGAGCCAGAAGCCCGAATCGTTCACGTGCGACAGGACCAGCGATCCGGCGCCCGTCGCCAGCACGAGCAGCTCGGCACTCGCATGAGTGGTGGCGGCGAGCGGCGCGACCAGCCCAGCAGCCGTCGTCAGCGCGACGGTCGCCGACCCCGTGGCGACGCGCACGAGCGCCGCCACCGACCACGCGAGCAGCAGCGGCGAGATGCTGGCCCGCGTCGCGATGTCCGCGATCGATGTCCCGACGCCGCTGTCGATCAGCACGCGATTGAACCCGCCGCCTGCCGCGATCACGAGCAGAATCGCCGCCGTCGGCGCGAGGCAGTCGTTGGTCAGCGCCAGGATTTTGCCGGCCGTCAGGCCACGCCGAATGCCCAGTGCCCAGAACGAAAACAGCAGCGTGAGCAAAATCGCGACGACGGGACTGCCGAGGAAATCGAGCGCCGTTCGACCGGTGCTGCCGGCGGCAAGCGCAACGTCGGCGGCAGAGGCGCCGAGCATCAGCACGACCGGAAAGAGGATAACGAAAAGCGAGAGGCCGAAGCTCGGCAATTGCGCGGAGTCCACCGCCCCAATTCCTTCGAGCTGTTCCGCCATGGGATTGTGCGCCGGCAGCGTTACCCGGCGCGCGATCAGCATCGCGAATACCGGTCCGGCGAGCACGGCGGTGGGAAATCCAACGAGCAGAGCATAAAAGATCGTGCGCCCCATATCCGCACCGAACGCCGAGACCGCGAGCAGCGCGGCGGGATGCGGCGGCACCATGCCGTGCACCACCGACAGTCCCACAACCAGCGGAATCCCCAGTCTGATCACCGACATTCCGGTGCGCCGCGCGATCGTGAAGACGAGCGGGACGAGTAAGACAAAGCCGACTTGAAAGAAAACCGGGATCCCTACCAGGAATGCGACGACCATGAGTGCCCAATGCACGCGGCGCTCGCCGAACCAAGCGATGAGTGTCCGCGCGATGCGTGTCGCCGAGCCCGATTCCGCCATCATTTTGCCGAGCATCGTGCCGAGTCCGACGACGACGGCGATCGAGCTGAGCGTGGCGCCGACGCCGTCCTGAAACGCCTTCACGAGCGCGGCGGGCGACATGCCAGCCGCGGCACCCATGCCGAACGCGACGACCACGAGCGCGACGAAAGGATGCACCTTGAGGCGCGCGATCATCACGATCAGCACGACCACCGCGAGGATCGCCCAGACCAGATTCAGCGGGATGGCGTCTCCTCGAGCTGCCGCATGATTTGCGAGACGATCGATTCCGCCGGATCCGCAAGATCAAATGTCCAGGCGCGCTCGTCCGAGGCGGGGACTTCGAGTGTCGCGAGTTGGCTGTCGAGCAGCGATGCCGGCATGAAATGTCCCGTGCGCGTCGCAAGGCGCCGGGCGATGAGCGCGCGATCTCCGGTGAGATGCACGAACTGCAGCTCCGGATCGGCGGCGCGCAGGATGTCGCGATAGGCGCGCTTGAGTGCGGAGCACGAAACTACGATTCCCGTGTCGCTCCGCCGCGCCGCGGCGATGCGCGCGGCGATGGTCTCGAGCCAGGGCAGCCGGTCCGCGTCAGTAAGCGGAATCCCCCGCGCCATTTTTGCCACGTTGGCGGGGGGATGCAGCTGATCGCCTTCGACAAATGGGACGCCGAGCGCGCCGGCAAGCAGCGACCCGACGAGTGTCTTGCCGACGCCGGCGACACCCATCACGCAAACATCACGCTTTTTCTTCGTGGCCACCGAACTCGAAGCGCAGCGCCGACAGGAGCTTCGCGGCGAAGTCGGCTTCTCCGCGCGACGTAAAGCGCTCGCACAGCGCCGCCGAGAGTACGGGCACCAGCACACCAGCCGCGATCGCGGTCTGCAAGGTCCAGCGGCCCTCACCGGAGTCTGAGACGCTGCCGGAGAATTCGGCGAGGTCGGGCTCGCGAGCGAGCGCGCGCGCCGTCAGATCGAGGAGCCAGGAAGACACGACACTGCCGCGGCGCCAGACTTCTGCGACGTCGGCGAGATTCAGCGGATACCGCGCGTGGCGCAGCACGTTGAACCCCTCGGCATACGCGGCCATGAGCCCGTACTCGATCCCGTTGTGGACCATTTTCACGAAATGGCCGGCGCCCACGGGACCGCAGTGGAGATCGCCGTGCCTTTGCTCTCCGTGCGTCCCGGCGGCACGATAGCGGATTCCTTGCTTCTCGAGCTGCGCCGCGCGCCGCATATCGTCGCCGAAAAAGGAATTGCCGCCGTCGATGACGACATCGTGCTTCGCCAATCGCAGGAAGAGATCGCTGAGCACGGCGTCGACGGCCTTCGCCGGCACCATGACCCACACGGTGCGCGGCGACCTTTCACAGCCGCTGCCTCGCGGTCGTACCCGACACATTGGTGTGCGCCGCGCATCAGGCGTCGCACCATGTTGGCGCCCATGCGCCCCAGGCCTATCATTCCCAATTGCATGGACCCAAAGTATCCCAAGCCACGGGGGTCGCAAATGAGAGCCGTGATGGCCTTGATCCTTGCCGGCGCGAGCGCAGCCGGGGCCGCGGCACAGAGCCCCACTCGGACGATCAAAGGCACCGTCGTGGACTCGGCCAATCACAAGCCGCTGCCCTCGGCCGCGATCTACATCCTGCGAATGCCGACCGGGAAGCGCACTGGCGGTGACGGTGCGTTTCGGGTCTCCACCGATACCGACGTCACGATCCTGATGGTGCGGCGCACGGGGTACGTACCCGCACTCGTCAGCGTCGCGCCGGGAGCCGCGGGCAGCGAGGCGGATGCCGGCACGATCGCGATTCGGCAGGTGAAGTCGGACTCCGACCGCGCGGCGGTCGAGGACGTCGATCGAAAGGTCTTCCCCGAGCTCGGCCGATTTTACGATCGCAAATCACGGTACGGGAAATCCGGGGCCATCTTCCTCGCGCCCGACGATCTCGGAAAAATCGGCGGCGGCTTGTTCAGCTACATCCGAGAGAAGCCCGGCTTTCATTTCGTCTGCTACATCACGCAACGGGGGGAATGGGACTGCGGCGAGCAACGCGGGCGCGGCCGCACGTCGATCATGAATCCGAATCCCACGAGCGCTGAGCAGCCGCAATGTCTATTGCATGTTTGGTACAACGCCGTGGGCGTGGGACCGCAAAAGACATTGGATCAGGTGCAAATGGGTGATATCCTCGCCGTCGAAGCCTATCCCAACCCGAGCGTCACGCCGCCGGAATTTGCGGGCAGCCCGTGCGCTGCCATTATGCTCTGGATGAAGCCGTGGGAGCCGGGGGGATCGTGATCTACCGGCTGCTGACGAGCCTGACTGTCACGGTTCACTTCGCCTTCCTGTTGTTTATCGTCTGCGGCGGGTTTCTCGCGCGGCGCTATCGTTGGATCGCCATTCCGCATCTCATCGCCGCCGCGTGGGGCGTATACGTCGAGGTGATGCCGGGAATCATTTGTCCACTGACCTATCTCGAGAACGCGCTCGCTGCGCGCGCCGGAGCGGCCGGCTACTCCGGCACATTCATCGATCACTACCTCTTGGCAATCCTCTATCCGGACGGGCTGACGCGGGCGATGCAGTGGGGACTTGGCTTGCTGCTCTTACTACTCACGATCGCTGCCTACCTCTGGCCGCGTCATGGCAACGCGTCCAGAATCCCCTCATCCTGAAGCTCACTATAATAGTAGAATGCTCCGCGTGCTCAGCGGCATCGGCGGGTTCATCGTGGCGGTGGCGGCGTTCTTCGTGTCGTTCGGCGCGGCGCTCGGCGCGCCGATCGGTCTCGCGTTCGCGCGCCGCTCTGCCCGCCGTCGCAATCGCGAGGCCACGCGTCTCGGCTTGTTCTTCGGTTCGATGACCGCTTCGGCAATCACGGGGATCGCGATCTGGGGTGTGCTCGCCGCCTTCATCCCGCAGCCGAGTCAGAAGGCGCTCAACAGCGCGGTGGACCAGGCACAGGCCCGCCGCGAGTCGCGTCTACCCGAGTGGTACTCCAAGACGTTCCCCCAGGCCGTGAGCACCGATTCCGCGACCAACGAGATGCTGCGGTCGCCCCGGTTCTACCGGGCGTTCATGCTCTTCATCGCGGCGATGATCGGTGCCTTCCTGGGCGCCGTCGGCGGATCGCTCGGCTGGTGCGCGTCCGGGCTGCTGACGCACGCCCGAGCGCCTGCCATCGGAGGAACGTAGCCGTTCGCACGATTCCGAACATCGGACCCCGCGGCCAGTGGCAGCGGCTCAGGTTCGGCATCATTGCGCTCGGGGCCGGCGCCGTGCTCGCCGCCGCGCTCTTCGCACTGCACGCGCCGGCGGTGGCGCGAGCCGCCTGCTTCCCGCTGCTCTGGCTCGCGGGGCTCGGCTACTATCAGGCGCGCGATAAGACCTGAGTACGCCTTGCCGCGCGCGGTCTGCGCGACATGGACGCGGGAACTCAGCCGATCACCGACGCCGTTGAGCTGAAGCGGGTTCGTTCGCAGGCGCGGTCCGTTCACCTGAAAGCGATCATCAGCGCCGCCGTTCTGACGGTAATTCTCATCGTCCTGTAATTTTGTGCCTGCCATGACACGACCAGCGACGCGTCTGAAAGCACGACTCACGTCCCGCACAGCAGCGACGGCTCCCGTCGCCGGAGGTCCTGTGCTGCCGACGCTGTACTCCAACGAGACCGGCCGCTCGTATCGCCTCGACCGCCTCATCGGCAAAGGCGGGTTCGGCGAGATCTATCTCGCGACGCCCAGTCCGACCGGCGCCTTGCCGGCACGCGTGTGCGTCAAGGTCAGCTATCGGCTCACCGGCTGGCTCCGCGAGGCGTATTTCGCCGAGCTGCTCGCGCGGCAGGCGCGGGCACTGCGGGTGTTCGACCGCTTCGTGTACGTCGAGACAACCAACACGCGGTATTGCCTCGTCATGGAGTACGCCGAGCACGGAGACTTGAGCACCTGGCTCGCGGCCAAGGGCGGACAGTCGGAGAGGTTCGTGCGGCAGGAGATCGCCGCGATTCTCGCGACGCTCGACGTGCTGCATCGCGGCCAGGCGCTGCATCGCGACCTCACGCCGTTCAATGTCTTCGTGTGTGAGGACGAGTGCCTGAAGCTGGGCGACTTCGGCATCGCGACCCACCAGGCGAGCCGCCGGGGCGTCACCGCCGACGCGTTCAATCCACTCGGCGCGCCGACCGAGATTGCGTGGGGCAGGGTACGGAAGTGGCAACAGCGCGACGACGTGTATCAGGTCGGCCAACTGATCGCGATGCTGCTCCGCGGCGACGTCCACGCCCCGATGCGGAGTCGCGACGTCCGCGGGCTGCCCTGTAGCGACCATCTCAAAGAAGTGATCTACCGTTGCCTCGGCGCGCGCGAGAAGCGTTACCAGACCGCCGGTGAGCTGATTGCCGCGCTTCAGAATCCGCCGAAGCAACTCCACAAAGGCGTCGTCAAGAGCCTCAAGGGCCGCCGCTTGTCGTTTACCGGCTTCCTGAAGCGGCCGCGCCGCGACGCGATCGCCGCGGCCACGCGCTCGGGCGCGTTGGTGCAGGCGAGTCCCGGCCCTACGACGGACATTCTGGTCCGCGGCCGTCCCAACGCGCTACAGATCGCGGGGAAGGACGGCGGCGCCAAACTGCTCGAGATCAAACGGCTCGCCGCCAAAGGTCATCGCGTCACGGTCATCGGCGAAGCCCAATTCTGGAAACTGGTGTCGCGCGGAACATAATCAGCAGCTATCTTGGCGCGTCCCAACTCCAGGACTTCACGTGCGCCGCTCGAGCTGCCTCGCTGTCCTGCTGCTTGCCGCAACCTCCCTGTCCGGTCAATCGCTGCGCCAGCAAATCCGAAATGATCTCTTCACGTTCGGGAATTGCGGGCAGCCGCTCTGCCTTGCCGGTGCTTTGACGGGCCACGGCTCGCACTTCATTCCGGCGACACAGAGCGCCGCCGGCGACATTCTCGACCTCCTCGGTAACTCGCTCGCGGCCAGCGTCTCCAACACGCCGATCGGCTCGACATCGAGCGGCGTGACGTACCAGTTCGTGGGCGGCCTGCCCGTCAAAACGGCGACGTCGGGCGGTCCGATCTTCGGCGAGCGCGCGCAGACCCTCGGCAAGGGACGATTCTTTGTCGGCGCGAACTTCAGCGCCATGCACTTCCAGCGCCTGCGCGGCGTCCGCATGGACGACATCCAGTTCAACTTCACCCACGAGGATCGGCCGCCGGTCGACACGCTCGGCAGCCCGATTTTCGAGAACGACGTGGTCAACGTCCGGATCGGGATGGATGTGAACCTGCTGGTGTCAACCTTCGTGCTGAGCTATGGGGTCGTGGACGGCCTGGATATTTCCGTCGCCGTGCCCGTCGTGCACGCGTCGGTCCAAGGGACGAGCGTCGCCAACATCATCCCGTGGGAATTCCCGTCCCCTCACCGGTTCGCCGGCACGGACTCCGCCCCCGTCATGACCGCGGTGGCGGGCATGGACGGCTCGGCGACGGGCCTTGGCGATGTCGCCGCGCGGCTGAAGATCAACGTCACGCAGTCACCCGGCTTCGGCGCCGCGCTGCTGCTCGACGGCCGCTTCCCGACCGGAGACGAGCAAAACCTGCTCGGCGCGGGCAAGTTCTCCGGCCGCGGCCTGGGCATCTTCTCGGCGAAGTTCGGGACCCTCGCGCCGCACCTCAACATCGGCTACGTGTTCCGCGATGCGGCCCTCTCGAACAATTCCCTCATCGCGACGGCCGGATTCGACAATGCGGTCTCCGGCTCGACGACGATGGCATTCGATTTACTCTCGGAATGGCAGATCGGCGCGAGCAAGCTGCCGATTCCCGGGCCGGTGCAGTATCAGGCGCCGTATCCGCATACGGTCATTCCGACCAACATCCCCGATCAAAAAGACGATTTCTTGAGCGCCTCGGTGGGATTCAAGTTCCAGACGCCGCGCGGCATCCTGCTCACGACCAATGCGCTGTTCCCGCTACGGAACTCCGGAATGCAACCGAGTGTGGTCTGGACGGGTGGCTTGGAATACAACTTCTAGTTATTCAACGCGCTTCGATTGATCCAGGTCCGCACAATCTTGAGCTGAGCCGCGTTGTAGAACGGGCCGCCCGGCGGCATTTGGACTCCGCATCCCGCGGGCTGCGCGTTGATGAGCTTCAGATAGATCAGACTCGCGCCGGCGCTGCTCGGCTGGACGTAGTTGTACGCCGCATTACACGACGCTGCGACGTTCACCTCCCCCGCATATCCGTTCTGCGCGAACAAGTGACACCCCGAGCAGGTACTGGTCGTCCCGATCAGCCCGTTCACGTCCAACGACCACGAGTAGAAGCCGGTGTCGGTGGCGACTGCACTTGCCGTGCCGGCGGTGAGCGTCGCCGTGTTGATCATGCCGCCCGCGACTTCGGTCGCTGACGCTCCCATCGTCCAGGACGTGAGCGTCACCTGACCGCTCCCGTTCGTAGTGGTGGAGGTGGGAAGCAGCGAGCCGCTGCCGCCGGCCGCAATCGTCACCGCGTATCCCGCCACCAGATTGGAGAACGCGTCGCGCACGGTGAAGGTGGGAAGCACCGAGATCCCGGTCCCGACACGGGCCGTTTGTGCCTGATTGACGACCGCGACGGACGCCGGAGCCGCCGCGCTTACCGTTACGCCCGCCGTCTGTGTGATGCCGACCGCATTGGCCGTCGCCGAGATCGTCTTGCCTTGAGCCACCGTCGAGTTGAAAGTCGTCGTGAAGATGCCGCTGCCATCGGTCGTCCCGGATGACGGGCTCAGTGTGTTGCCGGACCCCGTCGACGCCACCGTGACGCTCGCGCCGCCAATGAGGTTGCTGAATTGATCGCGCACCGTGATGGTGATCGTGGAGGCCGTGGATCCCGTCACACAGGACGTCGAACAGGCAGTGATCGACGCCGTGCCGGCCGAATTCGTCGACGTCCCGGCGCTGACCCCCGATGGGTTCACGGTGACGGCCGCGGTTTGCGTGATTCCGGTGCCGTTGGCCGTCGCCGAGATCGTCTTTCCTTGCGCGACCGTCGAGTTGACCTTGGTCGCGAACACCCCGCTCGCGTTTGACGTGCCGCTCGCTGCCGGGCTGAAGCCATTTCCCGTTCCCGTCGAGCTCACGACGACGTTCGCGCCGCTCACCAGATTTCCGAATTGATCCTTGACCGTGACGGTCACACTGTCGGCGGTCCCGCCTCCGACGGTGCAACTCACCGAGCAGGCCGTGATCGTAGCGGCGGTGCCCGTCAGCGTCGACTGGCTCGCACTCGGCACGTCCGGCGTCCCGGTCGCCGAGAACGACGCGCCGGGCGTTCCCGTGGACGTCGCCGAGATTGTATTGCCGCCGGCAATCGTGCCGACGGTCCAGGAGGTCAGTTGCACCAGCCCGTTGACGTCAGTCGCGAGCGTTGCCGGCGATGCGGGATTGATGCTGCCGCCGCCCGCCGTGACGCTGAACGTGACGCTCGCGCTTTGGATCGGATTGTTGGCGCGATCCATGATCTGCACTTGTGGCGCCGTGGCGACCGCCGTGTTCACCGTCGCGCTCTGGCCATCACCCGCAGTCTTGACGATCTGCGAGGCGTTGCCGTGGAGCACGGTGGCGACAAAGCCGTGCGGTGAGCCGGTCAGCCCACCCACGGACGCCGTCGCCGAGTCGAGACCGACGGTCGTTCCGAATACGCGGGTCGCGCTCGCGAGACCGTTCACATCCGTCACGGACGACGAGGTAATCGAACCGCCGCCCAGCGTCACGACCCAACTGACCGGAATGCCTTGGACGGGGTTGTTGTTGATGTCGGTGACCTTGACGGTATAGTTGCGGGACGCACTGATCGTATCGGTCTGCGCGTCACCGCTGACGTAGACAAGATTCTTCGCGGCTCCCGAGAGTCCTGACGCGACGAAACCCACCGCGGTGAGGCCGGACGCGCTCGCCGTGAGCGTGTTGTTGTTCGATCCCGCCGTGGGCCCGAGCGTCCAGCTCGTCACTGTCGCCTTCCCCGCCGTGTCGGTCGCGATGGCGGTCGTCGGGGAGACGCTGCCGCCACCCGCCGTCACGCTGAACGTGACGTTCACGCCGGCGACCGGGTTGCCATACTGGTCGACGACTTTGGCAACGGGGGCGATCGCCACGGCGCCCCCTGCCGTCGCGCTCTGGCCGTCACCCGCGAACTTCTGAATCGTCGTCGCGGCACCGTGCGTCGCGGTGGCGGTGAACGCCACCGGCGATCCGATCAGCCCCGAAACCGTCGCCGATGCGCCCTGCGCGCCGGCCACCGTGCCGAACACGCGCGTGGCACTCGCGATGCCGCTGCTGTTCGTGATCGAGCTTGGCGTGATCGAGCCACCGCCCGAGACACCCCACGTCACCGTCTTGCCGGCAACGGCATTGCCGTACTGATCCGCCACACGGACGGTGTACGGCGTGGCGAGTGTCGCCTTGACCGTGTCGGTCTGATTGTTGCCGCCGCTCAAGCTCAGACTGTCAGCCACGTCCGCGGTGCCCGTCACCGAGAACGTCGCGGCCGGCAGGCTGGCGGCCGTCGCATTGAGTGTGTTGGCGCCTGCCACTTTGCCGATGGTCCAGCTGCCCACGGCAGCCAGGCCCGAGACGTCGGTCTTCTTCGTCGCGCCCGTGAGACCGCCGCCGCCCGATGCGACGTTGAACGTCACCGTCACACTCTCGACCGGATTGCCGAACTGGTCGGTGACCCGCAGCGTCGGCGGCACCGGGACGGCGGTGTTGACGGTGACGGATTGCGTGTCCCCTGCCGTCTTTGTGGTGACGGCCGGCGCGCCCGCCGTTCCCGTCGCGGTGAACGTGACCGGCGCAACTCCGCCCGTTTGCGCTTGCAGCGAATTCGGCCCAGCCGTCGTGCCGAGTGTCCAGGTCGTGATCCGGGCGCGACCGTTGGCGTCGGTCATCACCGCGGTGCTGGGCGCGACCGACCCGCCGCCGCCCGTGACCGAGAACGTGACCGACGCGTTCGGGACGACGTTGTTGTACTGATCGTGGATCAATACCGACGGGCGGATGGACACCGCCGTATTCACCGTCGCCGTCTGCGCGTTGCCCGAATCGATCGCCATCGCAAATGGCGCGTCGACGCCGACGACGAATACGACCTTGATCATCTTGGGCGCCGCCTTCGCGGAGCTCATGAAGACGTTGGCCGTGTAGGTACCGACCGCGATACTCGAGGTGGTGACCGCCAGCTTCAGCGTGTCCGTGCCGCTTCCCTGACCGATGACGGCCTGTAGCCATCCGGTGGGCCCAGGCGCGTAGTGGACGGAATCGATGGCCGGCGTGAGTGTGCCGCCGCCGCCGTTCGTGATCGTCACGGTGGTCGCCGCCGGGTTGGGACCGTTGGCAAACGCGTTGAACGCCACGCTATCGCGCGACGTCGCGAACGCCGGCTTCGGCTGAATCACCAGGAGTGCGGTGCCTTTGTGGCCCGCGGCAGAGGCCGTGACCGTCGCGGTGCCGAGCGCGAGCCCGATCGCCGTGCCGTTCGCGGTGAGCTTGATCGTGGGATCGGCGGAGCTCCAGGTGACACGCGTGTCCACAAAGGGGTGGCCCGACGTATCGACACCGATCGCGGTCAGGTGAAGCGTGTCGTCAACGACCAGAACAGCGCTGGCGGGCTCGATGTAGAGCGAATCGAGCGAGGCGTCGGGGGCGAGGAGTTTCTCGGTCGTGCAGGCGTACACGATCATCGCGCCGAGCGCGAGCCCGGCCAGCACCCAGACGCTCAGCCAGCGACCCTTGATCATCGGATCGCCGCCAGCCGCCAGGTACCGCTCGAGTGATCGAGCGTCGCATGGAACGTCATCGGTTGCGTCTGCGACCGGTGGCTCTGTGTGTACTGGCTCGTCCCGTCGACCTGTGCTTCGGCGACGTCGCCGGTGATTTGCAGCTGCTTGACGGCGATATCGACCTTGAGGTTATCCACGCTGGTGAAGAAATCGCGCCACACCTGCGCCTGCTGCGAAGTGAGTCCCGGATACGCGCGCCGCACTTGCTGCACGTCGCGCGATTCGAGCGCCCGCGCGTAGCTCTGAATCGCGGCTTCGATCAGCGGCCGCGGATTCTCCGGCGCGGCGGGAGGAATGGGCTGCGGCACCGGGGCGGGCGGCGGAGGCGCCGGTTGCGTCGCCACGTTTGTCTGCTGCGCCTGCGTCCGCCGCAACGCCGCTTGTTCCGCACCGGCCCACAAGCCGACCGCCTGGCGCAAATGCCCGGCGGCCTCGCGCAGTTTCCCTTGCGCCGCGAGCAGCTCGGCGGTGTTGCGTTCTTGATCGCCGGTGGCCAGTTCCACAGGCGTCGCCCCCGCCGTCACGGCGCGCTCGCGCGCGGCGCGTACGTTGGCGCGCAGACCGCGGATCTCAGGATCGTCACGCAGCGCCGCGACGCCCTCGCGCCGCTCTTCGCGCAGCTGTTTTCCGACACCGGCCGGCGCTCCGGCGTTGCTGACCGGATGATCGAGCGGCTCCGCCGCCGACGGCGGCGCCACCGGCTGCGTCGGTGGAGCGGTCGGCTGCGACGCCGTTGGCGGCGGCGGCGGCAAGGCTGCCGGTTTGTTCCACGGACCGAAGCGCCAAGCGCCAAAACCGAGCCCGCCGATCAGGATGAGGCCAATCACATAGGAAAGGGCGCGGGACTTTTTGTGGGCCGTCACCGTGACAGTCGCGGTCGCGCTCGAGCCTTCGCACGTGCAGGTGATCGTCGCAACGCCGGGTTTCAGAGCCGTGACGAGACCGTCTTCGGAGACGGTGGCGATGTCGGGCTCGGTCGACGCCCAGGTAATCGCGCGACCGATGAGCGTGGCGCCGCTCGCGCGCTTGGGCCGGGCGGTGAGCTGCACCGCGCCATGGATTGCGACCGTCACCTGCGGCGGCGTGAGCACCAGCGATACAACGCCTGTCGCCGTCTTGTCTCCACCGGCGCGACCTTTTCCCACCGGCGTGGGACTCGCCGGAGTGCTGAACTTCGCGAGCATCTGCGAGTTTCCGCCCTGCGTCGCGAGCGTCATCATCTTCGTGCGGACCGGATCGTCCGGCGCGAGCGGTGCGCCGGCGAACGGCACCACCGCCGCTTCGACACTCGGCCAGCGCTTTTCGGGATCCTTCTCCAGCATGCGCATGACCGCGTCGGCGATTGCCGGCGGGCAGTCGGCCCGCACCGATTGAATCGGCGCAGGCGCCTCGTTGAAATGCGCGTACATGATGGCCATCACGGAGTCGGCCGTGAACGGCAGCCGGCCGGCCAGCATCTCGTACGCGACGATGCCGAGCGAGTACTGATCGGACGCGGGCGACAGCTCCTTGGTCGCGGCGCATTGCTCGGGGCTCATGTACGACGGCGTGCCGACCGTCGCGCCGGTCATCGTGAGTGCCTGCTTGTCCGACACTTTCGCGATGCCGAAGTCCGTAACGACCGCCCAGCCATCGACATCCAGCATGATGTTCGCGGGCTTGATGTCGCGATGAATGATGCCGCGGCGATGCGCGTACCCGAGCGCCGAACCGACCTGCTGCATAATCGAGGAGACCATCGGGAACGGGACGGCGCCGACTTCACGGATGATGCCGTCGAGCGGCCGGCCCTCGACGAACTTCATCACGAAGAAGATCAAGTCATTGCCGGCTTCCTTGACCGCGTAGATCGGGATGATGTGCGGATGACTCAGCGACCCGGCCGTGCGCGCCTCGCGCTTGAAGCGCTCGGCCATGCCTTCGCCGGACATCAGGTGCGGCGCCATCACCTTGATGGCGACTTTGCGGTCGAGTGCGATGTCGTGCGCGAGATAGACCGTGGCCATGCCGCCGCGGCCCAGCAGGCCCATGATCTCGTACTCGCCGAGCGTCGCCTTCCGCAGCTGCTCCATGAGGCCCGCTTCGCTGCGCGTGACACTCGGCGAAGGACGGCGGGGTGGCGGGGGCGACCCCGCGCTGTCGATCTTCGCCGTCGCGACCGCGGTCTGCTGGCCGGAAATATCCGAGCCGCAGCTCGGACAAAAGCGCGCCCCCGCCTGCAGGGGCTGACTACAGCGGGGGCAGTTGGTCGTCTGGGTCGCCACGCGGCGCCCAATATACCGCACCCCAAGCGGTTACGCAGGAGACCGACATCACGTTTGAGCGCCCGCGGTACGGCTATAGCTTGGAACCATGACCGACGAATCCAAAGCAAAGCTGCAAGCCATGCTGCAAGCCCATGCCGAGCGCGTGGCAAAAAATCCGACAGCCGCCACGAATCGAGATCAGACCGAGCGGCGTGCGTGCGGCGAACGGCTGCGTTCCGTGGTACGGCCGGTGCTCGATGCTTTCCTGGGAGAGCTCAAAGCTGCCGGCCACGATGCGGGAGTCCGGGAGCACACCGACCGCGAAGACGCCTACCCGAGCGTCGCCCTTTCCTTCACACCGCTCGGCGGGCTCGCCTCGGCGATCATCTTCCGCTACGACCCAAGGCACGGCATCGTCGTCCAACGCGAGGTCAAGCATGCGCCGTGGAAGGGGCGGCCGCCGACCGGCAGTGGTGATCGTCTCGGCACGATCGGCATTAACGCGGTATCGGAAGCGTGGGTCGAAACGAAGACGCTCAGCTTCATCGACGCCGTGTTGAAGGCGAACTAACGAGGAGACCCGATGGCTGTTGCGATCGACGCGGTTGCGCGTGACCGATCGGGCGCGAGCACGACGACGCGCGCGGCTACCGTACCTTGGACCGCTGCGGCAGCGCTCGTCGCGGCGACGAGCGCGGTGATCGGCGTGATCTGGGACATCTCGTGGCATCGGACGATCGGCCGCGATACGTTCTGGACTCCCGCCCACATGGCGATTTACGCGAGCGGTGTGATCGCCGGCCTCTCGTGCGGTTGGCTCGTGCTGAAGACGACGTTCGCCGGCAGCGAAGCCGAGCGCGCCGCGAGCGTTCGCTTCTGGGGTTTCCGCGGGCCGCTGGGTGCTTGGCTATGCATCTGGGGCGCGCTTGCCATGATCGTCTCTGCTCCCTTCGACAACTGGTGGCACAACGCTTACGGACTCGACGTGAAAGTGCTGTCGCCACCGCACGTCATTCTCGCCCTCGGGTTCACGGGCATCCAGCTGGGCGCAATGCTCATGGTCCTCGCGCTCCAGAACCGCGCCGACGATAAGGCCCGAGCCGCGTACGGTTGGCTGCTCGCCTACGGTTTCGGCATCCTGTTGCTCAACACGTCGATCATGGGATTCGAGCAGATCGCGTTCCCCAACGCCGCGCACAACGGACTCTACTACGAGGTGTGCGCGGTGATTTTTCCGATCCTGCTGGTCGCCGCCGTCCGGGCGTCGAGTCTCCGCTGGCCGGCCACCACGGCCGCGGCGATCTACATGGGTATCACGCTCATCATGCTGTGGGTTCTGCCGCTCTTTCCCGCGACACCCAAGCTGGCGCCCGTTTACCGCCCACTCACGCACATGGTGCCGCCGCCGTTTCCGCTGCTGCTCGTGCTGCCGGCGATCGTCGTCGATCTCCTGATGCGGCGCGTAGGTACCGGCCGGGACTGGCGACTCGCACTCTTGGTCGGCCTCGCGTTCCTCGGCGTCCTATTCGTGACGCAGTGGTTCGCGACGCCGTTCATCATTTCTCCCGGATCTGAAAATTTCTTCTTTGGCGCGCAGCGTTGGAACTACGACGCCTTCCCTGGACCGTTCGAGCACCGTTTCTGGAACATCGTTAACGATCCGGTAACTCCGCTCAAGCTCGGTATCGCCGCCCTCTTGGCTGTGGTGTCGGCGCGGCTCGGTCTCTGGTGGGGGAATGGCCTAGCGCGCGTGCGGCGATGACTCCTCTGCGGTGGATTCGTCTCGGACTGCCCGCCGCCGTGACGCTTGTCGTGTCGGCGCACGTCGGCAGTCCTGATACCTACTTCGAAGGGTACGCCGGGGCTTATCACATCCGCGTCATCGTACGTGCGCCGGGTGTTGTGCCCGGACTCGCGCAGATCACCGTTCGGCTGCTCGATCGCACACGCGCTCGCACCGTCAGCGTGCTGCCGGTGTTCTGGGACCCGCGCACCGCCGCGCCTCCGCCGCCCGACACCGCGCGGATTGTGTCGGGCGACTCGTCTTTGTATGACGCCGCCTTATGGCTGATGCGGCGTGGTGCCTACAGCGTGCAGGTCACGATCACCGGCGCGACCGGCACGGGCGTGGCCGTCGTGCCGGTGCAATCGTTGTCCACGCGCCGGCTCGAGCTTCAGAAGCCGCTCGCCGTTGGCCTCGGGCTCTTCGGCGCATTTCTCTTCGTTGGGGCGCTGACGATCATCCGGGCCGCGGTTCGCGAATCCGTCCTGCCACCTGGCGCCGAGCCCGATGCGTTGCGGAAACGTCGCGGCTGGTTGGCGGCGGGAATTGGAGGCGTGATCCTGCTTGGGGCGATCGCGGGCGGCCGGCGGTGGTGGCGATCGGTCGATACCGCGTTCAGCCGCGGGATCTACGCGCCGCCCGCGTCCGCGGCGACGGTTCGCAATGCTGGAGGGCGGCCGCTGCTGCGTGTGAGCATCCTCGATTCCGCCTGGCGGGCCCACCGGCTGACCCCGCTCATCCCCGACCACGGTCACCTATTGCATGTGTTCCTCGTACGCGAGGAACTCGACGCTTTCGCCCATTTGCATCCCATGCTCGTGGACTCGAGCGATTTCGACACCGCGCTCCCGCCGCTCCCCGCCGGCCGCTATCGGGTATACACCGACATCACGCACGAGAGCGGACTCGCCGAGACGCTGACCGATACGCTCGAGCTGCCGGTGAATTCGACACGCTGGCGCTCCAGCGACGCAGATGACGCGTGGTGGACGGCGAGCGGTAAACCGGACACCGCAGGCGTGGTCCGGTTCGACGACGGGTCTCGCATGATCTGGGATCGCGGCGACACGGCACTGGTCGCCGGGCAGGTCGCCCCGCTGCAATTCACGGTACTCGCGCCTAACGGTCGTCCTGCTGTACTCGAACCCTACATGGGGATGGCCGGACATCTCATGCTCACGCTGCATGACGGCTCGGTGTTTGTGCATCTGCATCCGCTCGGCACAATTTCCTGGGCGTCGCAGCAAACGTTTCTGCTGCGCGGACCGGCCGACACCGTGTTTGGCGCCGTAGGGCAGCGCCTGACGGAGCTGGAGCGTAGCCGGCGCATGCCTATGGAACGCACCGGGAGCACAGTCTCCTTTCCGTATGCCTTCCCTAAACCCGGCGTCTATCGCATTTGGGTGCAAGTGAAGGAACGTGGCCGGATTCAAACGGCCTCATTTACCGCCGCGGTGCGCTAGACACGCCGCGCCAATAAAGGAACGCGGGGATGCCGAGCGCGATCAGACCGGTGCCGATGGCCGCGTTCTTCGGATTGGAAGCGATCGCACTGGCCACTACATACGCCGCGGCGAGGACGAAGAGTGCCGGGGTCACTGGATAGCCTGGGACTCGAAAGACTGGAATCGGGAGCCGGGAGTCTGGAGCTTGGCTCCCGGCCCCCGATTCCCGACTCCTATAGACAAACAGCCCCGCCACGCATAGCCCAAAGAAAATCCAGTCTCCAAAAGTGACGTAGTCCACCAGTTGTCCAAACGTTCCCGTCAACGTCAGCACGATCGCGCAGATGGCCAGCGCGACGATCGCGAGGGTGGGCGTGCGATAGTTCGGATCGAGCGCGGCGAAGCGCGCGAAGAACACGCCATCGGCGGCCATGGCCTGCAGGACGCGCGGCGTCACGAGGATCACGAGATTGAGAAACCCGAACGTCGAGACCGCGATGCCGGCCGCGATGATCTTGCCGCCGACCGGGCCGAGTACGGCCTGCATCGTGTCTGCGGCCGGCGCGGTGCTCGCCGCCAGGCCGGCCGCGCCGAGCACGCGGAGGTAGGCGACGTTCGCAAGCAGGTACACGGCCACAACGATGAAGACGCCAAGCACGAGCGCGCGCGGCAGGTTGCGTTCGGGCGCGACGATTTCTTCGGCGATGAAATTCGTCTGTTGCCAACCACCGTATGTGAAGAGGATCGGGACGAGAGCCGCACCGAGCCCGGATGCCGGCGGCGCAGCCAAGGCGCGGGGAGGCGCGCTATGTGTGGCGAGCAGGATCCCCGCACCGATCAGTATCGCGAGCGCGAAGAGTTTCAGCAGCGTGAAGATGTTCTGTGTTACCGCAGCCGGACGCACGCCGACGTAGTTGATGCCCGCAAGCAGCACGATCGCGGCGACCGCCAGCGGCACCGACAGCCGGTGCGACAGGCCGAGCAGCGCGAGTGTGTAATCAGCGAACGTGACGGCTACGGCCGCAATCGCGCCGGTCGCGATGACGAGGACCAGGGTCCAGCCGTAGAGAAAGGCGGGCAGCGGCCCAAAGGTCTCCCGCAAATAGACGTACCCGCCGCCCGCGCGCGGCCGCCGGTAGCCGAGCTCGGCGAAGCAAAACGCGCCGATGAGCGCGATGATGCCGCCGATCACCCACGCGATCAGCACGGCGCTCGCGGAGCCTACTCGCTCGGCCACCGTCGCGGGCGTGCGGAAGATGCCGCCGCCGATGATGCCGCCGACGACCGCCATAGTGCCGGAGAAGAGGCCGAGCCGTCGAGCATAGGTGGTCATGAAAAGCCAGTGTGTAGGGGCGCAGCATGCTGCGCCCCTACATCGCGATCAATGGCCCTATCAGCACGAATCAATCGCGCTATTTGAACGATGCTAGCAATCCGGCATGATCCGACGGCCAGATTGGATAGTCCGGCCCCGCGACCCGATCGGCCGGCACATTGCCGAAGCGATCGACACTGCCCTGAACGTTGCCATTGCCCACGGCCAATCCGCGCGTCCAGATGTAATCGATCCGCTGATCGAATGCGGCCACCTGGTCGGACAGATCGGCAACATGACAGCAGGTCAGCCCCTCGGCGCCGGGATGCAACGCGGCCCACGTGTCCGTGTAACCGTGGCTCGCGAGAACGCCGTACTCCGGCGATCCCGGAACATCGTTCAGGTCGCCCATCAGAATCACGCGCGCATCCTGTGCGAGCGTGGCGGCCATTTCCCCCGCCTGTGCCGCGCGAATCTGCGCAACCAATCCCGGTGGTGAGCCCGCCAGATCCGACTCCGTATGCGCGGTCGCAAACGTCACGGCCTGGCCATCGACCGTCGCGCGCGCCCATACCCAGCCGCGAATGAGCACCACGCCCGGAGCGACTTGCCCCAGGTTGACGCTAAAATTTTGGCCGCTCGCCGAATTGACCGAGACGCGACCGGCATCGACGAGCAACGCGTCATGATCGGCCAGGCTGACGAGCCCGGATATCAGACTGACGTGGATGTTGTTGGATTCGGCGGCCACCTGATAATTCAGGCCGCGCGCGGCGAGCGCGGCCTGGAGCAGCGCGAGAAAGTCCTGATGCACGACGGCCGGCACGCCGAGTGGGGTGAGATCGATGTCGATCTGCGAGACCTCCTGCAAACCGACCGCGTGCGGCCTGGCGCGCGCGATTTCATCGGCCAGCGCGGCGGCTCGCGCGGGAAAATCGGTCTTGCCGAGCGTCTGGATCGCGAACAGCAGGGCGGCGACGTCGTCATTCGGATCGGGCGTCGCCAGCGCGTGGATCACCAGATCCACGTCCGCGCCGACATACATGTTCTGCGTCATCACGGTGATCTGCCGTGCACCGGGCGGCGGCGCCACGATGTTGTGCAGCGGCACGCGCGAGGAACGAGGGGCGACGGGATTCTGCTCGACACAGGCAACGACGAGCAGCACAGCAGGCACAACCAGCGCAGCGCGCTGCATGGGCGACCTCCGGGTTGAGACCGGTACGTTGGACGTACCAGCATCCACAAGGCCCGTCAAGCGCGCATCAAGACATCAATGCGCCGCGCGTCCGGTCCGTGGGTCGATCGTGCGGATACCGCGCAAGACCGTGATCCGGAAGTGGATTCGCTCGATGGTGCTCCAGTAGCCCTCGAGATCGCGCGATCGCAGCGCGACGGCCCCCTTGCGACTGACGCCGGGCGGCGGCGGGACCAGCGCAGCCAGGCGATCGTAGACCAGCCCTCGCAACGATGGATCGACACGCTGCAGCAAGTGCCAGAGCGAAATCGCGTCCTGCGGCCGCGCGACGGCGAGCACGGTGCGCGTGGCGCGTGCCCCGCCTTTTTCGAAGGCAAACGCACTGAGCGCGCGGACCAGCGGCGCCGGGGCACTCTCGTCATAGGGGATGCCGGGACCCGCGGGCGGCGGCCGCATCTGCATCAGCATGCCGATCGGCACGCGTGACGAACGGTCGCCGGTCTGGAATTCCACCTCCCCAACCGTGACTTGAAGCTGTCCCTTGCCGAGTGAATCGGTCTGGAGGGTATAGGCGCAGCCGAGGTCGATGGCCGTCCCTGCGGGCGTGTCGACAAAGAAGAGGCGCGGCACGGCATCGACCTTCGCGTCGATCGCGCCGCGCGCCAGCGCGAGCCGATGCTCGTCTGCCTTGGCGACGACGAGCTGTACGCGCGTGTCGGGCTGGACCTCGACCTGGCCGATCCGCCCGACCGCGACCAGTGCGCGCGAGCTGTCGTCGGTCTGCAGCCAGTCGCCGACGCGCAGCCGCCCCGACGCAGCCAGGCGCTTCGTGCCGATGAGCGGACGACCGGCCAATCTGGTGACATCCCACGCGTTGATCTTGACCGCGCGGCCGATGATTACGAGCGCCAACACGGCGGCTGCCGCGAGCGGAGCCCAGTACCAATACCGCCGCCCGATACCAGGGCTATTGATCCGGGCCGCGATGTCGGGCCACAGATCGCGCGGCGGCTCGATGCTCTTCGGCAGCCGCCCGACGGCGTCCTGTAACTCGCGTTCGTTCATCGCTCCAACTTCTCCCGTAACAGCCGGCGCGCGCGAAACAGCTGCGCCTTCGACGTCCCCTCGGCAATGCCGGTCATCTCGGCGATTTCACCGTGACCGTAGCCCTCGATGTCGAACAAGACGAACACTTCGCGCGCGCCATCGGGCAGCTCGGCGATCGCGCGCTCCAGATCGATAATCGAAATATCCCGGTCGTGCAGGGGCACCGCGTGCTGCGCCCCTACCACCATGCCTGGGTCTTCTGATGGCAGGACCCGCCGCTCCCGTCGTCCGGTTGTCCGCTGCTCATTCAAAACCACATTGACGGCGAGCCGGTGGAGCCAGGAGCTGAACGCGCTGTCCCCGCGGAAGGAATGCAGCTTATCCCACAATCTCACGAAGACATCCTGCGTGCGCTCCTCGGCGGCGGCGCGATCGCCGGTGAGACGGAGGCAGAGTGCGTAGACCCTCCCGGCGTTCTGCTCATATAGCTCCCGGAAAGCCGTCTGGTCGCCGGCCTGGGCGCGGGCGACGAGGGTCTCCGGCGGCACAGTCTTAAGACGCCGGCCGCCGCTGGAGCGTTTGAAACACCCTCATGGCAGGCGAATTCCGGTCAGATCGCGGATCCGTTGCTCGAGCTGCTTCTGAAGATCGTCGAGGCGGCCCCGCTGTTGCGCGACCTGCGCCTGGGCTTGTGCCTGGATGTCGTTCACGCGCGCGCGCACCGGCCCCACTTTGTCATTGACGAGTGAATCGACGCGCGCGCGCATCTGCTTCTCCGCGCCCGCGACTTGCTCGCCGAGAACGGCACGCAGCCGGGTCGAGATCGCCTGATCGAGATTCGATCGCACCGCGAACGTCGGATGTTGCAGCTCACCGGAGATGCGGGCCTCGACGTCGAGATTGGCAATGCCCGACACCGTGCGCCAGATCAAGTCGCCGATCGTCGTGTTCGTGAGCGCGGAGTCGCGCGACCACCGCACGTTGCTCGACCGGATAGCGAAGCGGGCCTGGACCGTGTCCCCATTCAGGGTGAAGCCGAGCTGGGTCGTCGCGACGCCCGGATCGAGACGGACCGGGACACCGGGGACCTCGAATGCGGGCAGCCGGATGCCGCCGACCGTCGCGCCCGCCGTGTCGACCGGAATGTCGCGGAGATGGTTGAGCATCAGCCCCGCGCCCAGCTCGGGGCCGCTCGCCGTTGCGACGGTGGGCCGCCCGTACAGCGCGGGATCGCTCGTGAGGCCGCTCAAACTACCGGCGTATCGCTGCGGCTGCGGCGCTGTCGGATGCAATAAGAAGGAAAGCTCGGCGCTGCGCACGAGAAAGCCGGGCAGGTCGTGCTCTTTGGGGAACCGCACATCCTCGCCGGCGCGCCGTAGCCGCTTGGGGCCGGTCGTCGCCCGCGGCAAGAGACCAGGCGGCATGTAGCGACGTGCGAGCTGGACATAGTAGAGCACGCGCTCAAACGGCTTGATCGTGCCCGGGGCGAATAGCGCCTTCCCGATTTCGGGCGGCTCGAAGCTCGGCAGCTTGAGCAGGCTGCGCGCGAACGCGTAGTCGCGCTGCCGCGTGCTGTCGAGCCCGGCGACGCCCGCTTTGAGCTTCGCGACCCCCTGCGTGACGTTGCGATCGAGCGTCGTCACGCGATCGCGCGCGCGCTTGAGCCGATCGATTGCCTGGCGGGCTTCGTTGAGCGCCGCGAGGTCGGTGGCGCGCGCGGTGCGCAGTTTCTCGAGCGTCGCCTGGGCCGAGTCGAGCGACGGGCCGAGACGCAGAGTATCGAATGCCGCCTGCCAGGCGCGGCGGCTCGAGTCCGCGCGCGCGCTCAGCGCCTGCGCGGCGGGAATCGTCGCGAGACGCCGCGGATCGAGCGAATCGATGCTGATCTTGCCCGTCGCCAGCTGCAGCACCGGCACCTGGAATTGACTGGCCCATTGGTGCGTCTCGGCCAGCACGCGACCCGCGATCCCGTCGCCTGAGCCGGCCGCGACGCGCCCGTCGGTGTGGCGCGGCGTGCCGAACCGGAGCCCGTTCGCCGCGATGCGGTTGATGATGATCTTCTTTTCGGTGAGCGGCACCACGTCGACGTCGGCAACCAGCTCGTCCGCCTGGAGCAGGTTGCGGAACGCCTCATGCGGGCTCGCGACCGTGAGCCCATGGATCGAGACTTTGCCGTGCGGCAGGTCGAGATGCATGTCGTTGATCTCGACCTTTGCGCCGAGCATCTGTGTACCCACCCGCTGTGACTCATGGCGGGCGATACTGTCCGCGAACACCAGCCAGAGAATCGCAACGATGACGAGCAGCGCGAGCAGCGGGCCCACGGCGCGCCAACGGAAGACTTTGAGCCTGGGAGTCTGGAGTCGGGAGTCGGGGGCGGTCATGGACGGAACATCTTGTAAACGTTGTAGGCCTTCGATGCCATGACGCCCTTGTAGAAGCGCGAACGCCGGACGCGCTCACCGATGGTAGCGCGGTAGCGCACGACGCCGAGCCGGGTCGCAAAGAAAAGCGGAACCGCGAGCACGATCGCAAACACGACGCTGCCGAGGACGACGGTGTTGTTGAAGTTGGTGAGCGGAATGATCGGCGTATTGTACAGGCCGGTCCATAATCCGCGCAGCGCGTCCGCCAGCAGCAGCCGGTGCCCGATCCAGTCGAACAGCGGATCGAGTAGAAATCCGATTGGGACGAACAGCGCCCAACCCAGCATGCCGCCCGCAAACGACACGTTCAGGAGCACGAGCGCGGCAAAGATGACCGCGTTGTGGATGTTGAGCAGCGGCGTGAGACCCAGGAACGAGCCCAGCACGATTCCGGCGGCGAGCTGACCCGGCGTGCCCTCGGAATGCAGAGCGCCGAACAACGATTGAATCAGCTTGATGATCGCAAACATCGATCAGTCGATTTGCGGGCGACGTGTGTGCCAATCCGTCCGGTCCTGATACAGCCGCGCGAGCGCCACGAGCTTTCTCTCGTCGAAGGCGCGCGCCGTGAAGCTGAGCCCGGTCGGAAGGTTTTCGACACCGAATCCATTGGGAACTGATATCCCCGGAACACCCACGACGTTCGTCGGCCCGATGACGTTGGCGCCGCCCGTGACGCCGGGCCAGCCCTCGCGGAACGATTTGTCGAGCGGCGTCGCGACGGTGGTGCGCGTCGGTACGGCGAGCGCATCGAATTGCTTGAGAAAATCGTCGAGCGCCTTTTGCATCGGGCGGCGCGCACGCAGCGCGCGGAGATAATCCGGCGCGCTCACGGCAAGGGCAGGATAGCCTCCGGTGCGATCCTCCGGGGCGGTGAGCTGCGAGAGCCGCCCGTCCTTCAAGAGATCGTCGAATGCGCTCGCGCCTTCGGCCGCGATGATCATGCCCGCAACCGCCCCGTAAGGGAGATCGGGCAGCTCGACATCCTCGACGATATCGACCGTGTCAGCGAGCACCTTCAGCGCTGCGCGGAAATTGGCCGCGACTTCAGCTTGAATGTCTTTGTCAGCTCCCTTGGGAATGCCGATGCGGAACTTGCGTTTACCAGGTTGCGGAGTCTGAAAGCCACGGTCGACGGAAGAAGGATCCTTCGGGTCTTTTCCGGCGATTACTTGCAGCACGATCCCGCAGTCCTCCGCGCTGCGTCCGAGCGGTCCCAGCTTGTCCATGGTCCAGGCGAGCGCCATGGCGCCATGCCGGCTCACGAGTCCATAGGTCGGCCGGAGGCCAGTCACACCGCAGTAGGCTGCGGGCGTGAGAATCGAGCCGGACGTTTCCGACCCGATTGCGAAGGGCACCAGACTCGCAGCGACGGCCGCGCCCGGTCCACTCGAGGAGCCGCCGCTCCAATAGCCCGGATTCCACGGCGTCTTGCCGGGTCCCGTGAACGACGCGTTCGCCTGGTTGTAGCCCATGCCGCCCGCGAGCTCGACCATGGCGAGCTTGCCGACGAGCACGGCTCCGGCGGCGCCGAGCCGCTCGATGACCGTCGCATCGGCATCGAACTGCTGCTGCCGGTACGGCTCGGCGCCCCAGGTCGTCGGATAGTCCTTGGTCGCGAGCAGGTCCTTCACGCCGTACGGGATTCCGTGGAGCGGCCCGCGCCACCTCCCCGCCTTGATCTCACGATCCGCTTGCGCCGCCTCGGCGGTCGCCCGCTCGCGCGTGATCGTGACGACCGCGTTGTAGCGCGGCCCGATGCGCTCGAGCCGGTCGAGGAAGTAGTTCGCGAGCTCCGTGGCGCTCGTTTGCTTTTGCCGGAGCAACCGGCCGAGCTCGACGATCGAGCGGAACGCGAAGTCGGCGGCGGCCATCAGTCTGCTCCCCGGTAGACGGAGTAGACGAAGTCGGGCTCATCGGCGTTGGTCAGCGCGGTCTGATAGAGCCGATCGATGGCGCGCAGCCGGCCGTCGATGCCGCGCGTGATGGCGGCGAGGTCTTCGGGTGAGAAGCGGTCGGGGTAGCGCAGGCGAACGGTCTCGGCGAGCGCCTTCGCCATGGCTGAGGGCTCTTGCGTCTGCTGCTGCTGCTTTGCCGGCAGAGGCGGCAAATCCTCGGCGAACCATGGCGCCGCGGCGAGTAACGCCAACTGCTCGGCGAACGACCGACGTGAAATGGCCATCACACCTTCCCCTCCCCCTCCGCCTCCCGTTTGAGACGATCCTCCGCGATCGCCAGGATCTCCCGCAGCGCGGTCCGGCGCTCTTCGTCGCGCGTGCCGCGCAGCCGGGCCTCGAGCACCGGGACGATGGCTTCCTTGGACCGGCGGTTCACAAAAACAACAAAACGAAAACCGAACTTCGCTTCGTACTCCTCGTTCAGCGTCGCGAGCCGTCGCATCACCTTAGGTGGTGTGACGTCGCGACCGTAGCCTTGCTCCGCAAACGAGGCCGCCGAGATCGTGTCCGGCTGCTCGCCGATGCGCGGATGCGCGTTGATCACCGCGATCTGCTCGGCCTCCGATAGCCCGGTGAGAATTTGACGCGCGCGCGCCAGCAGGGCCGCGCCGCTCGTGAATGGCTCTTCAGCGCGTAGGCGCTCGAGCAGCGGTCCGGCGTTTTCAAAGAGGTTCAACTGCCTCGGTAGCTCGAGCACGCAAACGGCGACATCAGCAGAGGGATATGGTATTTGCGCGAGGTATCCGTGATCTGGAAATCAATCGTCACACGGTCGAGAAACGCGGTCACCGCTTTCTTCTTATAGTAGGCGCCCACTTCGAACGTCAGTCGATATGCGCCCGACGTCACGGCACCCAGATCCGCGATCCGGCCATCAGCATCGGTTTCCGCAGCGCGCTCTGTGCCATCATGACTTCGCAGCGTCACCGCGATGCCGGCGGCGGGCTCGCCACGCATGGTGTCGAGGACGTGCGTCGAAATCGTCGGACGGTTAGTGTTGGGCATGCTCAAGATCCGCGTGGGAACCCTGACGTTCACGGCGCGGCTGGAAGAGAAGGCCGCGCCGAAAACCGTGGCCGTCATTCGCAAAATGCTGCCGCTCAAGTCCAAGATAGTCCACTGCCGCTGGAGCGGCGAGTCGACGTGGATTCCGATGGGCGACAAGAAACTCGGCCTCGAGTTCGAGAATCACACCAGCCATCCTGCACCCGGAATGCTGCTGCTGTATCCCGGAGGCATCAGCGAAACAGAGCTGCTGTTCCCTTATGGATCCACGATGTTTGCGAGCAAGGTCGGGCAACTTGCGGGCAATCATTTTGCGACCCTCACTCAGGGACAAGAACTGCTTCCCGAGATAGGCAGGCTCACCCTCTGGGAAGGGGCTCAGGAGATCGTTATAGAGGAAGTGCACTAAGTCACACGATGCCAGAAAAGCAGGTTCTCTGAGCTCTCGTGTCTAGTCTCGTGATTCGAGGAGGGACAGCAGTTCTCCCGACAGGCCTGCGGCCGGCGGACATCGCGGTCAAGGATGGCGTGATCTCCGCCATCGGCTCGCATGTCCGGGACGAAGGCGAGAGCATCGATGCCACCGGGCTGGTTGTGCTTCCTGGCGTGATAGACGCGCACGTCCACTTCAACGACCCGGGACGCGCGGACTGGGAGGGCTGGGAAGCCGGCACGCGCGGCGCCGCGGCCGGCGGCGTCACCACCGTGCTCGAGATGCCGCTCAACGCGCATCCACCCACCACGACACCGGAAGCCTTCGACGCCAAGCTCGCGATCGCTTCACAAAAGGCGCTGGTCGACTTCGGTCTCTGGGGCGGCCTGGTTCCCGACAACCTCCAGAACCTCGCGAACCTGCACCAACGCGGGGTTATCGCCTTCAAAGCGTTTATGAGCGACAGCGGCATCGACGACTTCCATCGCGTCTCTGACGGCATGCTGGCGATTGGTCTCAAAGCGACGGCTCGTCTGGGCGCGCTTGTCGGGATTCACGCCGAGAGTCAGGAATTACTTGACCGCTTGGCCGCTGAACAGAGCGCCGATCGACTGTCGTGGTGCCGCGCGCGACCTCCCGTTGCCGAGGTCGAGGCGATTGGACATTTGCTCGCGTGCATGCGCGGCGCGGGCAAAAGCGTGCGCGCGCACGTCGTGCATGTCAGCTGCGCCGCAGGATTGAAGCAAGTCGACGCCGCGCGCGGCAAAGGCGTATCGATCACGGCCGAGACCTGCCCGCACTATCTTGCGTTCACGGAAGAGGATTTCGAGCGCATCGGCCCGCCGCTCAAGTGCGCGCCGCCGATCCGCGATGCCGCCACACGCGAAGCGCTGTGGGCCGAGGTGCTCGCCGGTCGCGTCGATCTGATCGCGTCCGATCACTCGCCCTGCCCCGCCGCCGACAAGCAGAAAGGTGAGGACGACATCCGGCGCGCCTGGGGCGGCATCGCCGGCATTCAGGCGACCCTGCCGGTGCTGCTGACCGAAGGGCTGCAGGCGCGCGGACTGTCGCTCGAGCGCATCGCGCATCTCACCGCCACCGCGCCGGCGCAGCTGTTCGGCTTGTTCCCGCGTAAAGGGGCGATCGCGGTTGGGGCGGACGCGGACTTTGCGCTCGTCGACCCGCAGCGACGCTGGACGTTCGACACACACGAGCTGCAGACGAAAAGTGGCGTCAGCGCCTATGTCGGTCGCGCGTTCACCGGGAAAGTCGTGCGCACGATCGTGCGCGGTCAGACGGTCTTTGCCGACGGTGAAATCACCGGGCGAGCGGGTAGTGGAAGGTTCCTGCGACCACAGCATGCGAATGGATAGCGCGCTGCTCGAGCGCCGGCTCGACGAGCTCTACACGATCGGCGCCGAGCACCCCCCGGACGGCGGGGCGTTTCGTCCGCTGTACGGGCCAGCCTGGGCGACGGCGGTCGAGCGGGTCGAACGCTGGATGAAGGACGCCGGCCTCGAGACCCGTCGTGACGCGGTCGGCAACGTCTGGGGACGCGCGAACGGATCTGCCAAAGGCACATCCATCGTCACCGGCTCCCACATCGACACCGTCCGCCACGGCGGCCGGCTCGACGGCGCGCTCGGCATCGTCGCCGGCCTCACGGCGGTCGAGGCCCTACTCAAGGCGAACGGAAAGCCCAAACGCTCGCTCGAAGTCGTCGCGATCTGTGAGGAAGAAGGCTCCCGCTTCGCAACGAATTTTTGGGGATCGCGAGCGATCGTTGGAAGCATTGAACGCGTCGATCCGGAAATCGCGGCCGCCATGCGCGAGCGCGGACTCGATCCGGCGCGCATCGCGAGCGCCGCGCGCGAGGACATCGACACGTTCGTCGAGCTGCACATCGAGCAGGGAGCGGTGCTGGCGTCTTTGGGCGTACCGCTCGCGGTCGTGAGCGGCATCGTCGGGACCGCGCATCTGGAAGTGACGGTGACCGGGCGTGCCGATCACGCCGGCACCACGCCGATGGACTCGCGGCGCGATGCGCTTGCCGCCGCGGCGGCGATGATTCAAGCCGTCGAATCGATCGCGCGATCGCTCGGCACGCCGGCGGTCGCGACCGTGGGCAAAATCCACGTCCAGCCCGACCAGATCAATGTCGTCCCGGGTCGAGCGACATTCACCGTCGATCTCCGTCATGCGGAGTTGAGCGGGCGCCGCGCGCTCGAGGAGCGCACGCGTTCGCTATGCGCTACGATTGCCTCCGAGCGTGGCCTCGCCCTGGAGATCCGCGTGCTACAGGAGCGGCCACCTGTGCCAATGCACCCGGACGTGCGTGCGCTGCTTACGAGAGCGGCAACAGACTCAGGTGTTCAAGCGACCGAGCTCGTGAGCGGCGCTGGGCACGACGCCCAAATCCTCGCCGCGCGATGCAAGGTGGGGATGCTGTTCGTCCCAAGCATTGGAGGCAGATCGCACTGCCCGGAGGAAGCGACCAAACCCGAACACCTGGAGCTCGGGACGCGCGTGCTGGCCCGAGCGCTGGAACGTATGGCCTATTAAATGAAGCGGGCGAGATCCGGCCCAGCGTTCGCGATCTTTGCCGCCACCTTCGGCCAATCCACCACCAACGAAAAGTCCGCGAACTCGAAACCCGGCCCTACAGTACAGGCACCCAGCGTATAGGCTCCCGTGCTCCGCGCGGCCTGCCAGGTGCCTGCCGGCACAACGAGCGTAGGACGAGTCTCGCGCGACACCGGGCCGAGCCGCAGCCGCCGCAGGCCGCGGTCGTCGAACAAGAGCAGCTCGATGGCATCTCCTTCGTGATAGTGCCAGATCTCGTCCGACACCACGCGATGCCAGCGACTGAACTCACCCGCCGCGAGGAGAAAATAGATCGCCGTGATCGCGGCTCTCGTGACGTTGCGGTCCAGGACGTCGACCCGTCGCGCCGAGCGAAACAGCTCGGCGTAGTGGCCGCCCTCGGGATGCGGGCGCATGCCGAGGGACTCGAGCAGCTCAGCGGCGCGGGAATGCATGGAGCAACTCGCGCAGAATGTTGCGCGCTACCGCGGCACGATAGTCGGCCGTCGAGCGCACATCGTCGATGGGGCGGATGTCGTCGGCCACCGCATCCACGGCCGCGGCGTCATCGCCACGGCTGACGGCGGCTTCGGCATGCGTCGCACGCACGGGGACTTCCGCGACCGACCCGATGGCGATCCGCGCCGGCGCGCGACTCACGGCCATGACGACCTTGGAGATCGCCTGGGCGGCACGGGTTCCCACTTTGCGAAATACGACCTGGCGGCCCAGGGGAATGCGGACCGCGACGATCAGCTCGTCAGGGTGCAGCGCGGTCTGCCGATATCCGGTGAAAAATCGCTCGATCGGGATCGCCCGCCGGTCGGTCACCACTACGGCGTCAGAGGCGAGCAGAACGGGCAGTGTGTCGCCCGCCGGCGATGCGTTGGCGAGATTGCCGCCCAGCGTGCCGCGGTTCTGGATCTGCGCGGCGCCGATCGTGCGCGCTGCGGCGACGAGCGCCGGAGCGTCGGTCTGCACCATAGGTGAGCGGATGACGCTCGTGTAGGGCTCGGCGGCACCGATTTCGAGCATGCCCTCAACGCGACGAATGCCTTTCAGCTCGGGCAGCGACCAAATGTCGAGGATCGCTCGGGGCGTAGGCCGGAGCGTTCCTGCGTGCAGCATCACCATGAGATCTGTACCGCCGGACAGCAGGCGGCATCCTGGGGTTGTTCGGTACAACTGCACTGCGTCCTTGACGTTCTTGGCACGGAGGTACGTCACGTCCGGCATGAC
>Ga0070730_10000836_pt1 | contig 32653 bp, 27 predicted proteins | sample Coa_R1_3_FD_66447 | JGI IMG/M metagenome (GOLD analysis project Ga0070730, IMG submission 66447) | Surface soil microbial communities from Centralia Pennsylvania, which are recovering from an underground coalmine fire - Coalmine... | ecosystem: Environmental > Terrestrial > Soil > Unclassified ... | reverse complement strand
TTCCATGCGCGTTAGCGGATCGCATTGCACGACGGGTGAGGCTCAACACAGAGCTAATCGAACAACACTGGGTACGAACTCTTTTTGAAGAGTTTTGCAACTGGGACGGCCTGATAAAACGCGCAGGAAATATGTGCTCACGTATTGACCAATACGCAGTTTTTTTTGCAGAGATCGATCGACATCTTGCCAGTGAAACAGACATAACTCAGGAACAACTGTTTTTACTGTTTGACGCAGAAGGTTTGCGGCGCCACTTCCTGATCGTTGAATTCCTGTGTCGTCGATTGAATATGGTCTGGAGTAGCCATAAACTTTCAGAGTTAATCGAATGCAGACGCATACGAGATATTTTGGCGCACTGCGCGTGTCAGCACTGGGCCTCACTCATGCTCGATTACCATCAATACCTCACCACGACTCCAGCTTGCAAACTGCAACTCAAAACGATAAGGGTCTACTTGAATGCAGCAGTGCGACTCTTGATCCACGCGGAAGCCCGAACAGCTACGGATCTGCAGCAAACACAGGTTGACTTGTTTCTAAAGCGAAATGCGGGACAAGCAGCCTCATTGAGTGCTTTTATGAGATACATTTCTGAACGCGATGGAAAAACCTTGAATATACGTCCACCGCGCCTATCTCGTTCTGTTGCCACGCAGGAGCGGCACCTTATCAGACAGCTAAGAATACTTGGACGTAAGCTCGAGACAACGGCAGATATGCGAGAATTGCGGGCTCACTTTGGCTTACTCATTTCAAAGGCCTATCAAGTGCCTTTGTCCCGCGTTCTCTCATTGAGTTCATCTGACATTTCGTATGTTTCTGGACGGGTACTGCTTTGGCCAAACGAATTTAAGATCGAATTGCCCTCAATGTTGCAGTCAGCTCTTGATCGGCTTGTGCCGCCAGGGGCCGAGGGACCAGTATTTCGTGGAAGAAATGGGATCCAAACGCTGACGGATACTGCGGTGAAATACCACGCCAACAAACTATTTGCGTGACACCGGAGCATATATCCTATGCGGACCGCGATTTGTGATTTGCATCTGCCATAGCGGCAATGGAAGACAGTGCCCGTTCCTCATTCAGAATTCCCACATTAGTTTCGCCATCGTGATCTTTCGTTCGATAGTACACATGGCGCAACGTACAGAGCTTATCCGCACCAGATTCCTTGCGAAGATCCTTGTCCTCTGGCCAGACTCCTCGTGATTTCGTACAGATCTGCAGCAATTTATTTATGAGGCTATATGTATTGTCCACGCCTGAGATAAAAAGAAGCGATTTAATGCCGCCTTGAGCGCCCACTTCGACCTCCAGCCAATAAACAACATTGCCTTGATAGCGAATACTGCATACCAAGGCCCTTCTACGATACTCCCGCTTTTTATCGAGAAAACTCCACGGCTGAAACTCGGCACACTTGTTATTCGATAACTTCGCAGGAAATCTCCACACCGGCAGTTTTCCGGAAAAAGCAGGTGCAGTCTCCGACGCTACAACATTCCATGCGTTGATTTTCTTTTTTGCCAGCAGACTATTGAGCATCTGCTCTACTTCGGTAAACCGATTTGACGGATCACGTCTCTCCTTCTCAGAATATGCAGCCCGGCCCAAGTAGCAACCGGGAACCCCACGCCCAGGAGAAACATCGACAACGGACTCCTCCTTATTCACCGTTCGCAAGCCTAAGTAAGTAAAGCTCTCTTCTTTTTCAAGGGTCTGGATATGAGGCGGACTCAACCACTTTGGACCATCACAAATAAAGTTCACGACGCCGGCGTCATTCCCGGGATCCTCATTTGAATCAACAGGCACCGGACGGTCCGGTTCCACGTCCACAGGACGGTTCATTCCCGCAAAAGGCTTGGGCTTTTCAACTGGGGTCCGCACTTTCCCAAGCTGATTGCTGTTATCACGCCCTTTGAGAATGCGAACCGATGGGTGTGGCCATTCGATTGCTGTGATTTCCATAACCAAATATTTGGCCGGTTTTTTTCTCAACTCCAAATAACGAGCTTCAATTCGAAGTTGTTTCGAATCGAACGGGATAGCAGCATGAAGAAAACCAGCATTTCCGCTTCCGAGCGAATGCGCGTATATCTCATTCGCCGCCGCTATCCCTAAGGGATGTGAAGTCAGGTTGGCAAGGACCTCGGCAAATCGGTCAGGAATGTCCTTACGCATTACCACTTGCCATGTTTGCGGGTCGATTGGCCCTGTGAACTTTGGATTGACAACCTGAGACCACGTTCCTTCTTCTGAAACCTGAGAAATTCGCCAAGGGCCCGATGTGAATGCAAGAGCGATCTTTTGGTAAGGTGCATATAGGGTGCGGAATATTTCGTGACACGGAAGAATCACTGTCTGAGTTTCCGCCTTTGCAACAACACATTTGCTTTCCAAAAAACCAATTAACGGATACTCCCAGAGGTTCATTACTCGGTATGGACTGTTTGATTTCCAGTTGTCGGGAACTGGGTTGAGGGAATCGGAGATTTTGCAAATCGCCGGTGGGTGTTTTTCTGTGTCTAAGGTGAACACTGTGCTCTCCAACGGGAGATCACAGATTGGCACGCCATCTTGAAATACTGTTCCTAGTTTCAAACGTGGAATCATGCCTGTGCTTAGGGGGATCCGCACCGTTTTTGGATTTTCACTGATGATCGTCTTGAGGTTGGCCTGAGATATGCGAGACGCATCCAGAGGGCTTATCACTACTTCCACAGCAGGCGACGATGTTCGCTTGTGGAAGACGTGATATTTGTCAACCCACCGAATCCACCAACATCCGTCCGGGAACTGCTTAATCTTGTCTATATGATCCGGCATTTGTGATATTTCTCTACATACGCCGATTCGACTATACGATTTATATTTACTTCTGGGAAGATGGATGCTTAACAGAAAGTGGTTACTATAGTCACTGGAGACTCACGGGCCGAGAGCAGTGGAAGTATTTCGAATCTCCAGAGTGATTATGCACAGCCTAACCGTAGATTTTGTTCATTCCGGTTACCTGCATTCTGTACCGCAACATCTCCACGCTGACCCGGTATAAACAGGTTGCGTCCTCAACACTAAGTCGCTGTCTCTTGATCTTCGTAAGAGCAATCCGAGGCAGTAAGAGACACCCGCACAGCCAATTGGCTTCTGCCTCTTGCTCCTGATCATGACTGCGAAGAGGCAGGCCGAGGCTACCAATAAATAGCCTGGATGGAGTGTGTGAAAGAATTAAATGTGCTAATTCATGCATGAGATCGCTGGACTGACGTCGTTCGCTGTGCGTGGGATTATAAACAATCATAGGCCGGGACCCCATACTGAGTGTGAAAGCTGACCAGCAATCCGAATGCTCAGTAAGTAATCGGTGGCAGACGTCGGGAGGAAGGGCCTTAAAACTTTTCGGTGTCCGAACTCGCACCGTCAGATGGCTCGCCAGATTGAAGGGATCCAAGGGGGCGTCCGATGACAATTCAAGACGCTTCCGGTAAAAGCCAGCCATTTCCTCACAAGAGGATTTAAAGCCCCGCCTCAACATCTAGCTATCTCCGAGCGCTTCTTGTTGAGCGACCAAAATTAAACTTGCGAGATCATTCGCTGCCTTTGCGGAAAGAAGCTTGTCGGCTTTGAAGTGAACCGCAACCCCTGTGGTGACATTTTTATTTTTTGTGACTTCTCCCATTGGCACATCCAAAAACTCGTTGGGATCCACTCTTAACCACGCACAGATTTTTTGAAACGTCAGGAGATCCGGCAACTTGCCGCGCTCTACCCGAGATAATGTCGGGGCACTTATACCGATTTCTTCTGCAATCGCGCGAATTCCCCGATCTCCTCGGCGCTCTTGCAGAAGCTTTCCAAGTCGAAGGAGCGTCATAATTCCTCCTGTTTCACGCGTGAAAAAACACTTGACACGTAATACACCCCCACAGTAATTTTATTGTATCACTGATGACACAAGCAATCATCAGTGAAATTCAACAGTGCAGGTGCTAAATGGAACACACAGATCAAGCTGTAGAACTAGTTGACATCGAAGAGTTTGCCAAAGCCGGCAAGCCCGTCCAGAAAGGCAAAACATATCTTATTCGAATCGACAACGTCAAATTTCAGTGGCCGCATTCGACAATTACAGGAAAACAATTGCTGGAGCTTGCCGGTAAAGACATCCAGCGCTTCATGATCGTTGAGCGACTGCGTGGTGGACAAACGAAACGAGTGGCGCTTAATGAATCCGAGGACCTCACAGGCCCGGGGATCGAACGTTTCTCTACGCTGCCACTTGACCAGACGGAAGGTGCACGATAATGCGCCGCCAATTCCGTCTGCCCTCCGAGGACGAGTCATACCTCGATGCCGTCGGATTGGCATGGGAGACCCTCTCTGAAGGCGGGAGCAAATGGCTGTTAATCCACGAAGCTCCCGTCCCGGGCGGCTACAATGCAAACCATGTCATCGAAGCGTATCTAATTGATCCAAATTATCCCGACACCCAAATTGACATGGTTTATTTCCACCCGGGCCTAAGCCGATCCGACGGAAAATCTATCGGTGCCGCGGAATGCCTGATTCCGCTGGATGGCAAGACGTTTCAACGTTGGTCACGACACCGAACCCCGGCCAATCAATGGCGTCGCGGCGTGGATGACATTTCTACCCATCGGACCTTGGTTCAACACTGGCTGGAAAGGGAGTTTACAATTCGATGAAAACAACTTTGCGAATGACAGGCCAACAGCTACTTCAACTCCTGAACCACTTATATCCAGGAGACGGGAATGAGGCCGTCGCGGTTGCTCTTTGCGGACGGCGCGCCGGTTCTGAGAACCATGTCCTAATGATTCAGCAGATATACATGGTGCCCTACGAGCACTGCCCCATACGCAACCCTGTCCGCGTCGAATGGTCCACCGATATCTTGCTCCCTGTCGTGGCAAAAGCTGCAAAAGAGAATTTGGCTCTTGTAAAGTTTCACAGCCATCCCACAGGAAGCAGGAACTTCTCTGATTTGGACAATGTTTCAGATCGCGAGCTAATGGAATCCGTGTATGGATGGACGAATACAGATCAGCCGCACGCCAGCGTGATTATGCTGCCCACTGGTGAAATGTTCGGGCGCACCATTTCAATCGACGGACAATTTGCTCCAATTGATTTGATTACAGTTGTGGGTGATGACCTGAGATTCTGGTACCGCGATATTGCGATCCAGGCTCCAGATCCGATCAGCCTTCGCACAGAGCAAGCGTTTGGCAAGGGCACCACCAATTTGCTCAAGCGACTCTCCATTGCTGTTGTCGGTTGTTCAGGCACTGGCAGCCTTGTTATCGAGCAACTGGCTCGCCTCCAAGTAGGCCGCCTTGTGCTTATTGACCCTGACCACATTGAGCTGAAAAACCTAACCAGGATAACGAACTCGTTCAGTCTAGATGCGAAAGAGGAACGATTCAAAGTGGACGTGCTCGCACGAGCCATTAACGACATGGGTCTCGGCGTAACAGCGTTACCCATAGCCAAGAATTTGCTTGAGCCTGACGTAATCAAGCTTGTAGCCGAATGTGACATTCTTTTCGGGTGTATGGACGGCGTGGAGGGGCGCCACTACCTCAACCTGATTTCGAGCTTCTACTCGCTTCCTTATTTCGATTTGGGAGTTCGCTTGGACTCGGACGGCCAAGGAGGAGTCACTCAAGTATGTGGCACGGTCCATTACTTACAGCCCGGCGGATCTAGTCTCCTCACACGCCAAGTCTACACCCTTGAACAACTTCGTGCCGAGGGGCTCAAGCGGACTAGTCCAGAGATTTACAATGAACAAAGGAAATTCAAATATATCCAAGGCGTAAACGAAGACCGGCCAGCGGTTATTAGCGTAAATATGCTGATCGCGAGTCTGGCCGTTAATGAACTCCTGGCACGCCTCCACTCATTTCGGACGCAAGACAATTCAGGCTTTGCAGCTGTTAGAGTCAGCCTCTCTGATTCATTTCTTTTTTACGAACGTGACGGCGACCCAGACTTTTCTCTGGCAAAGAACGCTGGCAGAGGAGATATTATTCCCCTGTTGAACCGCTCTGAACTAAGCCAGGAGGGGCAATGAGTTGGTTGGCCACCTGGTGGCAAGACGCGTCTTCGATACCCCCATACACCACACTGGTCATCGATGATTTGCCTGAGGAAGTTCACTCCGAGACAATCTATCTGGTTGGAAAACCCCGTCGATATTGGTGCGCAGTGTTTCAATGCCCCTGCGAATGTGGGGAGATCGTTTATCTGCCGCTTCTCCCCGGAGCCCGCCCAAGATGGCGAGTCAAGAAGCACCAGAATGAAACCGTCTCAATTATGCCCTCTGTTTGGCGCCACGTAGGCTGTAAGAGCCACTTTTTTATCATCCACGGTCGGGTTCGCTGGTGTCGGCTCATTGACCGCGATAGGCTTGAATGTTAAAGCAGGTGCTGGCGGAGATTGAAAGGAAGTGAGGACGCAATGGGAGACATGAACGCGATAAGCCTCGACGGAAGCACACTGGTTTACCTGGAGCAGCGCTTTTTGAAGCTGTTCGGCAAGGACGCAGACAGCACGGAGCTGGCGGAATGGTTCAAGGGGATTCAGAGGAGCGCCCTTATCCAGACGAAGTCGGTGCAGTGCCTCGGCATGCGCGATCCTGTTCCGTTCCCGGAGATATACCAACCCACCCGCCTCATCGTCGGTCCCGACCGCGATACCGAAGTGCGCGAGGAGTCCTTCCATTGGGACAATCGACTGAGTCGTTCCATTGGTCGCGGGAGAGCGTTCAACGAGCAGACAATCCCGGTGGACGAGTTCCTTTGGCGCGACCAGGACGCCATCATCCGCAGCGGACCGGGCTGGGGCAAGACCACGCTCATGCATTACATCTACCGCTCGGCCCTGCTCAACGAAAACCTCTTGCCTGTCCTGATTACCCTCCGCAGGCCAACGGCAGTGGAGGATTTGGAGCAGTATGTCGGCGCATGTTCAAAGATACAGAAAAAGGAAGCCCGCTCCTGCACCCTCTGCTCGTTGATGGGTACGACGAGGTCGGCCGGAGGTGCCAGAGGCGCGTATCGGAGGCCATCCAGCCATACCAGGGACATCGGGCCGGCAAGTTCTACCTGACATGCCGCGACTACTACGAAGTCTCCCAATTGAACGCGTCCGAGGTCCGGATCGACGCATTCATGCGTTTGCTTAAGTGTAAACAGAAAGTCCTGTTCAGAGCGCTTCACACTGGCGGGACCGTAATGGTAATGTCTTCTGATTAATGCCTGCGTTATCTGATTACGAACTTCGCCACATCGTTCCCCACCTCAAGTCTGCGGGGCGAACTGAGGACATTCATCGGTTATTGTCGACGAGCGATAAGAAGGGGGCAAACCTCTGGTTCAGCCTGAAGGAAGGTCGAGATGATCGCGAAGGCTATGCGATTGATCTTCAAGAAGGTCTCGATATCGCATTGCACGCTCTTATTGCATCTGGCGATGCAGGAGATCCGGCTTCAGTAGGAGCGACATTGCGCTACGTCTTCTGCTTGTCGACGCTGAATGGTTTTGCCGATAGCATACCTGGCCAGATTTTGCGAGAGCTTGCACGCAGAGGCATCTGGAATTCGAAGACGGTTTTCGACTATGCCAAGCGAACGCCCCATCCCGCAAGAAGGATCGAGTCTCTCGCAGCGGTATTTGGATGCCTCGAGCTAGCAGATCAAGATGAATGTTATTGGCGGGTTTGCAAGTCGATTCCAGAGCTTGGCGGGGTTTCGGGCAATGAAGAGATGTTGGTTATTTTTGAGAAGGAAGCACTTTCAAGATTGGGAGACGCATTCCTTGAAGCAGAACGCCACGATCTGATGATTCGGTTGTGTGAGGAATGTCGCACATGGAAGGGAGCGGAAGCTCTTAAGCGCAATGTCGCCTCGGCCCTTAAGAAGATTCCCAACATTGCTGTTGCGGAGACTCGCCGGTGCGCCCAGAAATGGTATGCCGTGACAGATGACCTCGTAAATCGGTCCAGTTTCCTCGGCCTGCTTGACGAAAGCGCGCATGACGAATGTGTCGCGGCGTGCATCGCTGGCATTACATCCAACGAATCGGCCCTCTACGACTCCGTGGTCGTCGTGAAGAGTCTGCAGCAGCATATCAGCGCGAAGGAGTTCGACAGTATTATCAATATTGTCTATAAACGCATCGACAGCGACAACACGACTCGACGCCGTCTCAACCTACTTATTGAAGTGCTTCCTCTCCTCAATCAAGAGCGACAACACAAAGTTCTTCGCGAAGCGCTTCCTTTCGTAGAGCAGCCGACTTGGGCACTGGATGAGGTAATGGGCCTCGTGACGCACCTTTGTGAAGTGCCCGCTCTGACTCCTAGCGTCGTAGATGCCATCGACCGTGTCCAGAGCGATACAGTGCGGGCCCAGTTGCAATCGTTGACCCTTGCCACTCAGACAGCAACTGATAGAGATCAAACAATCGCCAAATCACTCGAAGCTGTCGCGTCCTTTCTATCTAGGGGGGATCGTTGGGCCTCGGAGGAAATCATTTATTCACTTAGCCGGCTGGCTGCTTTTGTCACCCCAATCCAAGTAGTGAGGCTCATTGAGGCAGCAAGAGAGGTAACAGATCACAAATTGCGACTACGGGCGTTGGCCGAACTTCTCCCATTCGTGCCTATCGGGCGAAAGGATGACATCATCGCAGCTGAAGTGCGCGACTTAAAGAGTATCGACAACCCAGCTATTGTGAACCGCTTTTGCTCGGCGGCTGGGCGGGTCGCATCCACTGCGCTGCTGACAGAGCTTCCGCAGTTGCTTCGGGTTCCACGGCAACGTGGTTGGTTCCTGGTCGGCCTGTCTCGAATCATGTCCGAAGTGCGGGATGCGAAATTGCATAGGTGGATCCTTGATGAAGCACGAGATGCCCCGGAATCTGTCGGCTATCGGTGCCTTCTGGCGATCGCTCCTTATCTGTCCCTCGACTTGATGACACATGCATTCGAGATCGCCAGAAGCCTTCCTAGAACGTCATATCGATTGGAATGTTGTAGCTTGATTGCCAAATTGAGCCAGCAGAAGGACCTCATCGGGCAATTGCCCGGACTTGTTAAAAGGGGTTTGGAGTCGCTCCGAGAACCTAGGGAGCGCGCGGATGCCTTAATCAAAGTGCTCAACGCGGACCCGCCATTTCAAGCTGAAGCGCTCATGGACGACGCTCTTCACTCTATCCTAGAAGAGGCGCACCTCTCGCTCAGAGCTGAGTTGATTGCTGCTGCGGGTGCTTGGGGTTGCCAGAAGCTTGCACGCATCAAGGCGGATCTGATTGAGGAGGCTTTTGGATCTGTACGAGAGGTAGTGGCGCGGGACGCGCTTTCAGCGATTGCACCTAGCTTAGATCGTCGATTAGTACACGCCGTGCTCGGCCGAATTCGAAATTGTCTTGACGACGACTTGCGATACGAATCATTGCCGGAGGTGCTGGCTCGAGTGGCGGCCTTCGGTGACGGTAAACAGGCCATTTCATGTGCAGGTGAGCTATCAAACGAAACGCTGAAGGGAGAATGCTTGGCGGCGATCGCGCCACATTTGAGCAAATCACTCCTGCTAAGCCAGTTATCTGTTTATCGGGCCATTGAGAATCCGTATTGGCGAGATCGCGCGCTCAGCGCAATCTGCGTTCGCGCAGCCGAACAGCGTGTCACGGTTGCGAACTCACAATGGGCTGCTGAAATCCAAGACCCCGTCGAACGAGGGAAAGCGCTGTGTGCCATGATTCCGTGCGCCCGGGATATCGACCAACGTTCGCTGTTGGAAGAGGCCCTGAATTCGTTTGAGGCAACGAATGAGCGAATGAGGTCACATCTCATTGAGCCTCTCGCGGGCGCTATGATTGCTCTGCCACGACAGAAGCTTTTGGAATATCTCGTTCGACTACTAAGGATTATGGTGACTCAGCATCGAGAGGAGCTTGTGTCGCAAGCGTATGGTTTTTCATCGGTATTCCGTGTTGTCGGTGGGGCGGATGCTGCTGACCACGTGCTTGGCGGCGTGCGGGACGTTGTACAATGGTGGCCCTAAGTTGGTAGTTTCATGGTTCCCACTGCGCCGTGCGAAAAATGAAATGCCAAGTGTTGGAGTTCGTACGCGCTCAGCGCGTCAAAGGGATTACATTCGTGTCGACCCTTTTGAGCGCGATGAGGCTCAGGTTCCTGCGTAGGGCCAGCGGATTGGAGTGTGTCACTTCGCATCCCCCGCGAACACATGCTGTGATCGACTACGAGTATCAGAATTCGGCTACTTGGCCTGACCGACACGGTTGACCATCATCGAGCGCTGCGGAAACCAAGAATTTTGTCGAGCGCCGTCTGAGAAATTTTGTCGTGATAACGAGTCAGACCGACCTCATCCTTTAAGAAATCCTGAAAGCTCGCGTGGTAGATTCGGTAGAGACGTTCACCAGATGCAGACTTTGTCAGCGTTAAGAACGCACGCCATTGCTTGATGACTTCTCTCACGTGGGTGGATGGAAGGCCGGTCCATTCCTCGATTTGAGCCTGTGAGACTGGCTCGCGAACGACCGCAAGCATGCACACAACGGGCTGATATACTCGCTCGAACTCCTCACAGTCGCGTGCCTTCATAGTCCGCCAGTGACGCTGATAATACTGGCGCAAACCGACTGGAAGATCATCGATACTGTCGAGATTGGATTTCGTAAGCGTTCCGTCCCGAATGTCGGAGAGAACGTGCACCAAGTACATGAAATTGCCTTCGCTTTTGGAGGTAAGAATCTTTTCGAAAGCGGGTTGGTCCAGCCCCCATTGCGAGATGCGATTACTCATCGCGGGTTGGTTCGACCCGACATAGGTCTGAATATAGGCACGTACATCCGCTCCATTCTGAGGATCGTCCTTTCGGAGGTAGATGTCTTTGCGGTGATCGGTGACAAGTTTATAGTCTTCCTGTTCTCGCGTGCTGACCACAAAAAACACCCTTGGAGGAAGCGTGCTTGGCAGATAGAGACGATTAGCGTCCAGAGCCAGTCCCAAGTCTTCAGCTTCATCGAGAGCGTCGACAAGAACTACGACCCGATCCTCGGCTCTTTTTTCCGACGCCTCTCTGACCAGTTTGGAAAGAAAGCCGCTATCCTGTGTCGCCTGAGGCGGGAGCCCTGAATATCCGAGTTGATACTTTACGATCAGCTGAGCATTGACATTGGATAGAAAATCTCGAGTTGAGCGGATGTTCTGCGCTGCTATGTTGAAATGATGTACATAGCTTCGGGTCTTCACCAATTGCGCCATCAGGGATGTCTTGCCAATTCCGGGCTCGCCCCGAATCACGATGTACCCACTGGGGAAGTCGCGATCTCCCAGATGACGATCAATGGCAGAAAAAATAAACTCACGGCCGATGAAGCTGCGCGTCCGATCTTCGATTAGCTGTCCAAACTCGGAGATTCGGATACATGTGGAAAGAGGGGCCGGAGCGTTTGCGAAGATTTGCAGCACGTCGGCAGAAATCTGCGTCACGTTCTCGATTGTGCTATTGTTTTCAGCACGGATGACTTGGGTTCCGCCTGAATTCGCAGTATTTCGGTTTGAATCGTACGGGATGTCGTTGCGCTCACTCATGACAGCTCTGGTACAACGGCGCTACTTTCGGCGCACTTGGCGAACACTGCGGATCACACTGTTGTCGCTTGCCTTGACCGATTGTTTCCCCGTTCCCTCCATCTCCTGCGCCACATCCTCGATCATGCTACTGCGGTCAGCGACCACCTTTTGTACGGCCTTCTCGCCTCCAAGAAGATTGAGTAAATCTTCCGAGAGTTGTGGGTCCTGTTGGAGGCACGAGGCAAGAGCCTTAGCGAAGACAATTTGGCAGGTTGGGTCACTCGGCTGTGTTCCGGCCAGACCAGCGGCGTGTTCTAATTCCGGACGTTGCTTGAAGCTGTTCTTAATCTTGCCCCAAATCTCTGTGATTTTCCCGAGCGTCAACTCTCCGGCCTTCGTCGCCAGTCCCTCGCCAAATTTTTCGCCCGCGATTTGAGCGCCTTTAAGTAACTGAGGAAGATACGGTACCAGTGCTGTGACGGTGGCTGTTGCGATCTCGATGACCCCGATCATTTGGTTATTCCTTTGAGTTGGCTGCAACACAGAAGAGGACGTCCAAGAAGTTTACTCTACTGTCGCGCTTGTTTCCAGAGTGCATACCCGTTTTCAAAATGACCGGCACTTTCAGGAGAACTACGCAAGAAGGCGGCCCCTTAATTTGCTATAGCTCAGGCAAAAGCAGTGAGTGAGGCCATGTATAAAAAGTTTGAGAGGCAGGCAAGCATTCGTCCCATTGAACAAGCTCGCTGCACTTTTTTTCCAACGGGTAATCCGATGTCTGACGAGTGGGGAAAGGATGGCTTCATGTGGAAGTGGGACATAAAGGCCGAATCTGTGTAGGTTTATCCACGAATGCGCCGACTGTCGTTGCCGTCCACTTGTGAGCCGGACGTGTCCGAGGGGTCGTTTCGACAATCACCGCATCAGCAATTCCTTGCGCCGGGGCATTGGTCAGGTACATGTGCCAATCAACCTGTTCCGGTGCGTGCAGGTGGCAGTTTGTTGACTCTCCTCCGGTTTCAACCTGAACTTTATGGGAAAGGAACCCAACAACCGTCACCGGCGCGCCCTGGAAATCCGCGACCCTGTCAGCGGGGAGATCTTTTAGATCGTCCCATTTGATCTCAACATAGTCAGAGTCCCCAGGCAGGTCTGTCCGATTCTTATTCTCATTGAGCGCCTGCGTCTGAGGGTTAGCCGAATCGCCTTCGGCTCCGCATAGCTCTGTTCCATTTATCACCAACGCCTGCCCCACGGCAGGCTTCCTTGCAGCCATAAGCTGAGAGAAAATGTCGCCCGTCGTCACCCGTGGTGTCGCGCTTCGGGCAGGAGCTTGCGTTGGTGTCGCGGTTGGTCCGGAACCTGCCTGAAGACGGATATTCCTTCCCCACACAAACCCATCATGCCCGTCCGGGGCCGTTACGTGATAGTACCCGTCAGACGGGTCGGGGTTAATTAGCGTCAATCGTGCGCCGCGCTTCAGCGTCTCGATTGGGGCATTGTCTGTGGAGGCGTCAGTCCGAAGGTTGACGTTGCGTGTCACCACAGCGGTTTGAGCAGCAGCGATGGCACAGAATAGGGTCAGAACCAAGGATCGAAGGAATCTATTCATGGTCGTTCTCCACAAGACAAAGATTTGATACGGGGCCGTGGTGGCAAGGCGGCTGAGTCTCAACGTTAACTCACGAGTCTCAATCTTAGCTGATCGTTGCAATAGAACTTCACCCAGTTGTCGTGTTTTTCAATGTTCAGTTGTTTCTATTGGTGGAATTCACAAATTTGGAGTGTTGTTGCCATCCTCAGGCCTCGGATTTTGCCACAATTACGCTACCTCTGACACAGCTGAAGACTGCAAATGGATGATTGAGGCTCCGGCTTTTAATCCCAAATCGGCAAGACGTGAATGATGTGTAAAGAAAAGCACCTGCGTGTGTTGAGCTGTTTCTGACAAGACTTGCATTGCCGCTGAGGCGCGGAGATCATCGCTATGGATAAGGATGTCGTCGAGTATCACTGGACATGGGGCAATTCTGGCTACGTGATCTTCGATTGCAGCCAGGCGAAGAGCAAGATAGAGCTGGTCGCGCGTGCCATCGCTCAAGCCTGCTACTTCAAGCTGTTCCTTATTCTTCCGAATGGCGACTAGAACTGGTTTATCGTCGTCTCGAAAAGCAGTCGTAAGGCTCTCGTGTTCGCCCAGAGTCAATCGAGAAAATAATTCACTGGCCCGTCTCAGGACAGGTCCCTGGTGTTTTTCTCGATAGGAATCCATAGCACGTTGCACCACCTCTACAGCTATTCGCAGACGCAGGTACTGTGCAATCGCCGGACGAGCTTTCGCCAATCCATCTTCGGCTATCTGCGCCTGCAGGGCCGCTGCTTCGCTGCTTTCGAGGCGTTCATATTCCTGCTGTAGCCTGCCGTATTCGATTCCCGCCTTAAAGACCTGGTCCTGCAGCTCTTTCTGACGATCCTCATAACGCCCGACTTCATTGCGAAGTGAGTCCAGTTCGTAGCTGGAGGCCTCTTCTTCGATCTGTTTCAAATCAGAACTCGCGTTATGTTCTACCAGACCTGCCGCAATGCGATTATAGTCTTCCTGCCTTTCGACCTTCTCTTCTGCAGCAGCGATTGCGGCCTCGAGTTGCTGATCATCTTTGCATGTAGCGAGTTCCATCAGCCTCTGAAGAGTAACGGTAGCGGCCTGTGCTTTGGCGCGGCAATTTGTGATGGTCGCCTCATCGGTGGCATTCTGATTTTCAAACTCGATGCGCCTAACTTCAGCTTTCCCCGTCTCGACGAGCCGCTCCTGCAACGATGCCGTGATTTGCTGTGGGTTGAGCGAAGTGAGAGACGAATCGATGGCCCCAGCTAGCTTTGCCGCATCGGCTTCAAACTCAGCGATATTGTCGCCTATGCGATCTATGCGATGTTGCAGGTCATTGCCTTTTTCAAGTTGCAGAAACACTTTTTCGAGGACATCGAGAGTCACTATCGCCTGCTCGGGCGTCGTAGCTGGCGGTATTAGCAGCCCTGTCATGAGCGGAGACCACTTTTTTGCCCACTCCGACAACTTCTTCTTGCATTCAGCAACGCTGGCTTTTTGCCTGTTCAAGTCAATCAACTGTAGATTTCGACGTAAATCACGAATTGTTCGACGCTGCTCTTCCACCTGTCTAACAAACCTCTCTGCAACGTTCTGAATCACTGAGAGCGAGTCGGTTTCTCTGACAGCATCGTAGCCGAGTTCCTGGAGGAGAGAGCAAATTTCAGCTGCTGCGTATGCCGCGCGTTCTCCGATCAACTGCAAATCTTTTTCTTTGCTGCGACGTTGCTCTAGCCTGTCGAGGATCTTCTGCCGGCGCGCACTCCACTCCTTCATCTCCGCTGGCGAGAGCGGATCCGCGTTAAGCGAGCTCCATTCACTCTGCCAGCTGAGGCGAAGATCATTGAACTCATTGTCAACAGCAGTTAACTCCGCTGCAAGGCACTGCTGCTCGCTGCTGGCCGAGGCCATTTCTTTGATCAAACGATCGTGGATGGCTACATCTTTGGCATTTGAGTATCGCAAGTCGGCGATCTCATCACTGTGCCGAAGCTGTTGCGCGAATACTTCCGGTAACCGATCTTGAGAGCCTGATTGGTTCTGCGCGGCCTCTTCCGTCAGCGTTTTCTCGAATGCAAAGGCGCGAATTAGCTTCCAGAGTTGATTCCGCCGGGCGCGCGTTTCGGCGAGCTCCTTCTCGCCAGCAATACTCACCTGCAAGCCAAGCCTCTCCACCTCAGCCTGCTTTTCCCGGATGGATGTGGCAAAGCTTAATTTTTGGGAAGAGAGATCTCGCCGACGACCGACAAGCTCTTCCCAGTTACGAGCATACCGTTCGATTGTCGAGAACATTGGTATCGGCAGGGATTCAAGCTCTTTTTCAGTTCCTGACCACAATGACAAATTTTTGAGGTCACGAGCGATCTCCGCATCCGCCCGTTTACATTCAGACTGCAGTCGGCTTGTTGCTTCGCTGGTGTCGCCGAGTCTCTTGCTCTGCTCGATGCTGGCGAGTAGCGTGGCCGGATCGCATGGTTCGTTGCTGGCTGCTAATTCGCGCGAGAATCGATCATGCTGATCTTGCTGCGAACGAAATGACTCTTCGGCCTGCTCCAGTTCCACAATCAATCGTGCATGTTGGGTGATGAGTGCATGTATTTCCGCCTTGCGCGCGTACGAGCTTCGCAATTGCTCGGCGTCACTCACTGGGCGCTGATGCCATACAGTGCGCCATTCCATTTCGGCGTGCTGAATTACTTTGTTGCGATCATCGTTACGTTTGGGTAGATCACGTATATCGCGCAGGTAACCTTGTGTGCTGGCATTCAGAGTTTCGATTTCCCGTGCATGCGTCTGGAAGGCATCGCTTACTGGAAGAGCTTTGATCTTTTCTGTGCGTTGTGTGATCTGGTTGGTGAGGCTTTCAATCTGCGCGGTCATATCCGTGAGATCGACAACGGCCTGATCACGTTGTTGGCGCGCATTTGCCGGAAGCAGAGGCGCCCATTCCAGACCCTCCAGCATCGTGCGCAACTCCTGCAAGCGGGCTACATCGGCCTTGTTACCGGCAATGCGATGCAGCTTGGTCAACTGCTCGCGAAGCAAGGCCGTCTCGACGTTCAACGCATCGCGGCTTGCCTTCGCGTGTTCGAGTTCCGCTTGCTTTTCTTTGACTGCGGCACCGCTAAGCGAAAGTCTTCGCATCTCTGCACGAGCCTGCTTGTATTCCTCTAAGGCGCTGCCAATTACGCGCGACTTTGAGCGCTGCGCAAATAGCTCACTAGTTTCCTTATGGAGAGCATCGAGCAGCTTACGCAGATCGAATCCTGCGGCCTGAAACAGCGCGCTGCCGATTTCACCTTCGCCACGCAGCAACTCTTCGCCGCCCTCGCGCAGGCGAGTGTGATCGAGTCCAAAGAATTGCTCAAAGCGCGCGAGATCGACCCCTCGCAGAAACGTGCTAAGCCTGTCTTCCGGTATTTGCGTTTCACTTTCGCTCAACAGCGTTGCTGTCGTGCCTTTGCGGCGCCGGAAGGAGAAACTCGCGCTCGAATTGGAAATAGTCGCGCCAATGCGCAATTCCGCGCCTTTGCAGCTATGAACGTCAGGAGTGCGCGCCGGCACGCCAAATAACAATGCAGAGATGCAGCGCAAGAGCGTCGACTTACCGGCTTCGTTGTCGCCATAGAGGACGAAGAAATCCGGCTGGCGTCGTGGGATATCGATTGTCCGCTGGAAGAAGTGGCCATAGCGAATCAGATCGATGCGGTCGAATCTCATGCGGACTCCAGCGCCGTGAGTCGCGCAAGGAGCAGTGCCTCAGCTTCATCAATGGCAGTTGCCAGCGTGCGAACATCCAGTACAATCGGATCCGCGTCATCAGCACCTTCTTTGGGAAGACGCTTCCTCAATTCTGTGATTCCTTCCCAGTTGGCTGCCTGCGTCGGATCTTCTCGAATCTCTGCCAGCACACGCAGGACCTCACCGATCGGATCATCGCGGGTAAGCAATGCCTGACGATCAATACGGGCGGTCGTTGCTACCTGCACACGTTCGATCCACAACAATCCATTGCCGAACTCACCAGCAAGGCTCATCACTTCATTGCGGACCATTTCAGGATCACGATTGAGCTCAGTGTGAGCATGGGAGTTGCCGGTGATGCGCACCCGTAGCGCGGTGACACGGTCATGGCTCTCTGAAATTAACTTGCGGAAAAGCGTAGTCAGCTTATCGTAAAGATCTTCAGCCGTTTGGCAGTCAGATGCGTCAATCTCGATTTCGCTCCACAACAGCACCGAAGTGGGAATCGTCTCAATGGAGATGGCGCCGGCGTCGGACACTGTAACCAACTCGCAGCTTTTTTCACCTGGCTCTTTGCCATGACGGCCCTGAATGTTTCCCGGAAAAACGATGTATGGATCGCTGCAGAGAATCTGCCGATTGTGCACGTGCCCAAGCGCCCAGTACTGGTAACCCTTATTTTTGAGTGTGTCCAACGAGCAAGGTGCGTAGTTGGCATGCTCAGAGATTCCAGAGAGATTCGTATGTAACACTCCGATATTGAACGCATTAGCAACCGGTACCGGATAACTTGCTGACAGATCCTCGGTGACCACCGGCGCAGCGAAACTTTGTCCATGAATGGCAACGGGCAAGTGCAGCACGTCAAAGCGAAATGTCTGCGGTTCGCTGGAGCGAAAAACGTGCACATTTGCAGGAGGACGGAGCTGTTTGATCAGCTTGCTCGCGGCATCATGATTGCCATATATGAGATAGACATCGATCCCGGCCTCTTTCAGCCGTATCATCTGTCGATTGAAAAACAGCGCCGACTCAAAGCTCTTCAGGCCAACGTCGTACAGGTCACCGGCAATGATGACAAAGTCAACTTGGTGGGCCAGCGCCGCGTCCAGCAGCTTTTCAAAGGCGCGCCGTGTCGCGTTACGAATTTCATTGACCGGGGCCCCCGCATAGTGCACAAGTCCCTGGAGAGGGGTGTCGAGGTGGATATCGGCAGCGTGAATGAACTTCATCCCAAAGCCTTACAAAACCTTCTGAGTCTTACCAACTGCTATTCTCGTGGAATGTTGGGAGAGGTCACAAATGTTCCCAATTCGACCCATTCGCGCTTGCTCCCGTGGCTGCAGCCCGAAGATTTGGGACAAACTAAAAAGGTCGTGATGGGATGAACCTCCCACAGGCTCATGCGGGCTGGTTGGCCCCCAATAGGATTATCCTGATCATCATTTACAACGTGTTCGTTATCGTAAAATAGCTGCCCTTCAACCCAGACCTCATGTTGCTGCTTCGTTACTTTGACCAAGGTTGCTGTATTCCAGCCTGCATGCATCTCTCGATCCTGGGGAATCATTTCGACAACAATTCCTTCATAATCTGTGGCGGATGGATCTCCCGCCAATGGAATATGCAAGTCATTATTGCCCTCTCCCTTGAGTCCGCAGTTTACTGATTCACCAGTATTTGGATGTGTTTGGAGCGGTACTGTTGCCAAAAACCCAAACACACGCACGAAACTACCCTCTCCAACTTTTCCGCCCGACGTTTGAAAATTTGTCAATTCCGCTCTTGAATCAGCAGCTATGTCTCCACCGGACCCCACTTTCCGTTCAGCCTCCTGCTGGAGAGCATGAAAATCGTCAGGAATTCTGAGCACAACCGGATGGGCCGTTGTAATTGGCTGACGACGCTTCACCTCATTAAATGCAGCGTGATCCGATCCCGAAGGTGCACAACCGTTGGCGAGGCATTCCGCTAAGTTGGCCGCACATATCCTTCCCCGGCTAGCCCGAATTGCTGGGGCAATACTGGATATCCCTCCCATCGATTCCCCTAATGGCTCTCGCGCCGTTTGTCCAGCACCTCCATTAGCTTGTTGCTGCGAGACTTTTGCAATCACCATGGCATCCAATATTTGCTGTGAAGCGCCCACCTTCCGCAATTTCAGAAGAGCTTCTGGCGATGTATCAAAGGAGTTTGTGGAAGACTTAATTATTTTAACGATGACTGCCGCATCAATGTGCTCTTGTAGCAGTTTGCCAACATCTTCGTTGGTCAGTGGTTGACCAGTGCTTCCAATCTGCCCCGTAAACAAAGTGAATAGCAGTGATACCGCCAGGACACAACGCATTGAGCCTCCAGCCAACAAGATTAAAAAATGCGCCAAGGGTTACGAGAAGAAGATATACCGAGAGCCAATTCCGGACAAGAGCAAAACGTCTTGCAATCGCAGCTGATCTACACGCCGACCAGGGTGGGCGCGCACTGAAGTCGGGGTGGACAGGCGGTAGCGCTTCCCCCAACGCACCGCCAGGGATCGTGCAGCGATGTCGCTATGCAATGTTTAATATCTCGACGAGAAGCACTTAAACTTTGGCCCATTTACATCACCTCCGCTGAGGACCTCAGCACTACGAATTCAGTCTCATAATTAAGGAAAAACGACAGCCGGGTTTGAACTTCTGCGAGCACGGCTGTTATCGATGTCACGGGCGCCGAGCCTGCACCAAAAGTGAGGAAGAACCGAATTTACCAACCAGACATTGGGCAATTTGCGCGACTGCAGTTGGCTTGTTGACTTCGTACGGCTAGGCATTACTACCAGGAAAAGCAACAGAAAGAGCATCGAGAAGCTCCTTTTGTCGGGCAGTCACGATCTTAGGCTGAATATGAGAAGTGAGGTGAAACGCCGCATTCTCGATGTAGCGCCGAGTTTCATTTGGGTTGCGAGATAACGCGATCGCGAATTTCACTGGTTCGCCCCACCAGTCATCGCCAGACAGAAAGCGCCTGAACGCTTGTCTGGCCTTTTCCCCTCCGAGACCAACTAGTCCAGTCGCAGTCAAGTACTCCTGAATGGAGTGATGTAAAAACCCGAAATACTGGCCTTCGGTGACAATGAGGCCATCCTGGCACAATTCAACTAGCAGTTCGGGAGACTGAGACGCGTAGAATGGCAAAACCTCTTTTACTGCGGCCTTGAAATGATCTTCTTGAAACTCTCGCAACCTTGCCACATGGAGACGATGCGCCAGATTCGCTAGAACTGCAATCTTCGGCTCAGGCCCGAACTTCGAACCTCGATTAATCTGCTTAGCAAAATCCCAGCCACCTGCAAGGAGTTCCGTGAACATTGAATACAACTTAACACGGCTACTTGGAAGGGAACGCATGCTTTGATGCACATTCACAATGAGAGCTCCGAGCAGTGGTATCCTCATCAGTTCTTTAAGTATCGGGACTTTCCGAAGTTGTGCTCTAAAACGCTCTTCCGTCTCGTCATTGTGTTTAAACCAACTGTGGATAAATTCCTCTAATTGGAGATCATCGAACCGCTCAACTGTAATTCGAATGAAATGCCGCAACGCGGGTACTGAGATATAGTCGCGTCCGGTCACTAAGAAAGACAAACGCGCTTCCATTTTCTTGGCTTCTAAAGCGAGTTCCAGCACCTTTTGCTGGACATCGGTGTCGGCAAGCTCATCAAGACCGTCGAGATACAGTCTGAACAACCACTGGTGAGAGTGGCGCTGTTGCCAAAGCCTTCGGACCTCAGGATCAAACAAGAACATCTCCTCGAAAGTTGAAGGATTTCGGCCACTTAGTTTGTGCAGGGGAATATACTGCGAGACTGTTTTCGAAGTGCCGTTACTAAGGGATTCCAAATCCTGCATTACCTTCCATCGACAAAAACTCGTTTTTCCGGTACCTGGTGGCCCAGCGATAAGAAAGCTCTCCCTTGGGTCATCAATCAATGCCTTTTCCACTGTGATGACACTACTCGGTTGCTTGTTGCGCTGGATCAAACCGGAATATCCATATGACAAATTTTCTATTAACGAATACGGCGCCAGAAAGGAAGAATCGAACCACTTTTTAGCTTCTCCAACTGTCTGGCACAAGTGATTGGCAACGTCAACTGTAGCTTGAACTTGGTCAACAGAATTCGCGAACAGCGTCACGAGAGCACTAGCATCTTTTGCCAGTCTGCGGCCATTCGCCAGAGCGAGTGCATCACTTGAGATTGACGGGGGCTTCGGGCGGCGCTTTGCCGGCAATTTACCCGATTTTTCCCGCCACACTTCCAGCTTCATTTTGAACGCGTTCCCCCAAGCGTTCCTTATCTCGGCGACCATTTGTTTCGATCGGACGCGATAGTCGAATGAAGCCGACGACGCGTCGTAGCTCTTGCCAAGTACATGAATGAGGTCTGCTGAAGAGATAAACTGTCGTGCTATGGAGTTTGCTTGCCTTTTGGTGATGATAGAGGCGAGATCTGCGGCCTTCGGAAGTTCTACATACAAGTAAAACCGATCGAAGCGTTTTGAGAATCGAGGCTGAATGTAAGTGCCGCGTAACGACTGCGGGAGAGCAGAAAAACCGTGCTGACGCAGAGCCTCTTCAACTGCTCCATCACTGTCAAGTGCGGAAACGATCGTGGCCGCTAGCCGAGCAATGCTGCTCGTATGATCGAGGATGTATTTTGGGTGATGCTCTACAAATTTATCCCAAAGAACTCGTCCGCATAAAAATCGCACTGTATCTTTGTTTTCAAGTTCACCGTAGATAGACTCCATTGTCTGGGGCGTGCATTCATATGGCGAAATAACCAATACACGCTGTATTCGTTCAGGAACACCGTCTGTTGTCCTCCGAATAGGCGAGTCCAATACTTGTTTGGCCTGAAAAACTACCGTGCGGGCACCATGATTACTCTGTACGGATCCGCTAATTGGCGAATTTTTTATCACACAAGCCTGAAGTGACTTTCCATAGAAGGGATCTACCATCTCAAAAACAACGTCTTTGCCAATCTCACCTGATCCATGCGTGTCTCGGATTCCGTTTACGAGGGGCATTTTTTCCAACAGTGAAATGACAGCCTTCCGCAATTCGGCCTCGTCGGCGAATGACTTAATGAAATGGTCGAGTTCCGTTTCGATAGGCAAATTACGCAATCGGTACTCCCTTAGTCGCTGGGCTTTCCATGGGCATTTTCAGACTCATGTCAGCTTGAAACACTCCCAGCGCAAATCCCATTGTCTATTGATCTTATACTAATAGAATCAGCGGGTTCAGGCCCGAAAAATACCAGAACAGATCCATTTGAAGATTTGCTCGCCCATATCAAATCTCCACCAACCCTGCGGCCAACGCCAAATCTTTTTCGCCACAGCCGACTCAAAAATCGGCGGTTTGCTTGGGCGGAAGTTCCGGCTTCTAGGTGAAGAGTTCAAGCAGATCGAGCTAAGCAGAGACGATGGGCTGTAGGCGGTCGAGCTTTCGTGTGCGTGATCGTCATGAAATTCATTCCACGGCCCGCCTCATTGGCTTCGCGTCAGCCTAGCCAGCGTACCTGCCGTGAGGCTTGAAGTTCAATACCTTGCTAATATACTGACCGCGCGATTGGCCGTCCGCAGTGAACTCAGCCCACACGTCAGGTGGGCAGGCAGAATACGCCCATTCCACGCCGTTTGGAAAGCGAACCAATATCCGCTCGTTTTTGGCGTCGTAAGCCTCAGCTACAATCCGCGTCGATCCGGTGACTTCAATCCACTCAATCATCTTCTGCCTCGTATGTGCCGCGCCAAGCTGCCAGCGCCTCACCAACTTCAGGAGCCTTCGGTTCCTCTCTCCACGGTTTCAATGGAGGATCGTCGGCTAGCGGCTCTGGCGTCGGCCGATCAAGGAGCGTCCTTGAGGGAATCACAACGGCTTCTCCGCTGACAATCGCTTCACCGGTTCGGAGAGACGGCAACACCGCAGCCAAGCCAGAAACAATATCGGGCAGGGCCGATCGAATCGCTCCTTGATCAAGACTGTTCGACAATCTCAATGCGATGATGGTGCCGCATTGAGAGAGCGCTGTATCAGGTAGCTCCGTGGGACGCTGAGTAACAAGCAGGAGGCCGATACCGTATTTTCGTCCCTCGCGCGCTATGCGATTCGCCGATTCCTTGGTCAGTGGATTAGCGCTCTCTCCTAAATAGCGGTGGGCCTCTTCCAGCACGACAAGGACAGGGCTAGGACGGCCGATGCCTAGGCCGTCGCGTTTACACCGCAACACGATTTCAAATAAGAGATTGAGCACGACTCCAATCGCAAGGTCGGCCGCAAGTGCGGGAACGCCGCTGAAGTCAAGAACCGAAATCGGCTTTTCGTGGCCGAGCCATTCCTGCATCACTTCTACAAGTGGGTCTTCACCTTGGGGTGTGCCTGCGGGCTCCTGAAAAAACAGAAGCCTGGGATCCAATAGTCCAAGCCGCAGCAGATCCGGGGTCGTGCCGTGGGCACCGTGGAGAGGGCCCTTGTGAGGTGGCGTGCCGCCGGGACCGTATGGTGTGAACTCCGCCGGTTTCAGTTCGGTCGCATTCCCCTCTTTCACCATACACCGCGTGTTTGGATCAGCTTTGTTTAGTAACGTCTCACGATTCTCGAAGTCCAACGCATACCATATTGGCCTGATGTCGAATGGAATCGGCGTATCGGCTGTCACAGCCGATGGGTCAAGATTCAGCCATTCGGCGTCCTTTGCGAACTCTCGACGCGCCTTCGTGACCAGCTCAGCAAATCGATTAGCGAAGGTCGATCCTCCCGTCGATCCTGCGAAAATTCGAGAGATGTCGGCGGCGGGCAGAGCCCAGTAAGGTACACGGAGTCGGGTCTCGCCCTCACCAAGAACGCTTCGCACCGACGCGTCGGTCTGGAGAGCCTGCGCATACTCACCATGCGGGTCAACGACAACGATGTTCGCTGCTTTCCATCCGCCGCGTACAAACCCTTGCAACAAAGAAGCGACCGCACTCGTCTTTCCTGATCCGGTAGAGCCGACGATAGCCCCGTGTCGAACCACCAGCCGGGATGCCTCCAGGCAGACTGGAACCTCCTCGGCAGCAGCGAGGCGCCCCAAGCGTAAATGGGTTTCGCTAGGTCGAGGAAAGACAGATCGAAGCTGCTCGGCAGTTGCGAAGTGAACGGGATCATCCAGTCCGGGATACGTGCCGACACCACGATGGAACTGTCCTGTCGCACAGTCAATCTCTCCGAGCAGTTGGACTTGCAGCCACCGCTCACCGTGCTGGATTGAGTCGGTGGGCGCGAGCTTTCCGGAGAGTTCGGCAATGCCGACCAGACTCACCGTGCCGATCAGGTCGACCAAGCCCTGCGGGATGCGCACGAGCGAACCGATCTGGCCAACCGGCTGTAGCTTTCCCCGATAAATTGGTGCGATACCAGCCAAATCCGCATCGAGCGCCACCGTCACAGCGGCACCGATGACGTGACGTACTCGCCCAATGCATGTTGGATCGCGCTCAGGCATTTGGCTTCGGCTCGCCCTTCGGTTCCGGTGAGGCAGCTGGCTCAGGAGTCTTTGTCAACAGAGCCAGAAGTTCACTTAGCTTATTGCTGTCCGGGGAATCCTGGCGAACGCTCTTGGCCAAGTACTCCGCGAGGCATTTGAAGTCCCTCAGAGCAAACTGCTCGTTGATCCACAGACCATGCGGTAGGTTCGGATTCAGACGCCACTCGGCCCGCTGGCCGGACAAAATGGCCTCTTTGCCCGTCACGACTTGAATGTTCGGGGTCAACGCTGCCTTCTTCGCAAGAACGTCTGGAATGGTGGAGTAGCAGAAGACCACGAATTCTGAGCGCTCGCACCGCAGTGCGGCGTCGAAGATCATCTCATTTAAATGATCGTCACCGAATGAGTAACCGGTGATGATCATCAGAGTCTCGTTCTCATGCAGAGACCGACGCAAACGGTCTTGGAGCACCACAAACGGGACCCGTCGCGATTCTTCATATTTAGCATCAGAAGGATAGATCGCGGCGACGTGGTCATCACTCGCCGCGGGAGACCCAAGCCGAATGACGTGCTGCTCCTTCTCCCACGTCCAATTCACTGAGCCGTGCAACTTCCACAACCGAACAAAGTAGGAGGGCACAATCTCACGATCGCGCCCAGGCACAGCTTCAACGAGTTCGGTTTGGAATCGTGCTTTCAGTACCCCGATGAAACCATCAAAGTACGGAACACCGAGGGACTCCAACGCCGACTCCAAGATTAAATCGTAATTGACCGTGAAGAGTTCGATCGGCAGGTGGAATTTGCTCCGAGCGATCCAGGCCGCAAACATAACGGCGGGGGCCAAGTTAGCGTTTGCAACATTCAGCTCGCCGACGATCGCCTTGCAGATGGATTTGTCCAGCGTGACAGCCTCAGCCCCAGTCAATCCGTCGACCGTTCCTTTGTCGTCCAGGAGCGCGGCAATCCGCCGAAGCCGGCTCAGAGCCTGCTCAAGGTTTCTTCCCGCAAGCTGTGTGGCCAGCGCCTCCTGATCTGCTTTATTCAGCTTGTTCAGCACTCGCTTCTGTAACTCTGGAACATCGGGAAGTCCACAGGCGCGAGAGGCTCCTGCACCGAGGAAGGCACAAACATGACGCGAGCGCGTCGCCAACTTCGCGCCGAGGGAAGTAATGAAACTCAGAGGATCATGTTCCGGCATGAACTCGTCCCTTAACCCGCCTGATGCAATGGAGACGCCAGTCAGCGACCGTCACACATCGAGACTTATCTAATGCACACTTAGTCTCTTGGATCAAGTTTTCTCGGCGAGTCAGCGCTAATTCTACCCCAGTTGTCGTGTTTTTCAATGTTCAGTCGTTTCTATTGATGGAATTCACATACCCCCTCCGATGAGTCCGGCATCAGAAATTGTATGGTGCGGCGCACGAAATGGGCGTGCACTCACCAGACCGCTGGTGGCGTCCAGCACACCGGCCACGCTGTGAATCTTGGTCGTCTCAAGCGCCTCTTCAAAGGAAAGCGGAGGAAGAATGCCGGGAATTCGTTTGGCCAGCATGGTCTTGCCCGAACCAGGAGGACCAATCATCAAAATATTGTGTCCGCCGGAGCAGGCAATCTCCAGAGCGCGCTTGGCCGTGAACTGGCCGCGCACGTCTTTAAAATCAGCCACACCCGTATGGCCGGTGTGCAGCAGTTGGCTGGCATCCACCTTGAGCGGCGCTACACCGTTGCCGGTGTTGAGCAGGTTCACCACATCGATGAGCGACTTCACCGGATACACATTCACGCCGCTCACCACCGCCGCTTCGCGGGCATTGACCTCGGGCACAATCAGGTTGGGAATTTTGCGTGTGCGCGCCTCAATCGCGATGGGCAGAGCGCCCCGGACACCACGAACGCCGCCATCCAGAGAAAGCTCGCCCACCATCACAAACTCCGGCACTTCCTTCTTCACCAAACCGCCATATGCGCCCACAATGCCCATCGCCATGGGCAGGTCGAAACCGGAGCCCTCTTTGCGAATGTCAGCAGGCGCCAGATTGATGGTGATGGTAGTCGGGGGAATATCATAGCCGCAGTTGCGCAGAGCGGCGCGGATGCGCTGCCGGCTTTCGCGGACGGCCGCATCGGGCAATCCGACGGTTTGAAAATTGTCATCGGCCTGTTTTACCGGGCTCACATCGACCTCAACTTCAATAATGCTGGCATCGATGCCATAAACTGCGGCGCTTTGGGTTTTAAACAGCATGGAAGAGGAATCGCGCCGATTGTAACAGAGATGCGCCTTCATCCATCCTCACCCGGTACCAGCGATGCCTGGTGGCTAACTCGCTTCCACCGCTTTTACTCGTTGAACCCAGCGGACGTTCAAAGTACCATCACCTCAAATTTCTTTTGGCCAAAAAGGAGAACATGAGCCGCCGTCGCGAGCCCAGAGTTGAAATGAACATGGATGTAACGGTCTGGGGTATGGACCGTTATGGCAAACCTTTTGTACAGCATGCACGCACGCTCAACGCCACCCGAGGCGGCGCCCGTCTGCTGGGAATTGACTGTGTCTCCGCGGGCGAGACCGTAGGCATTCAGCATGCCGGCGAAAAATCCCGCTTCCGCGTTGTGTGGGTGGGGGGCATGAACTCGCCACGAGTCGGCCAGGTGGGCGTCCAGTGTCTGGAAGACAAAGCGATCTTCGCGCCGGCGCGCCCCGCGCACGGGATTGAATTTAACCTCGAAAAAATCGGCAGTTTGGCCAGCGCCCTTGAAGCAGCGCGCCGTATGCATCCCGCAAAAAAAGACGCTCTGCCCAGCCGCAGAAAATATCCGCGCTATCACTGCATGGGCCGAATTGAGATCTGCCGCCCGGAGGGCGAGCACCCGGTGCGGGGCCACGTGAGTAATCTTTGTTTGACCGGCTGTTATGTGGAAACCGTCTCTACCCTGGCCGTGGGTACGAATGTGGTTTTCCAGCTTGGTCTGCAGGATCTGACGGTACACGGGCGGGCCGTGGTCAGGACATCGCACCATGCTGTCGGCATGGGCCTCGCCTTCCAGCATTTGTCATCGGAAGATCAGCAGCATCTCGAATTTCTGATAGGCTCGCTGGCCGGCAACAAAGTCCCGCGCTCCGAAACAGCCCAGCCTGCCGGACCGCCTGTTCTGTTTCCCCAGCAGCCCGCGCTGCCGCCTCCGGTGCAATCAATGGCCAGTCCGGAGTCATCCTGTTCTCCTGTGCCAATACCTCCTGCTGTGGCGCCGGTGACGGTTTCAGCGCCCGCACCCTCTGCAACTACAACCGCCCCAACGGTTAAAGCCGACCAGACCGTGTCGGCCCGGATGATGCTTGTCCTGAGTGAACTCAGCGAGGTTGAAGAGCGTCTCCTCAACGAAAAAGTCGATGTTCGTCTGATCGCGCAATTCCATGACGCCCTGGAGCACGTTCACCAGACCGCGCGGAACGTGCAGCGCTTCCTCGACCTGGATGCAAACGGCAGCGATCCCTTTGCCGTGATGCCGCAGATGGAAGCCGAACGCGTAAGAATGCTCTCCAGCCTCGCGCGCAACGTCACTGCGGACATCGATTCTTACGGAATCGACAACTTTGCTCAGAACATCCTTCATCTCGGCGACACTTTGGGGCAACTGGAGCGCCGGTTATCACGACGGATGAACACTCTGAAGATCCAGCGGATGGCGGCTGGTTCCGTCAATTAGAGCTGCTCTTCCCCGTAAATTTGGAGCACAGGCACTCCGGCCTGTGCTTTTTGTTTTTTATAAAGAAAAACCGCGCGCACTCAATGTACGCGCGGTAAGTAATAGTTCGTGATTGCTCAGCGCCGCTCAATTGCCATGGCCACCGAATTTCCGCCGCCCAGGCAGAGTGCCGCGATTCCACGCCGCGCGTTGCGGCGAATCAGTTCATACAGCAGCGTAACCAGCACGCGGGTCCCGCTGGCGCCGATGGGATGTCCCAGGGCAACCGCGCCGCCGTTCACATTCACCCTGCCGGGATCGAGCCCCAGTTCCTTAATTACAGCGACGGATTGCACCGAGAACGCCTCATTGATCTCATAAAGATCCACATCCTCCGGCTTCCACCCGGTCTTCGCCCAGATTTTGCGTATGCCATCCACCGGAGCCATCATCACCCACTGCGGCTCGGTGCCGCTGGTGGCCTGCGCAACAATGTGCGCCATCGGCTCCGCGCCCAGTTCCTTTGCTCTGCGCAGTGACGTAACCACCGTGGCCGCCGCGCCGTCATTCATGGTGGAAGCATTGCCCGCCGTCACAGTACCGTCTTTCTTAAATACCGGCTTAAGATTGCGCAGCGCCTCGGCTGAGGTATCCTCGCGCGGGCCTTCATCTTTATCGAACAACGTGGGGGCTTCGCCCTTTTTCTTTGCCGGAATCTCCACCGGAACAACCTGACCTTTGAATCGGCATTCCTTCCATGCGGCCACAGCCTTGCGATGCGAGTTGGCTGCATACTCATCCTGCTGCTCGCGCGTCACGCCATACTTCTCCGCCACGTTCTCGCCTGTCAGGCCCATGTGATAGTTGTTGTAAACGTCCCAAAGCCCGTCATTGACCACCGAGTCAATCATCTGTGCATTGCCCAGCCGGTATCCCTTACGCGCCTGGGGAAGCAGATAAGGCGCATTGGTCATGGACTCCATTCCACCGGCCACAACAATCTCCGCATTGCCCGTCTGAATGGCCTGCGCCGCCAGCGCCACGGCTTTCAGCCCTGATCCACAAACCTTATTGATCGTCATGGCGCCAACTGCCGGCGAAAGACCACCATTGAGAGCTGCCTGACGCGCGGGGTTCTGCCCCAGTCCGGCGGAAACCACCAGCCCCATGATGCACTCATCCACCTGCTCCGGCTTCAGATTGGCCCGCTTGACGGCCTCTCGCACCGCAATTGCGCCCAGCTGAGGCGCGGAAAAATCTCCCAGCCCGCCCTGAAATTTTCCAATCGGCGTGCGCACGCCACTGATGATGACCACATCCTCCATGACGATCTCCTTTAATTTCCTGTAAGTTGCAAACTCTTTATTATAAGATGTCGCAGCAACCTCAACGATCCCTATGCTCAACGACTCTATGGAAAACATATCGCAACAGCAGGCAATCGATTCAGCCCCCGCGCAGGGCCCACAACCTTTGGATTCCGAACAAAAGCTGCTGGCGCCTGTCTGGCACACGATTGTGCTGGTTGCGGCGCTGCTGGCCAACTCCTTTCTTTCCGCGAAGCTCATGTCCACCGCGGTTGGAAATAACGCCGGAGCGATTTCCGCCAACGGACAAGCGGCTGGATACGTGGTCAATATCGGGTTGGAATTCCTTATTCTTCTCTTCGTCTGGTTCGGATTAAGACTTCACGGCATGAAGATCAGAGAGCTGATTGGCGGGCGCTGGAAAACTCCCGAGGATTTTCTTATCGATGTGGGCATCGCGGCCGGCTTTCTCGCTGCGTCATGGCTGATTCTGGCGGGGCTTTCCTTTGCTCTGGGTTTGTCCAGGGCTTCTCAACTCGAGGAGACCAAAAAAATGGTTGGGGTCATCGCCCCCAGAAACTGGGTTGCGCTCCTGAGCTTTTTCGCTTTGAGCACGGCGGCAGGGTTTATTGAAGAAATTGTTTTTCGAGGATACCTGCAGCGTCAGTTCGCGGCGTGGACCAAAAATACATCCCTTGGACTGGTAATCTCCGCTCTCTGCTTCGGGCTCTCCCACGGTTATGAGGGCATTCGCCGCATGGTGCTGATCGCGATCTTCGGCTGCATGTTTGGCCTGCTCGCGCATTTCCGGAAAAACCTGCGTCCTGGAATGATGGCCCACGCCGCTTTCGACTCTCTGGAGGGTTTATTGCTCTACTTTATCTCCCGAAAAGGGTTTCCCTCCATGCATTGAAGTGGAGAGTGAGCGCTGCAATCAAAAGTGACATCAATTTTTTGCTTGACTTCGATTTTCAATAACTCTATACATTCATCAATTGCGGTTTTTCAAGAATCGCATTCCATGAAAATGGAAAAAGGGAGAATAGAACAATGGCAACCAAGAAAAAAGGTGGAGCAAAGAAAAAGAGCGCAGCCAAGAAAAAGAAGAAATAAGCTGGCTCTTCACACTGCACAACAGGGGGACGCGAAAGCGTCCCCTTAACTTTTGTTCACAGTGCGCCGCCCGGAACACTCCTCTTTGCTTCCCCGCACGCTGCCTCTAGAATCAAATCTGGATTGCACATAATGAACACATCTTTGCTTTTACTCGCCGCGCTCGGCGCCGCCTTCGGGGCTTTGATTACCTGGCTGACGTTCCGCTCTGCTTCCGCGGTTTTGCGTTCGAGTCTCGGCGCCATGCAAAAAGATCTGGGTGATGCCCGCGCCGAAGCGTCGCGCCTGTCCAGACAAAACTCAGAGCTGAACTCCAGCATCGCTGCATTGCAGGCCACGCTGGCCCACGAGCGCAAAGCGAGTGAAGAAAAACAGGGGCTCCTGAATCAGGCATCGGAAAAACTCAGCGAGTCTTTTCGCGCCCTCTCCGCCGACGCTCTCAAGAGCAACAACCAGGCTTTTTTGGATCTGGCGAAGACCAGCCTGGAGAAATTCCAGAGCCAGGCCCGTGGCGATCTGGAACAGCGCCAAAAGGCGGTCGCGACTTTGGTCGCGCCTATCGAAGAATCATTAAAGAAAGTTGATGCGCAGATTCAGCATATCGAAAACACACGCCGCCAGGCATATGGAGAACTCACCGAGCAGGTCCGATCACTGATATCCACTCAGGAAAAGCTGCAGACCGAGACCGGCAATCTGGTCAAGGCGCTGCGCGCGCCCACCGTACGCGGACGCTGGGGTGAAATTCAGCTGCGGCGCGTGGTTGAAATCGCCGGCATGCTCCCTTACTGCGATTTCATCGAACAGGAAACAGTCGCCACCAGCAGCGGCCGTCTGCGTCCTGATCTGCTCATCAAACTGCCCGGCGGCAAGAACGTAGTGGTCGACGCCAAGACTCCTCTGCTCGCCTACCTTGAAGCAACCGAGTCCTCGGATGACGATGTTCGCCGCCAGCGCCTGGCCGAACACGCAGCCCAGGTCCGCACGCACATCAATCAGCTCAGTTCCAAAGCTTACTGGGAGCAGTTTGATCCCAGTCCGGAATTTGTGGTGATGTTTCTGCCCGGTGAAACCTTTTTCAGCGCCGCACTCGAACAGGACCCAGCGCTGATTGAGCACGGCGTGGAACGCCGGGTCATCCCTGCTTCACCCACCACGCTGATCGCCCTGCTCAAAGCCATCGCTTATGGATGGAACCAGGAAAAGCTCGCACGCAATGCGCAGCAGATCAGCGCTTTGGGAAAAGAGCTGCATGAACGTCTGCGCAGCATGGGCCAGCACATTGAACAGGTCGGCAAGGGACTCGACCGGGCGGTGGAGTCTTACAACAAGGCTGTTGGCTCGCTCGAGAGCCGCGTGATGGTATCGGCGCGCAAATTTACCGAACTGGGCGCGCCCGTCACGGAAGAGATCGGCGAACTTGACCCCATTGAGACCACCACGCGCAATCTTACGCTGGAGTTTGACGATCCCGAGAACGCAAAGATTGCCAATAGCGCCAAGGCCTGATGTGCGATCTGAATTGTTGGTAACGGGTCTGTTCAGGAATTCGCCGCAGCGGGCCGGGCTTCTTTGGGCGCAGGCAAAAATACCTTCTGCTCCGTGGCCGGACACAGCCGGCGATAATCACACCAGCGGCAATGCTGCCCCGGAGTTGGAGTGAATTTCCCTGCGGCAATTCCCTCTGCGGCCTTTTCAATCCGAGAACGCGCCCCATCCAGTTGTTTCTCCAAACGCTGCGTAAATACTGCGGTGTTGTCCTGCACGTTAATCAGCACCAGCTCTTTGGGTTCATACCCAAGCTGACGGACACCCATTGCATAAATGGAGAGTTGAAGGCTCTCGTCGGCGAACCTTTGGTCCCGAGGAACTCCCGTCTTGTAATCAACCACGCGGACGGCCTTTCCATCCAGCCGGTCCATCCGATCCATGCGCCCCACAATCTCCAGCGCTCCCATCTTAAAGCTAAACTTGTGTTCAACCGCGAGAACTTCCGGCGAAGTCGCGGGACTGGCCGCAATCAGTGCTCTC
>Ga0070730_10000835_pt1 | contig 32655 bp, 34 predicted proteins | sample Coa_R1_3_FD_66447 | JGI IMG/M metagenome (GOLD analysis project Ga0070730, IMG submission 66447) | Surface soil microbial communities from Centralia Pennsylvania, which are recovering from an underground coalmine fire - Coalmine... | ecosystem: Environmental > Terrestrial > Soil > Unclassified ... | reverse complement strand
GCGAAGCAGGGGCTCAAACGCCGCCCCTGCTCCGCGCCTCATCCCCGCTGAAACCAAAAATCAACCGAGAACTAACATCGAAAGTGGTACAGCAAACGGGGGCACTTCAACTCTGGATGTCGAGACGGAAGGCGCAATTTCTCGTTGGGTCACTAAAACTGCGATGGTCTTAGAGGCCGCCATCCCTGTGGAGAACAGGTTTTACATGCGAGACGAATGCCGCGCATTGCGGGTGGATGGGAAGGTCCCCGAGAGAAGCATGATCTGGCTCGGTCGAATGTCTGAGGTCGGGGTGTTTGCTGCTGGAACACGCGTCTGGCTCATCATTGATAAAGATAGCGATAAACACGCGAAAGGAGTCGTTGCCACTTTCTCGGTGGGGAATTTGGCGATGCAGATTCTCACTTTCCGGTTTCCCGAGCACTACAACTCGACCACGATGCAGGTCCAATGTTTCGATGGTCCTTGGGAAGAATCACTCATCACAGTTCATCCAATCGACACTCGTGTTAGTTGGCCCCCGAGATTAACGTTCAGCCTGAAAGGAACATTGCCTTTCACACGACTCCGAGACAGGTGAAAAGTCGGCACCGCTTTATGAAGACGCATCCCGATTTATCGACTCGGCTGCTAAACCCCCCGCATCAATTGCGAGAGCGATATCTCGAATCCGTCCGCCAGAATCTCCAATGAACGCAAGCACGGCTCCTTCTGCCCCCGTTCGATATTCGAGATGAAGGGCCTTCCCAACCCTGTGTGAACGGAGAGATACGTCTGCGTCCAGCCACGCTCTTCCCGTAGCTTTCGGATTCGCTTCCCTAGTCGAACGCAAACGTCTTCTCTTGCCACGCTCTAAGGATGGCGGTATTCTTTCGGCTACATTTCGCCTATGGGATACAACAACAAAACAAGGAGTCCGGCTATGGCTATCAGGTGCTTGGCGATAGCAACGTTCGTCCTCTCTGTGTGGAGTGCGGCACACGGTGTTGACACGCGTCCCAAACACGTTTTCGTCAAGGACACGGGATGTCAGGGACAGCTCTCTTCGGATGTCATGGCTTCTTTTAGGCAGGAGATCAGAGCCTCTGCCGGTTACCAGATAGCGACATCGCTCTCAGACAGCGGTGGATACGAGGTTGTGGTTACCGTTTACGCAATGTGCATTGAGACGGTCCTGCCAGTGAACGGAGAACATGTTGTTTCTATAGCCACGATATTTGGCACTGGGACATGTACGTCAGGTAGCTGCACGGTCCGGAGTAACGAGAGCACACTCGGGGCAATGCTTTGCAGTGGTCGGGAAGCTCAGGGTTGTGCAAGAGACTTTTATACTTCTCTAGACGGCTACATGAGCAAGGGCGGAGGTTTCATTTTCGACGATCTTTCCAGAGCACGTATACAGGTCCTGAGAGAAATGGAATCACATCCTTAGCCCGAAACCATTCGCACACTCAACACTTGGCAAAGAACTCAGTGTTTTTAGGGGGAGTTTGGTTCTGTCCGTGGGCTAAGAACAACTACGTTGATCGCGGCCAGCGAGATAAAGGGGAGTGCGACTAGTGTCAAACATCTGGAGCAATGAGACACCGGAGCAAAGAGAGAGCCGTCTAGCGATGGTCGCTTGTATGAGAGCGGACGTGAACTTTCTTGGGGTTCGGGACGGATTGTGTTATTTCGAAGCGTATCTCACGGATGACCCGTACGGCCCAAAAGCAGTTCTCACACTCTTTGCTGATGGGATCACGCCTGAGCAAATAGCCAATCGTGTCGCAGAGTCGGATGGGAGTCCAAAGAAGAGGAACTCGGAGCTGCCGGTCAAGCGATCAAGACGATGAAATGCATTTTCTTACTGTCTGCTTCCTTAATGGCCTAATGGTGGCCTAGGCACAGCACTCGGGGGCCATTTATCCATAGACCACATTGTACGAAAGTGTTTACGTCATCTCAGGACCAAGGGCAGTCCTCGGCCCCTATCTCCAAACGTTCTTTCTGGTAGTCGCCACGTCCTTGGCTACACGGCGAATCGTGATACTGGATACTGCATTCTTCGGCTCCTTGTGGTAAGAGTTCGACCGACTTGCAGGAGGTCAAAATGCGCCGCTTCATTTCAGCCATATTTGCTGTTTGTCTATCGCTCACCGTAGCAAGGTCACAAACCCAGCCTAAGCCGCTTTCGAATGACGATGTCATCCAAATGGTCTCTATGGGTCTCGCGGATGACGTGATTATTGAAAAGATTCATTCGGCGACAAAGACGGATTTTGACACCAGTATTGACGGCTTGAAGTCGCTTAAAGCAGCCAACGTGAGCGATGCGCTCCTGAAAGCCATGATCAACCCTGCGGGGAGTTCGGCATCCGGCGCAAACTCAGGTCGAGTCGTGGACGAACTGGCCATCAAATACAAGCAACTTCAGAACGGCGTGGTGACAGTGTGGAGCGAGTTTGGCCACGGGACCGGATTCATAATCTCGAAGGATGGTTTGGTCCTCACGAATCAACATGTTGTCGGGCCTTCCGAATACATCGCACTGCAATTTGATCCAAAGCGAAAAGTCGCGGCGATATTACTGGCATCCGATCCTGAAAGAGATGTAGCGGTCTTGTGGTGCGACCTTAGCCTTCTGCCTGACGCGATTAGCCTTGAATTGGCAAAGCAAGACGAACTGTACCCCAGTCTCATCGAGGGAGAAAAGGTATTCACGATTGGCAGCCCACTCAATCAGCAGAAAATAGTAACGAGTGGCATTGCAAGTAAGATTGAAGCAAAAGCAATAATCTCTGATGTGAACATTAATCACGGAAATTCTGGAGGCCCGTTGTTCAATTCACAAGGACGGGTAGTGGGCATAACGACCTTCGGCGATTTCACATCGCGGGGAGGGCCGGGAGTATCGGGCATTCTAAAGATCGAAGAGGCATTGCCGGTAATTGAGCAAGCAAGGTCCAAGATGTCCAGTGGAAATCGCCCCAAGCAAGACCTCCTTCCGGTTGAGCCTGACGATGTGTTCCCAATCGACGCGATCAAATCCACTCTGCTTCAGGAGAAGTTTGAAACGAAACATTACTCCATGGGGATTGGTGACTTCGATGTGGTGATGATCACGCCCCCGCTAAAATACCGCGCCGAGAGAGAATCAGAAGTACGAGCAGCGAAGGAAAAGGGCAAGAGGAATCGAAAAAGTGAAGTCGCGGTGCAAGATAGTTTTCGCCCCCTTGATGACCTGAAGAATTGGGAGGCATATGTAGGTGAATACAAGCCCGTCCTGCTTATCCGAGCCAAGCCAAAACTAAGGGAAACCGGAGGCTCGATATTCCTCCGTTCTCTTGCAGCGTCGGGAGGGGCGTATAACGTACCGGCGAAAATGCGATTCAAGGCCGATTTTTACAAAATGAAGCTGGAGTGCGGGGCGAATGAGGTAATGCCGATTCTGCCGGGCAAGATCGCACATGTAGTGAACGTTCGGACCGGACTTGTAAACGCCACCGACGCGACGTACGAAGGGTTCTACGAATACCCTGCCGATTCGATTGGACCGGCGTGTGGCCACGTAACACTGACGTTGTATGGCGAAAAAGATCCCGACAAAGCTTTCACCAAGACGCTGGATGAAAAGGCTGTGGCGCGAGTCTTCGAGGATTTTTTCCCTTACCGATCACAACACGCAACGGAACAGATTCAGTCACCAAAAGGGCAATCTGATAAGTGAGGGATTACATGATCCACCGAACGTGGAAGATGGTTGCGGCTGTATTTCTCGGCCTTCTTTGGACCACGCTAGGTTATGCCCGAACTCCGATTTCAGCGGCAGAGGCCAAGAATCATGTGGGTGAGCAAGCAACCGTCTGCGGGGAGGTAACGACTACACGCTATGCTGCAAGGAGTCGGGGAAATCTGACATTCATCAACCTCGACAAGCCATACCCGAACCAGATTTTCACCGTCGTGATCTGGGGGGGTGACCATCCAAAGTTTGGCGATCCCGAAGAGGCGTATCGCAGCAAGCGCATCTGCGTCACAGGGAAGGTCACCGACTACAAAGGAGTGCCAGAAATCGTCGCTCACGAGCCGCTGCAAATCAAAATCCAGTGATTTCGCAGGAAGAACAGAACGAAGAACTTGAAGCGGAAGTGCAGAACATGCATGACAAGATTCAGCAAGCGAAGTCTGACCTAGACGATCTGAAAAGTGAGATTTCTACGCTGGAAGGCGTTCCATGCCATGAAGACGACGCTACGGATTTAGAGAACAAGGCTGATGATGTAGATCAGGCTCTCGATGATGCTGAAAATCCTTAAGCGGCCCTAAGAACTCTGGGCCGGAAGTGATCCCTAAAGAGCGCTGAATCCAAAGCCCCTCACGATGGTCAATGATCTTAGTCTGTTCCTTGGGATGGAAGGGAGAAGCACATGAATAAGGTATCTGGAATTGGCGTAGTCGTTTTCTTACTCGCAGTGGGAGCTTCTTTTGCTCAGGAGCAGGTCACGCGAATTGCGCTGATCAATTCAAACATCCCGAGCGGTGCGATTCTCAAAGGAATCAACGAACACTGTCAAGGTCTAGTTTTGACGCTTGATCCGTCAAAGGCAGCCTTTAACCTAGAGGCACAAATCAACAAAGAATCAGAGAAAAGTAATGAGCACTCTTGGCTCACGCTATTCAATAGCTCTGGCGATGCCATTTTCGAAACTGATACGCATGGGACAGGAAATGCGGTGAAGGACGTGTGCCAGTTTCTGAAGCTCAGCAAAAAATAGCTAGTTCAATCACGGCAAATCCATTGAGAAGCGTGAAATCCATTCCGTTCCGGAACCCTCCGTTAAGGGCTTGAACCTCGGGGTCATGAAAGTTATCGCGGTAGAATCGGCAAAGTCCTAGCCCGAGCTTTTGCAGCTTTCCTCAATCCTGAGAGTACAGGGAAGAACGCATTTCCAATATTCTGATCGAGATTCAGGGGGGGATGCAATGTGGAGATCAACTTTTCCTCGAGCTTCCACGGCTCTTCACAGACTTTCCAGACCACTTTTGCGTTGTCATCCATCCATTCCGACAGATGTTTCTCACCCGCAGAAAAAGTGAACCGATTCCCGCTACCGACCCGGCGCAATTCTAGCCCTAATGCGTCAGCCAAGATGCATCCCAAGGATAGACGCAGAGTGGACCCCTTGGCATTTCCTTGCATATGAGAGCGGATACGGTGCGACAGAGTTTGCTTGCTTGCGGCTTTGCCATTCGTGGGCGGTGCCGAAGGTGAGATGCCGACATATAGGAGATGGAAATCTGCATTAATTATGCATCCGGTCAGCGGAACACTCGGTGGCAGATCTCGGAAATACCACGCGTAAGCTCCGGGAGATTTCGGGACAGGGGATGACCGTGAAAGAACTTCCTCCCGCGACCACAACCGTGCGGGACCGAGCAGGTCGTCACACATTGTCAAACCGTGGCGGCGAACAATGGCATTAAGCCACAGTTGACGACCCCGACGGTCATTTCGGACATCTTCCGTCACCCACGTTCGCACCAACGCCAGTTGGGGATGGTCAGCAAGGAGAGTCTTGAGGAGCGCTTCATTGAGATCGTTGAAAAAACGTTCACCTTCAATCCTCTCATTTTCGCCATGTTTAAAGGACAGGTACAAAATACCATTGAGCTTGAGCGACTTTGTGAGTCGTGATATGACCGGGTTCAAATCCCTCCGTGCTATGTGGAGCAGCGAAGCGCAAGCCCAGATGCCATCAAACTCGCTGTCAAACTCAAGCGCGTCGAATCGAAGTAGCTTCGCTTCGCACCCGGTCAGTGTGGTTGTTGCCTTCACCATCTCGGCAGACGCATCCATGGAGACCACTTGATAGCCCATCTTTAGGAACGCAAGAGAGTCACGCCCGGAGCCGCATCCGGCATCGAGGATGCGTCCTCCAAAAGGTACCTCATCAAGAAATGGGGCGTACAACGATCTCATGTCCACGGAAGCTGTGTTCTTGCAGAACTCGGCAGCGTGGTCGTCGTAATAGGACACCGTTGAGACGGTGTAGTCAGAAGGCGGGTTCGTAATCAACACGTGGCTCCCACTTGTGGATCAGATAGTCCACCGCAGTCTCGTAAGCCGAGTTCAGAAACCTGACCCGCTCTTGGCGGGTTTCCCCCGTCTGCGACATAATCGTTTCCCGCAGTGGATGGTGACTGTTGATGAAGAACTCATTTCTCGTATCCAGCCGCTCTAGGAACCTGCGATGCGGCAATCGGCTAGACTTTCCGTCAATTCCCCTGTTGCACTCCCGACATGAGAGCACCAGATTCCAAACTCCATCAAGCCTCAATGGTACGTCGAGTTCAACAAGCCTTCTCGGATGAAAGTGGTCGATATCGGCTAATCGCTCGGAATTGTTCTCCACCGAAATGTCCGTGAAGCAATAGAAACACTTCCCTTTCTGATATCCGTTCAGGGCATCCCGACAACTAGTCAGGTTCGCACGTCGCTCATTCTTGGAGATGACCAGATATTCCCCGTCCACGTCGACCGCCAAAGCTGTTCTCGTTATGTTAAGTTGCCAAGCAGTCTCGACTAAACGCCATCGGGCTTCAATTTCCTGAGGCAGATTGCCAAACTGAAGCCGTTCACGAAGCTGGAAGAGTTCGTCTGTCAATCGAATTCCCCCATTGCTCTGGCGCTCATCCACAAAGAATCGGATCGGGATTTCGCCTCGGTTGACGATGTGAAATGCGTCAATGACGTTGTTAAATCCCAACTTTGTTGTCTGCACGATGAGTTGATCTTTTCTGAGTCTTCCGTCAGCGAATTTGCAGCAGGATTCCAAGAAACGACTTGATGATGACGTAGCTTGCTTCGGAGCTTTGGTGAGATGCTCGACAACGTGCCGAGAGAACGGCTCGGCCAACTCCTCCAGTTTGACGGACTGGTTTTCACGGGCGGAAAGCTCGATCAACGTCTTCGCTAGGGCAAACTTGTACGAAGCAACATTGAGGCCGAAGAGGATGACCGATCTCCAGTAGTTTTCAAGCGTCCGCTCACGCTCTAGGAATTCTGCCATCGTGGGCAATTCTAGAACTCTCAGCCATCTGCTGTGAAGACAGCATTTCGCCACCGTGTAAATGCACTTGGTGGCAAGGATTCGAGGATTTCTTAGGCTGGAGGGCTTTAGTTTCTATGACGCTTTCGTGACGAGATACGGACGGTAGCGGTGTTGTTCCTTCATCTGTTCGACGGAACGGATTCGTCGGCCAAGGTCAGAAAGTTGGGTGAGTTCTTGCTGAATCGACTGTAGCCGCTCATGCCTCTGGCCGTGAGCGACATGGGCCTGTGTTTCGTGTCGGCCTTCACGTCGATATTGGACGTTCAACTCTTGAAGGCGTGCAATCTCAGCACGGAGAATTCCGATCTTTTCCCGAAGCACGTCTAAATGGTCCATGCCATCAGGATAGCTCATCTGCGCGATTGTGGGTCGCCAATTCGTCCGGTATTTGGCTGTCCAGTTTCGTACCTCGGAGTTGGGTCCAAAGTTGGGTCCAATTAGAAGGTCTTTTTCAGCCCAAAATGGCTCGTAAGTCGCGCCAGATCAACGAAAAGTTAAACGGCTACGAACCAGAAGGTCGGGAGTTCGAATCTCTCAGGGCGCACCATCTTCTCAATAACTTAGGGTACCCCTTACGGAGTGCCCTTTGAATTTTGTCCGTGAATTGTCCGTGTTCCAAGGTAGGAAGTTGACTAGCGCTCTTTATTCCAATTTCAGGCCCAACGCGATGTATGGACCAGATTCGTCGCTCTCGTCTCTGAAGAAGGTCACTTTCCACGAGCCGGAACCATCTATCCAAAGGCGCAGCAACGCCAGTCCAAGCGGGCTGGCTTTCACCTTGTCAAAGGTCTGATACCAGCCAAATTGGGCGAGGTGCGACCTAACCGCTGGAATCCAAGTCCCGACATTCACGTATAGCTTTCCAACGAACTCGGTCGTCGAAAATTCGCGCAGAATCTCAAGAGCGATCACAGGGTCGGACGGCGGAGGACGTAAGGCCGCCTTCTTCGACGCGATGAATAGCTGTCCGTATACGAATGGCCCTCGACTTGTTCTTACGTAAGCCATAATTGTGGTTCTTTTATGTCGACGTACTCTTTGATTTTATCCTTCTTCTTCCTGTATTCCTGCAGAATGACTTTCACAGTCGCCGATGCGTCGGATTTGTCCCATTGAGCATGGGCGATGCTCTTCACATTTGAGAAGTGTGTATCCACGTTAAGCGTCGGATTCGGGAGTGCGATGTCTCCCGCAGCAGGCGCGCCACTTGCAACTAAGCTCTTTATGTCAACAGTGGCGGCCTTTTCCTTAAGCAGAATGACCGGCTTGTCCTTCGCGGACAGGCGCCCAAACTCGTATGTGACATTCGGACGAAGACCATCGAGAACGACGATTGAAAACGAGCATCCACTAATCAGATCGTTGATCTGACTCAGTTGATCGGCTCCGCTCTCAAGAGCAGATGGAGTCAGCTTTACATCGAAATATGGAGAGAACGCTATCCAGATACACGGAAGAAGTGCTTGAACATGGGACTCCCTCGACGAGTACGAGACAAAGCAATACGGCTTTGGTGCTGGCTTGGAAGCCTTCGTGTTGTGCTTGATGGGAACGGCCATGCAATGGACGCGCCATTATATCCCTCCAAGCGCGGCTCGACCCGTTCCGTAAAATTCGTCCCTTGGCTGCCATAGCAATCACGTTATCTTTCGACGCGGCACAATAGGCTTGTGTGGCCCGCAGCGCGGTTCGGAATCAGATTCGGACACGATAGCGTACCGTCTGAACATGGCATCAGTTTTGTGACCGGAAACTTTCATCGCGACAGTTTGGGGAACCCCTGCCGCTATCATGTTGCGGCAAGCTGAACGGCGCAGATCATGAAACAGGCGATTGACTCATGCCTTCCGGCAAGCAGTGGGCCAAGCTTTTCGAAAATCGCAAATCGGTTCTCCCTTGCGATGGAAGATCAGGGCGCACATGATCACTGGGCAGTCCTTTACTGTTACTTTCCGTGCTGCCTTCCGCCGTTCAATCAACTCGGCTAGTCTCGCCTTCAAATGGAGTGAGCCTAGACGTTCCGCTCTTGGCGTTCTCTGCCCGGAGCCGTATTGCACCGTTGTCCACGTCTTCCCATCGCAGAGAGGCAATCTCGCTATAACTTTTTCGAAATTGATTTTCTGCTTCCGGGGCACGCGGTGATCGTCTCACGCACCTACCTTGTGGTTTCGGTTTTCCTCTGAGTGCTTGTCACGGGTGCCCGCAACGTATAGACCATGAAAATCGCAAATTGGCTACCAGCTCCCGGTGCCACTGTCACGGAAAACAAGTCGTAGCCCTGACTGCTCAGGGTCGTCAATTGCTGCTCGACCAGTGTGATGCCGTCTTGAAGACAATAATCCCACTGGAACCCAAGGGACTGCGGATTGCATGGGATCGCCAAGATGCTCGCGTACTTATACTGTGTCGCGCTGGGTGCAACACTGGTGCGCACATTTCCGTTCGCATCGAGCGGCAGATTGCCAACACTGACAGTACCAGTGACAGGCAGAGAAGAGTTAGTCACGTTAACGCTGCCAGAAACGGGCAGTGTGCTGTTTGTAATGCTCACGCTTCCGTTCACCGGGAGCGAAGCATTTGTGATGTTCACACTGCCCGAGATAGTTGTTGTCCCTTGCGCTCGGGTCGGTACCGGAGTCTTGGCAGTGTTGACTACCTGGACTTGCACCTGAGCGGCGGCTTGCAGATTGCAGAGAAGAATCATGGAAGAAATGAGCGCCAGCATGACGGCGCGGAGCCTCAGGAATGTCATTGGGAAGCCTCCTTTGGTGATGTAAGTTTTGGGGCCGAGTTCAGAAGCAGGGGGGAAGAAGTTTGCAGCCGGAAGTGTCTACCGAAGGAGAGGGCAGTGTCAATGTGATTGTCCGCCTTTTGTCCGTTAACGCGGCGTGAACTGAACCAAAATGAGGGTACGGAGCGAAGGCGGTCTACTGTGTTTGTTGTACTTACCTGCCTGTCGTTGTCTGCTGTGCAGGGCATAATCCGAATAAGATGGGTCGGATGTGCGATTTCCCTCGTTCCAAACAGCGCCCCGCCCTCTTTCGAGAGACGGGGCTGTCAAATTTTTATCAACGGCCTATAGGCGCAGCGCGGGGATTAGCGTTCCTGCTGCGGTCCAGTCCCAAATCGCTCCGCCCGTGTAGGCGGCGGCACCTGTGGTGGGATTGAAAACATAGATGGGATAAATCCAGGGATTCGACTGGTTTGCCTGCTGGGTGTAAATCAGAGCATCATCCGGTGCGAAAGCCATGAAGTATCCCTGCACATAATTGTTCGTGTCGACCAGTTTTTTAGTGGTGAGGTTGATTCTGGTGATGTCGGTAAGATCGGGCGCTACCTCGATCAGATCGAACTTGCCGAGCGGGTCCACGAAATTCCACAGCCCGTAGCCGCAGGCCTCCAGCATCGATGCGTTGCAGGAAAACTGTTGCTGGCCGTTCAGCGAGTAAACATTCACCGAGTTCATTCCATAGCTCGTGTTATCCGGGATGCTGAAATAGACGAGCGAGTTGGGCGTGATGTTGACCACATCCTGGCCCTCGTTCTGATCGAGCCAGGAGAAGAACTGCGTCTCGGGTCCGAGAGCGCCCGTCTGATCTACTGAGCGCTTGTAGTACATCGCCGAATCATTGGCAAACGGATACCAGCATTGCCAGTCATCGAAGAGCCCCGTTCCGGCCGGATTAAAGCCATAGACGTGGAAGTAGGCTGTGGCGGAGAGCAAGCACGGGCCATTCTTTGGGTACGTGGCAGCCGCCTTCAAGGACTTGGTCGCGATCCCAGTGTTGGGATCAATTTTGAACCTTGAGATCTTCGCCATCGCATAATACTGCGCGGTGTATGCCGATTCGGCGGCGAAGGCGAGCGTACCTGTCGAGTTGATCACGAAATCGTACGTGGTAGCACTACCGTCGGTGAGGTTCAGCGCCTCCACGGCTGGCAACTGGGGCACGCCAGTGCTGTCGGTCGAATAAACCCAAAGCCGCTCGACATTGCTGCTGTCGTAGCCGGTGACGTAAATAAAGTGGCCGTTTGACGATGGCAGGAAAACCGTATTCGAAACCGAATCCAGCGCAACGCCGGATCCTTGCTCGGTGGGATTGCCCGTGGTGGGGTCTACGTCATAGGTGTGTACGGTGGATCCCTCCAGGAGATAGGCGACCTCGACTCCTGAGGATGGCTGCTTGATGGTTGCGCCTTGCACTGCGAGGCTCGAAAACAATAGGCACACAAACATGGCAACGATCGACGAACAACGACGACCCATAGCTAATGACTCCTGTGGCGAGGCCCGGTTCCGGGACTGGGCCGGGCGAACGTTAGATGGATGTGGGCGGCGAGAGGTTTACGACGAACGTCACTGGAACAAAGGGTTCGACCCAAGTGTCCAAGCAAGCATGGCAAACAAAACTCTCGAAAAGATCTTCGTGTGCGCGTCTTTGCTTGGGGTTCTTCTTTTTCCCATGGCGCAAGTGGCTGAACAGGCGGCAGGCGGTGCCTCCAAAAAGCCGTACCTCGGAACCTGGAAAGGAATTTGTGCGGATGGCGAGGAGTCTGTTGTCCTGAAGCTCAGTGAGAGCGGAGACTAACTCGTCGGTTCCGTGAGCGTCGCGAACATGAACGGCGCGAATGGGCAGTGTGCCGTGGTCATCGATCCGCCGAGCGATGAGCACTCGATGCAGATTCACGACGTCCAACTGCAGGGGAAAACGGTGGCGTTCAAAGCATCAGGGACAACGGCGTTCGAGATGTATATCGTCAAAGCAGACGAAGCGAAGCTTAAGTTTTTGGGGACCCCAGTAGAAAACAATCCGTGGAAATTGGAGCGGGTGAACTGAAGTTGCTTCATCAACTCTAATTTTTTCTGTTCTGACTTCCTCCGCCGTGCATCGCGCCGTCCAGCGGACAAAGGGTTGGGGGTTCGCTGTTATCCACCCGATGGGCGATCGGTTTCAGCGTCCGCAAGTACGCGAACATAGCTGACAGATCTTCATCGTTCAGGTTGCGGAGCACGGCCCAAGGCATTGTCTTGTTGAGTACGCGAGCGCCGACGGTACCCGTGCGTATGCACTTGATGAAGATGCCTTCGTCGTAATAGGAAATGCCCGTAGCATCCGGCGTGATGTTGGCACTGGCAACGGTTCCCCAAGGTGCTTTCACGACTTGGCCTCCGGAAAAGTCCAGTCCCGGAATTGGGACGTGATGATTGTCCACGGGCGCATGGCAATCGCTGCAGCCGATCGTATCGATCAGGAATCGGCCGCGCTTGACGGGATCCGAAACATCGGGCGCTGAGACTGCCGTGGTAATCGGCTGCGGATCGTTCCGCATGATGTACTTCACTGGGAAGATGATTTCAGTGCGCGGAACAGAATTTCGGACCGCCGGCAGCGATCTCAAATAGACGATGACCGACGCCAGGTCCTCATCCGGCATATTGCGATAATGCGCGAACGGCATCATGCCGAACAGAGCGCGACCGTCGTGTCCGATTCCCTCTCGGATCGAGCGCGCCAGCATATCATCGGTCCAGTTGCCGGCGCCGGTTTCTTTGTCAGGCGTGAGGTTGGGCGCAACAACCGATCCGGGAAGGTCGTAATAAGGGAGTTTCTGCCCGGCGCCTGCCATTCCTGGGAGAATCGGGTCTTCCGGCTTACTCCAATCGTGAGGCGAGTGGCAATAAAGGCAACCAATTCCATTTGCCAGATACTTGCCACGCTCGAGGCGTGCCGGTGTGGCTTCGAAAGTTCGTGAGGTCAGTGGTCTTGAGCGCGGACCGAGAAATGCTCGCGGCCCAAGCACTTTCACCGCTCCCACTGCGATCACGGCGGTTAAGAGAACTGCTACAGCGAACACAATTCTCCACACGATCTTCATGCGCACGCCCCCAGGCAAGCCGCACCATTATTGGCATCTGAAACGAAAGTGTCAATCTGAAAGGAAATCCCCACTTCTGGCACGAGCGTACGAGAAGTGGGGAATCCTAGAATACGAAGCGCAACGCGAACTGCATGAAGCGCGCGTTCGTCAGCGTGTTCAGATACTTGCCGAACTGGGATGGGTCGTACGAGAGCGAGGGCTGAGCTCCGCGGACGTCGTAGCGCACCGAGTTGAAGGCATTGAAGGCTTGCCAGCTGAACTCGATCCGGCGCGACTCGCCCAAAGAAAAGTCCTTGCTGACGCCCGTGTCGACGTTGAACATGCCATCGCCGATGACGTTGTTGCGGACCCCGGATTCGCCCGGCCACTCCGGACGGAACGCCGCCTCGGCCGCCTTGGGATCGGCGAAGATATCAGGGCCAATGCCAACTCCGTTGACAATGGCGTTCTTGGGATTGCTCGCCTTGGGTGCCGCGCCGTTCGGCATGGCGTCGCCTTCGATGTTCCAGTTGGTCGCCCAGGTGAAGCCGTTGTCGATGGTGATGGGGAATCCGCTGGTCCAGCGCACGATCGTGGAAACGTGCCATCCACCCACGAGCTCGTTGACCACCGGATTCGCGTTCGTCAAGAAGCGCTGGTTCTTGCCAAATGGAAGCAAGTACACCAGGTTCGCGTTGACCTGATGAAAGGCGTTGAAGTCGGAAAGGCCGCGCAGCGACAGCGGATCGTAAGAATTGATGACGATGCCGCCGCCGTTCAGGTCGCTGCCGGTTCCGCCGGTCCCTTCGTACGGGCCGACGCGCTCGGCTGCGGAGGCCTCATCGAACGATTTCGAGAACGTGTAGTTGAACTGTCCCTGCAGGTTGGACATGCGCACGTTGTATGTCACCTGCAGTGCGTTGTAGTCCGATGTGCCGATGTTGCGCCACGCATAAAGGGAGCTGAACTGGTCGTGGTAGAACGCGAAAGGACCGAATTTACTGGTGGGAAGCGCAGGGCTCAAGAGGGAGATCGAAGCGGGTAAGTCCATTTCGAACAGCGAGAAGGTCTCATTATGCGGGAAGCAGTTCCATATCTCGTAAATGTTTTGTGTTGCGGTGGGATTGGCCGGGTAATTCCCGGGCGCGCAATTTAGAGCGTTCGTGCTGCTGCTAATTGCACTGGCCACGCTCGCACCCGCATACGCTGGAAATACGTTCTCGAAAAATGGCACAGGCGAGATCGAATTCACGTCCGTGCCTGCGTTAGCGGCTTTTGAAAGGATCGTGGCGGCATCAAAATATCTGGTTCCGCTGACTGCATCCTTCAAATTAATGGGCATACCCAAATCCGCCTGCAAAGGCAGGCGCCGGGCTACGGTGCCAACGTAAGCGACTTGTAGCGAAGATCGTGCATTGAACTGGCGCGCGAGCGAGAGATTGAAAGAATGAACGTAGGGAGTCTTGACGCTCTGGTCCAGCCCCCAGTTTATCGCGAAGGCCGTGTTGCCAGGCGTATAGGGAAAGCCGCCGGCGGGCGCAGGACCAAAGAGGCAGCCTGGCCCATTGAGCGATGGACATGGAGTTGGCAAGCAGGAGCCGCCGGATGAGCCGGGTGTGAGACAGGTAAATCGCGGAGCATTGGACGGCGAGACCACGCCCGCTGGATTGCCCAGGTCCGTAGAAAGTCCGAACGATCCCTTCTGGTCAAAAGTATTGACGATGGGAATACCGAAATGGTCATACATAATGCTGTAACCACCTCGGATGGAGAACTGGTCTTTTTTGCCAAGAATCTTCGAGACCCAGCCTTCACCGGTGTCGGGCGCCCACGCCACGGCAATGCGCGGCGAGAAGTCTTTGTGGTCCCAGTTCCACAGGCCCGGACCGTGGTTCTTAGGTCCACCCAGAATGAACGCAAGTTCTCCGGCGTTGCTGGCGGGCTGACCCGCAGTGGCAAGGGCCGCGCTGTGATTGAACCAGTCGGCCGCATTTTGATTAGTGCAGCCGCCCCCGGTCGCCTCTACGCAAGGGGCAACCTGGTACCCATTCGTTTCGTAGGGTGGCGCTTCCAGCACCCAGCGCAGTCCATAGGTAACGGTCAAACGAGGAGTCAGTCGCCAGGTATCCTGGCCGTAAAACTCGTAATCGTTGATCGCATAACGGCGGTTGATGGGTGTGCCTTGAGCCAGCGCGCGGCCATTGCGAGCGAAATTGTAGATGCCGTCGCCTTCGGGGAAAATTCCCATCACCAGCGTGGTTGCGCTGTCGTAGTTCGGTCCAAAGTTGCCGTCAACCGCGGGAAAGCCGTTGATTCCGGGATCAAGCGGGCTGGAGGTTCCGGCAATTCCGCCGGTATTGAGATAGACGGCGTTCGTTTGAACGTCGGAATAGGAGTTCTCGAGACTAGTATGGTCGTTGCGGATGATAAACAAGTCTCCGCCGAACTGGAATGTGTGGTTCTTCCGAGTCCAGTTCAAGGTGTCAGTGAACTGGTTAACTGGTACAAAAAACGTAGTCGAACGGGTGAAAGGAACAAGGCTGTCGATTCCATTCAGAAAAACACCTGGATACGGATTGCTGCCCCCTTTCTTGCCTCCCTGACGGATGAAGCCCCAGCGGAAATCGTTAATGAGGCTGGGCTTCAGAAGTGACGTAAGCCCGACGGTAATGCCCTTGCTGTCGTCGAGCGTCATGGTGGCTGCGGGCTGACCGGGGAACTGCTGGGCTCCGGGAATCTTGAAATTCTGTGTTTCTCCACGGGCGAACAATGTCTCCGATCCATTGGAGGTGATGTGGTAATCGAGACGTGTGATGTAGGTGTTGTAAGTGGATTTCGCGTTGGAGGCGAAACGGAATCCGAGTGTGTTGGAGCCGTCTCCTGCGTTTTCATTGGACGCGGGATACTGGTTCAGAATGTTCAAGACATTCTGGTTCACGCCGATTCCCAGAGGATCGATCTGCTTGATCTGGGCCGGCCCAAGGGCATAGTAGCCCGCTTGAACGCCGGTCACCCCATTCACAGTCCCTCCTGGGCATTGGGTAGGATCGGCACACAGATAAACGAGGTCCCCTGCGCGTAAGGTCGGGCTGGGCACGGTCCGCAATACGCTGGTGCCTTGAGAGTCACGCCGTCCTTCGTAGTTAGCGAAGAAGAAGAGGCGGTTCTTCATGATAGGCCCGCCGAAGGTGACTCCGAATTCATTGCGCAACAGCTTTGGCGCTGTGTTGGACTGGCCGCTGGATAATTGGGATTCCTTCAAGAACGGGTCGTTCGCGCTGAAAACTGTATTGCGGTTGTACTCGTAAGCGGATCCATGAAACTTGTTGGTGCCGCTTTTCGTGGCTAACGAGACCTGCGCGCCGCTCGAATATCCAGAGTCGGCGTTGGAGTTGGCCGTGGTAACGCGGAACTCCTCCACCGAATCGGGTGGAACATTCAGCACGCTCTGAAACGCGTAACCATAGTTCTGATCGTTCACCCCGATGCCGTCCAAGCTAACGTTCGATTGATCGCTGCGCATGCCGTTGACGGCGCCGCTGCGCGTGTCGAGGTCGCGATTGATTTCCTCGCCCAGGTATGCCACGCCGGGTTGCAAGCTCATCAATAGAACCACATTGCGGTCAGCGATCGGCAACTGCGCGATCTGGTTTTGCTCAATCGTATTGCCTAAGGACGCGTCTGTCCGGTTGATGAGCGGCGCCTGAGCCTCAACGTCGACCATGGTTTCGACGCCCGCGACATGGAATTTAATGTTGAAAGTGGAAGGGGTCTTAACGATCAGCGTGAGATTGGTAGCAGCATATGGCGCAAAGCCTTTCGCGGACGCTTCCAGCTTGTAATTGCCCGGAGGCACTTCGAGGAACTGGTATAGGCCAGAGCTGTTGCTCGTGCTGGTGCGCTGGAGCCCCGTAGCGGAGTCGGTCAGCGTAATGGTAGCGCCGGATACGGCAGCGCCAGACGGGTCCGTCACATTTCCATTCAGCTGGCTAGTGGACTGCGCGGAAGCGAAGGTAGTGAGTAGCGCCAGTACTGACAATGCCAGGCAGACTCGTCCTGCGGCTTGTAGGGATCGAACACCGCGATACCGTTGCTCACTTAGAAAGTTCTGCGCTAGCTGCTGAATCCGTGTCATCGACATAGCCCTCCTGAAGAAGCACACGCGGGCGCAAGAACAGAAGAATAGACATCACACATGTCTTCCCTGCGCGTCGCTAGCCTTCTTCGAGTCCCAGTGAATTGTTCCAAGGTAAACGAGATCGAACGATCCCCGTCCTAAGTGGCGCGGATTATAACCGAAGATCACGCCAAGGTTCATGCAGAAAATGTAATGGGACTCATGCGTCTAACAAGCCATTTGGGAAGATGTTACGAGTGTTGCCATCATGTGTTTTGTTGTGACGACCGTAAACCGCACCTCGCACGGTTTCTGCTCAGCGGGCTCGTGGGGTTCAATCGCGCATTTTGAAAACGTCTCAACTTGGGTATCGCATCTTCGCGAATTTTCCGTTAATCTCGACTCAGCCCTGTTGTTGGAGTGAAATCTCGCCGGCCCTCCGGTAGTCGAGCCGATGTTCCATGTCGAAGGCAACACAACAGACAGACCTGACGGTATTGTCCACGTCGAAGTACGGCCTCATTTATTTGACGCAGAACGATTGGGTCCTTATCGCGGATAAGGCTACTCGCCGCCAGTTCAAAGCTGGAGAGACGCTCGTAATGCGCGGACGCCGTACACACGGGATATACCTTGTTATGAAGGGTACGGCGTCTGTGGAGATTCGCCCGCAGGATGCATTGCGGACCCTCGGTCCGGGAGAAGTTTGCGGGGAGATTTCCTTTCTCGACGACCTTCCTGCCACCGCCAATGTCGTGGCGAAGGATGACGTGGACGCCTTCTATCTTGACCGGCCAACCTTGCAATCCATGTTTGAGCTGTTTCCCCACTTGGGGTCGCGATTTTACCAATCATTGGCGTCGATTTTGTCGCGACGACTGCGCGAAGTGATTGCAGACCCCGCCGCTGGAGCGGTAAAGCCAAGCAACGCAAAGTGATGATGGTCGTCACTGCTCCCGCAGAGTGTGCTAGCCTACAAGTCCACCGCGCCCTCTGACCGTACGCCTGCGCAGCTCAGCCCGCGGCCGCCGTTTCCAGCATGATCGACCCCGTCAATTTTCGGCTTGCGCTGATTTCGGCCGCCGGGCTGGGGTTCCGTCATGGATTTGACTATGACCACATAGCGGCCATCAGCGACATCAGCAGCGTGCAGTCTCGGGCGCGCGATGCCATGCGCTACGGCCTGCTGTATGTTGCGGGGCACGCTTCAACGGTGGCGATTCTGGGCGCTGCGGCCATTGTGTTTCGGATTGCTTTGCCTGCGGCTACCGATCGATGGGCAGAGAAGCTCGTGGGCATTACGTTGCTGCTTTTGGGAATTTATGTGCTTGGGACGTTTTTCCGTCCTTCGACCCACAGCCACGGACCGCGCACCCGTATAACGCTTCTATTGAACGGTGCTCTGTGGATTTACTGGCGGCTGAGCCAGCTGTTTGGCGGCTCTCGCGTCGAGGCTCCACAGGTATTTAAGGACGGTTATGGGACAACTTCCACCTTCCTAGTAGGAGTAATTCACGGCTTCGGAGCTGAGACTCCGACGCAAATCCTTCTATTCTTGATGCTGGCAAATCTGGGCGGCACGGGCCCGGGACTCCTAGGTCTATTGATGTTCATCCTTGGCCTGCTGGCAATGAATACCCTGATGTGTGCCTCGACGGCGGGATTATTTTCGGTCACCTTCGCCCGGCCAAACGCGTTGCGCGCGCTCACCTTACTGACATCCGCCTACAGCATCGTAGTAGGGATGCTGTTTCTCTTAGGATCGGCGACGAAGCTCCCATCACTGACAGGTTAGTACCCAATTGATTCGATAGAACTTACAACGGCGTGGAGATCCATATCCATACCGAACACGTCCTCTCGTTTTTATTACCCCGGTAATCTACGACCGGGGATTACCGTTGACCAGCCTGCAAACCCTCCTTAGATTTCCAAGAGGGGGATGTATGAAGGATATCCATGAGGTCCTGCGGCAAAAGCAGGCGAAATACGCCCAACTTGGCAAGCAGATCGAGATGCTGCAGCAAGCTGCGGAAAAGCTGCGCGAAGTAGCGCCACTGCTGGCCGAAAGCGATGAAGAAGATAACGTTGTGCTAGCGGAAGTTGATGATGCCATTGCCGAGACGGACTCGATGGCGGCCAAAGCTGGCGCAAGTTCCGGCAGTGCAAGCGCCCAAAAGACATCGCGCCCTGCGGCGCCTCGCTGGCCTTAATCGGCAGGCTTCCATCCAATTGATTTATGAATCTGCAAGCGTTATTGGTATCGGGTGACGACTCGGCGGCCGACATACTGGGCAGAGTCTTGTCCAGCTCAGGCATCGCAATGGATCGCTCGAGCGACCCGGAGACGACGCTTTCGCGGATTCGGCAGCAGAAGTTCGACGCGTTGATTGTGGATTTCGAGAATCCGGAATTGGCGCGGGATGTCTTGGCAGAAGCCAAGAAGGTAGGGACTAATCCACTGGGCATCGCCCTCGTCGCCGATACGGGCAATGTGCGAGAGATTCTGAGCGGCGGAGCCCATTTCGTAGTTTATAAACCGATTCACGAAGAGGCGGCCAAAGCCGGTCTGTTGCCCGCTGCCGCTTTGCTGACGCGTGAGCGTCGTCGAGCCGTGCGAGTTCCGGTCCAGGCTCCTGTCGAAATCACGCTACCCGACACGCGTAAAGTTGACGGCATCCTTCTCGACCTCTCCGAAACCGGCATGGATGTCCTGACTGCGGAGCCCCAAACCATGGGGGCTTTGATCGCTTTCCATTTTTCAGTTCCGGACGGGACTGTCTCCATCGAAGCTCATGGGCAGGTAGCTTGGGCAAATCCTAACGGGCAGACCGGCGTTCACTTCCTGGATCTGCAGGAGAACGTACGGGAAAAGCTCAAGACATGGCTGAAAGCAGCAGCCGCCAGCAATGGTTTGATTGAAGACGAAGCCATGCCACGTTGCAAGCTTACCGACCTGAGTCTGGGTGGGTGTTATGTTGAAACGGATGCACCATTCCCCGAGCGCGCCCTGATTGATTTCTGCCTCAAAACCAATGAACTCGAGGTGCACACCGAGGGCATGGTGCGAGTAGTACATCCGGGCGTCGGCATGGGAATCGAGTTCCCTTCCCGAACCCCTGAGCAACGAGCCCAAGTCGGCAAGGTAATCGATTTCCTACGCAATAGCCCCGGGTCGATGCCGGAATTAATTGTTTCGCCGCGCGCCTTGATCGCCGACCTTACGCAGTTTGAATCGGTCGAAAAAAGAGCAGGTGCTGAGGAGATGGAAGATCCGCTCCTGGAACTTTTACGTCGCGGCTCCTCGCTTCAGCAAAATGATTTTCTTGCCGAACTGCAGCACCAGCGCAATCCCGAGGACGTCGCGTCGGTCTGAGATCGCCGCTTCTGATCTTCTGTCCCCCTACTCCAGTCGACGTTGAGAACTCCGACCTAAAACTCCTGACTCGAGACTTTGAGAATAAAGATCTAAGGTGTTCTCAAGCTCGTCTTAACAATCTACCTAAAACTCAAAACCTAGAACTTCTGCGTGCTCATCGCAAGAGAAATACTTGTCAGGAAAGCTTCCGGTGTCGGTTTCGGTGAGTGGATTGTTTGGGCAAGAGATTCTCAGCCAGTAAGGAGAGGGCGTTTGGGAAATGGAGGGTCGACGCAGATCGAAGAGCAGAAGAACCCGAACCACGTCTCTGGCGCGGGCCCTTCAACTCCTCGTGTCAGTTCCACCCCGTTGCAAACACAGTAGCGCAGCCGGATTGCACGATGATTTCAGCGGTGTTAAATGTGCATTAATTTAAACTGATTGGGCTCTTGATTCACCGGGTCGAATCGGAGAAGACGAGGCCAGGCTCTGGGAAAGACCACCACGCTTGTTTCGGCTCGCTCGCCGCAAAATGGGGCGCATCGTTCGCTGCTTTGGGCTCCTCTGCTTGCGATCGGATCGGCGGCATTCACAGTGGAGATTCCATTCTTCTTTTTGGGCACGCCGTCCGGACACGATGTCGAGTTTCACCTTTATTCCTGGCTTGAGGTTCTGTCGCAATGGAGGCAGGGGATCATCTATCCGCGTTGGGCGGCGCTTGCGCATTTCGGGTATGGAGAGCCGCGGTTTGTTTTCTACCCTCCGGCGTCGTGGCTTCTGGGTTCTTCGCTCAGCGCGATCTTTCCATGGCCGCTGGCAGCGAGCGCATATATATGGATCGTTCTGGTGGCAGCCGGCTCTTCGATGTTTGTACTCGCGCGCCGCTGGCTTAGCTTGCGCGATGCCGTCTTCGCGGCCGTGTTGTATACGGCGAACCCCTATATTCTGGTCAGTGTTTACTGGCGCAGTTCATTCGCCGAATTGCTCGCCGCCTGTCTCGTTCCCTTGTTGCTTTTGTTTGTGTTGAGGGCTGCTGACGAGCAGGGTTTCTCGTTCATTCCTCTCGGAATTGTTCTGGCCGGAGCCTGGCTGACGAATGCACCCGCCGCCGTGATGACTCACTATTCTCTGGCGCTGCTCATTGCATTCTTTGCGTGGCGGCGGCGGTCCGCCCAACTTCTTCTTTTGGGAGCCGCTGCAGTTGCCTTGGGGGCTTTACTGTCTGCCTTCTACTTGCTTCCGGCAATCTACGAACAGAGATGGATCAATATTGCCGAGGCGGTGTCGCCGGGGTCACGTCCGCCGGACAATTTTCTTTTTATTCACACCACCGATGCGGATCACGATACATTCAATCGCATCATTTCCTGCATTGCCATTTTTGAAATGGCCGTAATTGCCGTGGCTGCCTTCGCGGCCCGATCCTGGCGAAAAACCAAAATGGAGTTGTGGACCATTTTGCTCGGCTGGGCAGCCGCTTGCAGCCTCTTGATGTTCCCGGTTTCTCTGTTGCTTTGGAATATCTTGCCGAAGATGCAGTTCATGCAGTTTCCCTGGCGCTGGTTGTTGTGCCTGAGCGTGATCTTCACGATTTTTGTCGCGGCTGGGATTCGGAGTTGGGTGGGGCGCGGAGCGGTTGGTCTGTTATCGATTCTTCTGATCGTTGGAATGTGGCATTGGGAACAGGCTCCCTGGTGGGATAACGCCGGAGATCTTCGCGAAATGCAGGACAATATGGCCACCCGCGTTGGCTACGAGGGGACGGACGAGTACACCCCCGCAGGGTCCGATCCGTCAGTGGTCGACAAAGACGCTCGCAACGTGACGGTCGAAGGGCCGGCGCACGCAAACATTCACGTACAGCAATGGAATGCGGAATCGAAGGCCTTCACGGCTGAGTTGTCGGTGCGGGATCAGTTGGCGCTCCGACTGTTCCCCTATCCAGCATGGAGAGTAGAAATCAACGGTCAAGCCGTCACAACGAGAGCGCGTGAGGGAACGGGCCAGATGCTGGTTCCCGTTGAAGCAGGCATGAACCGCGTGCAAATCCGGTTTGTCAGATCGTGGGACCGAGTAGTCGGGGGATGGATCTCGATCATCACAGCACTTGCTCTACTTATCTGGAATCTGCGTCGTGCGAAACGCAGCTTCGAGTTCAGACCTCCCGCTCCTAAGGTCGAAGGTTGACGGCTGAACTTCACCCTATGCGACGTATTCTCATTGCGACTTCGAATCCAGGGAAACTGCGCGATTTTGCTGGAGCGGCACGAACTCATGGGATCGAAATCGAGGGTATCCCAAACTTCTCTTCCCTTCCCACTCCGGTGGAAGACGGCCAGACTTTCGAAGAGAACGCATGTAAGAAGGCAGAGGAATACAGCCTTGCTGTTCCGGGAGAAATAGTCGTTGCCGACGATTCAGGTCTGGAAGTAGATGCCCTGAACGGCGCTCCCGGAGTCCACTCGGCTCGGTATGCGGCGGAGCAGCCGCACTTGGCCGATGCCAATACCGACGACGACGAAAACAATGCTCGAGTACTGAAAGAGCTGAAGGGCGTCCCACCTGAGAAGCGTGCCGGGCGTTTTGTGTGCATATTGGCGGCAGCCCGCGACGGCAAGACGCTTTCGACATTTCGCGGCGTCGCCGAGGGAATAATCCTGGACTCGCCACGCGGAGCGAATGGGTTCGGGTACGATCCGCTTTTTTACTTCCCATCGATTCGGAAGACCTTTGCCGAACTGGCTGCGGAAGAGAAAGCAAGCTATAGCCATCGCGGGGCAGCTCTTCGGAAATTTCTGCAGTGGTGCGACAACTACGACATCTAAGGACCTGTGACGATTTCCCTCAAGTCTCCCCAAGCTCTGATCTTCGACATGGACGGAGTCCTGGTTGACTCCGAACCGTTGCATAAGCGGGCGAAGGAATTGGCATTTCGAGATTTCGGGATCGAATTTCCGGCCTCGACTTACGACAGCTATAAAGGGCGGCCGGATGCGACGATGTTTCATGAGGTGCTCGCGGGCGAATCCGTCGAGGTGATTGCCGAAATATTGCATCGCAAGCATCAGTGGTTCGAAAAGATTGAACACGAATTACAGCCTGTTGCGGGCGCGGTGGATTTCGTGGAATGGGCGGCACGCCGATATCGGCTTGCGGTGGCTACATCGGCGACTCCGCGGAATCGGATCGCGGCACTGCAATCGCTAGGCATCGCCAATCGATTCGAGTCGCTGGTGGACACAGCGCGCTTTACCCGTCCGAAACCCGATCCCGAGATCTTTCAGGTGGCGACGCAGGATTTGGGCTTGAATCAGCCGATTGCTGGATCATTGAAGACTCATTGGCGGGAGTGAGGGCCGGCAAGGCCGCGGGCTCGATGACCGTCGCCATTACGACCACGTTCGACCGCGATTCGTTATCAGGTGCAGGGGCGGAGTTAGTCATCGATTCCTTTCCGCAGCTGCGGCATACGCTCGAAGCATTGTGACCTAGAAGATGGTAGAAGATCACTCGTCGCTCTTCCTTGACTTCACTTCCAGCGGCAAAAGATAATAGAAGGTTCTTTTCTCATTGTCGGACTAATAAGGAGCTTCTGTGGCGTCAGCCAGTTCTTCTGCTCCCGTTTTGCATGGGGTCGCTCCGTTGCGTGCTGGTCAGGGAACGTCGTTTTTCTTGAGGCGTCTGCACTCTTTGACGGGGATCATTCCGGTCGGAGCGTTTCTGTTCGAGCACATCCTGATTTCGAATTCAACCGCCATCAGCGGACCGGCCGCCTATGCGCGCCAGGTCAGTTTTCTAGCGAACCTTCCTCTGGTCTTCTTCCTTGAGCTCTTCGGCATCTGGCTCCCGATCGCCTTTCACGGACTCTACGGCTTTTACATCTGGTATCGCGGCGACTCCAACACCGCGGCCTATCCTTGGAGCGGCAATTGGATGTACACGCTCCAGCGCTGGACGGGCGGAATTGCTTTCATTTACATCGTGTGGCACGTGTACACGATGCGCTTCGCGGGCATCGATCTGCACGATAACCCCATGGCATCATTCGGCAAGGTGCAGGCAGAGGTTACTCATACCGGTCTGTTCTTGTTCTATGTGATCGGATTGCTCGCGGCATCGTGGCACTTCGCCTATGGCATTTGGCTGTTCTGCGCAAAGTGGGGGATTGTTTCTGGTGACAAGGCGCAGCAACGGCTGTTGCGGCTCTGTCTGGCTTTTTTCCTGGTGCTCTGCGCCGCCGGGTTTGCGAGCTTGTACTCGTTCCGCTCGCGTCGGCTGCAGGATGAGGGATCAGGCGGTTCGATGGCCCGCGTAACTCATGCTTCTGGCGGTGCCATAAGCCACGGAAAGGGGGCGCAATAACATGGCAGCTCCCAAAATTATTGTCGTAGGCGGCGGACTGGCTGGGCTATCGGCAGTGATCAAGATCGCCGAGATGGGCGGGCAGGTAGACCTGTTCTCCATCGTTCCGGTGAAGCGCTCGCACTCGGTGTGCGCCCAGGGCGGAATTAACGCGGCGAAGAATCTCAAGGGTGAGGGCGACTCGACCTATAAGCACTTTGACGACACGGTATACGGAGGCGATTTCCTCGGCAATCAGCCTCCGATTAAAGACATGTGCGAGGCGGCTCCGGGCATTATCGATCTGCTCGACCGCATGGGCGTGCCCTTCAATCGCACGCCGGAAGGTCTGCTCGATTTCCGCCGCTTCGGCGGGACTTTATATAACCGCACGGCTTTCGCAGGCGCCACTACCGGCCAACAGCTTCTTTATGCGCTCGACGAGCAGGTGCGCCGCTACGAGTCCGAAGGCAAAGTCAAGAAATTCGAGCACTGGGAGTTCTTGTCGGCCGTGCTCGATGGAAAAAAGGTCTGCCGCGGCATCTGCGCGATGGATCTGCGCTCGATGGAAGTCCGCACGTTCCCGGCCGACGCGATCATCATCGCGACGGGCGGCATCGGTGCGATTTTTGGCAAGTCAACCAACTCGGTCGTCTGCACCGGGTCGGCGCAATCTGCTCTCTATCAGCAAGGGTGCTATTACGCGAACGGCGAGTTCATCCAGGTTCACCCTACGTCGATTCCTGGCGAAGACAAGCTGCGGCTGATGTCAGAGTCGGCACGCGGCGAAGGCGGGCGCGTCTGGGTTCCGAAGACTTCGGGCGACAAGCGCGATCCCAAGTCGATTCCGCAAAGCGAGCGCTGGTACTTCCTCGAAGAGTGGTACCCGAAATACGGCAATCTTGTGCCCCGCGACGTCGCTACGCGTGCGATCTTCAAAGTCGTCTACGAGCACAACCTCGGCATCGACGGCAAGCCGATGGTTTACCTCGACCTGACGCACATTGACCGCAAGATTCTCGATCGCAAACTGGAAGGGATTCTCGAAATCTACGAAAAGTTTGTGGGCGACGATCCGCGCGATACGCCGATGAAGATTTTCCCGGGCATGCATTACACCATGGGCGGACTGTGGGTCGACTACAAACAGGCCACAAACATCGCAGGGATTTATGCTGCAGGCGAGTGCGAATTCCAGTATCACGGCGCGAACCGTCTGGGCGCGAATTCGCTGGTGTCGTGCATCTTTGGCGGACAGATCGCCGGTCCGAACGCGGTTAACTATGCGCGGGGCCTGCAGGCTACGTCGGACGGGAACGGCGCTTTCGAAGCTGAAAAGAAAAAGCAGGAAGACAACAACGCCCTGCTCATGAAGAACGAGGGCAACGAGAACCCGGTCAAGTTGTGGCGCGAACTGGGCGAGTTGATGACCAAGGATTGCACGGTCATCCGCTACAACAAGAACCTGCAGCAGACCGACGCGAAGCTGGTCGAATTTCTCGAGCGTTATCGCAAAATCAACCTGAGCGATCGCACGATGTGGGCAAACACGACTGTGGTCTTCGCGCGGCAGCTTTACAACATGCTGCAACTGGCCCGCGTGATCGCGCAGGGCGCCCGCATGCGCGATGAATCGCGCGGGGCGCACTACAAACCGGACTTCCCCGACCGCGACGACAAGAACTGGATGAAGACAACGAAAGCGTATTTCGCCCCGGACGCGGACGAGCCGAAGTTTGAATTTGAGCCGGTGGATGCGTCGCTGATTCCGCCGCGTCCGAGGAAGTACTGAATTCAAGAGCAATCAATGGCTGATAAAACCGTCATCATAAAAATCAAGCGTCAACTCACCCCCACCGGCAAGTCCTACTGGGAGGAGTTCTCTGTCCCCTACCGTCCGAACATGAACGTGATTTCCGCGCTCATTGACATCGCCGCGGATCCGGTCACGCGGGATGGCAAGGCGACAACACCCATCACGTACGACTCGAATTGCCTCGAAGAAGTCTGTGGATCGTGCGCCATGCTGATCAATGGCAAGGCGCGCATGGCCTGCTCGGCGCTGATCGATCAACTTGAGCAGCCGATCCGCCTTGAGCCGTTCTCGAAGTTCCCTGTCGTGCGCGATCTGGCCACCGACCGCAGCGTGATTTTCGAAAACCTCAAAGCCGTCAAAGCCTGGGTGCCGATCGACGGCACCTACGATCTCGGCTCCGGCCCACGCATGACCGCCGAAGACCAGGAAGCTGCATATCCCCTCTCGCGCTGCATCTCGTGCTGCTGCTGCATGGAGGCTTGTCCGCAGTTTAATGAGGACACGGGCTTCGTCGGTGCCGCGACGATCTCGCAGGTCCGATTATTTAATACTCATCCGACAGGCAAAGCCCTCAAGCGCGAGCGACTGGCGGCGCTGATGGGCGATGGCGGCATCCAGGAATGCGGCTACGCGCAGAACTGCGTGGAAGTTTGTCCCAAAGATATTCCCCTGACGAAGTCCATTTCTGAGGTTGGCGGGCAAGTCATGAAACAAGCCATGACTGACCTTTTACGACGCTGAATTTTGTCATTTTTCCCGCAACCGTAAAGTGCTTGTGTTCATCCAAACCGCGCCAAGTTGTAGCTGGCAGCCCACATAGGCTGGCTCTTGGAGAAGCCCAAGTTTGGCCCATCACCTGCCGTTTAACAGATGGGCTATTGCCTGACGAGGCGGCAGTAACTGGCACAGTAACCATGCCGGAGTACTGACGATTTGGGTACGCAAGTAATGGTCGAAAGGCTAGAACTGGTTGGTCGCCTTGACACGATGGCTTAGAATAGCCGCACTTCACCCCAGAACAGCGGCAGAAGCACGGAAACATATCGCGTGAGACGCATTGCCAGACTTCAATTCGCCCCGGTCATCTTCGTGGCACTGGTGTGCCTCGGGATGTCGTCGAGCGCCTTCGCGGTGCATCACACCACGTTGCAACATGGTCACCGCCGGCATTTCCGTTGGCTGCGCTGGAATCCGATGTTCCGGCCTTCGCACGAATCGCTGTTAATCCAGAATGCCGAAGTCAACCGGCTGAACCTGCCGCGTATTCAAGACGAAACCGAGCTCGAGGCTCTCAAGGCCGATGGATCGCTCGTGGAGATCATCCCCGGCGACAGCCTTCGTATTGAACACTCTTTGGATCCCACTCGCCGTTTCTGCCGTCCATGGACGCTGTCTTTCGTAAACGACCTGGGCCAGGCCTATTACAACCGCTTCCACGAGCAGATTCAGGTGAACTCAGCGGTGCGGACAGTAAAGGTGCAGAAAAAACTCCGCCGGCACAATCGCAATGCGGCACCCTGGGAAGGCGAGACCGCCTCTTCCCACTTGGCGGGCGTGACCGTCGACCTGCAGCGCCGCGGCATGAGCAAGCAGCAGATCGTATGGATGGAGCATTACCTGTTCTATATGAAGGCTCTCGGCCTGGTCGAACCGGAAGAAGAACGCCGCCACTGGTGCTTCCATGTCATGGTCAGCGGCCACTACAACGAGTGGCGCGAGACACAGTCGATCGTCCCCATGGATCGTCCAGAAGAAGACAAGCCCGAAACTCCAACCGTAAATCCGGCTACCGAAGTTGCCTTGGGGACTGCCGGCTCGAAGTAGCCAGCCTGCCAGAAATCTAGCCATGAATTTACGCGGATTATCACGGATTAGAGGCACTCGTTTGCTTTATGCGTGGCGATCCGTGAAAATCCCTGGCCATGATCATCCTGATGGCCGGGCTGCCGGGAACCGGCAAGACTGCGCTCGCGCGTGAACTTGCGAAGCGCACTTCGGGGCGCGTGCTAAGCAAGGATGAGCTCCGACATGCGATCTTTGCTCCTGAGGAAATCGAATATTCGACGCGTCAGGATGACTTTTGCCTCCAATTCATGCTGGAGATAGCGGGGTACCTTCTGCGGGACAATCCCGAGAAGAAGATATTCTTAGACGGGCGTCCGCTCTCACGTCGCTATCAGATTGAGAACGTCTTATCTAAGGCGGCTTCCCTGCACCAGCCGTGGCGCATCCTCGAATGTGTTTGCTCGGAAGAAACAGCACAGCGTCGGCTCGAGTCCGATGCGAAACAAGCCATCCATCCCGCGGGCAACCGTGATTTCGAGCTTTACCTTCGGGTAAAGGTGCGCTTTGAAATGATTCTTCAACCTAAGACGGTTATCGACACGGACCAGCCGTTCGAAACTTGTGTGGCGAAGGCCTTGGGCGCTTTGAGCTGATCGTGGTTTGGCCCGCTCGCTTCGGTGCCTATACAATCAAATTCTTGCCCGTGATCCCGGGCGACAACTATGACAATCAAACCTTTCCTGCTGTTGGCCTTGGTGTGTTCATTCGCGTCGGCAGAGACTCCGCAGACGCCTGATTCAGCAACCGTCACCGCGCGAGCCCGCCAAATTCATGATTCCGCGCTCGTCATTGACACGCATGCCGACACGCCGCAGCGGTTTCTTGACGAAGGCTTCGACATCGGCTCAACCGACCCGAATGACATTGGCCACATCAGCCTCGACAAGGCGAAGCGCGGCAATCTGGGCGCCGAATTCTTTTCCATCTGGGTCGATCCTCAGGCCAACCAGGGACATTACACACGCCGCTCCTTCGATCTGATCGATTCTGTCTATGAGCAGGCGGCACATCATCCCGACCGCATGATGATGGCCGTATCCACAGCCGACATTGAACGCGCGCATCGCGAGCACAAGTTCGCCGCGCTGATGGGCATCGAGGGCGGACACTCGATCGAAAACGACATCCACCTCCTGCGCGATTATTACCGGCTGGGCGTACGGTACATGACCCTCTCCTGGTCCAACACGAACGAGTGGGCCGACTCTTCGGGCGACATTGATAATGCCAGCGTGCAGCATCACAACGGCTTGACCGATTTTGGCAAGCAGGTCGTCCTTGAGATGAACCGCCTCGGCATGATGGTCGACATCTCGCACGTAGCCGACAAGACTTTCTGGGACGTGATTGCCACGACCAAAGCTCCCGTGATCGCGTCGCACTCTTCGGCGCGCGCGTTGGTGAACGCACCGCGCAATATGACCGACGACATGCTGAAAGCAGTGGCGAAGAACGGCGGAGTCGTCGACGTAAACTTCTTCAGCGGGTTCGATGACGAAGGTTATCGCAAAGCGGCCGAAGCCCAGTCGAAAGATAAGGCCGCCGCCGAGAAGGCCTACGAAGATGAGATGAAGGCCCAAGGCAAGCCGGTCAACTTCATAGAGAGCGACCGCATCGAGCGTGAGTGGATGGCGAAGATCCCGCGTCCGCCGCTCAAGTCGCTGATCGATCAGATCGATCACATCGCGAAGGTCGCGGGAGTCGATCACGTGGGTCTGGGCTCGGACTTCGACGGCGTCAGCGGAGCCACTCCCCAAGGCATGGACTCAGCCGCTGATTTACCCAAGATCACGCAAGCTCTGCTCGACCGGGGATACAGCGCCGAGGACATTCACAAAATTCTCGGCGGCAACCTTCTACGTGTCTTTCGCGAGGTGGAGCGTGTCAGCCGCGAGATGCAAGTTTCCGCCCCAAAATAACGTGTGCGCTTTTCACCCTCAGCGGCAGTTTTGGCCGCGAAGGGTCCATTCAACTTGCGGTGCAGGTAAACTGCAGCGGTCCCTCGCTTCGCTGAGGATGGCAACGCCGTCGTTGGCGTACAATGCAACGTTGCGCGCTACAAATTAATCGATTTTGGAATTGAGGAGCATTCATGCGCAGAATTGCCGTTGTGATCATCAGTTGTCTGGCCACGCTGCTATCAGGGCAGGATACCGGCAAGCAAGCAACGCCAGCGTCCAAGGCCGCGCCTCCGAAGCCGGCGGCGACCGCCCACTCCGCGACCAAGCCAACCGCTGTCATCGACACTAGTGCGGGGAAAATGACCTGCACGCTGTTCCCGGACAAGGCGCCGATCGGAGTAGCGAATTTCATCGGCTTGGCAACTGGAACGAAAGACTGGAAGAATCCCGTCAGCCACGCCACCAAGCACGGAGTTCCGCTATACGACGGCACAATTTTTCACCGTGTGATTCCCGGCTTCATGATTCAAGGCGGCGATCCGGCTGGCAACGGCTCAGGTGACCCGGGTTATGAATTCAAGAACGAGACTTCGCCCGATCTGCTGTTTGATCAACCCGGGAGGCTTGCCTACGCCAATGCCGGGCCGAACACGAATGGATCGCAGTTTTTCATCACCGAGGTTGCGACACCACATCTGAATGGCGGCTACACGATTTTCGGGCAATGCGACGAGCCCACAGTTGCACTGGTGAAGCAGATCGCGCATATGTCGCGCGACCCCAGCAGCGACAAGCCGTTTCGCCCAGTGAAGATCAATCACATCACCATCATCAAGCCGGGATCTTCAACTGCGCCAAAGCCGGCCGGTGCCACCGCAAAAAAGCCATCCGCTGCCGCGCCGAAATCATCGAATCCCGTGGACAAATAGACACCGTCCCGGTGCGAACAGTGGATTAGGCCCACGACCAAGACCGACGACCAACGACTTCTTATCGAAAGGATCTCATGACTCGCCAACCTGGAATGTACGCTACGTTTGAAACCAGCGAAGGAACCATCGTTTGCCGCCTCTTCGAAAAAGACGCGCCCAAGACCGTAGCGAATTTTGTCGAGCTTGCAGAGGGCAAGCGCGAATGGACGCACCCCAACACCCGGAAGAAATCAAAAGACCGGCTGTACGACGGCACAATCTTTCACCGGGTGATCCCTGACTTCATGGTTCAAGGTGGAGACCCGCAGGGCACCGGTATGGGCGGCCCGGGATATCAATTCGAAGACGAGACCAAGGGCTCACCCCACAAGTTCGACAAGCCCGGCAAGCTGGCGATGGCGAATGCCGGTCCGAACACCAACGGCTCGCAGTTCTTCATCACGGTCGTGCCGACTACTTGGCTGACTGGAAAGCACACTATTTTCGGAGAGGTCGTGGAAGGTCAGGACATCGTAGATAAGATCACCCGTGTGCCGCGCGGCCGCAATGATCGCCCCAACAAGGATGTGGTGTTGAAGAAGGTGACGGTCGAAAACTTCTAGTCTTATGCCGAAAGCGCGAGAGCCCCACCCGCTCTCGCGCATTTCAAATCTTACTGCGCATGTGCAGCAGGCTTGGCGCGCATTCCCCGTTCGGCCGTGTCCTCCATCTCTTTCCCAATCTGCTTACCTAAGCCGTCCTTGTATAGATCGAAATGGCTCTTCCCGGGCAGATATGTGAACGTTGCCTTAATCCCCAGCTCTTTCATCGTGGCTTCCAGCAAACGCGCAGGCTCGTCCAGATGGAAGGTATCGGCCGTGCCGACCGTGAGGTGAATCTTTCCCTGCAGCAACGGTCGCAGTCGCGTCGCATTCTGCCGCAGAATCTGGGCGATGTCGTACTTCTCCCAGGCCTTTTCGACGTCCGGATCGACCACACCCGTTTCAGGATCAATCAATCGCTCGGGACGGCCATCCTGACCGCGCGGACTAAAGACCCAGTTGAATGAACTGAATTGACCGCCGTACTCGCCGAGCACCTGTTCCTGGCGCGCGTAGTCTTCGACGCTCATGACTTCTTTGTCTCCCATGCGAACCAGGGGCCAAGGTTTGCCGGAAGGGTCGTGATACATGTTCTGCGGCGGAGCGGTGCGGAGATTCGGCCCAGTGAAGTTATGGAAGTCGGACGGGTCTGGCGAGGTCGGCCACGTTCCGCCGAAGACCGTTGGATACGCCACTTGCAGCCAGAGTGCTGCCCATCCGCCCGAGGAATGGCCCGTGAGCAGGCGTCCGCTGGGCCGCGCCTGCATGCGATATTTCTTCTCCAAGTATGGAATTAATTCTCTCGTAAGCG
>Ga0070730_10000833_pt1 | contig 32753 bp, 30 predicted proteins | sample Coa_R1_3_FD_66447 | JGI IMG/M metagenome (GOLD analysis project Ga0070730, IMG submission 66447) | Surface soil microbial communities from Centralia Pennsylvania, which are recovering from an underground coalmine fire - Coalmine... | ecosystem: Environmental > Terrestrial > Soil > Unclassified ... | reverse complement strand
TGATGGAGTTGATGGAGTTGATGGAGTTGATGGAGTTGATGGAGTTGATGGAGTTGATGGAGTTGATGGAGTTGATGGAGTTGATGGAGTTGATGGAGTTGATGGAGTTGATGGAGAGGGGCCAGGGGGTGAGGCGGCTACAGCACCGGCAAGTAGCGCTTCAGCTCGAAGTCGGTGATTGCGCTGCGGTACGCCTCCCACTCGATCAGCTTGTTCTGCACGAAGCTCTCCATCAGCCGCTCGCCCAGGGCGTTGCGCAGCAGCTCGCTGCCCGCGGCTTCTTCAATCGCCTCGTGCAGATCGCCGGGCAACTGGCCGATGCCGCGCCGCTCGCGCTCCTCCGCGCTCATGGCGAAGACGTTCGCCTCCACCGGCTCCGGCAGCGGGTACTCCTTCTCGATGCCGTCGAGTCCCGCGGCCAGCATCGCCGCGAAGGCGAGATAGGGGTTGCAGGCCGGGTCCGGCGCGCGGTACTCGGCGCGCATCTGGTCCGGCCGGCCGGTCTTCAACTCGGGAATGCGCACCAGGTTCGACCAGTTGCGCCGCGCCGCCCAGGTCAGGTAGACGGGCGCCTCATAGCCGGGCAGCAGCCGCTTATAGGAGTTCACCCACTGGTTGGTGACGAGCGTGATCTCGCGCGCGTGGCGCAGCAGGCCGGCCACGTAGCCTTGCGCTGCGGCCGAGAGGTGATAGGCTGCCGTCTCGTCGAAGAACGCGTTGGCTTCGCCGCGGAACAGCGACTGGTGCGTGTGCATGCCGCTGCCGTTCTGGCCGGCTAGCGGCTTCGGCATGAAGGTCGCGTAGACGCCGTGGCGCAGGGCCACCTCTTTGACCACCATGCGGTAGGTCATCGCCGCGTCGGCCATGGTCAGCGCGTCGGTGTAGCGCAGGCCGATCTCGTGCTGGCTGGCGGCGACCTCGTGATGGCTGTACTCGACGCCGATCCCCATCGCTTCCAGGGCCAGCACCGTCTCGCGGCGCAGGTCGCTGGCCACGTCCAGCGGCGTCAGGTCCAGGTAGCCGCCGTCGTCCAGCCCCTCGGTGCCCTCGGCGTTCTTGAAGTAGAAGAACTCCAGCTCCGGCTCGACGTAGAAGGTGTAGCCGAGCTTCGCGGCGCGCTGCAGGTTGCGGCGCAGCACGTAGCGCGGGTCGCCCTCGAAGGGCGTGCCGTCCGGCAGTTGCACGTCGCAGATCAGCCGCGCCACGGCCTGCGAGCGCGGCCGCCAGGGCAGCACCTGGAAGGTCGTGGGGTCGGGCATGGCGATCATGTCGGTCTCGTCGTGGCGGGCGAAGCCCTCGATCGCCGAGCCGTCGAAGATCATGCCCTCGTCCAGCACGTTCTCCAGCTCCTCGACCGTGATCGCCAGGCTCTTGAGCGAGCCGATGATGTCGGTGAACCAGAGGCGGATGAACTTCACGTCCTGGTCGCGGGCGTGTTGCAGGACGTACTCTTTGGTTTCCTGGCGCTCTTGCTCGTCGTTCATAGGAGCTCTGTCCTTGCATGCGGAGCTCTCGGCCCTCAACCTCTCCCGTCTCCTTCCCCCATTCGTTGCACGATGGGGGAAGGAGACGATCGAGCGTCGGGCGTTCCAATCAGCTATCGGTTAACCCGACGACGTCCGCGTCGTGCTGCGCCCGATCGCCCCTCGCCCAGGATTGGGAGAGGGGAAGGGGGTTGAGGGCCGAACGGCCCGCGGAGCCGCTCGCTCCACGGGCCAGTCCGAATCGCCTCGATTGTTGCCCCATGCCCCGGTCGGCTACGCGTCGAAATACTGCGCGTACTCCCACGGGTGCGGGCGCAGGCGCAGGCCGTCCACCTGCTCGCGCTTCATCTCAAACCACATGTCCAGCACGTCGGTGGTGAACACATCGCCCTCGAGCAGGAAGGCGTGGTCCTCCTCCAGACACTTCAGTGCCTCGTCAAGCGAGCCGGGCACGGTCGGGATCTCCCCCGCCAGCGGCCCTTCCAGCTCGTAGGTGTTCACGTCCAGCGGCTGGCCGGGGTCGATCTGGTTGCGCACGCCGTCCAGGCCGGCCATCGTCATCGCCGCGAAGGCGAGATAGGGGTTGCAGGACGGATCGGGCGGGCGGAACTCGATGCGCTTCTGCTTCGGGCTTTCCGAGATCATGGGGATGCGGCAGGCGGCGCTGCGGTTGCGGGCGGAGTAGACGAGGTTCACCGGCGCCTCGTAGCCGGGCACCAGCCGCTTGTAGCTGTTGGTCGTGGGAGCGCAGAAGGCCATGAGCGCCCGCGCGTGCTTCAGCAGACCGCCGATGTAGTACTTGCACATCTGGCTGATCTTGGCGTAGCCGTTGGCGTCGAAGAAGAGCGGCTCGCCGCCCTTCCACAGGCTCTGGTGGCAGTGCATGCCGGAGCCGTTGTCGCCGAACAGCGGCTTGGGCATGAAGGTCGCGACCTGGCCGTGCCGTCGCGCCACGTTCTTGACGATGTACTTGTACATCATCAGCTTGTCGGCCATCTTCGTCAGCGTGTCGAAGCGCATGTCGATCTCGCACTGGCCGGCGGTCGCGACTTCATGGTGATGCACTTCGACGGGGATGCCGGAGGCGACCATCGTCAGGATCATCTCGCTGCGCAGATCCTGCAGCTGGTCGTGGGGCGGCACGGGGAAGTAGCCCTCTTTGGCGCGCAGCTTGTAGCCCAGGTTGCCGCCGTTCTCGATGCGGCCGCTGTTCCAGTTGCCCTCCACGCTGTCCACGGCGTAGAAGGCCTCATTGGTGGAGGCGCCGTAGCGCACGTCGTCGAAGACGAAGAATTCGGCCTCGGGGCCGAAGTAGACCGTGTCGGCGATGCCGCTGGAGCGCACGTGCGCCTCGGCCTTGGTGGCGATGTGGCGCGGGTCGCGCGTGTAGCGCTCCTTTTTGATCGGGTCGTGCACATCGCAGACCAGCGAGAGCGTGGGCACGGCGGTGAACGGGTCGAGCACGGCCGTTGCCGGGTCCGGAATCAGGATCATGTCCGATTCCTGGATCTTCTGGAAGCCGCGGATGCTGGAGCCGTCGAAGCCGAGGCCATCGCGCCAGACGCCGGCGTTGACGTCGTCGTGGCCGTCGATCTCGTTCACATGGATCGAGAAGTGCTGCCAGGTGCCGGGCAGATCGACGAACTTGAGGTCCACGATCTGGACGTTGTTCGCCTTGACGAACTGCTGAATCTCCTTCGGGGTCAACGCCGCGCCTCCTCCGACTTTCGGGACTCTCAACTCTGGGCAAAGTTGCGGCCCGGCCTCGACCAGGGCACACCGCTCAGCCTACGCCGTGGATGTTTCCTGCGTGTTTCAATGCCGTTTCCACGCGGGGAAATCACGGGCTGCCCCTGCCGCACGCCGATCGCTGACCCCGCAAGCGAGAGCCCTCGCATGACCCTTCCTCACGACACACGTGAGACACATGACCTGAGGGGAAGGGAGGCACCGCACTCTTCAGAACGCCGCGGAGCGGCGATGTGGAATCACCGCGGGGTTCGGCGCGCGGCCTTCGCGGATAACGGAAGCGCAGAGCAGGCGTGTTATACCCTTGAGGCGCGAACAGACGTGCTGCCGTTATGGTATGCTCTCGGTAAGAGACGGTTTGCTTCTGGCGAAGACGTCCGGCGCACAGCGCGGCGGCGATCGGCGCCGAACACGGTATCGACGTAATCGGCCTTGTTGTCGGCCTTGTAATGGGATAGTATCCAGGCGAAGGCGTTAGCGCCTGATCATTTACCCCGCGGAGGGTGCGGCTATGATCCTCGTCGTCGACGACGACCCGAAGATCCGCCGGCTGCTCAAGGTCGAGCTGCGTGCGCATGAGTATCGCACTGCCGAGGCCGCCAACGGCAATGAGGCGCTCGACCAGTTCGACAAGCGCAAGCCCTGGCTGGTGCTGTTGGACCTGATGCTGCCCGACATGGACGGCCTCGAGGTGCTGCGCCGCATCCGCGAGCATTCGCCCACGCCCGTCGTCGTCGTCAGCGCCAAGACAGCCGACCTCGACCGCATCAGGGGCCTGCAGCTCGGCGCCGACGACTACATCGTCAAGCCCTTCAACCCCGAGGAAGTCGTCGAGCGCGTCAAGGCCGTGCTGCGCCGCACCCGCCAACCCCGCCGCCGCACCGAGGGCCGCCGCGTCGACCTCGACAACGTCGTGATCGATCTCGACGGCCACAGCGTCACGGTCGAGGGCCGGCCGGTAGCGCTTTCGCCCAAGGAGTGGCAGTTGCTGGAGCAGCTCGCCACCCATCCTGGCCGCACCCTCCTGCACGAGGACCTGCTGGAGAGGACCTGGGGGCAGCAGTACCGCGACGACGTGCAGTTCCTGCGCGTCTGGATCAGCCGTCTGCGCCAGAAGATCGAGCGCAATCCCGCGCAGCCGCGCCTGATCCGCACCGTGCAGGGTGTCGGCTACGTGCTGGACACCTCGCCGCAGCCGCCGGATTTTCCACCGGCGCTGGTGGCGAGTTCGAACAATAACTGAGCGAGCCACCAGCGCGAACCACTCCCATGTCAATCGTTGTGCCGCGTGGGCGCGGTCGGTGTGCTGCGCCTGCGGTTCCCTTAGACATGGTTTCAAAACCGGCTCGGGTTCCCGCTTGCAGAGATGCGATCGCACGTGCCCGCCGGTTTTGAAACCATCTGTTAACCGCGGCGGGGCGCCTCGCCCGCGCGCCCGCAGGCGTCCCAGGCGCCTTCCTCTACTCGACGTAAGAATTCAGAACATACGTGCGTCTCCGCTGTAATGTGGTAACACCTCGGGGCGCTCCGGCGCCCCGTCCGGCGGGAGGCGCACAACCATGGCACGGCCAGCGGCGAATCATATGCCGACGCTCTATCCCGGTCTTTCCTACCGCGATGCCCCGGCGGCCATCGCCTGGCTGGAGCGGGCGTTCGGCTTCGAGGAGCTGCTGCTGGTGCCGGGGCCGAAGGGCACCGTCGCCCACGCCGAGCTGAAGCTGGGCAACGGCGTGCTGATGCTCGGCAGCCTGCGTGACACCGATACCGGCCTGCGCCAGCGGGCGCCGTACGTCTTCGTCGCCGATGCGGACGCGCACCACGCCCGCGCGGCCGCCGCCGGCGCCGAGATCACGCTGCCGCCGCACGACAACGACTACGGCGGGCGTGGCTACGCGGCGCGCGACCTCGAAGGCAACGAGTGGAGCTTCGGCTCCTACCGCCCGGCGCTCTGACGCCGAACGCGGGTTCAGGGAAACGGGACAGACGATGACGGCGGTTGCGGGACAGATCGCGCACGCACGACTAACGCTTACTGCCGCCGAGCAACGGCCGTTCGCCGCTGCAGACGGCGGCCCGCGGCTGAGCAGCGCCAGCTTCGCGATCAGGTACGAGGGCGATCTGGCAGGCGCGGGTGTGCTGGAGGAGCTGCGCATCGACTTCGCCGACGGCTCGGCCAGCATCTACGGCATCGAGCGCGCCAGCGGCAGCGTGGGCGGCAGGACGGGCAGCTTCGTGCTGGAGCACGTCGGCGCCTGCCGCAACGGCGTGCTCACCTCCAAGCGCACCGTCGTGCCCGGCTCCGGCACCGGCGAGCTTTCCGGCCTGCGCGGCGTGATCGATCTCGCCTGCGCTGACTCCGCCGCCTGCGCGATCAGCTTCCACTACTGCTTCGACTGATCCGGCAGGATCAGCGCACGGTTGCGGCTTTGCGCGCGCGGAACAGCAGCACGGCCGACTGCGCCGCGCCGGTGCGGGCGTTGCGGCAGCGGTCGAGCACGGCGACGCGGGCGAAGCCGGCGGCGGTGACGTGGTCCAGAAGGTCCCCTTCCGGTTCAGCGCCGCCGATTCAACGGAACCAGTCGTCCAGGCTGTGCCCTTCGCCCTCCGGCAGCGGCGCGGTCAGGATGATCTCGGCCGCGACCAGCCGCCCGCCCGGCCGCAGCACGCGCCCCGCCTCGCGCAGCAGCGCCGTCTTGTCGGGGTTGAGGTTGAAGATGCCGTTGACCAGCACGGCGTCGGCCGACTCGTCCGCCAGTGGCAGGGCGCAGCCGTCCGCCAGCCGTATCTCGACCTGCGGCATCCTCGCCACGTTCGCCACGCGCCGCGCCCGTTCCACCATTTGCGGTGCGAAGTCGACGCCGATCACGTGGCCCGTCTCCCCCACGGCCCGCGCCGCGAGCAGGCTGTCGAGCCCCGCGCCGCAGCCCAGGTCGACCACCGTCTCGCCGGGGTGTAATTCGGCCCGCGGCACGGGGCAGGCGACGCCGGCGAACGCCTCCGCCGCCTCCGCGGGCAGCGCCGCCAGCAGCTCCGGCGCGTAGCCCACGGCCTCCGCAAAGGCGCGGCCAACCGGGAAGCCGAAGTCCCGCGCAGGTTCGGCGGCAACGCCACTGTAGCGCTCGCGTACGGCCGCCTGCACCGCGTCGGGCGAGAGGCCGTCAGGTAGTTGGGACATCGCTGCGTTCCTGCCGGCCGGGCTTGCGGGCGCTGAAGCCGACGCCGCGCGTCTCGAACTCGCGCGCGTCCGACTCGTGCGGCGATCCGGAGAAGACATCCACCATCTCACCGAGCTCGACGTCGGCGAAGCCGGCGCCACGCACCACGTCCAGGTACTCCTCCACGAGGAGTCCGCCGGCGATTCAGCCGGTCCAGAGGTCGATCTCGGCTTTGGCCTCGTCGGGCACCGGGATCTGCACCATCACGTCGGCGATCTGCAGGCGGCCACCCGGCTTGAGCACGCGCCACAGCTCGCGGTAGACCGCGGCCTTGTCCGGGCAGAGGTTGATCGCGCCGTTGCTGATCGCGATGTCGACGGAAGCGTCCGCCAGCGGCAGGCGCTCGGCGCGGCCCTCGCGAAACTCGAGGTGCGAGAGCCCTGCTTGCGCGGCCGCGGCGCGTGCCTCCGCCAGCATCGCCGGTGTCATGTCGACGCCGATCACGCGGCCGCCTGTTCCCACCTGGCGGGCGGCGTGCTGCGCGTCGAAACCGGCGCCGCAGCCGACGTCCAGCACGGTTGTGCCCGCGGGCAGCGTGCCGAACTGGAAGGGATTGCCCACGCCGGCGAAGCGCCGCACGGCCGCGTCGGGCACCGCCGCTACCCAGGCGTCCGGATAGCCCAGCAGCGCCGCCAGCGGCCGGCCGGTGTGGAAGTGGAAGCCGCGATCGGGATCCGTCGCGACCTCCGTGTACTTGTCCTGCACCGCGCAGCTGAGCGCGTCGAGATCGAGCGGCGTGGTAACCATCGCGGCCGCCTTTCGCTGGCGTGCGTCTTCACGGACACTATCATGAAAGCGCGGGCGTAAAATGCGTGGTAGATGCGGTATTGCATGGAAAGCATGAGGATAGACGCATGATTGAGCCGACGCTGCGTCAGCTCGCCATCTTCCGCAGCGTCGCGCGGCTGGGCAGCCTGACGCGCGCGGCGGAGGCGCTGGATCTCGGTCAGCCCGCCGTTTCCCAGCACGTCGCGGCGCTGGAGCGGGCGCTGGGCGCGCGGCTGATCGTGCGCGCCGGCCGCGGCGTGCGGCTCAGCGAGGCCGGGCAGATCGCGGCCGAGTACGGCGACCGCATCCTGCGGCTCAGCGAGCAGCTGCAGGCGGAGATCACGGCGCTGACGGGCCTCAGCGCCGGCCGGCTGGTGGTGGGCGCCGGCCAGACGCCGGGGGATTACCTGCTGCCGGCGGTGCTGGGCGAGTTTCACCGCCGCTACCCCGGCGTCAGCGTCGAGCTGGAGATCGCCGACACGCGCCGCGTCACCGACTGGCTGATGCGCCACGTCTACGACCTCGGCTTCATCGGCGACCGCGTCGAGCACCCCGATCTGCCGCTGGAGCCGTTCGTCGAAGACCGCGTCGTGCTCTTCGTCGCCAGCGGCCACCCGCTGGCCCGGCGCACGGTCGTGACCCTGGCCGATGTCCTGGAGGCGGGGCTGATCGCGCGCGAGCCGGGCAGCGCCACGCGGGCCACGGGCGAGCGGGCGCTGGTCGCCGCCGGCATGGCGCCGCGCTTCGTGATGGAGCTGGGCAGCAACGAGGCGGTGAAGCGGGCCGTGCTCGCCGGGCTGGGCGTCGGCCTCACCTCGATTTACGCGCTGGAGGTCGAGCTGCAGGCGGCGCGGCTGCGCGTGCTGCCCGTGCCGGAATTCGACGGCCGGCGTATGCTCTACATCGCCCGGCACCGCAGCGCTCCGCTCACCGCCGCGCAGGCCGCCTTCCTCGAGCTGGCGCGCGCCGTGAAGGAGACGGACCTGTTGCGCCACTTGGCGCGGCGCTCAGGCCGCCACGCGCCGGTGTAGAATAGGCGCCGCGCCGGGCGGCGACAGCCGGCGATACACGGCAGGAGGCGTCAGGTGAACGGACGTGCGGCGATCTATCACGGCCCGGAGCAGCCCTTTGAGCTGCGCGAGTTCCCGTTGCCGCCGCTCGAAGCGGACGCGATCATGGTCAAGGTCGCGATGGCGGGCATCTGCGGCTCCGACCTGCACATCTGGCGCGGCGAGATTCCCGCCCGCTTCCACCTCCCCGCCGGCCACGAGATGACCGGCCGCGTCTACCAGCTCGGCGAGCACGTGCGCAGCGATTCGCTGGGCAAGCCGCTGCGCGAGGGCGACCGTATCGCCTACGCCTACTTCTATCCCTGCCGCCGCTGTTACGTCTGCCTGCGCGGCGAGCCGGCCGCCTGCCCCAACCAATCACCCGCCGTGAAGCTGGGCGAGGCGCCCTACTTCACCGGCGCCTTCGCCGATTACTACTATCTGCGTCCGGGCCACTGGGTCTACCGCGTGCCCGACGAGCTGCCGGACGAGCTGGTGGCGCCGGTCAACTGCGCCCTTTCGCAGGTGATGTACGGCCTGCACAAGGCGGGCGTGCGCCTGGGCGACACGGTCGTCTTGCAGGGCGCGGGCGGGCTGGGGCTGAACGCCGCCGCCGTGGCGCGAGAGATGGGCGCGGCCAAGATCATCGCGATCGATGGCGTCGCCGGCCGGTTGGCGATCGCCAAACGCTTCGGCGTGGATCACACCATAAACATCAACGAGGTCGATACGCCGGAAAAGCGCATCGCCGCGATCAAAGACCTGACGGACGGCGTCGGCGCGGACGTGGTCTGCGACTTCGTCGGCTTCACCGCGGTGATCCCGGAAGGGATCGAGATGCTGCGCTTCGGCGGGACGTATCTCGAAGTCGGCACGATCAGCACGGACGCGAGCGTAACGTTGCAGCCGGCGCGGTTGGTCTTCCCCAGCAAGAAGATCATCGGCATCTATCACTACGAGCCGTGGACGATCCCTACCGCGCTCGACTTCCTGCAGCGCACGCGGCACACGTACCCGTTCGAGGCGATCGTCTCGCACAAGTACCCGCTGGAGCAGATCGACCGGGCCTTCGCCGAAGCCGAGTGGCTGAACCGCGCCGCCAACCCGACAGCCGTGACACGGGCCGTGATCGCGTGGTAGGCGAGGCGTGGCGGGCCCTCATCCTCACCCCCTTACCCCTCTCCTTCTCCCAATACTGGGAGAAGGAGAGGGGCGATCCCGGGTTGGAGCGATCCGGAAGGCGCAGGGTTAGCACGTTTGTGTAGGGGCGCACGGTTACCCCTGCGCCGTCCGATTCGTGCTCCGCCCGATCGCCCCTTTCCCTCATCCCAAAGCGCTCCCCGCGCGATGTCAGAGATTGGGGGAAAGGGGACGGGGGATAGAGGGCCGGGCGCGCCGAGCCGCTTCAATCCAGCTTCGCCAGCTCCCCGTGCCGGAAGCAGCTCGTGAGGTGGTCGTTGACCATGCCCGTCGCCTGCATGAAGGCGTAGCAGATCGTCGAGCCGACGAAGCGGAAGCCGCGCTTTCGCAACGCGGCGCTGAGCGCGTCGGACTCGGCCGTGCGCGCCGGCACCTCCGCCAGGCTCTGCCAGGCGTTCTGCCGCGGGCTGCCGCCCACGAACGGCCACAGCCAGGCGTCGAAGCTGCCGTGCTCCGTTTGGAGATCGAGAAACGCCCGTGCGTTCCCGATCGCGGCGGCGATCTTCAGCCGGTTGCGCACGATGCCGGCGTTGCCGAGCAGTTCGGCGACCTTCTCCGCTCTGTAGGCGGCCACGCGCGCCGGCTCGAAGCCGTCAAAGGCGGCGCGGTAGTTGTCGCGCTTCGCCAGGATCGTCTCCCAGCTTAAGCCGGCCTGGGCGCCCTCGAGCACGATGAACTCGAACAGGGCGCGATCGTCGTGCAGCGGCGTGCCCCACTCCGTGTCGTGGTAGGGCAGGCTGAGCGCGCTGCGCGCCCAGCCGCAGCGGGTTGGTTCGGCCATGTCGTCCTGCTCCGGTGCAACGCGCCCTGCGCGCAGCACGCCCCTCATACTACGCTCTACGCTCTACGCCCTACGCCCTGTTCCCTGTTTCCTGTCACCTGTACCCTGTCACCTGTCACCTGTCACCTGTTACCTGTTACCTACGCACCGCCGGAGGCTGCCGCGTGGCCGAACCCGCCGAGCTGACGTTCACGATCGCGCCGGAGGTGCTGGCGCTGGGCCTCGGCGGCGCCTACCTCGTGATCGACGGCATCGCCAGCCGCGCCACGCACGCGGCCTTCGAGGCGCTGCTTGAGGCCGAGCTGCCGGCGCTGCGCGAGCAGTACGCCGCGCCGGATTTTGCGAAGACAGACCCCGTGCTGGCCGGCTTCCGCGAGCTGCACACGCGCGTGGGCCGCTCCAACCGCCGCTTCGTGGCCTCGCCGGAGGCGCTGCTGGGCCGCTTTCAGCGCACGGGCGCGCTGCCGCGCGTCAACCTGCTGGTGGACATCTATAACCTCGTGAGCCTGAAGACGCGGTTGGCGCTCGGCGCCCACGACGTGGCGCGGATCGAGGGCGGCGTCTGCCTGCGGCTCACGGACGGCAGCGAGGGCTTCCGGCCGCTGGGCGCGGCCGAGCCGGAGCCCATCTTCGCCGGCGAATACGCCTACTGCGACGCGGCGAACGACGTGCTCTGCCGCATGGAGGTCGTGCAGGTAGAGAAGACGAAAGTCACCGAAAGCACGACCGCCGCCTTCTACATCGTGCAGGGCAACATGCACACGCCCGCCGCGAGCATCCGCGCCGCCGTCGAGGAGTTGACCGCGCTGACCACGCGCTTCTGCGGCGGCACGGCGCGGCTGCTCTACACGCCGGCATAGATCGCGGCGTACTCCACCAGCCCGTGCCGCAGTGCGTAGCCAGCGGCTTCGGTGCGGTTGGCGCAGCCGGTCTTGTTCAAGATGCTGCGCACGTGCTGGAAGACGGTGTTCACACTGATCACGAGCGCAGCGGCGATCTCGCGGTTGCTTTTGCCCAGCGCTACGAGCCGCAGCACCTCGACTTCGCGGGCGCTGAGGCCGTTGGGCAGCCGCGCGGGAGCTGCCGTGGGTTGCGGCGGCGCGACGGATACGGCTTGAGCGGCCGGCTCGGCGGGGATGGGCAGCGCGAGCGCCAATGCGATCGCTTCGTCTTCGGAGAGCGCCCGCCCCTCGGCCCAGGCTGCGGCGAACGCCTCCTCGCCCAGCTTGCGCTTGAGCGAGGCCATCGTGCGCTCGTGCAGCCCTGTGCTGATCGCGGTGTTCGGGGCGCCAGCCCGCTCGCGCAGCGCCTCGCCCGCGCCGAACAGCACGGCCGAGCGGCGCGGATCGCCCAGGCGGTTGGCCATGGCGCCGAACGTGCCCAGGGCGAAGCCGCGACTGGCCAGGTGCCCCTGCTCGCGGGCCAGCTCGATCGCCTCGATCAGCAGCTCGCGGGCGCGGGCGGAGGCGTTGCGGCTGTTGAGGTAGACGGCGCGCAGGATCAGCGTCTCCATCAGCCGCGCGCTCAGACCACGCGCACGGCTGATGCGGCGGCTCTCGGCGAGCAGCTCGGCGCCGCGGCGCTCGTCGCCCAGCCGGTCCGCCACGGCGCCCAGCAGGTCGAGCGTGCGTGTGGCCACGATCCAGTCGCCGCTCGCGCGCCCCAGCGCCAGCGCCTCGGCGAGGGGCGCCTCCGCCGCCTCATACTCCTCGTGCCGAAAGCGCTGCATGCCCAGCTGCTGCAACCCATGCGCGAGGTACCAGGGATCGCCGTAGGCGCGCAGGGCGCGCAGGCTTTCGTCGAACAGTCGCAGCGCCGTGGCTTGATCGCCAGCCACATCCGTGTAGATCGCCGCGTTGATCGTCGCCAGCGCCCACTGCGGGCGGTCGCCGGCCGCAAGGAAGAGGCCCGCGGCCTCGTGGCTGCGCGCCCGCCCCTCGGCGGTATCCGGCAGGTTGGCGCCCAGCGCCGACCACGCCCGGCCGGCGCCGCGCTTGTCGCCGTGTGTCTCCAGGATGCGTGCCGCTTCCCGCAGCGCCCCGGCCAGCTCCGTCGCCAGGATCCCCTCGGCCTGGTTGAGCCGGGCCTTCACCGTGATCGCCCCGGCCCACGCCCGCTCGAACTCCGCCGCGTCGGACAGGGCCAGCGCCCGTTCGGCCCAGTCGCGGCCCGCGCGCAGCTCCGTCCGCCGGCGCCAGTACCAGCCCAGCGCCGCGACGAAACGTAGGGCGATCTGTGTCTCCCTGTGCGCGATCGCCCACTCCAGCGCCGTTGCCAGGTTCTCGCGCTCGGCGGCGAGGCGGTCCGCCCACACCTCGGCCCTGCGGTCGGCCTCCAGCGTGTCCGACTCCTCGGCGAGATCGAGATAGCAGCGCGCGTGCCGGCGCAGCGCCGCCTCGGCTTCTCCTGCGGCCTCGAGCCGCTCGATCGCCAGCTCGCGCACCGTCTCCAGCAGGCCGAAGCGCGGCTCGCCCTGCAGATCGGCCAACGGCGTGACCAGGTGCTGATCGACGAGCGCCGCGATCGGCGCCAGGGCGTCGGCATCGGCGCCTGGCGGCAGGCAGACGGCGGCGACGACCTGCAACCCGAAGCCACCCGCGAACACCGCCAGCCGCCGGAAGACCGCCTGCTGCTCGGCGCTCAGCAGCTCGTAGCTCCAGGCCAGCGTCTGGCGCAGTGTCTGCTGCCGCTCGGGCAGGTCGCGCGGCCCTTCCACCAGCAGGGCCAGCCGCCGGTCCAGCCGCGCCAGCAGCGCCGCCGGTGAGAGCGTGCGCACCCGCGCCGCGGCCAGCTCCAGCGCCAGCGGCAGCCCGTCCAGCCGCCGGCAGATCGCTGCGATGGCTGGGGTGTTCTCCGCGTCGAGCGTGAAGCCGAAGCGCGCCGCGGCGGCGCGGGCGCAGAAGAGCTGCACCGCCGGGCTCGCCTGCACGCTGCTGAGATCCGTTTCGCCCTCTGCCGGCAAGGCCAGCGGCGCCACGCCGTATTCGTACTCGTCGCGCAGGCGTAGCGGCGTACGGCTGGTGACCAGCAGCGTGAGGAGCGGGCAGCGCTCCAACAGCGCGGCGAGCAGCGGCGCCGCCTCCGCCAGCTGCTCGAAGTTGTCGAGCAGCAGCAGCAGGCGCCTGCCATCGAGGGCGCGGACGAGATCGTCCAGCGTCGCCGGAGCGTGCGTCTCCAGCAGCCCCAGCGCCCGCGCCAGGGCGCCGAGCAGCAGCACCGGCTCACGCAGCGGCGCCAGGTCGACGAAGACGAGGCCATCGGGGAAGGCGTCCGCGACCGCGCGGGCAGCGGCGATGGCGAGCCGCGTCTTGCCCGAGCCGCCGGCGCCGGTGAGCGTGACCAGCCCCACGTCGTCGCGCAGCAGCAGCGCTCGCACGGCCGCCAGCTCGTCGTCGCGGCCCAGCAGCGGCGTGCGCGGCGCGGGCAACGCGGCGGGAGTGAACGGGCTCGCGGCGTGCGCGTGGTTTCTGCTGGACATCGCGCTTTGCCTCGCGTACGAGACGGCCGCGCCGGGCGCCTTCCCGGCGAGACGCCTCCGTCCACGATAAACGATCGGTGAGGCGCATTTCGCGCACCCGCACACCCAGCCTGCGCGATGCCGCCCTTCACGCTCGCCGCCAGGCCCGCGCCCGCGCGAAATGGGCGCGTAGCCAGCAGGCGAGCGAGCGGGCGGCCCGCGGCGGGCGGTTCGCCCTGGCGCCGTGCCGCATCGTGGCCGCTCGCTCGGCGGCCAGCAGATCGAGTTCCCGTAGCAGTGCGGACCGGCGTTGCGCAGCGCGCAGCTCCTGCCGCCGGCGTTCCTGCGCCTCCTGAATGCGTCCGAAGTCCATGGCTTCGCCCTCTCTCCATCCGCGCTGCGGCTGGCGCCGGCCAAGCGGGTACACTAAGCAGCAGGCGCCAGCTACAAGCGTGTGCAGATCGCGCTGCTTGTGTGTGTTTGTTACGCTGCGTATATGAAACGATGACGTCTCACAGAAGAGTCTATCATGTTCCACCGCGGCCGGCGAGGTCCGTGTGCCGATGGATCGAAAACTGCTTGACGCAACCCTGGCCGTGCTGGCCGAGGGCGGCCTCGAGGCGGTCAGCCTCGACCGCGTGGCCGAACAGGCGGGCGTCTCCCGGGTCACGCTCTGGCGGCAGGGCGTTTCCCGCGAGTCGCTGATCGCCGCCCTGCTCGAGCGGCTCGCCGCCGACTACCGCGAGGCGCTCTGGCCGATCCTCACGGCCGAAGGCAGCGGCCGCGAGCGGCTGCGCCGGGCGCTGGAGGCGCTCTGCAGCGTGGCCGACCGCCACCTGCCGCTGCTGCTGGCCTCGGACACGGCCTTTCACCAGTCCGGGGCGCCGGGCTTCAACTTCAACGGGCCGATCGAGCGCCTGCTGCGCGACGGCCTCGCCGACGGCTCGTTGCAGCCCGCGGGCGATCCGCGGGAGTTGGCGAACGTGGTCTTCAACGCGGTCTGCTGGCCCTACGTGCACCTGCGCGGCCGCCATGGCTGGGCTTCAGAGCGGGCGCGCCCACAACTCGTCGGCCTGGTGCTGCGCGGCATCGGCCCGGACACGGCGCAGGCGTAGCCACGGCCCTGGAGCGGAACCGATGCACCTGGAACTGGTCCCGCTGCTGCGCGTCGAGCGCGAGCTGTACCACACGCCGCGCGGCTTCGCGCGCTTCCGCAAGTACCTGGCGACGATGCAGGGCGGCACAAACGATGTGGAGTTGCTGCCGCTCGTCGCGCTCAACCCGATGGGCAAAGAACACGTCGCCGCCGTGCTCGACGCGCTGCTGGCGCTCGACGCGGAGGCGGTCGCGGCCGAGGCCGCCGCCGATGCCGGCCGCCGGCTGGCGGGCGAGGCCGGCTCGCTCAAGGTCGGGCTGGTCGTCGCCGACGACGCGCAGGGCGGCTGGACGCAGCGCGAGCTGACCGACGCCAAACACCGCTTCGAGATCGACGCGGCGCTCAAGCGCGGCTGGGCGACGGTGTTGCTCTGGAGCAGCGAGACGCCATCGCGCGAGACCGTGCGCCGGGAAACGCTCGCCGCGATCTTCCGCGCCTGCTATGTGCGCCGCCACGGCGAGCCGCGCACGCTCGGCCAGATGCTGCGCCAGGAGGGCCAGGTCGCCGCCTTCGCCGAAACGCCGCCGCCCGACCGCTCAGTGCAAGAGCTGGCCGCGATCCGTGCCGTGATCGACCCGCGCCGCGAGGAGACCGCCTATCCGGTGATCATCGCCTGCCTCTACGGCGACGCGGCGGCGCAGGCCGTCGGCTATCCGCGGCTGGGCTTGCCGGAGGGCGCCGGCTTCATGCTGGCGCTGCACGAGGCGCTGCAGGGAATAGGGACGAGGGACGAGGAATCAGGAACGAGGAAATAGGAACGAGGAAATAGGAAATAGGGGTGCGGTGGCCTCGTCCCTCGTTCCTATTTTCTGTGCTCTATTTCCTCGTCCCGGCGTCCCTACGCCCCCTGTTCCCTGTTCCCTGTTCCCTGTTCCCTATGAGTTCGCAGCTGCTCGTGCATACGGGCGGCCAGCATGCCGGCGGGCATCGGCCGGCCGACGAAGAAGCCCTGCGCCGCGTCGCAGCCCAGCGCCACCAGCGCGTCCCAGGTCTCCTGGTTCTCCACGCCCTCGGCCACCACCACCAGGCCGGCGTTGTGCGCCAGCTCGATCACGGAGCGCACGACGGCGTGCGCGGGCGGGTCTTCAACCATGCGGCCGACCGTCGCCCGGTCGATCTTGATCTCGTCCACGCCAAGCTGGGCCAGGTGCGGCTGTGTGAACTGGCTGGAGCCGAAGCCCTCGACGGAGAGGCGCACACCCGCCGCGTCGAGCTGCTGCAGCATGGCCACGGCGCGGCGCAGGTCTTCGGCCACGCCGCTGTCCGTGATGCCGAAGGTGAGCCAGCCCGGATCGACTTCGAGGTGTGAGAGCAGCGTGGTGAGCGTGTCGGAGAGCAGCGAGTTGTAGCCGAGCTTGGGCGAGAGGTTGACCGTGACGCCCAGCTCCAGTCCCTCCAGCCGCCAGGCGCGGCACTGGCGCAATGCCGTGGCCAGCACCCAGCGTGTCAGCGGCGCGATCAGCCCCGCCTGCTCGGCCAGCGGGATGAACTGGTCGGGCATCAGCAGGCCGCGCTCCGGGTGCTGCCAGCGCGCCAGCGCCTCGGCGCGCACGATGCGGCCCGAGGGCAGCTCGACCACGGGCTGATAGTGCAGCAGCAGCCAGCGCTGGGCCAGGGCGCGACGCAGCTCGGAGAGCAGCGCCAGCCGGTTCGGGTCTTCCGCGGCCTGCGGCTCGCCGAAGCGGGCGGTGTCGCTGCCGCTGCGCTTGGCGGCGTACATCGCCAGGTCGGCGTGGCGTACCAGCGTCTCGGCATCGGCGCCGTGGTCGGGGAAGAGGGCGATGCCGGTGCTCACGTGCATGGTGAGGTGGCGGCCGTCGATCACGAAGGGCTGCTCGAAGGCGCGCACGATCTTTTGCGCCACGATCTCGGCCTCGGGGTTGCGGGCGCCGGGCAGCACCACGGCGAACTCATCGCCGCCCAGCCGCGCCAGCGTGTCCGAGTCGCGCAGGGCGCTTTGCAGCCGCGGCGCGGCCTGCTGCAAGAGCTGGTCGCCGGCATGGTGGCCGAAGCGGTCGTTCACCTCTTTGAACTGGTCCAGGTCGAGGAAGAGCAGGGCCAGCGGCGAGCGCTGCCGATAGGCGAGGCGGATGGCGTGCTGCAGGCGGTCTTGCAGCAGGATGCGGTTGGGCAGGCCGGTGAGCGCGTCGTGCAGCGCCTGGTGCTGCAACAGCTCCTCGGCCTGCTTGCGCGCCGTGATGTCGCGCGCGGTGACGATAATCCCGTCCACGTGGGCATCGTCCAGCGAGTTGCGCAGGATCGCCTCGATATACCTCCAGGCGCCGTCGCCAGACTGCTGACGATACTCGACCGTGCGCTGGTGCCCCGGCGTGGCGGAAACCTCGTCGAGGGCGCTGTGCAGCCGCTCGGCGTCCTCACGGGCGATCGTTTCGAAGATGCTGCTGCCGAGCAGGCGCTCAGCGGGGTAGCCGATGCTGCGCTCGGCGGCGGGGCTGAGGAAGGTGATCGTGCCGATCGGGTCGAGCACGAGGATGATGTCGGAGCTGCGGTCCACCAGGGCGCGGAAGCGCGCTTCGCTGGCGCGCACCCCCTCCTCAGCCGAGCGGCGCGCCAGCAGGTGGCCGGCCTGCGCCGCCAGCAGGCTGAGCAGGCGCGTGTCTTCGGCGGAGAAGGCGGCGCCCGGCGCGTAGCGGCGCACGATCACGACGCCGAGCTTCTGCGTGCCCGCCTCCAGCGGCGCGCCGAGCGTGGCGCGCAGGCCCGTCCGGCCGCTGGCGTCGCCACCGTCGAAGACATCCACCATCAGCGGCGAGCCGAGCTGCCAGACCGTGCCGGTGATGCCCTGCCCCGGCTGCACGCGTTCCGGCGGCGGCGGCGTCGCTTCGCCGCCGTGGGCCACGGCGCGCAGCAGGCCCTCACCCGAGTCCCAGAGATAGACTGAGGCGCTTTCGCCCTCGCTGATGCGCAGCGCGGCCTCGACGATGCGTTCGCCCAGCTCTGACGTGGAGTGCGCCAGGCCGGCGTCCAGCGCCAGCTCGTGCAGGGCGAGCAGGCGCACGGCCTGGTGCATCGCCGGCACATACGGCTCCTGCTGCGGGGTCTCGGAGGTCAAGAACTCCTCCGTGGCATCTGCCTCACCAGCCGTCGTCGTCATGGGCGCCGCGCCTCATTATTACATAACCGCGTCGTAACCGGGCAGCGGCGCCGGAAGGCCGAACCGCGGCGCCGTGCGACTAGGCGAACGCAAGAGCTCACCGCAAGTATCGCGGCGGCGCGGCGAAACTTTAGCACGCCGGACGCGCGGCAGACCCGGCGGCGCGGCCGGCGTAACGTACGGTAAACCGCCTGGAAATCTGCAGGAAACGGCGAAGCTGCGCCCTGGCGAGCGTTATGGAGCTGGCGACACATAAAACGGCGACGCAGCCGGATACTGCCCTGCAGAAACATAGATTTCACATTGGGGACACACTGGCGAAACCGCGAAACACGACGATGAGAACGCCTCGACCGAGAAGCCGGAAATGCTGCGCGGGCTGTGCATGCTGCCGGCGAACGGCGATCGTTGCGCCATTTTGTGCGCATTTCGTCACAGACCTGGTCATTGGAGCGACGATGAAGCTGCAGCAGGCAATGCTGGTGAAACTGCGCGGCGGGGCGCTGATCGGCGCCACGGTGGCGCTGGGCATCTCCTGGTCGTTTGCGCTCGTCCACATCAAGACCGGGGCGCTGCCGCTGCTCTGGGCGGCGGCCATGCCGCTGCTGGCCTTCTACTATCTCTCCGGCCCGCCGCGCGCGGCATGGAAGCACCTGCCCGCCGCCGCGCTCAGCATCTACGCGCTCGTGCTCTGGCGTGTCTCCAGCGGCTACGGCGCGATCGGCGGCGTTGCCACGGCGCTGGGCGTGGCGTCCAGCCTCGCCGTCTTCTGGCTGGCCGCCCGCCTGCACACGGGCACGGCCGCCGGCAGCGCGGCGCCGATCGTCGTTCCGCTAGCCACGTCGTCGCGGCGCGGCAACGCGGCCAAACGGCGCCGCCTGCGCGCCGCCGGCGGCCGGCGCTAGCCTGCTGCTGCACGACAGACCCTGCGACCGGGGCGAAAGAGGACTTGCCCCTACGACCATCGGCGTTACCCGAGGTAAGCGTGATGCCCGCACTGAAATCTACGTCCGCATAGCGGACTCCACATTCGGGGTGAGCGCCATGGGCGCGTAAGCGCCCATCCAGTACCCAAGCTTGCCCCGTACGACCAGCGGAGCTCTTCGAGGCAAGCGTGATGCCCGCGGTGAAATCATCGTCCGCGCAGCGGACTTCACATTCGGGGGTGACAGGGGGCTCGCTCCCTATGACCAGCGGAGATCTTTAAGGAGGAGCGTATGGCGGCCAATCCACCGGCGGCGTCCGAAGGCGGCCCGCAGCCTACCCTGGGCCTCACCGGCCTGACCGTGAACGCGATGGCGCTGATCGCGCCCGGCGCCTTCCTCTGGACGACGTTCCAGGCGCAGGCCACGCTGGCGAACGGCTCGAGCCGCACGGCGTCGGATATGTGGTTTGCGCTGATCGCCTCGATCGCGATCGCCTTTTTGACCGCGCTCTGCTACTCGGAGCTGGCAAACCTCTACCCGCGGGCCGGCGCCGGCTCGTCCTACTACTTCGCCGAGGCCGCCTTCCTCGACAAGGAGAAGGCGCACCATCAGCGCTGGGCACGCGCGGCGAAGATGACCGCCGGCTGGATCTCGCACCTCTACTACTGGGTCTATCCGGGCATCCTCGTCGCGTTTATCGCCACGCTGATCGTCTACGTCGTCGGGTTGTACAGCTCGACGGCGGTAAACATCAACGTCCAGATGCTGATCGCGGTTGTCGCGGCGGCATTGATCGGCTTTATCGCCCTGCGCGGCATCAACGGCTCGACGATGACGGCGCTGGCGATCAACGTGATCCAGCTCGTGACGCTGCTGCTCGTCTCGGTGCTGGCGATCGTGTTCCGCGCCACGCACGGCGGCCTGCAGTACGAGCACAGCGGCGTGATCGACGTGCTCACGCCGCACCACTTCAGCAGCGTGGTCTACCAGGGGACGATCGCGATCCTGTTGCTGGTCGGCTTCGAGTCGGTGACGGCGCTGGGCGCCGAGGCGAAGAACCCGAAGCGCCACATCCGCCAGGCGATCCTGCTCTCGCTCACGATCCAGGGCATCTTCGCCTACCTGTTCGAGTACTTCGCCGCCAACTACTTCATTGGCAGCCACATCGTCGGCACGGCGCCAGACGCCAACACGCCCGCGCCAACCGGCTATGCCGCGGCCGCGGCCTCCGGATCGCCGCTGGGTGACTTCCTCAAGTACATGGGCGATCACTGGTTCAGCAACCTCGGCATCGCCTTCGCCACGATCGTGGCGGTCACGGTGGTGCTGGCGCTGGTGGGCAGCATCCTCTCGGCGATGAACACCGGCGTGCGCATCACCTACGTGATGGGCCGTGACAAGGAGATGCCGGGCCTGCTCGGCTTCCTGCACGGCAAGTACGCCACGCCGCACTACGGCGTGCTGTGCATGGTGATCGTCTCGGCGTTGTTCGGCGCCTACGGCGTGCGCAGCGCCGACAACCTGCTGCAGATCACGCTCGCCTCCAACGTCGGCACCTTTATCCTGTACGGCTTCACCTGCCTGGTGACGCTCGTGGCCTTTTGGAGCCATGCCGACCGCGACTTCCTGCGGCACAAGATCGTTCCGGCCGCCGGCGCGGTGCTGAACATCTTCATGATGCTCGCCGTGTTCTACATCGCCCTTTCGGCGGGCGGCAACTCGGCCCAGGACGGCCAGATGGCGATCCTGATCGTCGGCGTGTGGGTGGTGCTGGGCATCCTCTGGTTCGTCTGGAACTCGGCGCGGCAGGGCCGCTCCATGCTCAGCGCCTCGGTGCAGACGGGGGCGTAGGCGGTCGGCCCTCACCCTCACCCCCGACCCCTCTCCCTCTCCCAATCGTGTATATCGCGTGGAACGCGATGGTACATCGAGAGAGGGAGAGGGGCGATCATTGGCAGGAAGTTCCGGGGCGGGATTGGGTTAGCAGGCTGCTGCGGGAGCGCACCGCCAGCGCCTTTCGCGCCGTCGGTCGCGCCTGCGGCGCGTCGTACCGTCCGGCGCCGCCTCGCGCCAGCGCTACCGGATCGCCCCTCTCTCCCATACGCGCTTGAACAGCCGCGGATCTCCTCCAGATTGGGTTAGGGAAAGTGGGGACGGGGGAGCGAGGGAGCTCATCTGTGCTCAGCGCGCCAGGCCTTGCAGGAGCAGCTCCAGGCCCGCGGCGGCGAAAGCCTGCATGTTGCGCAGACGGTCGGCGTCGCCGGTCTCCAGCGTAATCGCGCGTTCGCTCGCGCCGGCGAGCGCGAGGCAGCTGTGGCCGGCGGCGTCGCCGTAGCGGTTGCCCGTGGGGCCGGTGGCGCCGCTCTCGCTTAAGCCCCAACTCGCGGCGAAGCGCTCACGCGCCGTGCGCGCCAGCAGCAGCGCGTACGGCTCGGTTGAGGCGCGCATGCCGCTGAGCGCCTCGTCCGGAATCGCCAGCAGCGCCGTGCGCGCCGCGTGCGTATAGACGACGGCGCCGCCAAGAAAGTAGGCCGAGGCGCCGGGCACGGCGAGCAGCGCCGCCGCGATCAGCCCGCCGGTGGACGACTCGGCCACGGCGATCGTCTCGCGCCGCTCCTTGAGCAGCGCCGCGGCTTTTTCGGCCAGCGGCAGCAGTTCGTTCAGCATCGCGTCCTCCGGGGACATCGGGCGGCAGCCATCGGCGCCGATGGGCTCAGATCAGCGCCGCCGGCTGCAGCTTGAACTCTTCGAGGAACTGGGGAATGTGGTCGATGCGGCCGGTGATCGTCTTTGGCTCGCTGCGGGCGATGAAGCAGACCGCCTCCGCGATCATCTCGACGGGCGACTCGCGGTCGCGGGTGTTCTGGTTGGTGATGCCGAGGAACTCGGTGCCGGGCGTCTTGACGAGGCCGGGGGAGATCGCGTTCACCGCCACGTTGTCGCCGTAAACTTCCGAGGCGAAGCCGGTGGAGAAGCGTTCCATCGCCGCCTTGCACATGCCGTAGACCGTGCCGCCGCGCGCGGCCGCCGCCGTGTAGGGCTGCTGCGGGTGGTAGGCGGCGCCGGAGGAGATGTAGATGATGTGGCCGCGGCCCTTCGCCTTCATGCCGGGATAGACGAGCTGTGCCAGCTCCGTGGGGCCGAAGACCTGCACCTCGAACATCAGCCGCAGCCGCTTTTCGACGAACTCGGCCGTGGGCGCGTAGTAGGTGACGGCCGCGTTGTTGACGAGGAGATCGACCGGGCCGTAGGCCGCCTGCGCCTGCTCGATCAGGCGGTGACGGTCTTCGCTGCGCGAGAGATCGGCCCTGATCGCCTGCGCCTCGCCGCCGGCGTCGCGGATGTGCTTGACGGTCTCGGTGATCGTGCCGGGCAGCGGGTGCTCGCTCTGCTCCACGGTGCGGGCCGCGACCACGACTTTGGCGCCCTCCATCGCCAGGCGGCGGGCGATCGCCTCGCCGATGCCGCGGCTCGCGCCGGTGACGACCGCGACGCGCCCGGCCAGGGCGCCGTTGGGGTTAACCTTCGCCTCACTCATCGCCTCGCTCCCGTTCTGCGTGTTTGCCGCCCGGCGGCCGCTGCCGTACCGGGTCGGGCTGCGCGCCAGCGCCAGCATAGCGGAATCGGGCCCGTAGCGTGCCGGCGTGGCTAATTCCCGCAACGACCTGCCGTCGCCAGGTCACAGGCCCCCCGTCTTCGCGATCTGCGTCGCGGCGCCGCCTCGCCCTTGCCCGCCGGCGGCGCGTCGATGCGTTCGGTGATGGAACAGCTCGGGCATTCGCAGATCAGTCTGACAATGAACACCTAAGTGCGCCTTGCGCCCGAGCTGTTGCGCGACAACGCGGCCAGGCTGAACGAGGCGCTGGGCGGTTCCGCTACGGGCTGACAGCAACCGGCCGCCCGGTTGCTGTCAGCGTTGGTATCAAATCCACGGACGCGAAGAAAAAACGCCCCGAATCCAGGGCGTTTCACGCGTGAATCCCGGTAGCAGGGGAGGGATTCGAACCCCCGACCAAGGGCTTATGAGTCCCCTGCTCTACCGCTGAGCTACCCTGCCAGGCGCGATCGATCGTAGCAAGCGCCCGCTTGGGGCGTCAAACACGGCGGCGCTGCTCAACCCCAGCGCGGCTCTGCCGTGGGGTCGATGCCCAGCGCCGCCTTGCCCAGCCACTCGCGCGTCACGTCCTGGCTGATCGGATGGAAGGTGCCGGCGCGCACGTCGCGGTAATAGCGCTCCAAAGGCGTCTTCTTGTACAGCCCCAGCCCGCCGACGATGCCCATCGCCTTGTTTACGACCTCGATCGCATTGGGCGTGGCGAAGTATTTCGGCTGCAACAAGCGCACCATGCCCGCCATCGTGTGGTGCTCGCCGCGCATCCACTCTTCGGCCACCGTGTGCGTCAGCGCCCGCGCCGTGGCCAGCATCACGTCCATGTCCGCCAGCGCGAACTGCACCGCCGGCATATGCGCAATGCTGCGCGCCAAAACCGACGGCCGCCGCTGCTTCGCGTACTCCACGGCGAAGTTGCGCGCCGCCGTGGCCACGCCCGTGTAGACCGAGGCGATGCTGACGCTGAACCAGGCGAACAGCGCCAGGCCGCGCTCGTCGAAGTCGCCCGCCGGCCGCTTCTCGACCAGCATCAGCTCCGGCACCAGGCAGTCGCTCAGCTTCAGGTCGTGGCTGCCCGTGGCGCGCATGCCCAGCGCGTCCCAGGTCTCGATAATCTCCAACCCGGGCGTGCCCTTGGGAATGGCGAAGGTGCCGACTTCGTCCGGGGCGCCGTCCGTGCCGGGCACGGTGGCGCTGACGAGGAAGAAGTTCATCGCCGGCGCCATGCTGGCGAACATCTTGCGGCCGTTGAGCTTGTAGAAGCCGGGCAGGTGCTCCGCTTTCGTCACGGGGAAGCCCCAATTGCCGCCGGACTCCGGCTCCGTCAGGCTGCCGCCCAAGAGCCAGCCGTTGTCCGCCACCGACTTCAAGATCAACTGCCGCGCCGCGTCGTCGGGCAGGCCGCCTTCGAGCAGGGCGCCGATGCCGAACAGGTGCATGTTCACGGCCACCGCCGTCGAGCCGTCGCCCTGCGCCAGCCGCTCCTGGCAGCAGGCGAAGTCGAGCAGGCTGGCGCCGAGGCCGCCCAGGCTCTCGGGGATCGTCAGCGCGAGATATTTGGTCTCGCGCATCTTCTGAAAATTTTCGAAGGGGAAGGTGTTCTCGCGGTCGTGCTCGGCTGCCCGTGTGGCGAAGTCGTCCGCCAGCTCACCGGCGAGCGCCACGAGCCGGGCGCGTTTCTCCAGCGCGGGGTCCGCGGTGGTCGTCATGTCCTCTGCCTCGGCGCCTGCACGGCGCTGCCTCTGAATCGAGTCTAGTAAGCGCTCGTTTGAGCGGTCAATCGCACGTGGTGCGGTGCGGTCGGGTTGCTATGCTGGCCGCATGATGCAGCCCTTCGGCAGCGATCGCCTCGGTCGCGACGGTACGGCCGACGGCCCGGCGATCGAGACGCACGGCCTCGGCAAGCGCTTCGGCGAGACGGTTGCGCTGCGCGACCTCGACCTGCGCGTCGCGCGCGGCGAGATCGTCGGCTTCCTCGGCCCCAACGGCGCCGGCAAGACCACGACGATGCGCATGCTCGCCGCGCTGCTGAAACCGAGCGCGGGCACGATCCGTATCGGCGGTGTCGATGTGCTGCAGCAGCCGCTGGCGGCGCGGCGCGTGGTCGGTTTCGTGCCGGAGACGCCGTTCCTGTACGAGAAGCTGACGGGGCGCGAGTTTCTGAGCTTCACCGCGGGCCTCTTCGGCGTGAAGGATCCCTCCTCCCAGATCGAGCGCCTGCTGCGCCTGTTCGAGCTGGAGGAACGCGGCGACGACCTCGTCGAGGGCTACTCGCGCGGCATGCGCCAGAAGCTCGGCCTTGCCGGCGTGCTGCTGCACGAGCCCGAGGTGCTGCTGCTCGACGAGCCGACCAACGCGCTCGATCCGCGCAGCGCCCGCACGGTCAAAGACCTGCTGCTCGGCCTGCGCGACCGCGGCCGCGCGGTGCTGCTCTCCACCCACGTGCTGGAGATCGCCGAGCAGCTCTGCGACCGCGTGGCGATCATCGATGCAGGCGCCCTGATCGCGTCGGGCACGCTGGCCGAGCTGCGCCAGCGCACCGGCGCCGGTGACGCCAGCCTCGAAGACGTCTTCCTGCGCCTCACCGGCGGCAACGAGGAGCGCGAGCTGGCGCGCTACCTGGCGGGCTGAGCGCCGGAGGGGATGCGGCGATGTTGCTGCTGATCCTGCGCACGCGGCTGAAGATCTGGCGGCGTTCGTTGGGCGCGCGGCGCGGCCTGGCGCGCTATGGCCCGGCCTTCAGCGCGATCATCTCTCTGGTCGTCGGCGCGTTCACCCTGCTCGGCGGCGCCGGCATTGCCTCCGCCACAAAGGATCAGTACCCCGGCCGCGAGGCGGACCTGCTGCTGCTGCCCTTTCTGGCGCTGCTACTGTTCGTGCTGCTCAGCGGCATCGGCACGGCGCTCAACGAGCTGTTCGTCGCCTCCGACATCGAGCTGTTGCTGACGGCGCCGCTGCCGGATCTCGTGCTCTTCGCGCTCAAGCTGTTCGATACCACCTATCCGTCGCTGCTGACGGCTGCCTGGATCGCCTGCTCGCTCGCCGGCTTCGGGATCGGCACAGGCGCGTCGCCGCTGTTCTACGCCGCGGCGCTGCTGTCCTGCCTGCTGCTCACCGCGCTGCTGGCGGCGTTTAACCTGGGCCTCGTGCTGCTGCTGGCGCGCGTCTTCCCGGCGAAGCGGCTGCGCGAGGCGGTGCTGCTGGCCGGCAGCGCCCTGGGCGTGGGCGTCTGGTTGCTCTGGTACGCCTCCAGCCGCCGCGGCCTCTTCAGTCAGAACTCGCTGGACAAGGTCTCGGCGCTGGGCGGCTGGGTGCGCTGGACGCCGCCCGGCTGGGCCGCCGCGCTCGCCGCCGAGAGCTACCGCGGCCGCTGGCTGCAGGCGGGAGTCGCGCTCGTCGCGCTGGCGGGGTGCCTGGCGCTGCTCGTTGCCGTCGCCTACGCCCTGTTCACCCGCGTCTTCCTCAGCGGCTGGTCGAGCGCGCGGGAGGCCGGCCCACGGCGGCGACGGAGCCGCGCCGCCGCGCCCGCCCGCACCCACTCCGTGGCCCTCTCGATCGCGATCAAGGACTGGCGCACGACGCTGCGTGACTGGCCCTATCTCAGCACGTTGCTGCCCTCGCTGGCCTACGCGATCGGCTATCCCTTCATTCTCGTTCGCCTGCCGGCCGGCCACGGCGCCGCTGCACACTGGCTCAGCCTGGCGCCGCTGCCGATCGTGCCGCTGCTGATGACGCCGGTGCCGGCGCTGGCCGCCGTAAGCCGCGAGGGCCCCGCCTTCGACGTGCTGCGCGCCGCGCCGCTTGAACCCGGCGGCCTGCTGCTGGGCAAGACGATCGCCGTGGCCACGCCGGTGGCCGTGCTGACCGCGCTGGCGGGCATGGCGCTCGCCTTCTTGCACCAGGCGCCGGCTGGCGCCCTGATCGTGGCGGCGCTGGGCGGCGCCTGGCTGGCCGCGGGTTGCAGCGCGGCCGGCGTGGCCGTCGGCGCCTTCCAGCCGCGCTTCGACCAGGCGGCCACGCGCGGCCACCAGAGCGGCCTCTCGGCGGGCTGTCTGCTGTACACGGGCGTGGCGCTGCTGTTCATGACGGGCAGCGTGGCGCTGGCCGCCGCCGCGATCCTCGCGGCGCTGAGCAGGCTCGGCGGCGCGGGCACCCATGTCATGGTCGCCGGGATCGGCCTCGTGCTGTTCGCCATCGGCCTCAGCGCCGTGCTGGCCGTGGCCGGCGTCGCCCTTGACCGGCTGCGGCGGCTGCTGGAGCCGCAGGACGTCTGAGCCGCGGCGACGGGCTGGTGCGGCGGCAGCGATCGGCCGGCCGCTCATGACCTCCGCGGGTCACGGTCGGGCTTGCGACGGCGACGGGCGACACGGTACAACAGCGGCATGCCCGCGGCGCCGTGGTCGCCGCGCACACGGAAGGGGAGTGGCTGCACACGACCGTCTATCTCGCCCTGCTGCGCGGCATTAACGTCGGCGGCCACGCAACGGTCGCCATGACCGACCTGCGCGGGCTGCTGGCGGACCTCGGCTTCGCCGACGTGCGCTCGCTGCTGCAAACCGGCAATCTCGTCTTCCGCGGCGAGCAGTCGGCGGCCGCGGAGATCGAACGGCGACTGGAGCTGGAAGCGGCCCGGCGGCTCGATCTGCACACCGATTTCATGGTTCGTAGCGCCGAAGAGTTGACCGGTGTGATCGATGACAATCCCTTCCCCGATCTCGCCGCGCACGACCCCGCCCATCTCGTCGTCATGTTTCTGAAGCATGCACCTGGCGACGCGGCCGTGGCGGCGCTGCGTGCGGCGATTACTGGCCGAGAGACCGTCAGCTCCGGCGGTCGCCACGCCTACATCAGCTATCCAGACGGGATCGGCCGCTCGCGGCTGACGAACACGCTGATCGAGGCGAAGCTCGGCACGCGCGGCACGGGCCGCAACTGGAACACCGTGCGCAAACTGGCCGCGCTGGCCCGGACCTGAGCGGGGCGGGGCGCCGTACGAACGAACGTTCAAGATTCCTGCACGCCGGCGTATACTGGTTATGTATGCCAATCAGCAAGTTCGCAGACCAACTCAAGGCGCTGCCGGCCAAGCCGGGCGTCTACATCATGAAGAACGACGCCGGCGAGGTGATCTACGTCGGCAAGGCCACGCGGCTGAAGGACCGCGTGCGCTCCTATTTCGGCTCACCGCGCAGCCTGGAGGCGAAGACGCGGCGGCTGGTCAAGCAGATCGCCGACTTCGAGTACATTCTCTGCCGCAGCGAGCAGGAGGCGTTGATCCTCGAATCGACGCTGGTGAAGAAGCACCAGCCCTTCTTCAACATTCGCCTCAAGGACGACAAGCACTACCCCTATCTCAAGGTTGACCTGCAGGATCCGTGGCCGCGCGTCTACATCACGCGCAAGGTCGAGAACGACGGCTCGCGCTACTTCGGGCCGTACGCCAGCGCCGGCTCCGTGCGGCTCACGCTCGACCTGGTCAAAAAGCTCTTCCCCTGGCGGTCGTGTACCAAGACGATCACCGGCGTCGACCCGCGCCCCTGCCTCGACTACTACATCCACCGCTGCATCGCGCCCTGCACCTCGTACTGCACCAAAGAGGAGTACGACGCGGTGATCCAGCAGGTGATCAAGTTCCTCGAAGGGCGCACCCAAGAAGTCGTGGACGAGCTCTCCGGCAAGATGGAGGAAGCGTCCGAGGAGTACGACTACGAGCGCGCGGCGATGTACCGCGACCAGATCAAGGCCGTGCAGCGGGTGATGGAACGCCAGCAAATGGCGACGACGAAGCCCGTGGACTGGGACGTGTTCGGCATCACCCGCGCCGACGACGAGGCCTGCGTGCAGGTCTTCTTCGTGCGCGGCACGAAGGTGATCGGCCGCGACCACTTCGAGCTGCAGGGCACGCGCGAGGAGCGCGACGCATCGGTGCTGCAGAGCTTCCTGCAGCAGTTTTATGAGTCGGCCGTCTACATTCCCGCCGAGATCCTGCTGCCGGTCGAGCCGGCGGACCGGGCGTTGATCGAGGACTGGCTGAGTGAGAAGCGCGGCAAGAAGGTGAGCGTCGCGGCGCCGCAGCGGGGCGAGAAGAAGCAGCTCGTGGACCTCGCCAACGAGAACGCGCGCGAGACGCTGGAGATGCTGCGCGTGAAGTGGCTGGCGGACAAGGGCAAGACCGGCGCGGCGCTGGACGAGCTGCGCGACGAGCTGGACCTGCCCAAAGCGCCGCGCCGCATCGAATGCTACGACATCTCGCACACGCAGGGCACGAACCAGGTCGCGAGCATGGTCGTTTTCATCGACGGCCACCCGCGGTCCAGCGAGTACCGCCGCTTCAAGATTAAGCACGGCGACGGCAACAACGACGTGGAGAGCATGGCCGAAGTCCTGCGCCGCCGCTTCAAGCGGGCCGTGGCCGCGCGCGAGGCCAAAGACAATGACGAGGCCGCGGCCGAGAACGCCAAATGGGCGGAGCTGCCCGACCTGCTGCTGATCGACGGCGGCAAGCCGCAGCTGGGCGCGGCGCTGGACGTGCTGCGCGACCTGGGCCTGGGCGACGTGCCGGCGGCGGGCCTGGCGAAGGAGAACGAGGAGCTGTTCGTCTCCGACGCGAGCGAGCCGGCGATCCTGCCACGCACCTCGCAGGCGCTCTATCTCGTGCAGCGCATCCGCGACGAGGCGCACCGCTTCGCCATCACCTTCCACCGCCAGGTGCGGCAGAAGACGAGCATCAAGTCGGCGCTGGACGAGATCCCCGGCATCGGCCCCACGCGCAAGCAGGCGCTGATCAAGAAGTTCGGCTCCGTGCGCGGCATCCGCGAGGCCAGCGTGGACGACCTCAGCGGCACGCCCGGCATCACCCGCGCCGTGGCCGAGCGGGTGAAGGCGGCGCTGTAGGCTGCGCGGCGTTCCTGCCGATCAGCGCACCGACTCCTCTGGCTATACTCAGCACATGAGGTGGCTCTGACGTGGCGCGCATGGGAGCACAGCAATGGTCGCGGATTTGGTAGATCGGCGCTTCACGCTCGAAGAGTACGAGCGCATGGTCGAGGCGGGCATCTTCGACGAGGATGAGCACATCGAGCTGCTCGATGGGAGGATCGTCTGCATGACGGCGATGGGAGCCCGCCACTCCGTTTGCGTGATGGACCTGCACGACTGGTTCTACGATCGAGTACGCGGCCGGGCGAAGGTGCGCACGCAGATTCCGATCCGCCTGCCGCCGAGGGCTTCGCCGGAGCCGGACGTAGCGCTCGTGCGGCTTCGGGCCGATAACTATCGCTCCGGGCACCCCAACCCGGAGGATGTGCTGCTGGTGATCGAGGAGGCGGACTCCTCGCTGGCGATCGATCGCTTCGAGAAGCTGCCGCTGTACGCCGCGGCCGGCATTCCCGAGGCATGGATCTTTGACCTGAATGGCGACCGGGCGCTGGTAAACCGCGAGCCGCGCGGGACGGGGTCTACACCAGCGTGACGATCGTGGAACGGGGCGGTACGCTCTCGCCGCTTGCCTTCCCGGATCTGACGCTGCCGCTGAACGCGTTGCTGGGACTGACCGCGGAGCAGGAGTGATCGCACGTTCAGCAAACCGTCCGAAACCTTCCGGATGAGTGCGAGACAACAAACAGCCCCCGGCCAGCGATTGGCCGGGGGCTGTGCGGTTCGACGGGACAACTACAACATTAGCTGGCGGCGCCGAGCTTGAGGGCGTCGATCGCCTCACTCGCCTGGCGGCGGTTGAGCTCGGCCGGCAGGCAGTGGTAGCGGCTGCGCACCCACTCCTCCAGCGTGCCGTCGTCCATCGCCTGGGCGCCGCGGGCGATCGCGTAGATCGCCTTGATCTGCGGCTCGGTGGCCGGGCGGTCCGTCCAGGCGCCGCCGCCGAGCTGGCCCTGCGCGACCGGCGCCGTGCCGTTGCTCTCGGGGGCGCGGCGGGCCGGCTGGGCCTGCGCTCGCGGTGGCTGCGCCTGGCCGCCGCGGGTGCTGCGGATGTCCACCGGCGCATCCACGACTTTGCCCTCGTCGCCACCAAAGTCGAAGTCCTCGCAGAACTGGGTGCCGAAGCCGAGCGCGGCCAGCGCCCGGCCCAGCGCCTTCGTCTCGGCCTTCTCGATGAAGTCACGCCAGTCGTCGGCTGTCTCGCTGCCCCAACCGGTGGCGCTGCCGCGGCCGGGCACGGCAACGTGCGCCTTGAACACGGCGAGGTTGCGGTCCAGGTCGAGCGTGGCCAGCTCGGTGGCGATCTCCGCGTCCGGATGCTCGCTGCGCAGCCAGAGCAGCCGCCACTTGACCTCCATGTAGTCCAGCTCGATCGTCTTCCACTGGCCGTCCGGCGTTTTCTGCCGGCGGCTGAGCTTGGTCAGGTAGCGGGCGGGGTCGAAGCCCGCGGCGGCCTGGTGGCCGGCGTGCTCCGTCTGTTTCTCCGCGGCTGGCGCCTGCTGCTCGCTCATCTCCTGCTCCTTCTATCCGATGCACGCGTACGCTGTTCATCCCAGCGCCATGAGCGTAGTATATAGAACACACGTTCTGAAGTCAACGCTTATGGTTGATTTTGCGGGTGTGGATCCGAAAAAAGAGTCACAGGGGGCTGTTATCTAATAACTACTTTGGTGTAATTCTATGGTAGCCTGTTGGACAGCACCCGCAGCGCCGCCGAGGCCGCGAGGAGGATCGCCGTGGAAGACGCCATCACCCACTTTCTGCAGTTCCTCACCGTCGAGAAGGGCGCCTCGCAAAACACCGTCGCCGCCTACCGCAACGACATCCAGCAGTTCGCGACCTTCTGCGCCGCCGGCCGCACCAACGGCAGCCGCCCGAGCTGGTCGCAGATCGACCGCCCGCGCATCCAGGAGTACCTGCGCAGCCTGCAACAGCGCGACTACGCCGACGCCACCGTCGCGCGCAAGGTGGCGGCGATCAAGTCGTTCTTCGGCTTCATGCACGCCGAGGGGATCACGCCCGGCGACCCGACGGAAAACCTGGCCTCGCCGCGCGTGGGCAAGTCGCTGCCCAAGCCGATCTCGCCGGAAGAGGTGGACGAGCTTTTGGAGCAACCGCTGCGCCGCGGCACGCCGGAGGCGAAGCGCGACAAGGCGATGCTGGAGCTGCTCTACGCCACCGGCATGCGCGTCACCGAGCTGGTCTCGCTGAACCTGACCGACATCATCCTCAACGACGGCACGGCCTACGTGCGCTGCCTGGGCAAGGGCGCCAAAGAACGCACGGTGCCGATCCACACACACGCCGCCGAGTCGCTGCTCATGTACCTGCGCGAGGCGCGGCGCAAGATGGTGCGCACGCCGGGCGAGAAGGCGCTGTTCGTCAACCGCCGCGGCGAGCGGCTGACGCGCCAGGGCTTCTGGCTGATCCTCAAGGGCTACGCCGAGTCGGCCCACCTGCGCGGCACGGTGACGCCGCACACGCTGCGCCACAGCTTCGCCACGCATATGCTGCGCGGCGGCGCGCCGCTGCGCCACGTTCAAGAACTGCTGGGCCACGCCAACATTTCGACCACCCAGGTCTACACCCAGCTTGCCAACGACCATGTGCGCGAGGTCTACGACCGGGCGCATCCGCGGGCGGTGTGAGCCGGCGTGGCCTCACCCCCAACCCCCTCTCCAGCGACTGGAGAGGGGGCTTTTGTGTGTGCGAATTGGCGCTGCGCGTTCGTTCATACAGGTGGTGTACCGTACGGCTTCTGGTATCCGTGTCGGATCAGTAGGAAGCGAGATGCAGCCGTGCGGCGAACTCTCGGCGTTGGGCTCGTTTGCGCCGCAGCCGTGCTCGCTTGTTGGGCGTACGGCGCGGACGCGCAGCAGCCGGCGCCCAGCCCCACACCCGCGCTGGCGTCCGATCCGGTCGCGGTGGTGCAGGCGTTCTTCGACGCGATCAATCGCGGCGACGCGGACGGCGCTGCCGCGCTGTTCACCGAAAGTCCCTATTATGACGGGCTGAATATCTGCCAGGCACCGAAACCCTGCACAACCAGGGAGGAAATTGCGTCCGGTCTGAGTACAGGAATTGTCCCCTACCGGCCAATTACTGTGGATCTGGAGCAAGTGGACCCCACCTCGGTCATCGCCCGTGGACAGGGGGAGTTAGGCCGTGTCAACGATGCATACTTCGAGGGTGTGCCCAGAAGTTGTGGAAGCACGGTGCAGGGATGAGACGGAGGCGAGGCGTGGCGATGCAGTAGGGTAACGAGGAAAACAGAGCGACCGACCGTAGTGAGGACGGTCGGTCGCGC